>Ga0123519_10008444_pt1 | contig 15702 bp, 11 predicted proteins | sample YelNatPaOPRAMG02_FD_87396 | JGI IMG/M metagenome (GOLD analysis project Ga0123519, IMG submission 87396) | Hot spring microbial communities from Yellowstone National Park - Yellowstone National Park OP-RAMG-02 (version 2) | ecosystem: Environmental > Aquatic > Thermal springs > Hot (42-90C) ...
ATGGGTAAATGGATAAATGAGAAATGGATAAGTGAGAATTCCCTTTCCTGAAAGGGTGTATTGAAAGAACTCACCGACCACCGTCCACTGATAACCGATACGGATTAATTCCCCTATCGTAGAGGGGTGGCAGAGGAACTCTGACGGAGTGCTTTTACAAATTCATTTAATCCACCAATATTAAAGGGCAATTCCTGAACCGCCCCCATAATACTCAAAAAATATCAAATCCAAAAATCTCAAATCAAACAATCATCAATCTAAAAATCTTCAATCTAACAATCTAAAATCTGAAAATCTGTAGTCTGTTTGTCTGCTTTCTTTTGTCTGATTGTCTGTAATATATTTGTCTTTTTTCTGTCAGTCTGCCCGTATTGGTATCAATAAAAGTTCTGGGTGTTCCAGGTATCTACATATCCAATCCCTATGTGAGAAAAACCACATCTCATAATATTGCAATGATGGGAGAGCATCTCACAGTGCCCTTCATTTGCCCCATTCATATACATATCCATCTCACAGGCGGGCTCACAACCGTAGGCACAGTTCTGACCCCATGGGTAGTCTTCGTGAAATAAGCCTCCTCGGTCCCTCATCTTATACGAATGGTTTCTACCGTGTGCGGACCACTCTACCGACCACAATAGAGGCTTATGACACTCGGGAGTACCCTCGTCGTTATGACTTGCCCTCGTGCGATTTACGAGTTCATACATCAAGCACTCCCTTTCATTGGGTTCAAACCAGGAGTCATTGCTTCCATCGTTATCCACATCATAATCGATTGCCCCACCCACACAAACCTGAGAAGTAGGAACACAGGTAAGCCCGCTTGCATCACCAGGACTATAACCCTCATCGCAAATACATACTGCACCATCTCTCTGCACTACACACTTTCCGTGTGCAGAGCAGCCTACTCCATCGCAGGGATTGTTATCGCTTATACAATTCAAGCCATCGGAGTGATAACCACTATCACACTCACACTTTGGATTTCCCAAAGAATCCAGTTTACATACCCCGTGATTGGAACAGGTAACACCATTGCAGGGATTGTCCTTCACACAGAGAGTATTTTCCCTGTGATAACCGCTCGCACAACTTTCACAATAGGTCCCTGTATAGCCCGTATCACATGTGCATACTACCTTCCCGCTCGAATCACTACATATTCCGTGCCCACTACAACTATCCGATTTACACTTGGTGTTATAGACACAAGAACCATTAACACATACCTTACCAGTCTGAGAACAGTCCTCTCCATCAACCCATACTCCATTCATACAGTTCTGTACCTTCTGAAAATCGCATCTCTTACTACCACTCATACAGCCGGTATCTGAAATATCACTCAACGAGTCATCACTTATATCAGATATGTCATATAAGGAGTCACCACTCGAATGCGCATCTTTGATATGGATATCCGACGAACCTACATCTCTGACCTCCTCCACAGTGCTACAGGCAAAGACAAAGAATAGAAAAGACATAACAAATAGAATTACAATGTTTTTGCTCATATTTCTGCCTCCCTATATGATTGTTATATTATCATAATTCTTGCAACTCCTGCAACAAAAAATCATCAATGATAATAAGGATTAGATTATTCTTGTTGGTTCGAGTCGCCTCACCTATATAAATGGATAAATGGGTAAATGAGAAATGAATAAGTGGGAGGTGGAAAATGGGTAGGTAAAATTCCCCTGCGGTAGGGGGTGTCAGAGGAACTCTGACGGGGTGTTACAGATTCTATCCAGTATCTCGTAGGGGCAACCTGTGCGTTGGTCCTCAACAGAATAATCGCCCGTGTTTTTAGGGCGGGCACATCTGTCGGCGACTATATTCTCATAATCCGAAATCAAACACACAATTCTATAAATTCCTTTAGATACTACCTGTCACTCCTACCTGTCACTCTTTCACTGCAATTTAATATTTGGACTCTCTCCTCTTTACAAGTGAGTCTCTATCTGTTAGTAAATATCTATGCCTCTCGAGGTCAGAATAAAAGTTGTAATTATAGTAATTCTATTTCTCGCCCTGTTACTTTGTATTGGGATACTGTCGATATTGATACATCCATCTCTCTTAATTGTTTTCGCTGCCCTGCTAATCACAGGTATATATCTGATTTATGTATATTATCCAAAATTCGACCCTTTTGGTTATACGATTTATAAACTGAGAGAACAAGAGAAGAGTATTGCCCTCACCTTCGATGATGGTCCCGACCCCATTACTACTCCAGAGATACTCGATATCCTAAAGACCCATTCCATTAGGGCAACATTCTTCTGCGTGGGCGAAAGGGCAGAGAAATACAAAGAGATAGTAAATAGGATTCGAGATGAGGGGCATATAATCGGGAATCACGGATATTCACATATAAAACTTCACAATAAGAGCCCATCACTAATTAGTGCCGAGATTGAGAAGAGCGAGAGGATATTGAGTCCACTAACAGAGATAGATGGACACAAGTTTTTCAGAAGCCCACACGGATTCAAGAGTATCAGATTGGTTAGGGAGTTAAAAAAGCGAAATTATATACTCGTTGGTTGGACAAGAGGGATATGGGACACCGACGGTTCGGATGCTGAGACACTTCTCAGGAGGGCAGCGGGATATCTCCAAGATGGTGTAGTATATCTGCTGCACGATGGGAGGGACATAGTAGGGAGTGGCACAAACACAGTGGAGTTCTTGAGAAAATTCATCACCCTTATACACAATAAGGGATATAAGATAACAACATTCCCTGAAATAAGACCTAAAGACTAACTTAATCAAAACCCCCGATTCTAACTCATACCCAAGCAAAAAACCACCCCAAAGGAGTGCCAGTTACCTCCTAACCTATTGATATTATTGGGATATTTTACTCAAATCCGGATCAGGTGTCAGCTACTTTTCCGTTACGGATCAGGTGTCAGTTACTTTTCCGGATACTCTCACCTGTACCTGTACCTCTATCTATCGAAAATACTCACCTTACAACTCAGCCTTTAATGTCCAAGTTATATTGACATATATCCGATTTCAATTATTATAATAAATGTCATATCTCGAATACCCGCGATTTAAGGCGGTATATTTTATAGGCTACCAATGAATATATGGAAATATATATTACACCCCAAAGAGACATTTTATAGACATCTGAGTTCACTCTCCTCTGCACACGAAAACAAGAAAGAAAAAAGATTTATAATAATTCAGATAGATGGGCTTTCGTATTTTGCCTTGAGACGGGCATTATCACTCAAACTTATGCCCTTTCTATCAAAATTGATGCACTCAAAGACTCACAGGATTGCAAGATTCGATTGCGGGCTGCCAGCCACTACACCTGCATTTATGGCAGGTATTATGTATGGAGACAATAGTAACATCCCGGGCTTCAGGTGGTATGATAAGGAGAAGAGAGAGTTCTATATTATGAAGAGCCTGAATGATGCAGCACGAATCGAGGCTCGACTCAATAAGAATGAAGGCATATTGAAAGGGGGGACATCCTACTGTACAATTTTCACAGGCGACGCCAAAGAATCTGTCTTTGCCGTATCCCGACTCTACGAACTCAAGAATTTTATCAAGGTAAACTTGATTACAGCATTGCTCCTAATATTATTCAATCTCACACTGGTATTGAGGATGACGCTCTCTCTGATACTCGAGTTGTTCACTGAGTTGAAAGAATACATATTCCAGATTTTGAAAAAGGAGATCCGAAGGAGCGAGACGCCATTCATACCTGTAAGACTGGTTACGAATGTACTGCTCAGAGAGATCTCTACAATCCTTGCGGAGGTAGATATCTACAGAGGAGTGGATTCCATATACATAGACTATGTGGGTTATGATGAGCTCGCCCATCACAGAGGCCCATTCTCTATCAGCAGTCTATTGACGCTCTACTCCATCGATAAGGACATAAAGAAATTATTCAAGGCAATAAAGAGGAGTGGCAACCATTATGAGGTCTATATACTATCCGATCACGGACAGGTCCCCACTATCTCATTCGAAAAGGCGAGTGGACAACCATTCGATAACTACCTCATAAACCGTCTGATCTCCTCCAAAATTCTCTACACAAGAGAGTATATAGAGCAGATAAGAAACCAGAGACTCTTGAGTTTTGCTAACTACCTACAATCGATCAGACAGAGCCTGCCCAAAGGTTTTGGTTATGTTGCCGACAAACTGATTGAGAAGATCAAGAAGAGGGTAAAGGAATCGATCCCGTCGATAGATGTGGAAGACATCAACCAGATATTCCTTCTCCCCACATCAGATATAACTCATCTATATTTCAACAAATTCAACAAGAAACTCATTGACGAAGAGATCGATGAGCATTTCCCGAATATCAAGAAGATTATTCTCAAGGAGGGGAATATTGGTGCAATCGCCTATCTGTCCAGAGATGGGGTAATACTCCAGACCCCCGAGGGAAAGGCACTCATAGCAAATGGAAAGATTAAGAATATACATAACAATGTCAACTCCTTTCTATCCCTGCTCTATAAGGGAGTCGAACAGGACATCGAGCGACTTATAAGAATGCAGAATTCAGGCGATATAGTAATATTTGCGGGCAGGTTTAGGGGAAGGGTGTTGAACTTTCAGGATGAACTGGGTGGGCATGGCGGACTATATCCCGAGGAGCAAAGTGCATTCATCATCTTCCCCAGTGATATCAAATTCAATTTCTATAGCATAAGAAACTCGACAGAATTATATGGGTTCATAAAAAACAGATACTTCTCTTAAAAACAAGAATAGTATTATCTGACCCGAAACATTATTACCAGTTTTCCTGAGTAATTATTCTGCAATTACCCGAATTACTGACAACCATCTCTGGAGGCATTACAAGAAAAGAATCCTTTTTGCAACCTATGCCATCTAAATTACAGAAACCATTTATGGAGGTCAATTATGAAAAACATAAAGTCAAACAAGAAAGTTCAGAAAGAGAACAGAGCAAGAACCAAAAGCAAGAGGTCATCCAGAGAGGATATCAGAAAAGGGACCATTATGGAGTGTCAGGAGTGCGGTATGGTGGTCGTAGTCGATGAGGTTTGTGGTTGCGAGGAGTATCACCCAATAATATGTTGTGATGAGCCAATGAAGATAAGATAAGCTATTTCCGGGATTTACAGTCGTCGGATTTACATTCTTTGCAGGTTTCATCGCAGGGTTCGATGTGAATTGTTACTCTCGAAGAGGAGATAGAATCTGATATGTCATCCTTTATGTGATGTGCAATATCGTGAGCATCCTTCAAGGAGACATCCGGTGCAAATTGCATATGTACCTCTATGAGCTTGTCGCTCCCCGATTTTCTCGTGGCAAGTTTATGATATGAAACGAGCTTCCCAATGTGTTCGGAGATAATCTCCTCTATTCTATCCGTGTCCTCCCTCGAGAGACTCTTATCGAGTAGATCGGATATAGACTTCCGTGTGAGCACAATTCCAATGAAGAGGATGTAAATCGCTATCAAGATAGATATTATCGGATCGAGAATCGATAACCCTGTAATCCTGATAATCAACAATCCCAAGAACACACCGATACAGGTATAGACATCTATCGAAAGGTGTGCGGCATCTGTCTCGATGGCTATGGAGTCTGTCTCTTTTGCTATGTTTGACAATTTTCGTGATACAAACAAGTTTACTATCGCGGACAATCCCATAACCATAATCGCAATATTCATATACTCGATGTTATGAGGCGAACGAAACTTCTGGATAGCTTCATATACAATATAGATTGCGGCGAGTATTATCAAAATTGATTCGATGAATCCGGAGAGGTTCTCATATTTGCCGTGTCCAAACTGGTGGTCCTCATCTGGCGGGCTGGAGGATTTTTTTACAGAGATATAAGCAATAAGTGCGGCAATCAAATCAATGCCAGAATGTATCGCCTCAGACAAGATCGATACTGCCCCGGAGAAATAGAATACAATCAACTTCAATACTACGAGCAAGAGGTTGGACAGGACAGAGAGTCTTGCCCATCTGGTCTTTTTGTTGCTACTCAGCATCCTTCTTCCTTATATCATTTATTTTGTAGATTGCAATCCCGAGGGCCTTCCAGTTCTCATAACTCTCGAAAGTGGCAAAATATGTCGAAAGTGGAGTATCTACCACCTTCTTCCCAAAATGCCTCGAGGAATGTCTGAGATATAGCTTATTGTCCTTTTTTATCACTATCCCTATATGTGTGGTCAGATATGGTCTATAGGAATCCTCCCGCAATATCCTTATTATCGAGAGCGGAGGGATATTATTTAGAATCTTGCTTATATCCTGAGTGGGTATATAGTCTATGGATACGGACCTCGAGAATAGCTTTTCACTTGTAATTATTTTCCCATCTATCTGGAAGTGATCTTTTGTGATCGTCTTCTTTACACTCGTGACATATTTTCTGCCAACCCTCTTTGTAATATCTGTTATATAGCCATAATTCGTCAGATTTGGGAACCACTGATTGTCTGGCAGGTGCATCCTGTTTTCGAATGCTATCTCTCTGTCTCCATATCTCATAAATCGCACATTCCTCTCGAACTCCTCGAGAGAGACAGAGTTTGCAAAGGCAATTACATACTCTACAAATGTAACACAATCGGTATAATTCAAATTTACAACAGGGTCCATATCCACCCCATAACCCTCACCTATAGATGACTCCTTAAAAGGTGTATCGAGCAGATATTCACTCATTACCTCTATCCTCTTATCGAAAGAAAGATGTATATTTTGTTCCAGTAACTTGGATAGATCAGTAGTGTTCAGGATAGAGAACAGAATCAATAGGAGATTTCGTAATAACATCACAAGAATACCGATAGACTCTTATGAGATAAAACCATCTTATCTTTAATTGGTCGTTGTCAGAACAAATGGGACCTCGAAGACTATTGGTTCACCCTTGAATTTTGGGAATACCCACTTCTTTATCTCCTTGATTACACACTCCTCGAACATAGTTCCGGCGATCTGTTTGGAGAGCGACTCTACTCTGGAGACCACACCCGTATTCTGTATGGTAATCCTGAATGTTGCCTTTCCTTCGAGTGAACTACTTGCCTTGAGATGCCGCTCATAGCAGTATTTCAAAGAGCCCCTGTTCCTGTTGACAATAGCCATCATCATATCTTCATTCAACTTGTCTACACTATCCGGCAGCTTGGAGGACAGATCCAGATCCTGCCTTTCTACCTTACCACTCAAATTGACGCCCTCTACCTTGGTATTTATTCCGAGGTTTGCCAATTTCGAATCGAGGTTTAGGTCTACACCTGCGATACCTGCCGAGCCAAGCCTGTCCTTACCCAAATTCTCATATATCACCGCCCCTCCCTCTACCTTGGCGTTCTCCAGAATACTCGCCATATCAGAATCCTTCTTCTGTTTGATTGCAAGGGCTATTTTATTCTTTTGTTCTTTGGTGAGCTTCTTGGATTCTTTGATACCAAGCAATGCCTTTCTGTATTTTTCCCTCTCCTCAGGTGTCATCTTCGAGAGTGTATCCTTATCGAGGTCCTCCATCTCGAGGTCTATTCCACTCTTCATCTGAACCCCAACCGCGGACAGAATTGGACCAAGATTTCTGATGAAGACGAATATAAAGACCCCAATCAATACCCCAGCCATTACAATCCTTGTGAGCATCCGCTTCCTCTTGGCTGACTCGGACAAACCCGCCTTCATTATAACTATCCGTGTGTTCTCTCTTGGCGCCTCCGCCTCCTCGTTGGATGGAAGTTTGGTCCAGTCCTCATCTGGAGTTGCTGGTTGTTCTTCCACCTTTTCGATCTCTTTATTGAAGAAGTCATCCTGAAGACCCTGATCTTCCTTCTCACTGACATCAGCCTTGTCTGTATGTTCTGGTTTCTCGGGCTTATTCTTCTTCTCAAATTTCTTATCGAGCTCATCGAGTCCAAGTGATTCTATGGCGTTCTTCCCCTTCTTCTCCTGACCCGTAGCATCTCCTTCTCCAAAGAAGTGTTTGAATTCGACACAGGTACCCGCCTTCATCCAGTCCATCATACCGTCTTTCCAGATGAATGTCTTTGCCGTAATCACATTGTTTTCTACGAGCTCCCTGATCTCATCGTCAGAGAATGGTCCTTTCTGCTGTCCTCCCCTCGAATAGTACCATCCCGTCTTCTCCTGTTCATCCTGAGATTCCTGAAGTTTTTCACCACTATCTGCATAAGCAGTAGAGCTCTCATCGTCTCCTTTCAAGGGCTCAACACTGTCTGTATCTGCCTTACTCTCTCTTTTCTCGACCTTCTTTTCTAATACTTTGGGTGCAGAACCAACTACATCCTCTTTCTTTTGTGATTTCTCGGTAGTTTCAGTACGAGGTCCATCTATATCCCTCGTCTTTTTAAGGTCCGAAACGGGTTTCTCAGCAGATTCCTTCTTTGGAGCAGATTTTGCAACCTTATTTTCAGGGGTACCAGGCCTGGTTGAAAGCGGTCGGGATTCTTCCTGTGCCTTCTCTACTCTATCTCCCTCTACCTTCTTCTCTGGTTTTACAACTATCTTGGAACCACACTTCTTACAGGTGAGAGTAATCACCTTGCCCGCGAACTTCTCGTCTGGAAGGCTGTATTTGGTATTACAATTATTACAGGAAAATTTCATATATGTTAAAGAAGTTTGATGAGATACTCTTTTATCTTTGCCTTAGTCTCTTCATCAGGTGCCACATTCATTGCCCTCTCCCAAGTCTCTACAGCCTTGTTCCTAAATCCCTTCTGCTGATATAGAATTGCGAGCGACTTGAGGGCTGGAAGGAAGTCCGGCTTGAGTTCAATGGTCTTCTCGAATTCGGAGATAGCCATATAATCCTCTCTCTTTGCACCATAACAGAGCCCCAACCCATAGTGTAACCTATAGTAGAAGCTATCCTTCTCAATCCCCTTCTTGAACTGATACATCGCACCTTCTATATCTCCCTCTTTGAAGAGGCGCGCGCCGCTATTATACAGATTCTTTACATCGAGAGTGAGTTCCTCTGTTGTCCTACCCTGAACAGGCGAGGCATTTCTCAGGAGTGCCTTAATCTTGTTTACCAGCATATCGATTCTGAAGGGCTTTTCTATATAATCATCCGCCCCGTGAGTCTTCTTTATGTCCTCCATAAATCTCCAGCCAGTATAAACAGCACTCACCATCAGAACCGGGATACTCTTCAATTTAGGGTCGGATTTGACTGATTTACAGATATCGAATCCGTGCATACCAGGTAACATCGCATCGAGGATTATTAGGTCTGGCAGGACTTTGGGTATCGCCCTGAATGCCTCATCTCCTCTGGCATACTCTACAGAATCGAACCCCTCTGAAATCACAATCTTTCTCAACAGCGTCCGTATCTCTGGTTCATCATCAACTATGCATATTAGTGGCTTCGACCTCTTCTCAAAAGCACTCGCTATATCCTTGCCACGCGTAATATTCTCGATGTCCTCCTGTATGGACACAACCTCGAACTTGTCAGACATCGAGGATTCCGAATCCAGATTCAATTCAGCAATAGAAATCTCGATGTGTTCCTCTTTGATAGCATTGGGTGGGACATCCTTACCCTTGAAATATCCATCCCTGCTAATCTTATACAGTCTATATGCCTCGTCTATGGAAATAGATAGCATAAATTCAAGTGCAATATGAGGTAGCACCTTCTTGCCCGAGACGAATTCGAGTTCCGAAATAATTTGAGTATTCTCGGGGTCCCTCATAGCAATAATCAATTTTTCACCACTCATCGAAACAGGCAGTATCTGGTTTTGCTTTGCAATATTATATGGGACCAGAGCAAGATTGGATAGCAAGATCTGGGATTTACCCAACACAACTGCTGGAAGACCATACTGATAACTCAACGCCCTTGCCAGTACCTCTTCAGACAGAGCCCCCATCTTCAAGATCTGTGAGCATATCCTCAGATTGTCCTGTTTCTGCCTCGAGAGAGCATTTATGACAATAGTCTCATTTATTAAGAATCTCTCTATCAATATCTTTCCAATGGGCTCTCTCTTTCTCATCTATTCCTCATTATGCCTCATAATGAGCTTTGGTATTTATCATTATTGCATATATAATTCAACATAAATTTTTTGAGAAAGATTCTCTCTTCGGGTTAAGCAGGTAATCAATCACTACCTTTCCATTGTTAAATGAACCTTTACCTCAGACAGGTTCTGTGAATCTTCTCAACCTAATAGCATAAATGGAATAACCTTCATCCCAATTACTTCCCTAAAATCTCTTGCTCCATTTATGATTCCCATTCCTGTCAAACATGGTAAGAGGAATTCAAGAGGAATCCCAAGAGGAATTCGAGAGGAATTCTACCTGGCACTTCTGGCTATATATCCAATGATTTCAATAGGTTAGATCAGAATTCTCCGATTAGAAGTACCTGTCACCAGACGACCACAGATTACCGGTACTCATACACAGTCTAATCTTTATACAGCACCAGAAATAGCATCAACTCCACAGCACTCCCCTTATTGTAATCACTTTTATAATCATCTTCTTCCCCATCATAAGCCATAATAAGTCCAGCACCGAGATCCTGCCTGATTTTATAAATCAGGGTTATATAACCCAATCCATATAAAGGGTTATCGTGCCAGATACTGGTATCAGGTTTTTTTGCAGATGGATATATCGGGTTCAAAACTGCTCCAGCCTCCAGCTTAAAATATCTATTATCACTCCCAAGTCCGTAGGAGATAGCATGCATTAGAGGGATAGTATTAAAATCATTTATCCCTAAAAATAGATAGAACAGGCGATGTCCCGCCCACAGGGATAGACCAGGGAAGGGCTGAGCCTCTCCTCTATAAAATAATGCCATACCATTAATCCTGATACCAGTTACAAGTGTGTCGAAAGATAATGAGAGATTAGGTATAAAGAACTGTCCACTCGAGGAGGTCTTTGACATCCATCTCTCAGGATAATTATTAATCTCCTCATACTCCGACCTATGATATCCACTAATAAAACTAAACTGCAGACTTGTATATTCACTGAACGGGGAGGATATATACCAGTAAGATGCATAACCTTTATCCTTTATTTTAATATCCACTAATGATTCCGACTCTCCACATCCAGGTTGATTGAGAAAGTAGTCATTATTATAAAACCCCCCTCCCCCTCTTACCTCGAGCCTTTTTGATGCAGGTCCAGCAGATAAAAGAATAAATATCAGAAAAAACCTCAGAATACTCCAGAGATATCTCATTCTATATATGAACAGGAACAGCCTGCTGATTTAACTGAGTCTCCCTGCAGATTCTCATCTGTATTCCCGCTCTCATCAGTAGATTCGAGTGATGTGAAATATACAACTATTGTCGTATCGTAATTCAAATTTAGACCACATTCCTTATTCTTTCCACAGGAGGAGAAGTTATAACCATCGAACCTGCTACTGCTATCTGCTGCAGCATAGAGTTTTACGCTCGCACCCTTCTCGAACCACCCCGAACAATCGCTGTGGCAACTCAATCCTGCTGGTACACTGTAAACAGTCCCTCCACCGCCACCCGAGAATTTTACAGAGAGCTTTACATATTCGGTATTTTGGGATTTCTTCTTGAATGAGGCATATATGGTATGGTTAGTCGTTACATTGGAGAATGTGTAAGTAGTAACTCTCCCAATAGAGTTGTTATCCACCATAACTCTGTCTATTTCATAATCAGTATCCGGCGTGATTGTGAATGTCTGCGACCCACCCTTTCTCACGACAACAGACCCCGATGGCTGAATCCTTCCCCCCGACGAAGAACTTGCAGTGATAGTATAAGTAGGCACCGTATTAGATACAAATTTTGCAAATATCGTATGATTGGCTGTAACATTGTTGAACACATACTTCGTAGTTGCACCCACAGAGACATTGTCAACCAATACATCCTCGACCGAATATCCACTATCCGGTATTATATCGAACGCCTGCGACCCCTTCTCCTGAACATATATAGTCCCCGATGGGACTATCTTTCCGTAGGGACCCGCCGAGGCATTGATCGAGTATGTCTTTACTGTCATCTTCTCGAAGTTTGCCATAAATGTGAGGGGACCCATAACTGTAAATCTCATTGGATTAGTAGTTCCATCCAGATCTCCACTCCAGTTCTTGAACTGATACCCCGAATTTGCAACCGCAGAGAATGTCACAGTAGTCCAGTAGTCATTCCAGCAACCAGATGTACAATCAGGTTCGACTCTCCCATAGGTAGTGTTGTTTACAGATGATTTGAGTAGATATTGGAGTTTATAACTCCATACAATCGACGAATCTACTGACGGTATAACCACATTATCGTTTATGCCCTTCCCATCAGAGCGATTGTCAAATATATACCTCGTGCGCCCATCTGATTCGGTGAACATATTGTTCACACTCACTGTGTGGGTCGAGCCAGATGGGAAGCTATATATTACAGGTGTAGTAATAGAATACCCATCGAATTTCATTGTCTTACCACCCGGATCGGTAGATAACATTGTTTGAACATAATTAGAAACAGAGATATTCCCATAAGCCACTGCACTATAACCAAAATCAGAATCTCCGTTTACCTCAGAATATGCGATCCTGAAATACCCGCTCTCACCCCAGGCAGTCGAAAAGCTGTTCTTTACAATGAAACAACTCTGTGAGTCATCCCACCCTACAATCAAAACAGCGTGAGCCCCTTGCTGACTACCGCTCTGATGTGTGTAGACACCCTTCTGATAATATTCGAAATCCTCATAAACCATCATCGCCACTGGTATTGGTCCATAGTTATAAACAGCCTCTTTTAATGCAGAAGTCGACTGACTTACACCCTGATAAGATGATATCTTAAATGCGTATGTACCATAATAGTCACAGGCATAAGAGCAGGATGTATCTGAGGCTTTATAAGGATAACAGGACTCATCGTAAGTTCCATAACTCTTCAAAAATCTTGCAGCATCATCGAGATACCCACCATTACAACCACCACCAAAATTGTTGCACGAAACCAATATCTGCTCCGAGAGGTCGAGGAGATTGTTATACGGCTTATTCATCTGTATCAGATACTTTGATTCGAGTGCAGCGGTCGATGCAAATGCCCAGCAGGCACCACAGTCCTCTTGATACTTTACGGGTGTCACATAATTCTTTCCATCCTTATTTCTCCAATCGAACTTAGAGGGGACCGCGCCTACAACTCCACCCTTGAATACATTTGCGGTTTCTGTTGGGATTCTATTTAATCTGTTCGAAAACAACCTCTTCTTTACCTCCTCGGGCAATCGGGAGATATTGGTCTCACCGGCCTCCCAGGTGGCATTGTTTCTCTTCAATGTCTCCTGCAATTCCTTCAAATTCAGAGGATCAGAATAGATATATGGAGTAAGCAAAAAAATCACCAATAGAGGAAAAAATATACGCCTCATAAACACGCCTCCTAATATCGGGCAAATGCACTGACATTATATCAGAAAACAAATATACAACCAATTACAAATTTTGACCTCACCAACAAAACCTGACATTTTAGTGATAGATGCTCTTCCGTATTTTAATGACAAGTTAGTAAAGATTCATTTACGGGTAGCAATTATCGTTGTCGAAAAAGTTTATAGATTTAAGATGTAAGGTTCTGACTTTATGGATAATTTTCAACAATTACCCACCCATTGATTTATTTTAATTGCCAGTCCTCTATTAGATGGGAATTAACACACCCCGTCTGCCTTGGGCATCCACCCCTCTATGAAAGGGGAATTACTCGGTGTCAGTGGTCCGTGGTCAGTTGTCGGTGTGTTCTTTCAGAACACTCATCTATGAGAATGGAATTTTCCCACTTCTTACTTGCCCATTTCCCATTTACCTATTTACCACTTATTATTGTTCTTATTATGAAAACTTTTTTAGAAAGAAGTTTTCATATTGCGGGGGTGGGCAAAAGCCATGAATGTTTACCCATTTATAACTGAAATCTTTACACAAGTTAATAGATTTCTCTTGATTTCCTAACTAAAAGCAAATAAATAGAATTTTGTTAATCAAGGAGGTTTCTATGAGTAAGAAATTTTTGTTTTTATTCCTTTTATCCTTTACCAGCTTTTTACTGCTCTTTTGTGGCTCTGACTCGGAAAAATTAAACTGTAAAGATATATGCGCCAAGCTCAAAGAGTGTGAAGGAGATGATGAGACTGCGTGTAATAAATTCTGCACCTCAATGAACGAGAAGAATTATTTCCAGGATTCTTATGTCAAGGCAATCAATGAGTGTCCAGATAAATCAAGTTGCGACGAGTTTTCAAAATGTGGAGATGATGCCGACAATAAGTGTACGGTAATCGATACGAGTAATCTTGCAAATACACTTTGCGAAAAGATGATCAATGAGTGTAAAATAGATACAGGCACAACAAAAGATGAATGTATAAAAGAGTTCCAGGAAGGGGCTAAAGACAACTGCACAACAAAAACATATTTCGACGATTTTGAAAACTGTATTAAGACAATAAGCTGTGATGACCTAAAACAAAAGGGTTCAAGCTACTGCCAAGAGAAGATACTCGGAATAGAATAATAATCAAGAGTTCTGTTCTATAACAATTTAGGGCTTGACAGGGGATTGACTAATATGACAATATAATTCTGTTCAAGGGAGTCAGTTATGACAAAGACAACCGCAACTATATTGAGTATCTTATCCGCATTGATTCTTGCATTCCTCCTCTTTTCATCCTGCGGTGAAGAGAGCCCGGAGGATAGATTGTTCGATCAATTACCGATGGAGGTAAAGTCCTGTATAACAGACAGGACAAAGATTGTGCACGGAATAGATGTCTCAAAATGGCAGGGGAGCATCGATTGGTCAAAGGTGGCACAGGCGGGATATAAATATGCATTTATCAGGGTCTCAGATGGATTGACCTATATCGATAGTTATTTTCCTCAAAACTGGGCAGGGGCTAAGAATAATGGCATAATCAGAGGGGCATATCAGTTCTTCAGACCGAATCAGGATGCAGTACAGCAGGCACAACTCCTCCTCGACAAGATGGGTCCGCTTCAAAAGGGAGACTTGCCTCCTGTAATAGATGTTGAAGATACGGGTAGCCTATCCGCTACAGAGGTAGCAAATCAGGTTGGGAAGTGGATAAACTATGTAGAGAGTAAACTCGGTATGAAGCCTATAATATACTCCGGCTACTACTTCTGGAAGGATAATGTAAAAAGTACTGCATTTGGAGATTATCTCTTATGGCTCCCGTGGTACCACGACTATCAGGATACATCCTTCTGCCCATCTACTCCAGACCCCTGGACCAAATGGACATTCTGGCAGTGGACAAGCTCGGGAAGTGTACCAGGTATAAGCGGAGATGTGGATCTCAACATATTCGATGGCACAATAGATGATCTGAAGAAGATCACATATAATTATGAAGAGATCTGCGGAGATAATTATTGCGGTACAAATGAGACTTACCAGAGCTGTCCTCAGGACTGTCTTATGATGAATTTCGTTATGCCAAAAGACGGAGATGAGTTATACAATCCCGTGCTATTCAAAGTAGAGGCGGACGCAAATATCACAAAGGTAAATTACTATGCAGATGGATACCTCTTTGGGAC
>Ga0123519_10008449_pt1 | contig 15698 bp, 14 predicted proteins | sample YelNatPaOPRAMG02_FD_87396 | JGI IMG/M metagenome (GOLD analysis project Ga0123519, IMG submission 87396) | Hot spring microbial communities from Yellowstone National Park - Yellowstone National Park OP-RAMG-02 (version 2) | ecosystem: Environmental > Aquatic > Thermal springs > Hot (42-90C) ...
CGCGCAACAGGACCCTTTATATCAGAGCCTTTAACCTCACCTTCAGGCGTTACTATTACTGCAGCATTATCTTCAAAACTTATGGTTGTCCCGTCCGCACGCTTATATGGTCTCTTTTGCCTTATTATCACTGCCTGCAGAACCTGTTTTCTCATTTGTGGTGTTCCTTTCTTTACTGCAACAGTAAGCATGTCTCCAACACCTGCAGATGGATACCTTCTATGTACTCCATGATATTTAGGAACTGCAATTATCTCTACAACCTTTGCACCTGTGTTGTCTGCGATGTCAAGCCTTGCTCCTTTTGGTAATCCTCTCGTTACTCTGCTACTAACTCCCTTCATGCTCCTACCTCCTTTCTATCACCACAAAAGATACTGTCTTTGATAATGGTCTGCATTCCATAATCCTGACCTTATCCCCTGCTTTAACACCTAAACAGGGTGGACTATGAGCAGAATATTTGGATGTGCGCAATTCATACCTTTCATATTTCTTATTGTAATGCCTCCTTTCTCTCTTTACTACAACCGTATTCGTCATCTTGTCGGAGACTACCACTCCATCTAATATCGCACCTCTCACGGAAAGTCTTCCATGAAAAGGACAATTCTTGTCCGCACATACCTCTTTAGGTGGTTTAACATCTATCCCAATATCTTTAACACCCTCTGGCCATTCCGGCTTGGTCTTCTTCACTGCAACTTTCTTTACTTTTGTTACTACTTTTGTAACCTTAACTGCTTTCTTCTCAGCAACAGGTTGTGTCTTCGTTTCGCCCTTTTCCTCAACCATATCTTTCACCTCTTATCTCACCTTATTTTCTTTATCCTATCTTCAGGTCTGAACATTATCTCTTTCCCATCTATCGTGTATTCCTTTCCTTCGATGAGGAATCTAAAGAGTGATGAAATCTTTGGAACTCGTACCCTCTTTTGTTTATCTTTCAAGAGGATTACGAATGTATTTTTTGTCTCATCAACTATCTTCCCTTTTAATCCCTCCATTGTTGGATCAGTGCATCTCGCAACCTCGACCTCGAGACCTATCAACTCCTGCCTCATAAGGTCGCGGTTACGTTTCATCTTATCACTTCACCTCAACTCTGAATCCCATCTCCTCAAGCGCACTTTGTACTTTTCGCTTATGTTCTCCCTGCAGTTCGATTTTTCCATCTTTTACAGTCCCACCAGCGGCACATTTTGTCTTCAGTTTTTTTGCAAGGTCCTCAAGGTCTATATCAGACGCATTTATGCCTTCTACTATTGTAACCATCTTACCATATCTCCGCTTGACCGAATAGATGCTTATCTCCTGCTGTTCTCTTGCGATCTCCTCACATACACAAACTTCCTTAGGAAGTCCACATACCGGACAGATTGCTCCCACTTGTTCATTCCTCCTCTATATCTCTTTATTCTCCCTCATTATAGTCATAATTCTTGCCTTTGCATTTCTCAATGCTCTTACCCTACCTGGTGATGTAGGCGCACCTCCCATAGCTTTAACCCCTTTCTCATGCATCAATTCATCGCAAATCTCTTCTAATTTTGCACGTCTTTCTTCCTTTGTCATCTTCCTTATAGCATCATTTTTAAGTTTTATAGCAGCCATGAAACCTCACCTCTATTTTTTCTGTCTATCCTGACTTACCTGTGTCTGTACCGGTTCTGATGGTTTATTTTCTGACGGTTGACCAGATGGTTGTTCAGGCTGTTTAACTTCTCCTTTCTTCTCTGCTTCCATTGCACGCTTTATACCTATTTCGATTTCATCTGGAAGTTTTGCATTCGGTGGCATTATCCATACCGTAACACCAAGTACGCCAGGCTTTTTCTTAGCAACTGCATATCCTTTTAACATGAATTTCAACGCAGGTTCGCCGCAATACTTTACATGCCCTTCCTTAAATTTCTCTGTCCTATGCCTTTCACCAGTTAATTTACCTGCAATTTCAACCTGACATCCTTTCGCACCTGCATCCATAATTCTTTTCACAGTAGAATGCCCTGCACGCCTAAAATGCCAGCCTCTTTCAAGAGCAACTGCCAGTTTCTGTGCCATTATCTGGGCATTCAAGTTTGGATTCGATTCTTCCTGAACTTCAATTGCAGGTGTATCAAACTTAAAATCCTTCTCAACCGCTTCTGTTAAGGTCTTAATTGCACCCCCCCTTCGTCCTATAATCATACCTGGTTTTTCTGCAATCAGGGTTATTCTTGTTCCCAGGGGGGTCCTTTGGATGTCTATTCCACCAAAACCTGCTTTCTCGGTCTCTTTCCTAAGATATTCCTTGAGTAGTACCCTGCGAATGTTCTCATGTACAAATTTTCTTTCAGATGTCATGTTATTCCTCCTTCTCCATCAAGATAACCTCTATATTTGTAGTAAGCCTGTTATGAGGGGTAGAGGCTCCATGTGCTCTTGGCATGTATGCCCTGTATACCCTTCCTCTATGAGCCGCGATATGCTCTATATACATATTATCTGGCATTAACCCTTTGTATTCTGCATTGTTCTCAGCAGATTCCAACACTTTCAATATCTCTCTTGCTGCCTTTCTTGGAAACCTTGCAGGACCTATTTTCCCCTTCTGATGGCACACTTGCTTCTTGTATCTTTTAAACGGCACTGCTCTTTTCAATTCTGCTACTTCTTCAAGTAACTCCTTTGCCTTTTCAAGGTCCATTCCTTTAAGGATTCTGCATATCTCAACTGAATGTTTTGGAGATATCATTAACTCTTTACCAATTGCCCTTGCGCTTTTGTCTGGTTTCCTAAACTGTGTATATCCTGCCATTTTAACACCTCTTACTTAAGTGGCATGAACTTTGATGACCTCGTCGCACCTACTCCAGGTCCTGAATGTTTCGGGAATACCCTCGTCATTGCAAATTCACCTAAGTAATGCCCTATCATCTCAGGCAATATCTCTATCTCTTTAAACTCCTTCCCATTATGTATTGCAATCCTTCTACCTACCATTTCTGGAAGAATTATCATATCCCTGCAATGTGTTCTTATTCCCTTTTCTACTCCTTCTCCATTTCTAATCTTCTCAAGAAGTTTCTGTGCCTCAGGGTTCAATCCTTTTAAGCAACTTCTTCTTGCTCTCGCAGGTAGTAGTTCAATTATTTCCTCAGTAGTCTTCTTTTTTAATTCCTCAAGGGTAAATCCGCGATATGTAAACTCTTTCTTTTTTCTCTGTATTATCTTTGCTGCTTTTTTTCTTGCCTTTCTTCTTGCAGCCTTCCCCTGTCCACCTCTCTCTTGTGCCATTACCTCACCTCATTTAATCTATTTGTTTGCTTTCTTCTTTTTAGGCGAAAGCCTTCCTACTTTCTTACCAGGTGGCGCATGTCTTGAAACAGTGCTCTTTCGTCCTACATGCTGATGTGCACCACCACCATGCGGATGGTCGACTGGATTCATCGCCACACCTCTTACTTTCGGATATACCTGCGCAGTAGAACGTGTTGCATGCCATTTCTTCCCTGCCTTACCAAACGGTTTTTCACCTCTTCCTCCGCCTGCAAGCACTCCAATCGTTGCCCTGCATTTTGGGTCAAAACTTCTAAAACTACCCGAGGGAAGTTGTACTACTGTTTTTTCACCCTGTGAGACTACAATTGCGGATGTACCTCCTGCACGCACAAACTTCCCACCATCTCCAGGGATGGATTCAAGATTGTATACTAAAGTCCCTTCTGGGACTTTTCCAAGAGGCATTACATTCCCTTTTTCCACCTTTACATCAGGTCCACCAGCAATTATCTGGTCTATCTGCATCCCTTCGCTGGCTAAAAGTTTCATCTTTCCTCCGTTACTTAATGTAACCTCTGCAACTGGCACGGTCTTGCCAGGGTCGTGAATTATATCTGTTACCTTCCCCACAAACTCCTTTTCTTTAGGATATAAGACAGCACCCTTATGTCTATGGCTTGGAGATTTATAAACACCACCATGCCCTCTCCTTCTTGCTATAACTCTCTTTCCCATTTACACCACCATTCCAATTAGAATATACCAATCCTCATTCCAATTTCCTCTGCTGACTCTCCCTTTGCCAATTTTATAATCGCATGCTTTCCATCTTTTGCTATGAAGGTGTTTACCTTCACAACCTTTGCCTTGTAGAGTTTCTCGAACGCGTCCTTTATGTCTTTTTTACTTGCGTTCTTATGCACTATAAATTCGAGTTTGTTCTGTAGGTCCATAAGGTTCGAACTTTTTTCAGTAACATACGGATTAAGCAACACATCATATGGTTCTTTCATGTTTGCTTTTGTCATCTTTACCACTCCTTCATAGTTTCAAGTGCTTTTTCGCTAATTACCAAAAGGCGACCTGCATCTCCACCTGGCGCAAGATGTTCTACATTCAATCCTTTAGGTGTAACTACGTCGACACCAAGTAGGTTTTGCGCACTCTTACTTACAGCCGCGCCATCTGAAACTACAATCAAGAGCGATTTCGGCACCTTATATCTTCTACCTCTGTTTTTCCCTTTTCCTGCTCGTACATGTTTACCTTTGATTGCCCTCTCTATGTCGTCATAGACGCCTATTTTATCAAGCACCTCAGCAACCTTTTTTGTAGTCTTCAATTCTTCGAATTTTTCTGAAACTACAACTGGTAAGGTTAGGTCATCTACAAATTTATGTCCTCTTTTTGAGACCATTTCTTTGTCTTTAGTTGCACTCAGTGCAGAAATCTTTGCTTTAAGTTTCTCTTTTTTGTTTATCTTCTCGCCGTAATTCTTTTCAAGTTGAGGAGGCCAAGCCCTTCTACCTCCAACTGCTTCTGGAGACTGTGCACCTCGTCTTGAATTTACTACTCTCTGAGACCTTGATACACCTCTCCCTTTACCCCACCATGATGTTGACCTTCTGAAACCTGATCTCGGTGTGGGACCGTATTTTTGTCGTCTGTTTGCACGCATGGCTTTTACTGCTCTCCTTATTAAATCAGGTCTAAACTCTGTATTGAAAACTCTCGGAAGTTCAATCTCTTTATCGATTTTTCCATCTATTCCATATACATTTACTTTAATCTTTGGCTCTTCTTTTTTTGGTTTGAGAGCAATCTTCTTAACCTTAGCAACAACCTTTGGAGCCTCTTTTACAGCAACTTTTTTAACCACTGTCTTTATCTTTGCGACCTTCGGCTTGGTATTTGTAACATCAGCCTTTTCTGTGTTTTTTAATTCTGTTCCTTCGTTCTTCATATCTGCAACCATTGTAACCACCTATCTATGCACCCTGCTTTGATTCCGTCGAAACATAAACAATATCAACTTTATCCACCGGCTTGGATTTCCTTACCGGGTCCCTTAATCTAACAAGTCTCTTTACTGGACCTGGCACAGAACCATGGATAAGGACATATCCATTCCTTACTACTCCATAGTTAAGGAATCCTCCAGATGGGGTAATTTCCTTGCCATCTTCACCAATTTTAAGAATTCTCTTATTATATTCTGTTCTTTGATGATATCCCATCTGACCTGCCTGAGGCACTCTGAAAGTTACATAAGATGGAAAATGAGGACCTAAGGTACCTATCATTCTTCTATGTTTGCTATTCTTGTGGAAAAGTAATTTTACACCCCAACGTTTGATATGTCCCTGGAAGCCTTTACCTTTTGTAATCGCTGCGACATCTACCATTTGTCCTTCTTTTGTAAAGTCATTTATTTTAACTTCATTACCGAGTATCTTTTTTGCATATTCTATTCTCTTCTTAATATCGCCGCCGCCAATACGCAGTTCCATAATTTCGGGTTTTTTCTTTGGCACACCTGTTACAGTTTTAGGTTGAGTATATGCCAGCACCCTTACTTCATCGATATTCTCTGGTTTTATTTGTGAAAAGTCGGGTTTTTTCTTTTCCTTACTTAGTGTGATTTTTCTTCCAAGTTCTTCGTCAAGATTATCAGCCCAAATCTCAGTCGCTGTTTGCAGTCCATAAGGAGTATCCTTATAGAATCTAACTGCTGCGATTTTCATTGGTGGTACTTCTATAACAGTAACAGGGACAGAGACTTCTTGTCCTGCTGTCGTCGAATGTTTTCTGTAATCTTTAATCACAGCGTGCGTCATACCTGCCTTATATCCAGCAAATCCTTGAATCTTTGGTTCTCCTTGGATTTCAGGCCAAGATGCGAATCTTGCAACTGGGCTTTCGCTCCTTTTTCTAGGTGAGTAGGCAAGCGAACCTCTCCTCGGTTTGTTTGGTCTTCCCATTTTTATACCTCCTAATATTGTTGCCTATCCTAAGCTAGCATGCTCAATCGACTTAGCATAAGCCAAGCCTCGACGGACAAGCTCAATTTTGCTAAAGACTTCATATTCTATCATTGCTATTTTATGCATCCAGATTGACCGTAACGCCCGCAGGCATCTAAAATCGTTTTACGAATGATGCCGCATTGGGAATTAATTGCCCAAAGCGTTTGGTCAACCGTCTTTAGCAACTTTCCTAATTGGGGTTGTGGTATTTAAATCTTGTCCCTGCATATCATCTGGCTCTCCACCTTTCACATCATCTGCAAATCATAATCGCAAAATCAAAATCTGAAATAAAGGTCATATAAAGGCCATGCACAAAATGTAGCAGAAATTGGAATACATAATTAGAAAAATAATATACAAAAATGTAAAATAACGTGGAATAAAAATCAAAAATTAAATAAATAACATAAAAAATTATTATCTTGTGGGAGTGTCGCATTTGGGACATCTTCCCACCCTTGCGGCGCATGTTTCGTGAAGCGCAGAGCCGCAATCACATCTATAAACCATTAATCCTGGTTTGATAATTCCTCTACAGACAGAACACGAAACAGCACCTGTTGATTGGCTAAGTTTTGATACATTTGACTGTACCGGATTTGAGATATCTATTCCGCACACGCATTTCCCAATCGATTTTGCGCATTCGATATGATACTCTTTGCCACATGCACACTGCACCGCACGCACATCTTTTTTCATGATTGAATGGCATTTCCCGCACATTGTTGGCTTGGAGAGCATAGAGATTATAGCAGTTGAAGGCATAGAAGGAGAAGATTTAGCCATCTTAGATTCTTGTAAAATCGGTTTCTTCTTAACATTGATAACATGAGTAGTTTCGGCTCGTCTTTGTAACTCTGCAGCATGTGAAATAATCGCATCGTTTTGGTTATTCGGTTCTAATTTTTGCTCTGCTAGTCTTTGCTCCTGTGTAGTTTGTTGGATTTTGTATTGTGTGATTTGCTGCAAAGGTTGTTCGCTGCGAGGTTGTTCATTGCCATATACAGGTTGAGCAATGGGTGTAACCGATGGTGATGGTGCTTGCATAGGTATTTGCATATTTTGTTGAGGATTATACATACTTGGAGAGGCTTGGTTGGCAGATTGATAATATCCCGATAATTGAGAAGACTGTTTTCTTTTCTTTGCGAGGTATAATGCAACAAATGCAAAAACTAAGCCTAAGCAAACCAAAGCCAAGCCAATTAACCACCAAGGAAATTCTGATACTGTTTTTTTCGTGCTATGGAACGCATGGACGTATACGCCATTAACATCCAAGCCTTTATTGCCAAAAACATCGACAGCAACCACAAGATAATATGCACTTTTTACCTGTGAGACATCTCTGTATCTTAATTGATTTTCGGCAGTGACAGTCGTAAGCAACGTAGTAGGTCTTGCTTTCGAATCTCTGTAAATTTCGTAAGAGACTATTCTTGCAGTGCTTGTTGGCTTGGTCCAGTTGAGTATAACGTCCTTACCTTCTCTTGTGGCATTCAAAGTAACATAACCCAAAGGCTGAGTTACTCGATAAACACGGAAATTTAATTCTGTATCTCTACCTGCAAAATCATAAACTAAAATTCGGATTAATCCCCCTGCGTTATTTTTACTTTCGTTAATTCTATAATAAAGATAGAATATATTTCCAGTTGAAGTTATTTTAGTCAATTCCAAATCAGAAGCTAGCGTAGTTATCGAAGTACAATTTGCAATTCCGTAAGAGTCTTCTGCGTGCAGTGTTACCACAAAAGAACCACCATCCTTGCCATATCTAACATACCATATACCGCCATCTTCTATGATTTCTAAAACACCACTCTCTTGCTCTATTTGCAAAATAGAGGCACTAGGTGGACTTTTATCTACGATTGTTTTTACAGAAACATTTGCTTTATTGCCTACTCTATCTATAGCAAGTGCACGATAATAATAGACACCTTCAGAGATGTTCCCGGGAATAGAATTGCATTCTACATTAGGCTCGCCTGAATCCTGAGAAAAGACGCCTAAATACACGCTGAGGAGTCCGCTTTCAGAATCATACGCGTTCTGAGTAGTTACTAAATAAGGTGTGCCGTTAGATAAATTCGGGGCGTTAATTTCAAGCCCTTTAGGTGGAGTAATATCATGTATTACCTCAAGATTGAATATCTCTTTTCTTCCAAATTCGTCTTCTGCAGTTATAATTATAGTTATAGTCGGTGAAGGTGTAGGGTTTGCCTCAATTGTATATGTAATAGTAGCAATAAGAGGTAAAGAGTTTGTTTCAGAAATTGGATGCTCTCCGAATGCTGAACTCCCATAAACTTTCATGTAATTGCTCTGATAGAATATTGCAGATACTGTTATCGAGAACGAGCAAGCACCAGTTCCATAATATAACTTTCTTCCAATAGGGTCGTAATACAAGAATTCGCCACCTGTAGTTTCTGTAACCTCGAACTGCACTCCAAATTCTTTTATTATGCGCACTGTAATAGATGTTGAGGTATTCCTTCCAGTTGCATCTTTGAACGTAAAGTTTATTGAACCCTCGAATTTAGCACTTTGCTCAATTGTATACATAAACGCATAAACAAAAGAGTTTTGAATAATTCCTTGTGGGGAATCGCCAAAACAAGGTTCTCCTTCTGCAGATATTATAGGCACGCCAGGGTCTGTAAGAAGCACACATACAGTAAACCAAGCCGTAGCATCTTTTGGATACAAAAGTGTGTTCGTTTCCTCGAGGTAATCTATGTTATCAGATGCTGTAACACTAAGTATACTCGCAGAAAAATCGTTTAGTTTTCTTACCGAAAATGATACACTTGCGCATTCTCCAACATTATTAAAAACTGTAATAGATATAGTCGATGGAGAAATAGAATTTTTCTCTATTGTGTATATAATGCAGAAGGTATAGTTGCTTTCTAGGGTATCGTCTAGGGGAGTATCTGAAAATGCAAGAGAGCCTTCTGCACGAACTGCATTCGCATCTTCCTCGACTTCAATATAAATTGTTAAAACTCCACTGCTGTTAGATTCGAAAAACAGAGTGTTTATACTCGAATTGTAATAAATAACGCCTGTAAAAATTTCCAATGTAATCTCTTTAATAATTGGGATTAAAGGCGATGCGATTTCCACATTCAGCGAGATTGTAAAATTATGTCCTGCGATGTCTGTTATAGTTATGTATATCGACCCTGTCCATGTTGAACCTTGTTCGATTGTGTAGTTTAACATTACATAAGATGATGTGCCATTAATGTTAACGCTCGGAGAGTCAGAGAATGCATTTGAGCCTGATACCGAATATAATGCAACGTTATCAGAAGCATCTATGCATATTGTAAATGCAGAATTTCCTAAGTTACTGTAATATATCGTATTTCCTGATACTGTTATGAAGTCAGAGTTTTCGAGGATTGAAGATATGAACGCGTTAGGAGCCGTGCGGTCTACTATTACCTTCTTAGAAACGATCTGGCTTGGATTGCTCACGTTATCTATGCAGTATGCACGATAATAGTATATGCCCTCTGTGCTTTCACCGAGCATAGAACTACGTTCTGTTGTTGGAGTTCCAGAATCAGAATAGAAATAATCAAGATAGGTAGTTGAGATGCCCGAAGGATAATCAGAGTTTGCATCTGAAGATATTGCAGTTACTGTGTATGGTGAATTATCGGTAACCAAATCAGGCGCAACAAGCGTACAAGTCGGTGTTGAGTTATCACACACTATATAGATTGGGTATGTGTAATTTAGAATATTCCCTGCGTTATCTACGGCTTGGAGACTTATGTTATATGGTGTAGTAGGCGAAACCATAAAGGAAAAAGTGAAGTTAAACCCGTCCGCAGGAGTTGTATCGACGAGCGTATTTGTGCATGTGCATGAAATGTATGAAATTCCAGAAACAAGGTCATTCAGGGTAAGATTAACAAAAATAAGTCTTGTGCCATGCATAAGAGTGTAATAAATATAACTTCCCACGAACCAATAGTTTGGATTATCAAAACCGATATCAATTACAGGGTTTTGAGGTGGTGTTTTATCTATTTTTATTAGTATTGAATTTACAGTTCCGTTGTTACCTGCATTGTCTAATGCTCGATAATATAAAGTATAAGTTCCATCGTTGCTGAAAGTATAATCGCATGTAGCACCGATATAGGAGTTTATAGGCGGATTTGTTGTGCCAATATAAAGTAATTTTACACCTGAACCTGAATCTGAGCCTGTAATACGGATAGTGGGGTTTGTTACATACCACCCGTTACTTCCAAGAGTGCCTGAAATTACAGTAGATGAGGATGTAGGCGCGGTTTTATCGATTGCTATGGAAGTTAAACTGATACTTCCGTTATTACCTGCGTTATCTGTTGCTCGATAGTATACTACATTGACACCTTCGCTTGTTATTGTATAATCGAAGGTTGAGCCTGGATAGGTGTTTGTTGGGGGAGTTGTAGGACCATATCTGATACAATTTACACCTGAAGTTGCATCGGTTCCTGTAATTCTTAAAGTAACATCAGTATTATACCATGAAGAATCCGGAGGATGAGTGCCTGAAATCACAGATGCGGAACTTGTAGGGATTGTAGAATCTCTTTTGACGACGATTGAATTAATAGAACCGTTATTACCTGCGTTATCTGTTGCTCGATAGTATATTGTAAAAACACCATCTGAGTTTATAGGATAGTTGAGTGAGGTTCCTCCACAGTAATTAGAGGGCGGAGATGTCGTTCCATAGTATATACCTTTAATTCCTGAGAGTGTATCGGATGCCGATATATTTACTATAACGTCAGAGAGATACCAACCATTGCTTCCCAAAGTTCCAGAAATTACAGTTGCTGTAGATGTGGGAAGCGTTTTGTCTATTTTCATAAGTAGATATTCGTACCAACAGTCCAAGCCTGCTTTGTCTACTGCCCAGTAATATAGGTCATGATACCCATTTGTATTGAATGTAATATCACAAGTTGTGCCTTGGTAGGTATAAGAAGGTGGATATGCTACATCTCCATAACAAATAGTATCTACACCTGAAGTTACATCGCTTGCAGTAATCCTAACGGTAACATCAGATACATACCATCCATTGGTTCCTAAAGTTCCAGAAATCACAGCCGCCGAACAAATAGGCGGATTTACGTCTCTTTTAATGGTAATCGAGCCTATGCTTCCTGCGTTTCCGGCTTTGTCAATCGCCTGATAGTATATTGTTCTCTGTCCGTCAGTGTTAACTGTATAATCATATGAACTTCCTGCAAAAGAATTTGTAGGCGGATTTGTGGTACCATATTTTATAGTTCCTACACCTGATTCAGAATCGCTTCCAGTAATTCTCACAACCACATCTGACACATACCAGCCATTACTCCCTAAAGTGCCTGAAATTACATTCGCAGTAGATGTAGGAGGTGTGGTATCGGGGGTGTACATTACGAATATAATTGGTATAAGGGGCGTGTTTCCCTGTCCTTCTTTCGAATAAAAATTTGCATATGTGTCCATCGTATATGGTAACAGAGTTATGCCATAGTTTGCCATTTCGTTGTTTATCCATTTTTGAACTATCGTGGTAATGTCAAAAGAATAGTATCCTGCTCTTGAACGCATAACTTTCGTTTGATAATAGTTTGTATCATAATAATTAAGCCCTATGTTCCACCAGGTAACAGTATTTTCGCTCCAATCTATTTTTATCGGACAATAGCCACCAGTTTTTGGATAATATGCAGACGATGGTTCTAAAGCATATAAACGAAGATACGCCGCATGTATCGTTGAGTATGCAGGGACACTACTTAGACTTATTTGAACAAGAATATTACGTTCCTCTGTCCCTTCCGAACCTACACATAATACAGACGATGTGCCATAATTTGTAGTGTCGGATGACTTCGAAATGTATGTGTCTTTCCCAGATGTATATGTGGAAATACTTGTCCAAGTCCCTGTTACATACTCAACAGTTAACTTAGGTCTGTTCTCAGGAGTATCACTATCATCAGAAGAAAATTGAGTTGCTGCATTTGCAACATCACCTTCTGCCATTATATAAAATCCATAATTAGTATATGTCCCTGAATACCAACCTTTTACCAAATTTGTTAAATCTATGCTTACCTTAGTTCCACTGGTAACTGAGGAGGTATGGACAATTCCAAAAACCGAAGGGTCGTAACCTGGCTTGGTATTATATGTTACAGTGCTTTCCGCCCAATTAGAAGTTATTCTTGTTGCCACAAGTCTAACGTTCGCGCTTGGACTGTTTTCTTGATAAAGTTCAACTTCTGAAGATACTATCTCGCTCCCTGCACCCAAGCCCGAGACATCGAATTTTATAAGACTTCTTACTATATAACCGCTACTTTTCCCAGCCCAAATAACCTTTCCATTTCCAGAATTGTAATCAGGAGAACTCTCAGTAATATATGTAGTAGTCCCCTCACTACCAGGCTGCCAACTCATCGAAGGGTCGATTCTTACAGGATACACTCTTGAAGGATTCCCAAGCCAAGTGGCATCCGCATTAATAACTGCAAGTTTGCATACTCCAACATCGATTAAATTTAGAGATACCATACCTCTTTCTCCTTTCGCATCTTCCATGGACAAAGGTTCGAATTTCCAAACTTTATTTTCTCCACTGAAGAAAGAGTATGTATCCCCATCTTCTAAAAAATAGCCATTGTGGTATTCTATTATAAAACTAAATGTATTCTGAGTTGTATAATTTTTCAAAATTATATCCTCTTTGAGCCCTTTTGAAGTTACTTTATACTCTACATCTATATTATCAAATGCATTCCGATAACAAACTTTGTTCTCTATTCTTTGAGGCACAGAAACCCTTGTACCTAAAGGTTTCATAAGGAGCCAAGAATCATTATATTCAAGTAATATCCCATTTCCGATTTGGTGCGAAAAGTAAGTTCTAAAATTATTCTTTACGTTCTGATGCATGTATTCTATTCTATCAGATGGCTCAATTGTGGTGTTTATATCTTGCCAAGTTCTGATATCCTCATCGTAATAGTGCAAAGGTGTAGCGCTTATTACTGCATATCTTGTGCCTGTTGGTCGAATGTAATGTTTTGCATAAAGGCTTCTTAATTCAAGTAATTCTCTCTCAGTTATCTCATTTTTTACATCTACATTCTGCGAATTGTCAGTAAAATCTTCGTCAATTTCTTCTGTCTCTTCTGCAATATTCATACTTGAAAACATACAAAAGAGCAGAAACCATACTGCAGATAATGCAAAAACTTTCGTGAGCAATACAACAATTTTTACTTTTTTTTGTATCATTTTTCTACCCCCAAAGGTTTGCAATTACACATACATGCGTTTGTTAAGACGCTTGGATAATATGCTTAAATGCTTTGCCAATTGAAAAAATACCTAAGTGAAAATCATACCGTAAAAAATTGTTTCCTATTTTTCTGTTTTTACTGCTTTTACTGATTTAACTGATATATCTGATTAAAATATCTTTTCAGAAAATCATAAATATTCAGAATTAAATGAAGATGACATGAAAAAAGGAAGATGTGTTTCCTGCCAGACATGCGATATTGAAGGTATAGCAACCATAGACGAAAGAGGTCAGATGGTCCTTCCCAAAGAGGTTCGTGAAAAAGCAGGTATTAAACCAGGCGATAAGTTCGCACTTGTTGCTCTCAAAGACGGTAAAGAGGTTTGTTGCATTGCACTCATAAAAGCAGAAAAACTCAGAGAGCATGTAAAGAAAGTCCTTTCACCACTCATAAAGGAAATCTCTGACTAGTTTATAGTAAGTAGTAATGGTGATATATGTGATTAGTTTATAGAGGAGGTTTTTAAATGAAAAACACGAAAAAAGTAGTAAGAGAAAGTTATGCAAAAGTTGCAAAGAATGACATTTCTTGCTGTTGCGGCTGTTCTGATAACGCCTGTTCAGAAAAAATAGGATATTCTAAAGAAGATATTTTATCTGTCCCTGAAGGCTCTAATATGGGCTTGGGATGTGGCAATCCTCTTGCATTCTCTATGTTAAAAGAGGGGGATTATGTATTAGATTTAGGATGCGGAGGCGGTTTCGATTGTTTCCTTGCATCTCAGAAAGTTGGCTATTCAGGCTTGGTTGTAGGAGTTGATATGACACCTGAAATGCTCGATAAAGCAAGGAAGAATGCAAAGAAAGGAAAATATAAAAATGTAGAGTTCCACCTTGGTGAAATTGAACACATACCTGCAGGGGACAATACATTCGACTATGTATTCTCAAATTGCGTTATTAACCTATCAACAGACAAAGAGCAGGTATTCAAAGAAGCATATAGAGTACTAAAACCAGGCGGAAAAATAATTGTTTCAGATATAGTCCTTCTATCAGAATTACCAAAATCGATAAAGCATTCGAAAGAGATGTATGCAAGTTGCATTTCAGGCGCTTCTTTGAAAGAAAAATATCTGCAAGATATAAAGAAAGCAGGATTTAAGGATGTGAAAATAATAGACGAAAAGAAATTTTATCCACTCCAAGAACTCAATAAGGAAGAATCAAAAATTTACATGAAAAAATTCAGGTTAACAAAGAACGAGTTAAATAAAATTGCAAATTCTATTATAAGTATCACTATCGAGGGAAAAAAGCAGAACAAGTAAAAGGGAATGAAAAAAAGAAAGGATTGGAAAAAGGAATGAAGAAACAAAAACAAAAGTAAAAAGTAAAGAAACAAAAATAAAAAAATAAAAAATCATGTTTTCTTCCTTCTAATCCGCATACTCACCGCAACTATAAATATCGTACCCAAAATCACTGGTAGCACATCTGAGAATTCAGGTATGCCATTTACTTCATTTGGTGTTACTTCTGTGGAATCTTTTCCTGAGGTTATATCCCAATCCCCTACAGAATCAGTATCTGTTGACAGGCAATCTCTTGCTGTGGAATCAGAATAGGATTGCTCTGAGACATTTATAAATCCACCTGCAGGCCATTCTCCGTTCTTTACTGCATTGGCGTAACTGTTACTTACAGGCATAGTTCTATCGTTCTGGAAAGTATATACTGTGTCTATATCAGAATCCGAAAACTCGCGGAACCATGCATTCTCGAAATTACCTGGAGTTCCGCTCACTGAATCGATTCCATTACAACCCCAACCTGATGTTGTATCAATATCGTTATTCCATCCAACGATATTCCTCGCGGTAATTATAGATATTGTAGCAACATTGAAATCCATTAAATCAATAAGAGCCACTCTTCCTTCTACGGTATCGTTTTCCGCACTTATTACCGCTTGCGGGTTCGTAGGCGGAGTATACCACATAGACCCATCATCTGCATACATCTCTATTGTAGGCACACCCGATTGCGCACAATGGACATCGAACACCCTTTCA
>Ga0123519_10008451_pt1 | contig 15695 bp, 15 predicted proteins | sample YelNatPaOPRAMG02_FD_87396 | JGI IMG/M metagenome (GOLD analysis project Ga0123519, IMG submission 87396) | Hot spring microbial communities from Yellowstone National Park - Yellowstone National Park OP-RAMG-02 (version 2) | ecosystem: Environmental > Aquatic > Thermal springs > Hot (42-90C) ...
GTTTATGCTCGCGCCGGATCTGATTTTCTCGATTCCACTCAAAGAACCTGTTATCATAAATTTTGGCTTCAATGCGCCTTTTCATATCTATTTTTACAAAGACGGTGTCTTCACAGGAATTCCCGTTGCATTTACAGTCGGCTCAGAATTCAAGGTGGATAATGATTTGAATATCACCGTACAGCTCGAGGCAGGTCCATCCGTCGGTATAGCCGAAGGCTCCGATACAAGTATGTACATCCTCTTCAAGATAGGTATGGGTATAGGTTTATAGACTGACCTGACATAAAAGGCTAATCGCAATCTCGAAAATCTATCTCTTTATGAGGTTGAGAATGAGGGATATCACTATGCTCAGAATGATCGAGGATACAATGGGTATGTAAAGGGTGAAGTTCTTCCTCTCCACTACGATGTCGCCCGGGAGTCTTCCCAGGTATGGTATTCTATTTGAAAAAATTAACAGGAGTCCGAATAGAGCGATAACTATGGCAAGGATTATCAGAAACCTTCCTGTCTCCTGCATCATTTGAATCTACTCAGTTCTTTTGAGTATATATCGTAGTCAGTTTGTGAAAATAGGGCAAAGATGACCTTCTCTATGGTATTGTCTGTCTTCAGAAAGTCGATTACGCTCCCTATTGCAATAGGTGATGCGAGTCTGATCGGATATCCGTATGCACCCGTAGAGATAGAGGGAAAGGCAATCGTCTTTATGTTGTTCTCACTTGCAAGTCTCAAAGAATTAATATAGCAGTTCTTCAATAGTTCTGCCTCATTGTGTTTGCCGTCCGAGTAGACTGGTCCAACTGTATGTATCACATATCTCGCTAAAAGGTTGTATCCCTTTGTAATCTTTGCCTCGCCCGTCTTACACCCACCAAGTCTTCTGCACTCCTCCTTGAGCATCGGTCCGGCGGCTCTGTGAATGGCACCATCCACACCTCCACCACCCAAAAGGGTACTATTTGCGGCATTTACTATAGCATCTACATCGAGTGCTGTGATATCACCCAGAAAGAGTTCTATCCTCTCTATACTACCCATATTCTACCTCTTAGAGATTGGTACAGGTCTTGTTTACTATATCACCACAGAGAGGGACATCATATCTGAGCAGTTTGAGACTTATGTTCAGCTGAATTATCTTATTGGCATCCTTGCCGTTATTCTCGACAATAACAGAGCCAGCCACAGAGGTGGCATTAATCCACAATTCCTTTATAGTAGGCAGATTGTTAACCATATCATACAACAGACTTGCCTTCATAGCGCTTGCCTCCCCTCCATCACCAAACTTGAGCGTCTGATTCGATGATATGTTTTCAGGAAGAGAAATCGATATAACATCCTTACAGGGGAGTACATTACAGATCTTGAAAAGGGATACATTTATTATGGGTTTGTTATTCTCTGTTTTATAGCAGGCAAAACCTCTGTTATAATAAGAGACCTCTCCTCCAAGTTCGAGTTTGATCTCTCCAAACAAGGCGCTGTCCCTCCCAAAATCATCACAATTATCTCCTATCTTTGCCCTTATCGTCCCTATGAGCATACCTGTCTGGAAGAGATTTGCCTTCTTGCAGGTCCCCAACTCATCCGTTGTGCAGATACACATCTGATCCTTCTCGAAGCTTTTATTTACATCCGTTGGAGCACACTTTGTCAGGCATTCTCCCTTGTCGTAGTTAACTCCGTAGGGTTTTGCGAGCTTTATACAGGTGGCGTTGCACTTACACTCATTGTTACCATTACAAACTGCATAGTAATCGAGTCCATCATCTGAGCAGGGGAGAACCTCCTCACAGCCGTTCGAATAATCGATATCCTTGTCTTCGAATCCAAGGCTACACTTCTTGATCTTGCAGACACCGCCATCACAAATTGCCTCCTGCACATTCTTCTTCAGGCAGTCCTCGTCTTTCTTACACTGGCTCTCCCCTGGTGCTTCACAGTTGCTGTTGGAGCACAACTGACCCGAGGGACAATCGAAGTATGTATCGCAGGGTAATCCGAGTTCATCCTTCAAATGACACTTCTTATCCAGCGGATAACAGAATTCGTTCTCACCACACTCCGAATCTTCACAGGAATAACCCTTGAAGTCAGTCTTGTGGCACTTCTGGTCTATCATACTACAATACTGTCTCTTGGGGCAGTTGTCCGACGATTTACAGGGTGCATCCTCGATATCCACGAAGCAGCCTGCAAGCAGAAACAGGATTAGAAAGAATTTAATAATGTAACGATAGCCAGACATAGTCTCCATAAATCCCTGCCTTGACATCGACCTTCTTGCTCTTGATATAATAGTTTACGCCGAGCCCTATAGCCGTTAGTGTTGCCACACCTGCAAGCCCAAAAGAGATATTTGCAGCCTTTGCCTTGGTGTTTGCAGAATCCAGAAGGTTCTTTGCATTTATCTGTTCACAAAGAGAATCTCTATCCGAGATACTCTCGCACTTCGCACTCCTGACCTTGTCCTCATCGGATTTCGATAAGACACCGAGCACTATCCCTGTCGCAAAGAACATCAGAGATGCCGAGGAGGCAATTATGAAAGGGGGTTCCTCGTAGAATTTCACATTCTGCTTGATTACCGATGCCTTCAACGAATTACTTCCAGCAACCACATCGCTGCTACAGCTCTCTACATTTACCTCGCTTATCTCCGATGCAGAGACATTTACATCTCTCACCAGACAGTCCGTCTCACCCTTCTTTATTCTCACCTTGTGAATACCGCTTGTGAGTCCATCCACCACTATCGGGGCATTGGAATAGAATGTCCCGTCGATGAATACCTGAAAGTCCTCGGGGGCATTGATGTTTATCGAACCCGTACCGATCCTCTTCAACGCCTCTTCCACATACTTTCCTATATCCGTCACGAGGGATTCGGTCATCTTGAAACTCTTCAAGAGTCTCAAATCTATTCTGGCATTTGGTATATTGTAGAGGATTCCTCTCAGAATTACATTCCCCTTCTCCTTCATAATAGAGACATATAGCAGCCAGTTTACCTTTGCGAGATCTCCCATCTGAGAGATACACATTATGTCTCCCTTGCAGTTTTCGAGTGCCTCGACTGGAGATACGCCGAGTGTCTTCTCCATATCGCTCTGCAGGACAAGTATGTATCTATTGGAGGATGCGAGTTCGGCTCTGATATTCTTATCTACCGCATTCAATATAGCCCTGTCTATATTCTGACTCCTCACATTCAAAAGACCGAGCCTCCCCTTCTCTTGAGCATACAGATTCAAGGAAAGGAAGATTATCAATACAATAATTAGCTTTTTCATTTATTCTTCCTCAATAGAAGTACTTCATCCTCGTTGAATATAACAGAATAATTATTTCTTTCAAGTAAATCTTTGATGCGCTCCCGCATAATATTGGGGTCAGAGGTCGTATCTCCCTCTGTCAGAAACAATTGATATTCGGCATCTGAGTACATCTTCAAGCCCATCTTTTTATAATGATACATATGCAGGTTGAATGGGAGTGCAAACTCTATATCTCTACGGTGACTGAGCTGTGCCCCAAAGGTATTGATTGTGGCGAGCGATGCGTCTTCGGGAATCATCCTCTTTGCCTTCAGAAATGCAGCCTCATACGGATTCCTGACATAGTATTTGAATCGCACCACGGTATTGTAGAATATAAGTATGTTTCCTATCGAAAAGAGCAGAATCAATGTCGAAACTATTATGCTCAAATTACTCTTTACAAATGTGTCACCCCTCAATCTATCTCTGAGTCTGATATATCCATAGACAGAGGACCCGATTATGAACGGCACAACAATATTGAGGTACTGGAATTTCAGGCTGAATTGCGGCGGATAATCCGGAATCCAGTTTATATACATAATTGGGAGGATTACTATCAGGAATTTCGGGGATAGAAGACTCAAGAAGAGCGTTGGGTAGAGCAATCTCAATAAAACCTTGAGCTTTGTCCAGTTGAACATCTTGAAGAGAGGATAGAAAGGGTTAGACAGGATACTTATTATTACCTCCTTCATATTCCTGCCGAGATACGAATATCGCTCAATATATAGGTAATCCCCGCTGAAGCTCTTTGGCCTGAAACAAGGGATAAAGAGCTTGATTACCAGAAAAAAGTAAACAGCCCCTATTAGAGTCAGTAACAGATATACCCTCTTGTGGCTCATTAGATAGAATACAATACCCGACAATGCCACAGTTATCGCCACATCCTCCTTTATCGTGAGGGCAATTGCAGAGGCAATGAATACCTTATCTGTCCTCCCGAGGGCAAACTGATAGATGATATAAATAAAAAGCGGAATACTCATCGTCTCAGGATGAAAATCGAACTGTGTAATCAACATAACATTCGAATTGAGTAGTATTGCCAGCCCAAACGCAGTCGAGACAATCCTGTCCTTCGTGAAGTGATACGAGAGCATCCCCGCATAGTATCCGCTCAGCGAGATTATGAGACTCTGTGCGATCAAGAGAAGCCTCACATCCTCCTTTATCCAGTAAAGCGGGGTAAAGAGTATCAGAATTGGAGAGAAGTGGTCGCCGAGATAGTTGAATCCCTTGATAGAGCTCTCGAAGAATCTAAAGTGAGCCAGATTGTAGATAATCTGGTCGAAGAGACCGAGGTCGTACACTGCACTATTCAATCTCGCGTGCCTGAGTATGGCGAGACAAGAAAATACAATGGTAAATATCGTTGCAAGTATAGTGAGATTTATCCTTAGTTTCCTGCTCTCTACTTCGTTGTTTTCTACTGCGTCCATAACCATCTTCACATCAGGTGATCGCCGATAATATCATCACATATCATTAAATCAACAGATTATCTCAACTGCCGTATTTTATGAATAGCCCCACCTTTTCCACCGCCCTCCTCATTGCAGTGTTGATAGGATTCTCCTCTCTTGCGAGCTCTATATCTATCCCCATCAACCGTGTGTGATAATCTGTCATCAGGACAGGGTCTATCTGGCTCTCTATTGTCCTCTTGAATACACTCTTTATATGCCTGCAACTCACTATCGCGAGCGAACCATCCTTCATTCTCATAGAGGCAAAACCGAATAAACGGCATATGAGTCCACGGTAATTGTATTCTGTGCACCTACCAGTGTTTTTGTCGAACAACAGACACAATCTGTCTTCCGTGGAGTATATCCTCTCTATCATCCCCTCCTTTTTCTGCTCGAAGAGCATAAACGCAAGGGGAATAAACTCAAGGGTTGTAGCAAAGATATCCTCTTTTTCACAACACTCCCCTTTGCAGTATTCCACACAATCAATACCTGTAGATTGTCTATACAGATATATCCTGAAGTCCAGCTCATTAAAGAGGTCTATAACCTTCTCTCTCTCTTCCCTCAGATCCATATTCGATTTCGATATCTCAGCTGTTTTCTCTGATAGAGCCCCTTGCCTCGACTATGTTCTGCCTCAAGATGGCGTTCTCCTGAACAAGATGCTTCAATTTGTTCTGCATATCCGAGATCACAATAGAGAAGTGGAGATTCAGGAGAATTATGAAGAAGAATGCAAATGCAAAAAGTGTCGAGGTGGAGGACACCGCACCAGAGATATTTGTCAGAAACAGAAGGAGGTCATACCTCCAAACAAGAAATGGTATCGACAATCCCGTGAAGATCCATAGCCAGCTATACTCTATCTTGAGTCTCCTCCTCCTGACGAGTTCGAAGACAATTACAAGCAGTATTACTGCGAGCACTATTGCAAATATCTTCTGCTTTATCGGCATATCCATCTCAATCCTCCATTCTCAAGTCCCTGTCGGACTTCAATATACAAATTAGTATCGAAAATAGCATATTGAACATATATGTAAAAGCCCTCATCCCATAATGCATCGACCTGCCACTTATCCGCTCCCTCATCTGAACGCCTATCTCTCTTATCCTCAACCCCGACTTTATGGCAAGGATCAGGGCATCTGCATCTGGAAACGAGAGCGGCATTACATCCGAGATATAGTATTTCATAGCCCGCCTGTTGAGGCACTTGAACCCGCTCGTGGGGTCCCTGATTATTACTCTGGTCGCAAGGTATATTATGAAAGAGAAGAGTTTCAGTGCCAGCATCTTGAACAATCCCGCCTCCCGGTAATCGTTGGTAAATCTACTCCCGATTACAATATCGTTCCCCGACTTCTCTGCCTCTGACAGGAGTGGCTCTATATATTCGTGTGGATGCTGCCCATCTCCGTCGAAGAGTACTGCATAGTCATATCCTCTATCATAGAGATACCTGAGTCCCGTCTGTAAAGCCGCCCCATAACCTGAATTTACGCAGTGCCGTATCCTTATCACATCGAAATCACTCAATATCTCGGAAGTTCTGTCATACGAACCATCATCCACAACCACAATGTCGAATTCACCTCTGTAATTATTTAGCGATTCGAGCACCCTCCTTATGCTCTTCTCCTCGTTGAAAACCGGTATTAGTATAGCCTTCTTCATACTCTGCTTTCCGTCTCTTCCTGAGCCAACATCCTCTCTCCGTCGAGAATACCCCTCAGTGCACCGCTGCCCCCCTTGACCCTCAACAGGAAGTACAAGACATTCATACCCACAATACCCTTTTTGATGAAGTATCTGATAATCCCACTCTTTAGGACCGTGTGTTTTTCGAATGTCCTGAGGTGATTCTGCGTAACCATATATGCAACGCCCGACATATCGAGTCTCTTGATACACGAACGCCCAATGTGTACTATACGGGCATCTCTCAATACCACCGATTTGACATTGTTCTGCCTCGCCCTCAGACAGAAGTCCACATCCTCGAAGTAAAAACTGTACTTCTCATCGAATCTGATTCTCTTCAGGATATCGGTTCTCATCATCATAAATGTCCCGGCTATGGCATCGGAAACCAGAACGGATCTGTCAATATCCGAAACATCCCTACCCGAAAAAATATTGTAGTGCCTTCCACTGAGCAGGTTGAACCTTATTCCAGCGGACTCTACCCTTCCGTCTTCTCTCAAAATTACTGGACCCGCAATCGCATCGGGATTCTCTCCTACGAAGGAGTACAATTTTTCAATCGTATCATCTCGGAGAATCACATCGTTGTTGGAGAATATGACATATTTATACCCTTTATCTATTGCAAACTGCGCCGCCACATTCAATCTGCTCGAATATCCATTATTCTCATCTTCGAGAATCTTCAAAACTTCTCTATATGGAAGTCTTTCCATATCCTCTTGGGTCGACACAACTCCTATATCCGGCACAAGGGTGCCGCGTTTTATAGATTCTATAGCCTTGATTGCAAGATTCGGATCTCCAAAATGTATAATACACAAGAGTATTTCTCTATCCGACTTCATTTCCAGACCAACCCCCTCTTTATTATCCCAGGGATCAGATTATGGTTCAATCCGGCATAGAAGGAGATTAGTTGAAGATACCTACAAATCGGTTCTTTTATAAACCAAAGGAGTCTCTCGTTCTGCGGCATCTTACTACCCAGAATCGTCATTGTATCGAGAAGGAAAGCCGATGGCAAGAATCTCAAGAAGTAATTCAACCCATACTCACCTCTGTAATCCGACTTCAATCTCCCCTCCTCAAAATGCCTGTTTATGGTCTGCCTTATGCTCCTATAGAGTGAGTGGGAGTGTATGACTATAGACTTGTGTGCATAGAGAATGCCTCCCCCATCCTTCACCACAATCTGAGCCCACAAAAAATCCTCTCCAAAAGGGACCTCCGGGAAGTTATATCTCTCGAGTGTCTTGCGCCTAATCGCACAGGACACAGTATCGAACAGAATCGGATTCTCCGAATCCCTCGTTATGGACGCATCCGAATCTCTATTGAAATATGGGTGGTGTATCAGGTCCGTAATCCGCAGAGGGTCACAGTCTTCGTCAGGTATCTGCCTCGAGAATGCGGCATCGTAGCCATCTATCCCCCTGATCAATTCCTTCAGCCAGCCCGATACTGGTATCGCATCTCCATTCAGGAACAAGAAGATTTCAGCGTTGGAGTATTCGAGAGAGAGATTCCTCGTGTGCCCGTGCGAAAATTCGGACCTTCTTATCTTCTTGACCTCTATCCCATTCTCTATCAGGAGATCGGCAGTGCCGTCCTCCGATTCGGTGTCAAATGCTACTATTCTCTCCCTTGGGCACTGTCCCAATATATTTGGGAGTGATCTCTTCAATGACCTCAGATTATTCCGGCACATCAGAAAGAGAGTAAAACTCTCACCTCTATTCCTTCTTCTTTTCACTCTTGAACTCCACGAGTGTACTATTCTCTACTACCATTGGCACATTTGGTTTTATATCTGACGGTACCTTATATAGCACATCCGACATATGTGGCACAATCACTGCATCGTTCGGTATCTCCCTGCCCGGTGCGATATATATATCCGGACCGATGAAGGAGCGGTGCCCAAAACAGGAGCCCAGAATCTCGAGATTCACCTCAACGGGTTTCCCTCTCTGCATAACAGATATTCTCCCACCATACTTCAAATCCATAGGTCTTGCAAGCCCGGTCAGTTTGACATTTCGACCCGACATACAGAACTGCATACCATCAATACAGACATCCCCCTCAGGATACGCCACCACTCCATTCAGTATGGTAATCTGGCTTATGTAACAACCTCTGTCGATTATCGAGAATGTTATCTTCGTCTTCTCCTCGATGATAACGCTGTCGTTTATTACCGCTGCCCTCAAATAGGATTGTGGTCCTATCTTTACATTGTCACCTATTATGCAGAATTCGAGAATGGCACTCGGATGAATCTCACAACCCTTCCCAACGACATTGAACCACCTCATAACAGAAGACATCAGCGCCGACTTGGAAAATGCAGTCGTTAGACTCTGATACTTTATCAGGTCGATGACACCTCTCATCAGAAAGGCAATTGTGGCAATTATTAACCTATATATTACCCAGATAGGGTGAGAGGTAATAAACTCGACCCATTTTACTATAATCTCCATCTGGTTTGCATTGAGTAGATTCACCCAGTGGTTTATGTGAAATGCGATCGAGGTAGTAACCGGCTGTTCGAAATACCCCTTTCCAAACATATTGGGTGGGATGGGCTGTTTGAAATCTATCTCCTTGAACTTGATAAACAGCGGAGGAATCCCGCTCAGTCTACTCAAATCCTCTTTCTTATGAATATAAAACAGATTAAATGCCTTCCCCTTCAACCCGTCGGATTCTACATCCTCCAATTCCTGAAGTGGCTCGTACTTTCTCAAGAATAGAGAATCGGGGATCGAGAGCCTGTGCGAACCCGCCTTCCCTTCGAGGGCATTCAAGAAGTATCTGAAACACCTCTTCGTAAAATAGACATTGTCATAGAAGAGGAAGAATTCGCTATCGTCTATCTCTGACAGAGCATTTACATCCACTACCTCTATATTAAAGAAAGATAAGACATCTCTCTGATAATCCCCAAGCCTCTTAAAACCAATTAGCACATCCGATGCCCTCTCCATAAACGGAGAGATTACAACATCTGTCTTCAATCTATATGCCTTCATAGATATGCCTATATACCACAAATTCTCAGATTTTGCCCTCAAAATTTAAACTTCTTTCAGAGTGTTTGCTGTAAATTGCTTATGGAGGACAAAATCGGACTATATGTTGCTCAAGATTTTTTCATCAAATGATCGAGAGTAAAATCTTCTTTCTATTCAATGAAATTACAGTTACATCCATTGCTATCGTCGTTTACATAATCGGGATATGAATCCCTCTTGAATTCTGAATCGCCATTGGATATACCTCCATCTGCAGATTCCCGATATCCGAAATAATCCTGATTACAATTTATGCCATAAGCACCCTCATCGGGGAATGTCTCGACGATGCCACTCGTGGATTTGAACGAGAAATAATACTTATGGCAACCATTGGACAATACTGCCTTATAAAGATATGTTCCATTGGTAGGGGAACCCCGTTCGATATTCATATCAAAACCAATTCCATCAATAATGACAGATGCAACAGATGGTCCCGAAGAGTCTGCCCAATTCGCCCTAAACTCTATATTTGTTCCACCCTTTGGATAGTGTGTGCCCGAGTAAAGTCTTCTCACAGATTTAGAAGAGGCAGAGAAGTCCTGCGTCCAGTAATTATTATAATTTCCGACCCCAATCGAGGCGTGAGAATTATTCAAGATATTAACTCTGTGTCCATTTGTATGTCTGAATCCACAATCTGTACTTGATTCGGGCTCCCAGAACCACTGGTAGAATGTCTGGACAGGGTCAGAGAATCCGTAAGCCGCATTCTCTCCCGATGGGGATGTCCCGAACATCGATATTCTTCCTGCCCAGCTTGTGCAGGAAGGGTTGCAACCACACTTGTCGCCTACACAGGCACAGGAGGCACTTCCATCACAGTCTCCAGGAAGGTAGATACTTCCGATGTTGTCTACGAGTGTACATGGTGAGTCGTGTTGTAATTGGCCCCCACAGGATATGAGGTTGGCACAGTGAAACCGCGCTGCCCTATTCAGGTTGTAATCGTATGTAAGGGGCTTGGAAGGGGTCACATAACAATCCTTCTCGGCACAGACCGTGCAGTCCTTCAGGTCCGAGACAGGATCCGATCTCGCCCGGTTTGTCCAGACGAGGACTGTCCTCTCCTCCCAGCTTGGGAAACCATTCTTTACTACTCCATAATCTCCTGCATAGAGCCACTCACTCATCGAGAAAAGTGCAATCATAACATAAATTCTTCTCACAATGTCGCTCCCTGGCTGATAAGACATCCTATCTCATATCGAACATTTTTGCAATATGACCTCCCCCTGCACAAACTATCTATAACCCTCGAAATACTCTCTGTGTGCCTTTACAAAATCCTTCAGAACCTTCTCTGCAACACCCCTTCCTATGAGTGGATGTACCGAGAGTGCCTCGACAGATTGCGCATAAGATTTATTTACTATTGCCTGCGCGGCAAGATTTTCGTAAAGCGATATCGTCTTGATGAGATTCTCCTCGTACTCAGGCAAAGAGGCATTCACGGGATTACTGATAATCTGACCCCCTCTGATGTTGCAAAACTTCTCCACGACCATCTCGTCAGACAAGAATGGCACGACTCCCCTGTTTGGTAGCACCATTGGGATATTCAGGTCCTGCCTGTCCTTTATGGCGGAGATAATCTTGAGTGCTATCTCTGCATACCCTTCGGATTCATTCTCTGCAACTCTACGCTTTATGTTCTTATAGGCATAAGACATATAAGTCTGGAATCTGTCATTGAGGTACGACTCGTATATCTGAATCAGCCTCTCGTTCGAGTCCTCCTTGATGAGACTCTCTATAAATTCGGCATTCTTTCTGACCAAATACTCACCCCTGGTCTCCCTCTCTTCGAGCATCCCTGAAAGCGCCTTCTCCGTGCAATAGTAGTAATAGAGATACTCATTCTTGAAAAGCCCGTTCTTGGTGAAAATCTCTCTCTCATAAGGACCGTGTGCAATCTCGTAGAAGTCATCTCTATAGAGCATATCCTGCAATATATCTCTGCCTCTGTGTATCAGACGAGTTGTCCACGAGAGGTGGTTGAGCCCAACAATCTCTATATCGAAGTCGAATCTGTTACACCTCATAAGCTCGGCAGAGTGAATTCTTGCTGCATCGGAGGAGTCGCAAATACCTATTACATCTACGATCCCGGCGATGTTGAGTGCCCTCACGACAATACCCGCTGGATTGGTAAAGTTTATCAATATACAATTGGGTGAGTGCCGCTTTATCTCCATCGCGTACTTTATCAGTGCAGGTACAGACCTCGCAGCAAATGCAAAACCGGCAGCGCCGGTGGTCTCCTGCCCAATGATGTCGTGATTCAGGCATATCCTCTCATCTGTCGCCCGCGCTGCCTCGAAACCTTCTCTTATGGTAAAAATTACAGCATCGAGTCTGTTTGCAAACTCCTCTATGGAATTACATCGTACGATGTTCAATCTCTTATTCTGTCTGTCGAGTATAGCCCGTGCAAGTTTCAATATTGCATCAGTCTTCCTTCTGTCTATATCGTATATCCGCACCTCGTCTATGGGCTCTCTGAATCCAAACTCCGATATCATCCTCAATATTATCGGGGAACGCACTCCCCCACCACCGAGTATACCAATGTTCATTTCTCCTCCTTTGCCTCCTTACTCTTTACACCGAGGAGATACAAACCCTTCTGCAGATAGAAGAGTCCCATCAGTATCTGCCCTATTATGAATACCATATTCGATGCAAGTGTGGAGGCGAGTATATCCGCACTCTCGCCGTATTTTTGTAGAAGGAGCATACTAATACCCTGAAATGAACCGAGCCCCGAGGGGGTAATAGGGATTGCTGCCACAAATAGCGAGAGAAGGGTAAGGCATAGACCCTCTGCATAAGGTACCTTCACATTGAACAACCAGAGAGAGAAGAGCATAAATGTGGCTTTCAAGAATATCCTCGGGATTCGAGCCATCAGTATGGTGATCAGGTCTGTAAACGGGATAAGCACAAGCGCCCCCATAAGCTGACCGATCCTGTTGGACATCAGGAGGGCCGAGACCCGCAATTTGTCATTCTTGAAGAGAGACATTATGACGAATCTTATCAAAAGATAGAGCGGGAGAACGAGAATGAGCCCGATCGTCAGATACGGAACGAGAGGAGAGACTGCAATTACATCCTCCTTGATATTCAGTCCAAGGGCTATTACAAGCGATATTACATCTATGAACAACAGGAGCAACAAGGCACCACCAACATAGAAGAAGGGTAGTCCCGACTTCTTGTGGTAGTAGTAACCTATACTCATCTGTCCAACGGCCTGATTCAAGAACCCCACGAGTCCCGAGATGGATTTTACAACGAGCATCTCGTTGAATGTCGTATAGATAACGGATTTGTCAATGAGTAATTTTGTGCCAAGTACATCGACAAAGAAGACCAATAAAAATGCAATTATACTGAGTGGCAGAAAGTATTCATACCTGCCCCGCACAATAGATTCTGTGAACCTCTGAAACGATACAAGATGAACGAGGTATATCAGAAATACAACACCGATAACATATGGCAGCAATTTTCTGATGAGATAAATCGCTCTGTTCTGGGTCTTGATACCTTCCACAAAAACCTTTATTACTCGATTAGATTGCAGGAGCAGGACGAGCTGGATTCATCACCCGAAGATCCCATATCCCTCTCTACACCAGCATCTTTCTCGATTCTAACATCGGATATAGAGGGTATGTCATCTTCACCCCCTTTGTCATCCTTGGTCGTACCCTCATCTGTTAATATATCGAGAGCGGGTCCAAAGTCAAAGCCTGCATCCTGTGTAGGAACCTCTTTTTCGTCTATGCACTGCCCGTCATAACACACCGCGGGGTCGGGACACTTGATCCTGAAGCAGGGGTCGTCCACACAATTTCCATCCTTGCAGATTCTACCCCACGCACACATTACCTCCCAGCATTTGTCATCTACACATTCACCATCTTTGCAGACCTTATAGGCATCACACTTTATATTATAACACTTGTCTTCTACACAACTCCCGTCTACACACTTCTTTCCTTCCTCACACTTTACACCGTAACAACTCTTCACACAGTCACCATCTCTGCAAAATTCATCGGACTGACAGGATTTATCCTTACAGGGGTCGTCTATGCACTGAGCATCCTTGCACACCTTGTCCTGGTCGCATTTCATTACATAACAAGTGCCATCGAGACAGGCACCACTCTTGCATATCCAGCCCTCGGGGCAGACCGTAGAGGCACAGGGATCTATACAATCCCCATTCTGACATATCTTACCCTCCTCACAGACCACATCAAAACATCTGTCATCCTTCAGACACCAACCTTCCTTGTTGCACCTCCTCCCCGTCGGACACTCATTGTTGACACAGGCGACCACACACTGACCCCTATAACAGACGGCATCTCCTCCACATATATCCTTACCTTCATCTACCTCTCCGTTGCAGTTGTTGTCCATTCCATCGCATATCTCCTGAGGGGTTGGTCCACAGCCACCACACCCATTATTTGGCTTCGGGGCATCACAGGATTTCTCGTCCCACTTTCCGTTTAGGCAGTATTCGTTTCCCGTTCCGCACTGATTGGCACAGGGGCGTCGCAACAATTTATTATTGTCATCCTCGTCTGTAAATCCATCGCAGTCGTTGTCGATTCCATCACAAACCTCCTGTGAAGAGGTATAGATCTGAATGCACTTGAGTTCAGTCCCTTCGCATCTATACACACCGTAGCTGCATATTCCCGAAAGACCCGTATTGCACTCCTTACCCTCATCCCCAAAAGACGGGGCTGTGCAGTTCACCCACTTCCCATTTACACAGGACTCCGTTCCCTTTGTGTTGCAGGCACCCTCGCACTCCCTCGTCAAACCGTCGTCAGTTATACCATTACAATCGTTGTCGATCCCATCGCATATCTCCTTCGGAATCGTGATGTTGAGTATCTTGTTCAACTCATTCGATAAGGTCTGTGGGTCGGAGGCGCTGTATGCCTTGTTGTTCACAGCGGTTCCGCCGGCTACTGCCATATCGTTGAGGGACTGGGCGCCGCGGGTGCTATCACCATAACCAACAACGAATGTCTTTATGTCGTAGTAGTTCTGACCGTATTGTGTTGCCCTGAGCTTCATTACCGCCCCTACGGGGTCCCCACCGCAGGTCTCCTCTCCATCCGTTAGTAATATTACAAAGTATGGCCTGCAATCCCTTACGGTATCTGATGCAAGAACCTGAGTGGAGAAATAGTCTCTCATAGACAAAAGGGCAAGCTCGAGCGGCGTAGAACCATCAGCCCTCAACTCCTTATTCTGTGGATAGCTTTCGTTATTATCCATCCAGTTCAATATATCCTGAATATTCCCATCTCCTATCGGGACGAGTACCTCTCCGCCCTTCTGGCAGTTCTCACTCCCGTCGTAGTTTATCACCCTCCCGCCGTAGGCGCTCGAGGGATTACTCACGCCCTCCTTCTGATAGAATCTGGCGAGTCCAAAAGATATCTTGCTCTGAAAGGACTGGACGAGAGATGAGAGGACGCTCTTTGCGGTGTACATCTTGGAGTTCTTGCCATCTCCGTTGCAGGGTGAACCATTGGAACCATCGCAGTACTGGTCAACAGACTGAGGATTCTCGGTCATAGAACCCGATGTATCGAAGAGTATTAGCACATATGGCTTTACCGCCTGTGCATAAATCATAAGAGGGAAGATGGTGATCAAAGTTGCGAAGAGTACTATCTTTTTCATATCGCTCTCCTTATGCAAATAACAATATTACCACAAACCCACCAATTTATAAACCTAAAAACAACAACTATCGTAATCATTCAGTTACAGGTGGCAATAATTGCTGTTCATAAAGTTTACATATTTTGGGATTTCAATGAAATAATAGGCATCCACCCCTATACTAAGAGGAGAATTTTACATAGCTACTCCGTACTCAGCTCTCAACTTATTAAAAATTGTATGTAAAACTCACCCAGGGGATAAAGGGGAAGCCTTCTGCCGAATTTGTATTCGGACCAAAGCCATAGACGAGGGCGAGATCTGAGGAGAGATGTCTGCCAATGAATCTTACCCCGAGAGACACAATAGTTAACTTGTGCTCA
>Ga0123519_10008454_pt1 | contig 15692 bp, 9 predicted proteins | sample YelNatPaOPRAMG02_FD_87396 | JGI IMG/M metagenome (GOLD analysis project Ga0123519, IMG submission 87396) | Hot spring microbial communities from Yellowstone National Park - Yellowstone National Park OP-RAMG-02 (version 2) | ecosystem: Environmental > Aquatic > Thermal springs > Hot (42-90C) ...
AGTTTTATTTTATAATAATAATTTTTTTCGTTTCAAGATTAATATTATGGGCGGTTAATCTTATAAAGTATATTCCACTGGCTAAAGTTTGTAAAAAGACCGTTTGAGTCCGGTTTGGGTGAAGCGGGTTGCTCAAGATTTTTCTGCCACAAGAATTATAGATTTCAAGTTTCGTATCCGGTGACTTGACATCAACAATTCTTAAAGTTCTATTGTTAGTATTTAATATAGTAGCGCCGAGGCTTGTCCTCGGCAACCAAAAATGATTGTTTGCCTCGTTACACTCGGCACACGATTTGTGTTCCGTCTCGCTTCGCTCAACGGACTCGGCGAGTTTGGGGACAAGCCCCAACGCTACGACTTTTTCACCGAGTAATGGTTTGCGCCAATCATACCAGACCCAAAACTCTGAAGTCTTTGCCCCTTTTAAGGCATAAATATAGTTTTGGGTAGCGGTTAAGGCACCACCACCTTTTACTTTCTTGCCTGATGGCAACAGCGGCAAAGGTTCTAATTCGGTCCATTGACCAGTATCAGTTGGAGCGGTTGGGGGAGTAAATTCCCAAAACTCTAAAGTATTACCACCCTTTAATGCATAACACTTGCCATAGGCAAAAATCAATGCGCCACCATCACGGATTCGCTTATTGCGTCCGGTGCTACCTTCAAGCGGGAGGCTGGCTAATTTTCGCCAACTGCTATCCCAGATATTATAAACATAAAACTCATTGGTTTTAGCACCGCCTTTTAGACAATAGATCAACGAATCTTGGCTGGTGGCAAGTCCACTTCCTTTTTTAAAACCCTTTTCCCCAGGCGCATTAGCCAATCTTTCCCAAGGGCCATTCGGCACACGGAAACGATAGAATTCGTTAGTGCCGGAACCTTTAAGAAGATAGATATAACTATCGGCTGGGACATAACTAATCCCGGTTCCACCTTTCAATTTCTTTTCACCTAACACATCAGGGAGTTGGGTCCAAGCCGGGACATTTCGATTTGCCCGTAAATTATAACGCCAAAACTCCAGGCTATTATTGCCTTTTGTAAGATAAAGGTATTGGCTTTGGTCATAACATAATGCGGCACCTTGTTTAATTCTTTTCTTTCTTGATTGAGAATAAGGGACCGAATCAACATAAGACCAATAGTCGTTGGTAACATTGTAAAGATAAAAATCTCGGGTATTATTTCCCTTTAAGGCAAAGATTAAGGTGTCGTCAACCGTTACTAAATTAGCACCAGGTCCAACCGTTCGGTTACTCGGTTTTTCCGGTACTTCTTGGACACAAGTCCAAGCGGTTGGAGTTAGATAAATATCAACCGCAACTGGAAAATTACCTACTGATATTTTAACCCGTTTATTAGCATAACCTGGTTTTGACACCTCAATTGTGTAGGTGCCTGGGTTAACAATCCTTCGGAAACGACCAAAGATTGAATCCGAAAACCGTGGAATCATTACTGGATAAGTGGAATCAATGCCAATAATTTTAACCCGTGCCCGTAAGGGTTTGCCGGTCAATAAATCAAGCACCCGTCCAGTGATTGATGGACCAAAGACCCTTGCTAAGAGATAATATGCTCCGGGTAAATTTCTTTCACAGATTGAATCTACCCGGTGTTCGGGTGGGATATAACAGGTGCTTACTTCAACGGTATAGGCAAAGGTGCCGAAGGTATGGTAAAGGTAGTTACGGGCAAGACCACCATCAACCAGACCTAAGACTGCGCGATAGGTCCCGGTTCCTAAGTCATTAACTATTCGCTGGGCGATTGATTCGGCAATCGGTTTAATAAAAAGAAAGTCAGGTGAATAGCCATCACCCCAACGCCAAGGATAATAGACCCGCTCGCCTTGGGCTGAATCCATATCACTGTGATAACAGATTTCAAGCAAAAAATTTTCCCTTTTTGCTAATTCGGCTATTGCCCTGGTTTCGGCTTCCGAAAATGGGGTTGGACCACGATAGGTTCGCGAACTGGGATTACTACTTCCACCCGAATCAAACAAGAAGTTGTAGTTTCGGTTTAAGTCAACACCGTCAAAGTTAAGGTCAAAGACGCCATTATTATTATTGTCTTTAGTATTTTTACGCCAGGTGCTATCTAAGCCGGCAAAGACAACCTGATGACCATCAGGATTCACGATTGGCACAATCCAAATTTCGGTTGAATCAATAATCTTTTTGGCTAAACTATCCTTATCATAATTGGTCAAAAGATTATCAATTAAATACAGACATAGTTCACAACCCATTAACTCGGCTGAATGGTGAATACCAGTGAAGAGAAGACTCGGTTCATCCTCTTCAATGGTTGGATTGTCGGATATCTTTAGTGCCAAGATTGGCAGACTTTCGGTTTGACTAAAACCAACGGTGCACTTTAATGCGATATTGGGATAGATAAGACTCAAAGAGTCAAGTTTAGTCTCCATTTCGTAATAGGAATGATAACGAGCCGGAATCGTATAACCGAATAGAATGCCAACAGTGATTAAGCCGGTGAGAAAATTCATTGTAATCAATTATGTATCTAAGGTCTCAATATGAATCTCAAGGTTAGTATAGATACAGATGGAGGCAGCGATTTTAATCGCTTCTTCTACTATTGCCTTTGGTTCAAGCGAAGTATATTTCAAAAGCGCGCGGGCACTGGCTAAGGCATAAGGACCGCCCGAACCAATTGCCACAATTCCGTCATCGGGTTCAATCACATCACCCGAACCCGATACAATATAAGAATGGTCCTTGTCAATGATGGCTAAAAGTGCCTCTAATTTTCGTAAGAACTTATCCTGACGCCAATCCTTAGCCAGTTCAACCACCGAGCGGGCAAGATTGCCATGATATTCGGAGAGTTTATTCTCAAATCTTTCAAACAGGGTTAAGGCATCGGCGGTTGAACCGGCAAAACCAACTAAGATTTGGTTATTGAATACCTTTCTAACCTTCTTCGCGGTCTGTTTCATAATTGTCTCACCCATACTCACCTGTCCATCACTACCCATTGCGGCTTTACCGTTCTTACGCAGACCGATAATTGTTGTGGAATAAATTAAGGGCATAATAAAATTATACTCATATTTTATTAATAGTCAATCTTGACCGTTCAAATTCAATGCGTATAATTAGTTAATGCAAAATGGTCAAAGGAGGAATAAATGAAAAGATTCTTGTGCCTAATTTTATTCGCCACGATGGTAATTGAGGGGAGACCCCTCAATTCTCCCCGTTCTTTAAATCCGCCCAAGGCAGATAAGAATAAGGAGTTTGAGGAACAAAGTCCCTCAAGGTTCGGTGCCAAGGTCCGTTATGATTTGGTAAAGATTAAAATCACCGACCCTGAGAGAATAAAAACCTTAGAGACAATGGGTGGTCTAATCCATGAAGTAAGGGATGGTATTGCCCAAGTTGAGATTCCCTTTGCTGATTTTGCTAAATTCAAAAGTGCTGGGTTTGAGATTGTTGAGGTTCTGTTTCCTGACATCAGTAGTTATTATGCCTTAAATGAACAGGGGTATCATACCTATGAAGGTTTTCGCGACTCTTTGATAATTTTAGCCCAGAATTATCCCAATATTGCTAAGGTTTGCACCCTTGGCTATAGTGTTCAGAACCGAGTTGTCTTAGCCATTAAGATAACCCAAAATCCGCAAGTTCGCAGTCCAAGACCACGTTGCCTCTTTGAGGGCGCAACGCATGGCAATGAGAAGATTGGGGCTGAGGTCTCATTTGCCTTGGCTCGGTATTTAATCCTCAATTACGGTACTGACCCTTTGGTCACTTCGCTGGTGAATACCCGTGAGACTTGGGTAGCACCTTTGGTTAATCCGGACGGTTATGTTGCCAGCACCAGGGGCAATGCGAATGGGATTGACTGCAATCGGGACTATGGTTATATGTGGGATGAAGGTTGGGGAAGTCCTTCACCATTTTCGCAAGTTGAGACCAGGAATTTTCGGAATTTTGCCGAAACGCATCAATTGACTCATTGGTGTTCTTATCACTCGGGAACTGAATTCATATCTTATCCCTGGAGTTATACCCCACAACGAGCAAGGGATTGGGCAGCACTTGATACCTTAGCCAGGCACTGTTCTAATTGGACTCGTTATCCCTATAGCCAGGGTTATCAAGGGATGTACGAGATTCATGGTTCTTCTAAGGATTTCGGTTATGGTGCCTATGGTCCAATGACCTGGACCTGTGAAGTTAGTGAAGACTATATTCCACCCGTGAGTGCGATTGAATCAATTTGCAACTTAAACCGACCAGCTCAGCTTTATATGATAACCAAGATTGGTCATGGGATTAGGGGAAATGTGACCGACTCTTTAACCGGCGAACCAATAAAGGCAATGATTTCGGTAACACCACCCGAAATGCCGGTCTACACCGATTCTTTAGGCGACTATCACCGCTTTGTTCTACCTGGGACTTATTCGGTAACCGCTTGGGCAAATGGTTACCAAGCCAAAACCATCGCTGATATTGTTGTTCCACCTGATACTTATGTTATAGTTAATTTTGCTTTAACCCCGGATACTCAACTACCAGTCGCTGGATTTAAGGTCACGATGGTTAATGACCAGGACAATGATGTTATTACCTCGGGCACATATCTTTCCTTGGGTCTTCATGATAACAGAAGATATTCACTTGGGGTAGGGGGTTGGATTGTAATTGATATGGGTGAAGAGGTAATAAATGGTCCTGGTTACGATTTTACGGTCTATGAGAATGACGCTGACCCAGAAGGTTATCAAGTTTATGTTAGCGATAATTGGTTAGGACCATTCACTTATGTTGGTTCGGATACGGGGACTGCCAGTTTTGATATGGCTTGGGGTGGAGTTGGTGTAATGCGTTATGTGAAGATTGTTGATGATGGCGATGGTAGCCAAACCAATCCAACCGCTGGTCTTGACTTAGATGCGGTTGAAGCGACTGTTTTCAATGCCCCTGCCTTGGTTATTAACACAATGATTATTGCTGACTCCTTGGGTAATAGGAATGGTCGTTTTGACCCAGGTGAGACTGTTGACTTAATATTAAGGTTGTGTAATTACGGAACACTGCCGGCTTTGCAGGTTACGGGCAGATTATCCGAAAATGACCCTTATGTCGGAATTCTTGATTCAGTAGCCCAGTTTGGCGATATCCTTCCCGGATCGACAGTTACCGGGGAACCTTTTACTTTATTTTCAAGCCCAACTACACCGCGAGAACATATTGCTGAATTTATTCTTCATCTTTCGGATACCCTTGGTTATCAAGATAGTGTCCGATTCTCAATCACGATTGGCGAGATGGTGGCAACCGACCCAATCCCAGACGGTCCACGCACCCCACCCCTTTATTGGGCTTATGACAATGTTGATACCTTTTATTCTCAGCATCCGACTTACGAATGGGTGGAAATCAATAACATTGGCACGCGATTAACCCTGAGCGATGACCAAACAGTTCAAATAACTCTGCCATCTTCTTTTGGTCCTTGGAAATTCTACAATCAGAGATATACCCAAATTTCTATCTGCTCCAATGGTTGGATTGCACCGGGTTATCAAACTGCCACTGCTTATAGTAACCGCCGATTACCGGATGGAACTTCAACTAACCCCAATGGTATGGTCTGTCCCAATTGGGATGATTTACTGCCAAGTAACAGCGGGACCGGCGGTGTTTACTACTATCACGATGGGGCAAATCACCGATTTATTATTGAGTATGATAGTGTCCCATATTTTGGTTCATCAATGATGGATAAATTTGAGGTTATTCTGTATGATACGACTTTAGCCCCTGAGGATGGCAATAATGAAATCTTGGTTCAATATATGACGGCAAATCGCTGGAACTCAAGCACCGCCGGGATTGAAGACCCAACGAATACAATTGCGATTTGTTGTCTTTTCAACGATACCTTACATCGTGGTGCCGCACCTTGGTCACCGGGCAAAGCGATAAAATATACAACCCGCAACCCGGTAAGCATTGATGAATTAGTAGCGCCGAGTTTCGTCCTCGGGGCAACGGACGCTACACCGAACCCGTTTCGCAATCAAACCAAGATTGCTTGGACGGTTAATAAACCAACCCATATCCGACTCAATATCTATGACCGCATTGGCAGACGAGTCAAAGGACTTTACGATAAATACTTAACCCAACCTGGTTATTATTCAATCTTCTGGGATGGAAAGAACAACAACGGCGAAAAGGTCGGTTACGGTGTATATTTTATTCAAATTGAAACTGATGAAGCAACAAAAACCCTCAAGGTGATTTATTTAAAAATGAAATAAGACAAGGACGAGTTATGAGAAGAGCAGGAAGAGTGACGAGAAAAAATGAAAAACTCGCAACTTGTCCCTATGCCCTAATCCCTACCGTATTGTATGCCGGCTAATCTAACCCCTCAATATCTGGAAGCCGAGAAGAGGTATCGGCAAGCCAAGACCGATGAAGAGAAGTTGAGTTGCCTACAGGAGATGTTGGCTTTAATCCCAAAACATAAGGGAACCGAAAAACTGCAGGCTGAAATCAAAACCAAGATTTCCAAGTTGAAACGTTCCTTTGGCAAAAAATCAGGGTTAAAACGAACCATCTGGTATCATATTGATAAACAGGGTGCGGGTCAGGTTGTAATATTTGGTGCGCCCAACGCAGGCAAATCTGCCTTGGTGAAAGTGCTGACCAATGCCCCAACCGAGGTGGCGGACTATCCTTTTACCACCCAAATACCAGTGGCTGGTATGCTTCCATTTGAGGATATTCAAATCCAGTTGATTGATACACCACCAATTACTAAAGACTCTGAACCTTGGCTATTTCACATTATTCGCAGTGGTGATTTAGGAGTTTGGGTGATTGACCTTGCTGAGAAAAACTTGAAGCAGTCAACCGAACAAACTCTAAATTTGTTGCTTTCGGCTCGAATCTCACCCCGCCCCACAACTGAGATGCAATACAAAAAGACAATTGTTGTCGGTAATAAATACGATGAAGCCGCCGGATTATCCGCCTTAGGCGAACTTAAAGAATTACTGCCTGACTTTAATATCATACCGGTTTCGGTCAAGCGTTTCATCAATCTGGAACAATTAAAGAATGCCATTTTCCAAAACTTAGATATCATTCGGGTCTACACCAAAAAGCCGGGCGAACCGCCCGATATGAAAGAACCAGTGATTCTTAAGGCTGGCTCAAGGGTATTGGATGCAGCATATCACTTACACAAAGACTTTGCCAAGACTTTAAATTACGCTCGGCTCTGGGATTCCAATCATTACAAAGGGCAAAGGGTAGAGAGAAATCATATCTTAAAGGACAAGGATATTATTGAATTTCATATTGATTTGAAATAGGGGACCAAATGGAACCAATCTCAGCCGATGTGATTGAGAAGACTCTACAAAGAATGGACGAAATGACAGCGTCCGATGTCAAAGCTTTGATGGACCTTATGGGCAAAGAACAACCTTATGTGCTTGCTTATCTTCTAAGCGTTGGCGGTGATAGTCTCAATCCGGATGAGAGAGAATTGTTAATTTACTTAGGCACTGTGATTTGGCAAATAATGAGGCAAAGCTCAGGTTTATTTTCACCTGATGGGTCAATTAGACAAATTAGCGCTGAGACCTTGGATAAGTTTGAAGAGAAAAATTGGAAAATGCTTGAATATCTTCAAGATGAACCGGAGGCTGATTTTGAGGATACCGTTGAGAAGATATTTAAAAATTATCCCCAACCCGAGGTGTTAAGGTATGTGATTGAATCATTAATGGCGGAGTCAGAGGAAGCAGAGGATTATTTCATCCGAGACGAAAATATTGGGATTATGGCAATCTACCTAAAAACGATAATTGACTGCTTTAACGAGTAAAATACCTGTTTCGCTAAACTCAAATTGAGCGGGCATAATTTTCCGTTAGGTCTTTATTTCGCCCCTAACTTCACTATAAATATAAAATGTAGGGCAAGTCCGCCTTAGGCGGACAACCCAAGACGCACCACAGACACGAAGAAAAAGAAGGATTGTCCCGATTCGCGGATTTTTTATCCGCCCCTTTTCTAAATGTGAGATATAACCCTTTCCTGATTTCAAAGACAAACCAATTCTTTCCGCAAATGTGGCTTGAGAAAGCCCAGACTCCTCACGCACCTTTTTAAAAGGTCAGCGATTTCTTTATCTAAGATAGATATTTTTCGAGGCATACTTTCTCAGATAAAGTATACTCCCAATATACTTAAAATCAAGCAATATTTTCTTCTAAGTATTTGATATTTGATTTTTTATATTTAATTTTGCTCTGGGAGGGGTACCACTTAGGGGGTAGCCTCCTATGTCGCCTCGTAAGTTGCCTGGTAGGTTGGCTGGGAAGCAGGCTCGGGGGTTGCCTGGTAGGCTGGTTAGGGGGCCGGTTAGGGAGCTGAGACCATTCCTAAAATTTACGCCAATCCCAAAAATATTTTCTGTTCATTCTTTAACGGGTAGTTATACTTTAAAAAGAATTCAATTTAAATTGCAGATAAAGGTTCGCGGTTAAGAGAAGTTGCTAAAGGTAATTTAAGCGAAGCCTTTTAGCCGCTGTTATATGACCCGAAGGGCAAGGTTGCGTATCATCCGCAGAGTTCGGCTTGGTGGTGTATCGGTAATCATAGTTTATGGGTTTATTCTTCCTTGTGCCAGCAGTGCTTCCTTTGTATAAAGTTCTCGGTTGCTTGCGTTAAACTCGTGTTTAACTTGAATCAATAATTTGTCCAAAGTGTAGATTTGCCAAGAGATCGGTATAAATGCTCTTTTAACTTTTCTTTCTGCGGTATCAAGTTCAAAACTCATTAGAAGGTGAAAGGCATCTTCTGTAATCTTTGGGTCTTCCGATGGAGAAAAATAGAAGGTTCTAAAACTTTGGTCCTTTGTAAGAGTATTGTAGGTTTTACAATCTAAATAAACGATCCTTCCTAATTGGTCTTCTATCTGAATATCTGGGTATCCTGCGGCTTTTTTCTTCCCGCTTTTGGAAATAGGCTTATCTGCTTTTAAGCCAACAAACCGAAGGGATTCAACAACGAAAGGTTCAATATGATTACCAGCTTCATTCGGTCTTGCAGTAAAAATACCCTCTTGAAAAGCCTTTTTGCCGGCAAGTTCAGCTGCCTTGCATAGTTGTTCAAGTAATTTTTTGTTTGAGTCAAGTGAAATATCAAAAGCCAATACCTTAAAACCAGTAAGCGCTTTTATAGCTATTGGGAAAGGGATTCCCTTCATTGGCTCAAGAAATCTACTAATAGCCTGTTCAAGGTGTTTTATATAATCTTCTTGGTTGCTCATCGTATCCCCTCTTTTTGAAAAATTAATATATTTTCCCTTTGCATCACATTGTAAAGTCCGAAAATAATTTTATCTATATTTTTAACCAATTTAAACCCAATCTTTTCTGCATAGGCTATGATAAACTCAACGGTTTTTACTTCATGTCCCATATAGGTTGCGTTTCCAATAACAATGACCGCATACTTTTTAGGCTTGAGAACTCTAAACATCTCTTTCAGACTTTTTTTCATGTCTTCATTATACAAATCAATCCTTATCTGACCTTTGCCTCTAACACCAATAAACTTCTCCCTGATCTCCGATAAATCATATCCTAAATCTTTCAAAGCATGGGCATCGTTTGAAACATAATCCAGAGCAATTGAGTAGGGGGGCGATGTAATTATTCCGTCAATGCTCTCATCATTCAAAGGCAACACCCTTGAATCGCCAACATTAATATCCATTTTCCCTAATCTTAAGTTAAGCTTCCTTATTATTTCCACATAATCCGAGATTGAAGAAATCATCAATTCTAAATTTTTTAAGAATGCGTTCGAAAATTCTCTTCTTCGTCTGGCATTATCACTTATAGCAACAAGTTTTGCCATTTTGTAAAAATTCCTGACTTTCTCGTCCGGAATTAAATTGATACAATCGTTAATCGTTTTCCCATCAAGATTGAATAAAGAAGGTCTTATCCTTTTTGTTATTTCTTCTTTCCATTCTACTATCTGCGATAAAACATCTATTGATTCCGTTTTTACCTTGCTTTGAAGAACGCAAATGGGAGATATATCTATACCAACGCAATTTATTCCTAAAAGTTGAGCCTCAATAGCGGTCGTACCGCTTCCAATAAAAGGGTCAAGCACGGTATCCCCTTGTTCGAGACCGGTAATATTCAGAAGTGCCCTTATCATTTGGGGATGAAACTTTCCCTTGTAGGGATAAATCCAATGAGTAAGATATTGATTGACAGACCGCGTTCTATTCTTTTGGATAATCTGAAAATAGTCAGTCGGTTTGCCTTTTACGAATTTGAAATATGCTAATTTCCTTCTGAGTATTTCTTCATCTTCTGTCTCTAATAACTTGAACTCTCTCAGACCGTTAGTCACTTCAAAACTTACTCCAAGAGATTGTAACTCAAGTTGAGCCAATGCCAATTCATAGATAAATTGAACATTATCGAGTAGGAGCAACTGTTTATCTTGTGGCAATTCCGCGGTTCTATATGCCCAAAAAGAGTTTAATTCCTCGGCTCTTTGTAGCATTCTCTCGCCTTTGAAGTTTGAGATTTCAGCCATTATCTTATCTTCTTTATATTATCCAATAAACTTTCAATGCTTTTAAAGTTTATTCTCCCGCCAAGCTAAATTTCATATAACTTGTTTATATCAGCACTCGGGGTGCGGATATACTTCCATTTCGGGATGATGTCGGCACCTATTGCGGATATCCTATCTCTGGTGGAATAACCAACAACCTTCTGCCTAAAAAATAATCTCACTCATCACTTCCTCTTTTTGATGTTACGAAGTCTAAAGGGCTTCTTATTTTTCCCAGATTCCTTGTACTTATTCGCATCATCAAGATTATAATAATTCATGCGACCTTGTCAAGCGCTCGACTTTTTGTTCATCGTTACTTTTGGGGAAAATTTAGAAAAAATTTCCTAATGCCGGTTTTTATTTTATTAACTTTCATACTTTCTTCATTATATACTTAAATGTCTCCTTTCGTCAAGCATTGTTTTGGCTACTGATTCAATCGGCGAAAGTTTTCTTTATAAATAAGGCAATCATTAATCCCTGCCGTATATCTTTCGGTATTGGCTTAAGACGAATTCGTCAGTCTCCTCGGTCATCTTTGCCTCTAAAATCTTTTTGGTTGGTTCGTCAATCAGTTTTCCTAAACCTTCAACTGCTACCCCTCGGACATAGGCACAAGAATTATCAATAAATTTAAGGAGCATCTTTCGAACCTGAATTCTTTCTTTGCGCTTTTCTATCGTATCAAGTTTGGAAGCGATTTCTGCACTTGCACGGATGATGTGAGCCAATTTTTGCTGCTTGAAGCAGCCTGCGTTTTGCCTCATGCAATCCAATAAAGAAGGTAGTGCGGAGTCGCCAATATTGACCAATGCCTGCTCGGCTGCTGACCGAACCGTGAAGTAATGGTCATCTAATGCCTTAATCAAATCAGTAACACCTCTTGGGTCTTTGAGTTTGCTTAAAGCCCAAGCGGTATAAATCCGAGTCGGTTCGTCTTTATGTTTGAGATAAGGCAGGATATCCGGCACAATTCTTCTTTCCCCAATCTCACCGAATGCGGAAATGACGGCTCGGGGACGATTTCTTTTGTCTTTTAGAGCAACCAGCAATGAATCAATTGCATCCTTGGCTTTAATCTGACCCAAGAGATAAATTGCGTTTGCTCGGGCATAGCGTCGTTCGTCATGCAAGGCTTGAAAGAGAAATGGTTTTATGGAATCGGGTAGTGCTTTAGCCAGTTCTTCAATCGCTCTTAATTCCAGTCCATCTTTGGTTGCCATCTTTTCTTTTGCTACATATCTTATCGCTTCCATCCCTAAATTAATCAGTTCTTTTCTTGCCTTTTTGACTTTTTGGATTGCCTCGCCCACCTCCCAGATTGATGCTTCTTTAAAGACTTCTTCAACTGGTCTTTTAATCGTATCCAGCGCAATCTCTTCTTCTTTCTTCTCTTCTATTTTCTTTGCGCCTCTTAAATCAATCCCTGAACCATAGGTCCCTTGGGTCCAATAATTGCGGTCTTTGCCTAAACTACCTTGGACATATTTATCTGCGCCGTCTAAATCCAAGAATACTCCAGAACCACCAAAGCCTCTTGCCCAATTAGCGGTGCCCTGACCAAAATTCGGTTCAACCGTCATATAACTGTCATCGCCTTCCGCATCTAAGAATAGCCCGAAAGAATTGGTCAATCCAATCCCTTGACCACCACTTGCCGAATAATAGTCCTTTCCTTTCCGGTCAATCAGAATGCCAACCGACAAATCATGACCCTCGCCTTGACTTGGACCAAGCCTTGAATAATAATAATCATCACCTTCCTTATCAATTAGAATTCCAACGGAGAGGTGAATTCCTGCACCTTGAGCATATTCGGAAGCGGAATAATGGTCCTGACCTTGCTCGTCATATAGCATACCTAATGAATACCAGTAACTACACCCTTGAGTAAAGACATCGCCATTATAAAAGTCATTGCCTGACTTGTCATAAAGGAAGCCGATTCCACCTGAGGCATCGGGCCGCCAGCCAATTGCAAAGCCTTGGGAAAAAGAGCGATAATCATTGGGTAAGAGTGGGTGATGAATATATTTGCCACCAGCATAATAGACATCGTTGCCAGCCAAATCAGAAAGTAAGCCATAGCCCAAAATTGAGGCAAATCCCTGGCAGTAGTCATAACTGTGATAGACATCTTCACCCATCTTTGGTGGATGGACGCTTTGGGTATCACTAATATTATCAATCAATAAGCCAAACCCAAAATTACCCGCGCCTTGGGCATAATAGCCAGCCTGGTAAAAGTCTTTTCCATCATCGTCGATTAAAATTCCCGTCCCGAATAATCCAGCACCTTGTGCGTAATGATGACCACGATAAACATCGTCGCCTTTTAAATCCAGAAGAATACCACAGCCAAAAATGGCGGAGCCAAGATTGAATAATTTTTGGTTTCCATCATAAACATCATTCCCAGCCAAATCAATACAGACCGAAAAGGGATGCGATAAGATACCGATTGCGCCACCAGTTCTGCCTTGATATTTATCATTGCCGCCCAAATCAATAATTAAAGCGAAATCACCGTCGTAAATATTATCTTCTTCGCTGCCGATGACAAATTTACCCATTTTGGTCTCTTCGTAATAATAGACATTTCCTTTAACATCGGGAATTTGGAATTTAGAATTCGGGGTTCGGAATAATCCGCCTAAGGCGGATTTGGTTAGAATAGCGCGAATTTTATTCACTGCTAACGCCACTGCCATTACCGAAAGAGTCAAATCTCTTCGGTTAAGTTTCGGCACAATTAAAAGAATTGTATCGCCCGTAATCTTCCTGCTTGTGTCAACCTCAATACCAAATTCGCGGTGCAAGGCGCCTTTAAGATAATGTTCAGAAGAATCATCTTCATCACCCCAAAGGATTGGTGCCTGAATCAGCAGTTTGGTAATTTCCTCTTGGCTCATTTTTTTGATTGCCTGTTTTAGATACTTATCGCCAACTTCAAAAGCGCTATTGATTAATTTTAATCCGCCTAAGGCGGACTCATTCCGAATTCCGGATTTCTTCTCAATCTCTCGGTTTAGTAATACGGTGTCTTTAGCGGATATTGGGACATCAAGTTGCTGTGCCTGATAAAGGAGAAGGGCGGGTAGATCATTGGCAAGCGCCTCAGTAATATATTTTGCCGAATCAGCGTATCTTGGAGTTCTTAACGGATGGTCTAACAAGTCTTTGACTATTTTCAGCATAAAGATTGAATCGGTTGCCCATTTTTTTTCAAAACCCAATTCATACGGCTCAATTCCCGTTGCCTTTAGTGCTTGAATCACATAGGTCATTTCTGAATCAGGTAAGGATGGCTCAAAACTCGGCTGGGCGAATAGGAAAGATAAGCAAAGAGTTAATCCAAAAAGAAAACGCACCTTATATTGATTAAACATTTTACCTCCTTATTAACTTTAACAAATCTTTGTAGGGCAGACCAAGCCGGTCTGCTAACGTTCGCTCGAATCGGGCATCAATTTTTTCCCACAGAGATACGCGCCGAGTCAGCTAAGAATCTTCTCTTATCTCTGCGGTTAAAGAACATTGTATTACAGCGTTTATCATCGTAATTCAATTTTTATCTTTGTCAAGCCTTTCCGCTGAGAAGACATCGCTCTTGACTTATTGTTTAATCTTTGCTTATATTCTTAATGGTATGAAAGGTAAGATTTTTACCGTTCCTTTCGGTAAACACGGCATCACGAAAATTTTATTCCAAGAGGTTTGCGATTTAACTGAGGAAAAAGATTTCTCTTCAATCCTTTATATCGCTTCAACACCAAGAAAGGTGAAGGCGACCCGCAGGGAATTTAGTCAGTGGGTAAAAACCCAAAGTTTTATCCCACCCCAATTCTTTACGATAAAGGATTTCGCTTTTGAACTCTATAAAAATTATGGTGATAGATTTGTCTTGCCCGACTTCTTAAAACCAGTTTTAATTCAAACCCTAAGTCCTAAAACTAATATTGGCTATGCCCAACGCATTGCCAATTTTATCAAAGAGATAAAACTTTATCTATTCCAAAAAGACCTTAATTCAATCAAAAGGGAAATAGAAAATCTGCTGGCTGGTTACGAACATACACTAAAACGAATTAATGAAGCATTTGCGATTTATCAAGAGTATAACCAAACCCTAAACCGAAAGGGCTGGCTGGATAGTGAAGATGTTATGCAAAAGATACCGACTTTGGTTAGACGGATTAAAGATTTCATTCTTATCTTGGATGGATTTTATGACTTAACGCCAATTGAAGAAGAAATTTTAAGGGCTTTGATTCTCCAATCAAAAAAGACAATCGGCCTTGCCTATTTTGATGAAGCGAAAAAAGAAGAGTATAATATACCATTAAAGTTTCTCCAATTTTTGCAAGGCGTAGCCGATTTTGAAATAGAAAACTGGCAAAGAGAATTGCCAGAGCGGAATTCAGTTAACTACTATGGTTTTTCCTCACTGGAAGAAGAGGTTTGTGGCATTGCCCGGACGATTAAGAAACGATTTCTGGAAAATAGTCTTGATTTGAATAAAACCTGCGTAACATTTTCTTCCCTTGAGCTTTATGCGCCGTTAGTCGAAAGAATCTTTCCCAAATATGGCATACCTTATACGCTAATCCCCAAAAAGAATCTTTTGACCTCCCCTTTAGCGATAAGCATTCTTGAATTGCTAAAAGCAATAGCCGAAGATTTGCCGAGAATTTCTACGATGATAAGTTTAACCAATCCTTTCTTTTTGAATATAAACCAAATTGTGAAAGACTATTCTTTGCTATTTGCCAAACGGGCAAAAATCGCCAAGGGTAAGGAAAATTGGTTTTATCTGCAAAAAAGATTTTTGACTTATTTTGAAGATAATCTGCCCGAAACCGAAAAGGCGCTGTTAAGAGAGACGGAAAAGGAGATTAGAAAATTTTTAAACTGCTTGAAACATATCTGGGAACTGTCCGCTTCGGGTAGACAAGCTAAAATTAGGGATTTGGTTTTGGCACTAAAGGGTTTACTTAACAATTTAGGATTTTCCGAAAGAATTGTTACCGATGA
>Ga0123519_10008456_pt1 | contig 15691 bp, 11 predicted proteins | sample YelNatPaOPRAMG02_FD_87396 | JGI IMG/M metagenome (GOLD analysis project Ga0123519, IMG submission 87396) | Hot spring microbial communities from Yellowstone National Park - Yellowstone National Park OP-RAMG-02 (version 2) | ecosystem: Environmental > Aquatic > Thermal springs > Hot (42-90C) ...
GGCTCATCCCGTTCGGGCTATCCCCTCGGCTTCTCCGCGACGACAAAGGCGACCGTGCTTTGCCAGGTGCAGGTCTTGCCCATAAGCTGGCGCTCAAAGAGGCCCCGCACCGTGGCGATCTCTTCCGGCGAAAGCCTTCGGGCAAGGTGTTGAGCGTAGCTGGGCCGGGGATGCGAGGCGGAGCTGAACCAGCGGGCGACCTGCTCTGCGGTGATGAACTGTTCGCTGACCATGCGTTGTACCTCCACCCTCACCGGCGTCAACCCTGCCTCCAGAAAGGCCTGGCGCAACGCCTCGGCATCCCAGTTGACCATAGGATCATCGGGATTGGCATAGATCGCCTCTTCCGCCTCTTGCAGTGCCCGGGCAAGCTCCCTGCTCAGCGTGGTCCTATCCACCAGCTCGTAAAGGCGCTGCGTGTGGCGGGGGATGGCCTCGGCCAAGCTGATCGCCCCCCCTGGCTGCAAGAGCTCCACCAAGAGGCGAGCGGCCCGCCGCTTATCGGGATGCTGTGTCAGGCTGTTGCGCCCTACGATGAGATCAAAACGCACCGCGCCCAACCCCCGAGCGGCGATGAGTTCGGGCAGCGCGTCTAGATCGCCCTCCAGCACGATGGGACGCTCCAGCTCAGGCAGGCGCTCGGCCTGCTCGCGGAGGGCCTCTGCCGTCGCGGCATCTCGCGCCAAGCACCAAACCCCACCCTCTGGCACGCGCCGCAGGGCCTCCCAGGTGAACAGGCCCGTGCCGGCATTCAGGTCCAAGACGAGATGGTGACGTTGGATCTTGACCTGGCCCAAGACACGGTCACGCAACTCGCCCAACTTGCGCCCGGAATCGCTCACGGCGCGCATCAGCCACCGCTCGCGGGCGCGATCCTCCGGCGAGAAAGTGAGCACTTCGCCGAAGGTGGAGCTGCCCTCAACCATCGCTGCCAATTGCTCCTCGCGGCGACGTTCAACCTGCTCTTTGAGTTGCCTCTCGTATCCCTGCTCACCGGGATGGTAAAACACCTTGCCCTGCAACGCGGTGGGCAAGTACTGCTGGGCCACCCAATGCTCGCGATAAGCGTGCGGGTAAAGGTAGCCCTCGCCGTGCCCGAAACCCTCCTGGTCGCGGCTGGCATCCTTGAGGTGGGTGGGCACCTCGCCCTCGCGCTCGTTCTCCACCACCTTCAGGGCATCAAAGAAGGCCAAGGCCGAGTTGGATTTGGGCGCCGTGGCCAAGTAGAGGGCCGCCTCTGCCAGGTGGAAACAGCCCTCAGGCAAGCCCACGCGCTCAAAGGCCGCGGCGGCGGCTTCAACGACGGCCAGCGCCTGGGGGTCGGCCAGGCCCACGTCCTCGCTGGCCAGGATGAGCATGCGCCGAAAGATGAAGCGTGGATCCTCGCCGGCGTAGACCATCTTGGCCAGCCAATAGAGCGCCGCATCGGGGTCCGAGCCACGCAAGGACTTGATAAAGGCGCTGATGGTATCAAAGTGATAATCTCCATCCCGATCATAGAGCACAGCACGCTGCTGGATGGATTCCTCGGCCACCGCCAGATCTACGACGATCTTGCCCTCTTCGTTGGGTGGGGTCGTCTCCACGGCCAATTCCAGGGCATTGAGCAGGGAACGCGCATCGCCGTTGGCCACGTTGACCAGGTGGTCCAGAGCTTCGGGGTGTACCTCTACCTTCAATCTCCCATAGCCACGTTCAGGGTCGGTGAGCGCGCGCTGGGCGATCGTCCGCAGGTGCTCCTCGCTCAAGGGAACAAGCTGGAAAACGCGGCTACGACTCAACAAGGCCCGGTTTACCGAGAACCAAGGGTTCTCAATGGTGGCCCCGATCATGATGATCGTACCGTTCTCCACCCAGGGCAGGAGGGCATCTTGTTGGGCCTTGTTCCAGCGATGCACCTCGTCGACAAAGAGGATCGTTCGCTGACCATAGAGGCGGCGCTGCTCTTGGGCTTCTTCGGTCACATCGCGGATGTCCTTGACGCCGGCGAGGACGGCGTTGAGGGTCACGAAGCGAGAGCGGGTGGTGTTGGCGATGACCATGGCCAGGGTGGTTTTGCCCGTCCCCGGCGGCCCATAAAAGATCACCGAGGAGAGCTGGTCGGCCTGAATGGAACGCCGCAAGAGCCGCCCAGGCCCCACGATGTGCTCCTGGCCCACGAATTCATCCAGAGTGCGCGGACGCATGCGCGCTGCCAGGGGCTCGCTGCGCTTGATCTCCTCTTGGCGGGCATGGGTAAAGAGATCTGGATCCTTCATGGCGCTCCATCAACCTCAACGGGCCTGGCCTCGGGCTGGGCGGCGCGCTGGAGGCGCCGACGCGCAGTGAGCGCGCGTTTGACGCTGCGCCAGGCTTCCTGGGCCACAGAGGCCCTCTCCTTGGTGATCTCGTGCTCGCTGTAGCGCGCCTCCACGAAGGCCTGGGTCAACTCGTGTGCCTGCTCAACGGCCATCGGCACGCTCTTCTCCAGGATCGCCGCATACTCCAGCGGGGTCATGGAGGGCAAGCGCCCAAAGCCCTGCTGGGCGCTGCGCCGCAAGATGGATAAATAGAAATAGCGCACGCGCTCGCGAGGCGAAAGCCTCCGCAGCGAGAGATAACGCAAAGGGCCCTTGGCCGTCTGGACCTGCCGCGAGGCCCGACGCTGGCGAATCTGCTGGCGCAGGCGATTCATGGCCCGCCGCGTGCCCAGACGCAGCCCCCGCCAGAGCTGAAGGAGCCAGGTGATTAACCTCAACTTGGGAAGCCCTCGGAAGAGGCCCCAGCGGTCAACGACGAAGCGGTAGAAGGAGTAACCGATGACCGCCGTCAGGATGGACCAGAAGATCAACGAGCGAATGACCTGCCACCAGGGCGAGCCGGCCTCGGCCACTGCCGCTGGCGGAGGCGGGGGCGCAGGCGTCTCCCGCAAGGGCATCTCCTCACCACCCACCCCCAGGCGCAATAAGCTGAGGAAGAAACTGATGATGGTCGCGAAGATGAAAAGGATGGTGAACACGATCTGCAAGATGATGTACATGATCCATTGGATCGCCGTAGACAACACGGCCATCAAGCCGACCGAATAACCCACGGGAAGCAACACGGCGATCAGGGCGATGAGGAGGAGGAAGGAGATAGCTAACAGGAGCCATCGCCGGCCCAACCGCCCCAAGATGGGGATATTCTGCAGTTCCCAATTGGCCTTGAGGTTGGTGTATTGCGCCTGGCTGATCAATAGCAGGCCTATAAGGAAATAGATCAAGACGTTCAGGATAACCCCTGAGCTTCTGGAATGCCTGAGCACGATCAGGTCACGCACATCCACGCGCGCCAGGCCGGAGAACAAAAGCATGACCGCCCCGCCCCAGAAGAAGATGGTCACGATCTGGTTCAAGCGGGCGCGCCGGTCCGTGAGGCCGTGTCGCGGCATGGTGCTATGCAAATAGTGGCGAGGATCGGTGATAGAAGGCATCCTCTCCGCCGGCGAGGCCTCCAGTTCCTGCATGGTCTGGGAAAGCCTGGAGGCCAACCACCAGAAAAGCATAACCAGTAGGCTCATCACGATGAAGCTGGGATCAAAGAACGAGGCCAGGTCAGCTTGCCAGGCGGCCACATCGGCCGTGAGGCGCTGCATGCCGTAATCCAAGTAAACCGCGAAACGCACGAGGACGACGATCACCACCCATTCCACGAAACGGAAACGAAAGCTATCCCGAACCGTGAAGCGCAGACGCCACAACAGCCGCTGAGAGTGAATGCTCTCCAGGGAGACGACGAACACGAGCGCACAGAAAACCTCGCCGGGCCAAGCCGCGCTCAAGGCAGACACCAATTGCGATAGGGAGATGGCGATGCAGGTCAGCATGGCGGCGATGGCGATGGGGCGGATGACCTCCTCTAGCGCGATTTGAGTGGGGCTTCTGTGCCCAAAGGCTGACGCTCCCGCCCCTTCATCTGAAAGGCCAGGAGCTATCGCGGGATCGGCCGCTTCCTGGTTCACAAGAGCGCCTTTATCGCCAGACATCAAGATCACTCTCCTGCCAGATCATATAGGCGCGAATGCCCACTTCCTTAGCTCTCTCCTTGATGGTCACGAAAGGGGTTTGAGGATCCACAAGGATCAACATCACGTGAAATCCCCCTCGTTTCATCAGCAACATGTTTTCAAATAGGGCCTCGTCGGCGTGGCCGGTGATGATGATCGCCGTACCGCCCCAGGTCAAGTGCAGTTTAGCCTGGCGCAGGAGGTCGGAGAAGGGGAACTGGTCGGCGGTCCTAACCCGCGCCAAGACCTCCAAGATGTTCATAAGCTGCTCTCGCCCTTTGCGCGGCGGTAAGGTGATTAACTGCGGTTCAGGGCTCAGCAGGTCCCAGCCGTTGCAGCATAGGCCCACTGTCTGCTTCTTCTCAATGAGGTAGTTGGCGATAGAGGCGGCCACGACGATGGCCAACTCCGTGGCCGTATCCACCCGGGAGAGCGAGTACTCGCTGCGGTTGAGGTTCAAGAGGATCTGCGATTCAATGGAGATCGCCGGCTCAAAGCGTTTGACTTGCAACACGCCTTTGCTGGCGGTCGTCTTCCAATGGATGTGGCGTAGGCTATCGCCGCTCTGGTAATCCCGCACGCCGATCATGCGCGCGGGATCCTCAAAGATGCGCTGCTTGGTGGGGATGGAGCCAAAGGGCGTTTGCGCGGGCAAATCCAGCTTGGCGAGGGGCACGATCTGCGGGTAAACGGTGAGAAAATCGTTGCTGGGGATCTCGGTATCGCGTGTGTGAATGCCAAAGAGATCTCCCGAGCTCAGGACCAATGGGCCCAGAAGATAGTAGCCCCTGCGGCGACAGTCCAGCTCGTAATGAAGCACGACCTTTTCCTTGGGTAAAAGGGAGAGCACGTGATTGAAAAAGTTGGGTGACCTGAGCTGGATGGGCAAGCTTTCGTGGATCCTGAGCCAGCCCACCGGCAAAAGGTTCTTATTCCGTAGGTGCAACTTGACCGGAACGCGCTCACCCAGGAAGGCCCGATCCGTGTACTCGCGTTTACATTCTATGCCGCGCAAGGTGCGATCGGTCCAGATCTGAGAGAGAAAAAAGACCCCAAAGAGCACGTATAGCAAGTAGAAAAAGAAATCCACGCGAAACAGGGCGGCGATCAGAAAAAGGCCTATGATGAAAATGAGCAGATTCTGCATCCTGACCCTTTCTTACCGCAAGGCCCCGAGTTAGGCCTTTTCCAGTTCGCCTATATCCAGCCGGGTTTCCTCCAAGATATTGCTCAGCACGGTCATCGCATTACGCCCGCGGAGGGCGCTTTCCGGCTTGATGATCAAGCGATGTCCCAAGACGAACGGAGCCAGCTTTTTGACATCATCCGGCAAGACGTAATCTCGGCCATGGATGGCAGCCCAGGCCTGAGCCGCCTTGTAAAGGCCCAAGCTCCCCCGAGGGCTGGCCCCCAGCGCCAGGTCGTAATGCTCTCGGGTAGCTCGGACCAGACGCACGATGTAGGCGCGCACCGTCTCATCAACCGTTACATCCCATACTTGCGATTGCAAGCTGGGCAGGATATTCCCATCCACCACCTGCCCAATCGTCTCAATGGGATGTACCCGACGCAGATTGATCAGGATCTGCTGCTCGTCCTCAAAAGAGGGGTAGCCCACTTTGAGGCGTAACAGGAAACGATCCAGTTGGGCCTCAGGCAAAGGGAAGGTGCCCTCGTATTCTATGGGGTTCTGGGTGGCCAGGACCAGGAACGGCCGAGGCAACGGCCGCGTGACACCATCCACGGTGACCTGATACTCGCCCATGGATTCCAACAGCGCCGATTGGGTCCTCGGCGTAGCCCGGTTGATCTCGTCCGCCAGAAGGATGTTCACAAAGGCCGGCCCAGGCCGGAACTCGAATTCACCGGTCTTTTGGTTATAGACGGAGACGCCGGTCACGTCGTTCGGCAGGAGGTCGGGCGTGCATTGGAGGCGTTTGAAACTACAGCCCAGGGAAGTGGCTATCGCCCGCGCCAACATCGTCTTGCCGACTCCGGGGACGTCCTCAATGAGCACGTGCCCCTCACAGAGCAAGGCGACGATCATCAGCTCAATGACTTCGCGCTTGCCGACGATGACGCGCTCCGTATTCTCAATGATCGCCTGCGCAAAGGCCTCGATATCCCGAATGGTCATAGTTTGCCCCTTTTCACATCCTCACTATAAGTTTATTGTACCCCCTTTTGCCAAGAGGCCCAAGTCCTTGAAACAGGTTGAGTCCGCAGTTTCTCGGCCAGTTCGTAAAACTTTTGGCTACACCCATTGACTGGACGGCAAATCCGTGATAAAATACGTAATGCAATGGAATGGACTCTGACTTGACTCTCGTGCTTGACCGTGTTACGTCAAGAGCCGTCAGATTGCCTGGATGTCTCCAGCTTTGAGGTGATGAGAGGGCAGGTCCTTCCAACAGTTCTTTTCTAGCCGTGTCGGACGTCTGTCTGTACGGGCCTTTTCAGGGGAGCTTCTGGCCTTAGGGGTGTGACGGACCCGGCCAGGTATCGGGATTTCATTTCTGTATCTTGCGAGTGATGTCGCGGGCTTGTTTCGGAGGTCTGGAGATGGGAAAGAGGCTGTATGTGGGGAACCTGCCGTATAGCATGTCGGAAAAGGAATTGGCGGACGTCTTCACCAAAGCTGGAGTGGTCACCGACGTAGCGATCGTGACGGATCGGGACACAGGCCGTTCCAAGGGGTTTGGCTTCGTCGAGATGGCCGACGAGGCCGCCGCGATGGCCGCGGTCCAGAAGTTGAATGGCACCCAGGTTGGCGGGCGAACGATCAAGGTGGCCGAGGCCAATCCGCGCCCGGCCCGGCAAGGGCGCAGCCAAAACGCCGGTTCCGGCGCTTCGCGTGAGAAGGAAGCGAGAGGCGCCTGACCGGGGAGGTCTGAAAGAACACCGATCCCCAAAGCCCAATTCATATGGCCTTGGGGATCATTTGCCCTCATCAGCCCGCCCATTCTAACCAGATGGGCGGGAAAATGGTTATTTCTCTTTCGACTCGCCGGTTTCTTTACTCTCGCCGCCAGCAGCAGCTTCGGCTTTTTCCTCAACCTCAGCAGGAGCAGCCGCCTCTACTTCCTCCTTCATGTGATGACTCGTCACATGCGCGACCTCGGTATCGGCGGGAGTGAGCACGGTGACGTTCGGGGGAACGACGAGATCCGCCACGGTCAGGCGTGAATGCAACGTCTCCAACTTGCCGAGGTCAACCTCAATGAAGGCGGGCATGTCCTCGGGCAAGCATTCCACTTCAACCGCCTCAAGCACTTGTGAGACCATGCCGCCCATCTCCTCGGCAGGGGCCTTGCCCCGTTGCACGAGGGGCACCTCAACGCGCAGCTTCTGCCCGGCCACGACGGCGTGAAAATCCACATGCAAGATGCGGCTGGTAATCGGATCGCGCTGTATCTCGCGGATCAGCACATTGTAGCGCGTTTGATCCCCGTCACATAGAAGGGAGATCAAACGACTTGTGCCTGCCTGTCGCACGGCCCTGACCAGCGCTGAGTAGCTACATTGTACGCTTTTGGGTGCTAGACCGCGCCCGTAAAGCACACCTGGCACGATCTGAGCGCGCCGTAGAGCCTTGGTCGTCATCTTGGTATCTCGCGGCTGTACCGCGAGCGTGATCGGTGTCGCCATGTACATCCTCCATCCAGATCCAAATCCCCATCGGGGTTGCCCCGCTTTCGCGTCTTCAGCCTACGCCTAGCTGAGCTATAGACACAATAAGCCAATTATAATGATCAAGCAGGCCCCGTCAAATAAGCGCTGCGCAGGATACAAAGGAAAGCCAGCCCTCCTTTTAGAGCACCCGGCTTTCCCGGCATCAGGAGAAGGATCAAGCCGCTTTAGAGTGAAAGTTGCCGAATTGATCGAAAATGCCCACCGTGTACCCGCGGCTTTCTAGGAAGCGGGTCACGCGAGCTATCGGCAATGACGGCGGCAGCGGCTCGTACTCGTAATACCACGTGACGGTGGGGGTATTGATCTCTCGGCCGGCAAGGCCAACGATCTGGGCTGCCCGCACCATGCTCCCCGGCAAGGTTTTGGTCAATAATAACAACCGCTGGCCTTCGTACTCCTCAATATCCACCGCCAAACCCTCGGGTGTCGTCTTCTTGAAGGCAATGCGAGGAGACATAAGCACACCTCCCGGTCACTCCCAACCCGCCGAAACCCGACATATCCTCTTTATTAGTTATACAACACCGGGCCTGGATCTGTGTGAAAATATCCTGAAATATTCCTGACCGATTCCTGACAACCCCGTACAAGCCCCGCTAGGCCGTAGCCAGGAGAGAAGGAACCAATTCGGCAAGATCGCGGAGAAGCTTGAGCAACATCTCTCGCCAGCCATCCCTGACGGTCAGCCAGACCTTGCCCCCTCGGGCCGACACGGCGCCCTTATAACGCGAGGCGAGTTGCTCCGCGGCCGCGACACTTAAGGGGAAGGGCAACGTCAGGGAGATCTCCCGGACATCTCCGGCGATAGCCTGAACGTTGGCCTCGGCCGCCAGGGCGCGGACGCGCAGCAAGTACAAAAGGTTATCCACTGCCTCGGGCAACTGGCCAAAACGATCGCGCAGTTCCTGAGCCAGCTCCTCAACCTCGGCAGCGGTCTCAACCCGCGCCATGCGGCGATAGAGACGCAAGCGCAACTGGCTATCGGGTATCAAATCCTCCGGCAGGTAGGCCGAGAGGGGCAAATCAATGCTGGGGCCAAGGCCTGCTGCCAAGGCGGAGGCGGCCGTAGCATGTTGGGCGCGGCGAATGGCCATAAGGGGCTCGCCGCTCGCCTCGCGCAGCTCTTGCACGGCTTGCTGCAAGAGGCGGCAATAGAGATCAAAACCGATGGCCGCGATATGGCCGTGTTGCTCTGCGCCCAAGATCTCGCCCGCGCCGCGGATCTCCAGATCGCGCATCGCCACCCGAAAGCCCGCCCCAAGCTCAGAGGCTTCCTCAATGGCTTGTAGGCGCTTGCGGGCCACCTCGCTCAACGGCGGCTTGTACAGCAGATAGGCATAAGCCCGGTTCGCCCCCCGGCCCACGCGCCCACGAAGCTGATAGAGCTGCGCCAGGCCAAAGCTATCCGCGTGATTGATGATGATCGTGTTGACGTTCGGGATGTCCAGGCCGCTTTCAATGATGGTCGTACACAGGAGGACATCGTGTTCCCCTTGGGCAAAGCCCAACATGATCTGGGATAGCTCTTCCTCATCCATCTGCCCATGCCCGATGACGACAGACACCTCGGGCACGACGCGCCGCAACATGGCCGCCACTTCCTCTATATCCTGCACACGGTTATGCACAAAATAGACCTGCCCTCCCCGGTCCACCTCGCGCAGGATGGCCTTGCGGATGAGCGATTCATCGTATTCGGCGATGAAGGTGCGCACCGGCAGGCGATCCTCAGGGGGAGTATCAATGATGCTCATATCGCGGATGCCGCTCAAGGCCATATACAGGGTACGGGGAATGGGCGTCGCCGTAAGCGTCAGCACGTCCACCTCGCGGCGCATCTGCTTCAGCCGCTCCTTGTGGCTGACCCCAAAGCGCTGCTCCTCGTCGATGATCAGCAGCCCCAAGTCCTTAAAGACCACGTCCTTTGACAAGAGGCGGTGGGTGCCGATGATGATATCCACCTTACCCGAGCGCAGATCGGCCAAGATTCGCTCCTGTTCTTCGGGCGTGCGAAAGCGCGAGAGCATCTCTACATTCACCGGGAAAGCCCGCAGGCGCCGGCGGAAGGTATAAAAGTGCTGCTGGGCCAAAACCGTCGTGGGTACCAACAAGGCCACCTGCTTGCCATCCATCACCGCCTTGAAAGCTGCCCGCAAGGCCACCTCCGTCTTGCCGTAGCCCACATCCCCACAGATCAGGCGGTCCATGGGCTTGGGCTTCTCCATATCGGCCTTGACCGCCTCCAGGGCCTTGATCTGGTCTTCCGTCTCCTCGTAAGGGAAAGAGGCCTCTAACTCGCGCTGCCAGGGCGTATCGGGGCTAAAGGCATGGCCGGGACTGATCTCCCGGACCGCATAAAGCTCCAACAGCTCGGCGGCGATGTCGCGCACGGCTTTCTGCGCCCGGCTGACGATCGTATGCCATTCATTGCTCCCCAGGCGGTGGAGATAGGGTTCGCGTTCATCGGCCCCCAAATACCGGCTGACCCGATCGGCTTGGTGAATGGGAACATAGAGCCGATCCCCGGCGGCATACTCTATCTCCAAATACTCGCGCTGCAAGTTGTTGATGGTCTTTTTCACCATCCCCTGATAGCGCCCGATGCCATACTCCACATGGACGACGTAATCGCCCTTTTGCAGGTCAGCAAAGAAGCTCTCCGGCGAGATGGCGCGGCGCTGCGCTGGCCTGCGCTTCCGGATACGCGACCAGCCAAAGACCTCCGAATCGGCCAGGACGACCAGCCGGCCGGGGCCAAAGGCCCAGCCCTCGGCGATAATCCCGTCCACGATATGAACACTGCCGAGTTTCGGGGGTTCGGGGATCTCCTTCGTGGGGGTGCTATAGATATTGCGCTCTCTGAGGAGGTCAGAGAGGCGCTCGGCTTGGCGGGTGATCAACACCACGCGCTGCCCCTTGGCACGCAACTCCGCGACATCCTCCAAGACATCCTGAAGCTGGCCGCCGTATCTGGGAGCGGGGAGGAAGCCGTTCTCACCGAAGAAGGGCAGCGTCTCGGCCATGCCGTGGCCAAGGCTAATGGCTCGTTGGCTTGCCAAGCGGGATTTCAGCTCCTCCCAGGTGAAATAGGGCACGGCCCAATTCGCGGGCAATTGCCCCTCGGCGAGCATCTCCGCGCGCAAGCTCAGAGCCTGGTTCTCCAAGCTCGTCGCAGCGGCCTCCAACATGAGCGTGTCATCCAGCAACACCAGGGCGTTTTGAGGCAGGAACTCCAAGAGCGTCCCCGGCCGAGGATAAAGATAGGGTAGATAATACTCCATGCCCCTGAAGCGCTCACCTCTGACGAGCTTCTCGCGCTCTTCCTGAATGCGTTGCCGGGTGGCATGATCGCAAGAGCTCAGGTCCAGGGCCATCAAAGCCTCCGCAGCGGCCTTGCCCCACTCGGGCAAGGCTTCGCTGGCGGGCACTAGCGTGACTTCGGGAACGTGCTCCGCGGAGCGCTGCGTAGAGGGATCAAAAAGGCGGATACTATCCACCTCGTCGCCGAAAAAGTCCACCCGCACCGGCGCAGAGGAGTTGGGTGGAAAGATGTCAATGATGCTCCCGCGGTGGCTAAAGGTCCCCGGCTCCTCCACTACGGTAGCCGCCTCATATCCCAAGCGCACGCAATGGGCCAAGAGCTGGAAGGGTGGCAAGCTATCCCCCACGCGCAGGGTGATCATCGCCCGCCGAAAGGCCGTCGGGGTGACGCTCTTGACCATCAACGCCCAGACGGAACTCACGATCAACGTGCCTCGCCCAGCATCCGCCACGCGGCTTTCGCGCAGGCTCGTCAACATGGCCAGGACATCGACCCGCGCGTGAATGGTCTCCTGGTCCCAAGGCAAGGGATCATAGAAAATGGCGTCGGGGGCGTGAAAGTACAACACCCGCTGTGCATCCCCCGACCAAGCGCGCACTTGGTCTGCCAAGTGACGCGCGCTCTCCGGCTTGCCGGAGATGACGAGCACCGGCCCAGGCCAATCGCCTTGAAGGGCGGCAAGCAGGTAGGGACGGGCCGCCTCCAGAAGCTCCAGCGAGAGGGCCGGAAAGCCCTCCTGTTGCACCACGCCTTCACGGATGCGCCGAGCCTGCTGAAGAAGGCGCTGATAATCGGGGTTATCCCGCAACAAAGCCAACAACCCTTCAAGGTTCAAAGTCCACATCCTTTTCTCTACCGAGGACGGATCCCGAGGCCCTCGCCTCACCGAGCCCCCAGCGCCTTACCGTCATCGGCCACCGTTGTTATTGTACTGGCTCATCGCCCTCTCTATGCCCTCTTGCAAGAAGGCGAGGATCGCGCGTTCGGCCATTTCATAGGCTGCGGCGATGGCCGGCTCCTGATCCCGTCCAAAGTCGCTCAACACATAGTCCACGGGATCGCCATGCTCCGGCCTGCCGATGCCGATCCGCAACCGGGCAAAGTCGCGTGTGCCCAACTCGGCGATGAGGGAGTTGATGCCCTTATGCCCGCCACTGGACCCATCGGGACGCAAGCGAATCTTGCCCAGAGGCAGGTCAAGGTCGTCATGGATGACGAGGATGCGTTCCGGAGGGATCTTGTACCAACGGCTGAGAGGTCCCACGGCTTTGCCGCTCTCATTCATGAACGTGAGCGGCTTGGCCAAGAGGACACGTCGTCCACCGATCTGCCCCTCGGCCAGAACGGCCCGGAAGCGCTGCCGACGGAACTCCAGGCCGTGGACCCGAGCCAGGCGATCAATACACTGAAAGCCCACATTATGGCGATTCCCGGCATATTCTTTGCCCGGGTTGCCCAACCCCACAATCAGATAAAGGGGCCCGGCGGTCGACCCGTGATGGATCCAGCCGGCAAGCTTGTGCAATGCCTCAGCCATGAAAAGCCTGACCATCTTTTTCAGATAACACATCTGGGGGCTAATCCTAGCGACTAGCCCCTCGGAAAAGCGCAAAATATGCCCTAAAAGCTCCTATAACAGCCGCCGCAATCCGAATACGATGCCCAAGAGCACAAAGACGATGCCCATCGCTGCGGCGCCAAAGCAAAAGGCTTGCCCCCAGCTTTTGGGATCAATGGGCAAGGGTTCGCTGCGCACGGGCCGGCTCAGGGTGGGGGTGGCCGTGGCCCCGGAAAGCGCCGCCGTGGGAGCGATGATGCGCAACGTGGCCGTTGCGCGAGGCGTGGCCACAGGCGATTGCGTGGGGGAAACGGCCACCAGGGGCGTCTCTGTCGGCGCCACCGTCGCCGTCGGACGCGTGTTCACGATCGCCACTTGGCGGACAAAGAACTCCTCGTAGTTGCCATCGCGCTTGACGGCTTGAAGCCGCAAACTGTACACGCCGTCGGGGAGCTTGGTCGTATCCCACACCTCAAGCCGACCGTTGAGCACGGGCTGCTCATGAAGCGTGCCGATCAGCGCCCATTGCGCGGGATTAGGCCCCACGCCGAACTCTACTTTATAGAACTGAAAGTTGGGCACCGAGGCGGAGCCTTTGATCTCCACCACTCCCCGCAACTCTGCCCCCATCTCGGGGGAGGTGATCTGCACCTGTAGTTGCTGGCTTACGGGTTCAGCTCGGACGGCGACCAATCCCCAGCCGAGCAAGACCATCACCCCTAGGATCGTCCTGAGGGCCAATTTGCGCATGAACACTCCTTATCCTCCGGACAAGGATCCGAAGTGAGAATGAATAGATAACGCTCAAGTTTACCACAAAAGGCCGCGAGCCGCAAAGCCCCTTACTTAATCTATGAGCTTGGCGATCTCCTCAACGATCTCAAAGACGGCCCGAGGACGCCCCATCTCCTTGGCCTTCCGAGCCATGTTCGCCAACGTAGCCCGCTCCGGCCCAAGCCAACGGCTGATGATCGCGGCGATCTCCTGAGGATCCTCACAGTACACCCCAACCCCATGATCCACCACGTAGGGCACATTGCCCTCCTCTTGGCCTTTGACATAGCCGCTCAGCAGGATGGGCAACCCCAGAGCCAGGGCTTCGGCGATGGTGCTAGGGCCCGCCTTGGTGATGATACAGTCGCTTGCAGCCATCCAAGCGGGCATGTTATCCACGAACCCCCGCACCACCGTGGGGATCGGCCAGTCATGGTCCTCCAGTTCCTCTTGGAGCTTCCGGTTTCGGCCACAGATCACCCCCAACTGCCCCGCCAAATTCCCGCGGTCTGCGCTATCGGCCGCCAGCCGCGCGGCAACGGCTCGGGCGATCTCTGCGACCGGCCCCATCCCCTCGCCTCCTCCGGTGATGAGCACCAAGGGAACATCCGGTCGCAAGCCCAGCTGCGGCCGTAATACCTCTTTGGGAGGCGGATCATGGGCGAAGATGGGGCGGATCGGCAGGCCACACAGGCGCAATTGCTCCGGCCGCATGCCGTAGCGCAGGGCAAAGTCATAGGCCTCCTGCGTGGGCACGAAACACAGATCCACGGCCTTGTTCAACCAGGCAGGATGATATGTGGTCAGGTCGGTGATGACGGTGACGAAGGGGATCTTGCGCCCGAGGCGCTCCATCAGCTTCAGCGGCACCTGGTGCAGCAAGGGATGTACACAGATCATCAAATCCGGATCATAGTGGGTGATCACCTCAAGGACCGGCTTGCCGGCCAACTTGGAGATGGCCTCCATGAGCGGGTTGATGACCTCGGGCCTTTCGGCGCTCTTCTGATAAAGGAACTGCCAAAGCCACGGCGTATCGTCGGCCAAAAAGCGGTAACTCTTGGCCATACGATTCAACGGCCAGGGAGCGTACTCTATCCACAAGTCAATGATATCCACCCGGAATCGCTCCCCGAAGCGCTCCGCAAAGGCGCTCTGTAGAGCCTCGGCGCTGGTTCGGTGTCCCCCGCCGGTGTCGCTCATCAGGATCAGGATTCTCTTGGCCCTAGAGGACTTGTCCTCAAAGCGCGCGAGCTCTTGGTCGATACCCGGAACGGATGAGACCGGCTCGGTGCGATCCAGCTCGGCGACCGCCGCCCGTCGCCACGACTTGACATGAAGAGTCTTCGGGGATCCCTTGCCGGGAAACAGCAACCGACGTGACCTGTGCATCATTCCCCCCTTCTACTTGCACGAGGGCAAGACGTCCCCTCAAGCCAACGCGATCGCTCGCCCCATGACTATTATAACACATTCGGTGTTCTTCAGAAGCTTACCCTGGCGAAAAAGACCCGTTTCGTCAGCTCGGAGGCCACGACATAGAGCAGGGTAATGCCGATGACCATCAGCATCACGGGCGCCGGCAAGGGGACAAAGCCCAGGATGCCGTTCAGCGACGGCACATAGGGCAAGAGGACGGCCACGATGGTGACCAGGAGCGTGGAGATCCATAGGTACTTGCCCGGCTTGCTCCTGAAAAGGGGCCGGCGAGTTCGTACCACCAAGGCGACCAAGAGTTCCGTTAGGAGCGACTCCACAAACCAGCCCGTGCGAAACGCGCTTTCCGAAGCCCGAACGACATATAATAACAGGCCAAAAGTGGCATAATCAAACACCGAGCTCACCGCGCCGAAGACGAACATAAAGTTACGAATGAACTTGACATCCCAACGATGGGGTCTCTCCACCAGCTCACGATCGACGCTATCGGTGGCGATGGCCATGGCCGGGAAGTCGGAGAGAAAGTTGTTCACCAAGATCTGCTTGGCCAGCAAAGGTAAGAAGGGCAGAAAGAGCGAGGCCCCGGCCATGCTGAACATGTTGCCAAAGTTGGCGCTGGTGGTGGTAAAGACGTACTTGAGGGTGTTGGCGAAGGTCGTGCGCCCCTGGAGGATGCCGTCGTGCAACACCCCCAGGTCCTGCTCCAACAGCACAAAGTCAGCGGCCTCTTTGTCTACTTCCACCGCGGTGTCCACCGAGATGCCCACATCCGCCGCCTGAAGCGCCGGCGCGTCGTTGATCCCATCGCCCATGTAGCCCACGACATGGCCCGTCTTTTGTAGGGCCAGGATGATGCGCTCCTTCTGGTTGGGATCTA
>Ga0123519_10008458_pt1 | contig 15687 bp, 8 predicted proteins | sample YelNatPaOPRAMG02_FD_87396 | JGI IMG/M metagenome (GOLD analysis project Ga0123519, IMG submission 87396) | Hot spring microbial communities from Yellowstone National Park - Yellowstone National Park OP-RAMG-02 (version 2) | ecosystem: Environmental > Aquatic > Thermal springs > Hot (42-90C) ...
ATCGCCGAATATATCTTAGTTAAATCAACATTTAAGGGTGGCGGGTGGGGCTGCGGCAGTTAAGACTGAGGTCATTGGTTCGAATCCAATGTCGCCCACTGTTTTTTTAAAATTAATCGCCGAATATATCTTAGTTAAATCAACATTTAAGGGTGGCGGGTGGGGCTGCGGCAGTTAAGACTGAGGTCATTGGTTCGAATCCAATGTCGCCCACTGTTTTTTTAAAATGTAATTTTGGGCCCGTAGTTCAGTTGGTCAGAACGCCGCATTTGCAATGCGGAGCTCAGCGGTTCGAATCCGCTCGGGTCCATATTTAAAAAAACGAAACAATGTTTCGTTTTTAAAATTAATTGCAATTTTTTTTGTCAGGGGCTATAATGATAAGGACAGAATTATTAATCATTAATTTATTTATATGGTTGAAATATTATTTGATTCATTAAAACAAGTTTGGGGAAGCGTGATTGGATTTTTACCGACATTTCTTGCAGCGGTGATTGTATTTATTGCCGGCTGGATTGTTGCCATATTTTTAGGAAAATTGGTAAATAGATTGATAAAAGTAGCAAAGCTGGATGATTTTCTTGCCAAGTTGGGAGTGGAACGCACATTGGAAAAAGCAAAATTAAAACTGGATTCGGGAAAGTTTTTTGAAGAAGTTGTAAAGTGGTTTTTGATTATCGTGTTTTTGATGGCAGCAAGCGATATTCTTGGATTGACGCAGATTACTTTGTTTTTAAACACCATTGTGCTTTATATCCCCAATGTGGTTGTTGCGGCAATCGTGATTTTGGCAGCAGCGATTATTGCGAAGTTTATGTATAGACTGGTGAAAGCAAGCGCCGATACTGCGGGATTGTCTTTTTCTTCCTCCGTGGCAGCGATTGTGCGATGGGCAATTTGGATTTTTGGCTTTATTATCGCTTTAAGCCAATTGGGCATTGCGGCAAATTTAATGCAGACATTATGGATTGGCATTGTGGCAATGCTGGCTTTGGCAGGGGGTTTGGCTTTTGGTTTGGGAGGAAAAGATTTGGCGGCAAAAATACTTGAAAAAATAAGGGAAGAGTTAAGTCAGAAATAACAAAAATAAATAGGGCTTGACATTTGATTTTTTTGTGGGTATACTCATTATAGATTTATTTATGAGAAAAAACAGAAAAAAATTTATTAAGAAAAGCGGTTGAGAAACCAGGTGTTTAAATACCTTTAGGTTAAACCGCTTTTCAGCGGTTTTTTCTTACTCTGCTCCTTAAAATTTAATTAATGTTCTAACTCGGTCTGAGGTCTGGTCGAGTTAGAAAAAGACAATTAATATCTATAAATTGTCAGTTAATAAACAGGTTACTCATAAGGGTGTATGGTGGATGCCTTGGGATATTGAGGCGAAGAAGGACGTGGCGTAACTGCGATAAGCCTCGGGGAGGTGTGTAGCAACCTTTGATCCGGGGATTTCCGAATGGGGAAACCCAACATGGCCTTAAACCATGTTACCGCGCTGTTTTACGGCGCGGAGCGAACTCGGCGAAGTGAAACATCTCAGTAGCCGGAGGAAAAGAGAAAGATTTTTATTCCCCCAGTAGCGGCGAGCGAAAAGGGAAGAGCCTAAACTTTTAAAAATTTTCGCAAGAAAATTTTTAAAGGGGTTGTAAGATAATGACGTCGGAGGAAGCTTGTTTTACAAGCAGATTCCGGGGAGTGAAAAAGTTAAGACTTCCTTAGTTGAAGGAGGTTGGAAAACCCCACCACAGAGGGTAATAGTCCCGTAAGCGAAAAGGGTCTTATACTCCCAGTCATTAATCTTGAGTACGGCGAGAAACGATAAACTCGTCGGAAGCAGGCAGAACTATTCTGCCAAGGCTAAATACTCAATATCACCGATAGTGAACTAGTACCGTGAGGGAAAGGTGAAAAGCAGCCCGATGAGGGCGGTGAAATAGTACCTGAAACCATATACCTACAAAGAGTCGGAGGTCGCCTTTGGCGACTGACGGCGTGCTTTTTGCAGAACGACCCAACGAGTTTTTGCGTTTTCTTTGTCTAAGTCCGACAGGACGGAGGCAGAGGGAAACCGAGTGTGAATAGCGCGATTATAAGAGAACGCAAAAGACCCGAAGCCAAGCGAGCTACCCATGGCCAGGATGAATCCAGATTAAAATCTGGAGGAGGTCCGAACCCACCAGCCGAGCAATACTGGGGGATGAGTTGTGGGTAGAAGTGAAAAGCTAATCGAGCTTGGTAATAGCTGGTTCTCCTCGAAATAGCTTTAGGGCTAGCCTCTTATGTTCCTCTTGGGGGTAGAGCACTGAATGGGTTAAGGTGGCGCAAGCCTACTTACCCAATCAAACTCCGAATACCAAGAGTTAAAATAGGGGAGTAAGACTGCGAGGGCTAAGCTTCGTAGTCAAAAGGGAAACAGCCCAGATCGTCATCTAAGGTCCCTAAACTAAGTTAAGTGTGAAAAGAAGTGTTTTGTCTTAGACAGATGGGATGTTAGCTTAGAAGTAGCTACCATTTAAAGAGTGTGTAACAACTCACCATTCTATGTCCGCCAATCGGCGGAATCTATGACAAAACGCGCTGAAAATGTATCGGGGCTCAAACTTAGTACCGAAGATACGGATTTCTCCGCCTCTGGCGGAGAAATGGTAGAGGAGCATTTCTTGCGCTGCGAAGCTTCATTGCAAGATGGGGTGGAGCGCAAGGAAGAGAGAATGTTGGGATGAGTAACCGCAAGTCCGATGCGAAATCGGACCACCGAAAACCCAAGGTTTCCTTGGCAATGGAAATCAGCCAAGGGTTAGGCGGGCCTAAGGCGATCCCGAAAGGGGAAGCTGATGGGCAGGGCGTTAATATTCGTCCCCCTCCTCATTTTGCGAAGGAATGACGAAATTTGGTAATTTGGGCGCGTTATTGGATTCGCGTTATTGGCTCAAGGATTTCTGTTGGGCAAATCCGGCAGAACACAAATTCAAGAGTCAACAAAAGTTTCAGCTTCGGCTGGGACAATTCAAATGAGCAAGTTTCCGAGAAAAGTTTCTAGCCTGCCGCAAGACAGAAAAAATGGGGAGTCCGTACCGTAAACCGACACAGGTGGGTGAGGCGAGAAGCCTAAGGTGAACGGGTGAAACCTCGTTAAGGAACTCGGCAAAACAGCGGCCGTAAGTTCGCGATAAGGCCTGCCTCGATTTATCGAGGCCGCAGCAAAAGATCCCTAGCGACTGTTTACTAAAAACACAGGTCCCTGCTAACTCGTAAGAGGATGTATAGGGGCTGACGCTTGACCAGTGCTAGAAGGTTAACGGTGGGGGTGAGTCTAACGCAAGTTAGACAAGCTCACTGCCCGAAGCCCTAGTGAACGTCGGCGATAACTATAATCGTCCTAAGGTACCGAAATTCCTTGGCATGTAAGTTATGTCCTGCAGGAAAAGCGTAACGACTGGGGAACTGTCTCAACGAGGAGCCCGGTGAAAATGCAGTGGGGGTGAAGATGCCCCCTACCTGCGGTAAGACGGAAAGACCCCGGGAGCTTTACTATAAGTTCTTATTGGCTTATCGTTTTGGATGCGTAGTATAGTGGGGAGACTGTGAAGTCCCGACTTCGGTTGGGATGGAGTCGTCAGTGAAATACCCATCTTTCAAAACGATAAATCTAACCTTTCTTTTCAAAGAAGAAGGGGACAGTGAGTGCTGGGTAGTTTAAGTGGGGCGCTTGCCTCCTAAAAGGTAACGGAGGCGTTTATCAAGGTCAGCTAGCTCCGGATGGAAATCGGAGCGGTAGTGCAAAGGCAAAAGCTGGCTTTACTGCAAGACGGACATGTCGCGCAGTTGCGAAAGCAGAACTTAGTGAACCGACCCTTGATTATAGAATCGGGGAAGACATCGGACAAAAGCTACCCCGGGGATAACAGGCTGGTAGGTGCTGAGAGCCCACATCGACGCACCTGTTCGGCACCTCGATGTCGGCTCATCCTATCCTGGGGCTGGAGAAGGTCCCAAGGGTTTGGCTGTTCGCCAATTAAAAGGGTACGTGAGCTGGGTTTAAACCGTCGGCAAAAACTCGTTTCTGTTAGCGAGTTTGGCGGCTTCCGATAGCGATATCGGAATGAAAAAATCGACTCATATCGGTGAAGTCCTATCATTATATTAAAATATAAACCTGTCGTATGATAGGATAATACCGAGGGAAGCTGTAAATTATTTCTTCTATTTCGATTAACAAAATCAATTGGTCTTATTTGGCCGGATTCTTAGATGGAGATGGCAGCATAACGGAAGAAAATAATTTATTAGCCCCGTAGAGACTTGGTCGATCTTGGTCGACCAGAGCTTAACTATTTATTGTTAGGCTAATACGTCGATCTTCTTATTAACCTAAGAAGGTGGTATAGTCCATACACTTAGTAATAAGTGACAAATATGCGTGAGACAGGTTGGACCCTATCTACCGTAGGCGCAGATACTTGAGAGATCTTGTCCCTAGTACGAGAGGACCGGGATGAACGAACCTCTGGTGTACCAGCTGTCCTGCCAAGGGCACTGCTGGGTAGCTATGTTCGGCAGAGATAAGCGCTGAAAGCATCTAAGCGCGAAGCTCTTCTCAAGATTAGGTATCATAGATTGGTCGTAGACTACGACCTTGATAGGCTTCAGGTGGAAGTCCAGTAATGGATTAAGCCGAGAAGTACTAATAAATCGTTTTGACCTGTTTATTGACTGACATTTTGTGGAGATTAATTGTTTGTCGCAGGCATTATAAGGGGGCCATACCGAGGATGCTCCACCTGATCCCATTCCGAACTCAGAAGTGAAAGTCCTCAAGGCCGATGGTAGTGCGCAAGCGCGAGAGTAGGTAGCCCTCTTATAATGTTTGCGACAGAAAAAATGTCTCGAAATTTATTTCGAGACATTTTAATTTTTTAAAACTTTTGTTAAAATGAGATTGTATGAATCGATATGTTAAAAAGCAGCTGATTATTGCCGGTTTTTTTCTGTTGTTTATTGGCATAATTGTTTTTGTGGGGTATTTGATATTTCGTCCGAAACCGGAAGCAACCTGTTTTGACGGAATAAAGAATCAGGGGGAGGAAAAAATTGATTGCGGCGGACCCTGTCTTCCTTGCGAAAAGCAAAAAGAACCAATTGCGATACTGAAACAAAAAATTATTTCTATGCCGGACAATAATTTTGATTTTGTGGCCGAGGTAAGCAATCCCAATGAAATTTGGGGAGCAAGGAGTGTGGGCTATGTCTTGAATATTTTTAACCAAGAAAACGAAGTTGTTTTTTCTAAAGAAGCCAGTTTTTATATTCTTCCTCAGGAAAAAAAGTATATTGTTGAACCAAAAATTGCTTTATCCGAGCCGCCGCAAAAGTTTGAACTTGTAATTACCAGCACCAATTGGCAAAGACTAGATGGGTTTCGCGATTTGGCATTAAGAATTAGGGATAAAAAAATTCAGTTTGATGATTATACGCGCATTTCGGGAACCGTTTCGAATAACACCAGTTATGATTTTGACAAGGTAGAGTTGGTGGGATTAATCTTTGATCAAAGTAAAGAAATAATTGCCGCTGGGAAAACCGATGTGCGCACGCTTTTAAGGGGAGAAAACAGATATTTTGAAATTAGATGGCCGAAAGCCTTTAACGTTGATGATTTTTCTTACGAGATTATGCCTTATACCAATGTTTTTCTGCCGGAAAATTTAATTGACGTTAAGAAACAGCAGGACGTTACACAATAAAGATGTTTTTATATTTTTTAAAAAAGCTTGACTGGGTAATGATTATAAGCATCTTGGCGCTTTGCGCCATCGGCCTCCTTTCTATTTACCCCACAATTTATAGCGAAGGAATGAATATCTTTTATCGGCAATTGATTTTTGTGATTGTGGGTTTTTTTATAATGTTTGTTTTTGCCTTCCTTGATTACCGCATTTTTAAAAATCATCCGTTTTTCCTTTTAACTCTGTATTTTATTAGCGTTTTGCTTTTGGTGGGGGTTTTGATTTTTGGAAGGCAAATCCGCGGAGCAACCAGCTGGTTTCGTTTTGGCGGGTTTGGGTTGGAACCGGTTGAAATTGCTAAGTTGGTAATTATTTTGATTTTGGCAGAATATTTTTCCTTAAGGCACATTGAACTTTATCGCGTTCGCCACATTGTTGTTTCGGGAATTTATATGTTAATTCCGGTTGCTTTGGTTTTCTTTCAGCCGGATATGGGATCAGCAATGGTTTTATTTTTTTTATGGCTGGGAATAATGATTATTGCCGGAATCAAGCTAAAGCAGCTTTTGGTTTTATTTTTGATTGCTGCAATTCTTTTTGGTCTTTCTTGGTTTGTAATTTTAAGGCCGTACCAAAAGCAAAGAATTATTGCTTTTATTAATCCGTATCTAGATCCATTAGGTTCGGGATATCACCGCATTCAGTCGGTTATTGCGGTGGGATCCGGCGGATTGTTTGGAAGGGGATTAGGACACGGTTCACAAAGCCAATTAAAATTTTTGCCCGACCGTTATACCGATTTTATTTTTGCTTCCATTGCCGAAGAAATGGGGTTTGTGGGCGTGGCACTTATCTTTATTTTTTATTTTGTTTTGTTTTTGCGTATTTTAAAAATCAGCATCGCCGCTTCAAATAATTTTTCTCGCCTTTTTTGCGTGGGAACAATGATTCTTTTTCTTTTTCATATTTTTATTAACATTGGGATGAATCTCGGACTGGTGCCGATTGCCGGAATTTCTCTGCCTTTTGTTAGTTCGGGAGGAAGCAATCTTTTGGTTAATTTTTTATGCATTGGAATCATCCAAAGCATTTATTTAAGAAGCCAATAAAACCAAAATTATGTATTTAGTTTTTAAGATACAAAAAGCGCAAGACAGCGGCAGGTCCCCAATTCTTATTAAAATTTTTGACAAAAACAAAACGAGCGAGGTCTCGATTAAAGATACCGATTTATTGCTGCAAGCCATTGACAAGTTATTAAAAAAGAATAAAATAAAAGTAGAATCCTTAAAGGATATCAGGGTAGAGATTGATAATGAAGCGGGGCTTACTTCTACAAGAATTGTTTTAGCAATTATTAAGGCCCTTCGCTTTAATCTCGATTAGTCATTAAAATTATCGTGAAAGAGAAAAGGTGAATAGGAAAAAGCTCTAAAAAGCTGTTTTTAGAGTATATTTCTTTTTACCAAGATGATTAATAAATTTTAATTTTCAATGCCTTTTAATGCCTAAGATTAAATATTTTTCCAATTATCCCAAAAATCTACTTCCTCTCCCAAACTTAGTTGAAGTTCAACTTAATAGTTATAAACAATTTTTAGAAAAGGGTTTACGGGATTTGTTTGATGAGATTTCTCCGATTCGCGATTACGGGGGGAAGGATTTGGCTTTATATTTTGAAGATTATTATTTGGACGAACCGAAATACGACGAGCTGAAAGCAAAGAAGAACGGTCTTTCTTATGAAGCTGCCCTAAGGGTAAAATTAAGATTGGTAAACAAAAAAACCAATGAAACCAAAGAGCAGGAAGTATTTTTAACCGACATGCCGCTGATTACTCCGCGCGGTACTTTTATTTTAAATGGCGTAGAACGCGTGGTTATCTCCCAACTGATCAGATCAGCGGGAGTATTTTTTACTACAAATTATTTGCGGGGGAGAAAACTTCACGGAGCAAAGATTATTCCCAATCGCGGGGCCTGGCTTGAATTTGAAACCGAGCACACCGGATGCATTGTGGTAAGAATTGACCGTAAACGAAAAATTGCCGCTACGGCCCTGCTGAGAGTTTTTGGCCTGGTAAAAAACGAAGACATTTTAAAGGAATTTAAAGACGTTGACACCGGCGAAGTTCAATATATTAAGGAGACCATTGAAAGAGACACCTCTAAAACTCAAGAAGATGCATGGATTGAAATTTATAAAAGAATCAGGCCGGGCGATTTGGCAGCCGTGGATAATGCAAAACAGCTTTTGGAGAATATGTTTATGAATTTTGAAAGGTATGATTTATCCGAGGTGGGAAGATATAAATTAAATCAGAGATTGGGCATAAAAACTCCGCTTACAAAAGAATACCGCACCCTAAGGAAAGAAGATTTGGTTTTGGTATTAAAAGAAATTATCAGATTAAACAATGATTTAGAAAATCCCGGCGATGACATTGATCATTTGGGAAACCGTAGGGTAAGGGCATTGGGCGAACTTCTGGAGGGTAGGTTTCGGGTCGGATTGGCGCGCATGGAAAGAATCGTGCGCGACAGAATGAGTACTTTAGATGTTTATAGTCTTGTTCCGGCACAGCTTATTAATTCCAGGCCCCTTATGGCAACGGTAAAAGAGTTTTTTATTTCTTCCCAGCTTTCCCAGTTTATGAATCAAATTAATCCCTTGTCGGAATTGGAGCATAAAAGAAGATTATCGGCAATGGGACCGGGCGGGCTTACCAAAGAACGAGCAGGTTTTGAGGTGCGCGATGTGCACCCCAGTCACTACGGAAGAATTTGTCCCATTGAAACTCCCGAGGGTCCCAATATCGGATTGGTGGGGCATTTGGCGTCTTATGCAAGAATTAATCCTTATGGTTTTATTGAAACCCCTTATCGCAGGGTAAAAAATGGAGTAATTACCAATGAGGTGGTGTATTTGGATGCTTTTGAAGAAGAAAAATATAATATTGCGCATGCGGGAGTAGAGATTGACGCCAACAGAAGAATTAAAACAAAAAAAGTAGAAGCGAGAAGTCATGGCGAACCGGCAATAGTTGATCGGGAAACAATTGATTTTATTGATGTTTCGCCTTACCAATCAATTAGTATTGCTACGGCATTGATTCCTTTTGTTGAACACGATGATTCAAACCGAGCATTAATGGGGTCAAATATGCAACGTCAGGCAGTACCGTTGGTGATTCCCGAGGCGCCGCTTGTGGGTACGGGAATTGAAGCAAAAGCAGCTAAAGATTCGGGACAAGTAATCATTGCTCCTTGCGATGGAACAATAAAAGAGATTGACGCTTCACACATTGTTATTTCTTCTTCGGGCAAATTAATAAACATTCCTCTGCATAACTTTTTAAGATCCAATGATTATACCTGCATTACCCAGAGACCGATTGTGACTAAGGGACAGAAAGTTAAAAAGGGCGAAGTACTGGCAGATAGTTCTTCCACCGATAATGGTGAATTGGCCTTAGGACAAAATGTTCTGGTGGCTTTTATGCCTTGGCAGGGTCTAAACTTTGAAGATGCAATTATTATTTCTGAAAGGTTGGTAAAAAATGATTATTTTTCCTCGATACATATTGAAGAATTTATTTGTGAGGTGCGCGATACAAAGTTGGGGCCGGAAATGACCACCGCCGATATTCCCAATGTGGGAGAAAATCGTTTAAAAGATCTTGACGAAGAAGGTATTGTTAGAATCGGAGCAGAGGTTGTACAAGACGATATTTTGGTGGGTAAAATTTCTCCCAAAGGAGAGACAGATTTGACATCAGAGGAAAGGTTGCTGAGAGCAATTTTTGGCGACAAAGCGAGAGATATTAAAGACACCTCGCTGCGATTGTCGCACGGCAAAAGAGGAAGGGTGGTGGGCGTAAAGATTTTTTCTCGCGAAAAGGGAGACAAATTAAATGCCGGCGTGATTAAGGCGATTCAAGTTGAGGTGGCGCAATTTAGAAAAGTAGCAGTAGGTGATAAGCTTGCCGGAAGGCACGGAAACAAAGGAGTTATTTCCAAAATTGTTCCGGAGGAGGATATGCCGCATCTTGCCGATGGTACTCCGGTAGACATTATTTTAAATCCTTTGGGCGTTGCTTCGCGTATGAATATTGGTCAGATTTTGGAAACCCATTTGGGTTGGGCGGCAAAAAAATTAAATTATCGCACTTATAGTCCGCCATTTTCCGGAGTAACCGAGGAAGAAATTAGGGGAGAATTAAAAAGGGCCGGTTTGCCGGAAAACGGAAAGGTGGAATTATTTGACGGCAGAACGGGAGAAAAATTTATTCAACCCGTGACCGTTGGATATATTTATATGATGAAATTGAATCATCTTGTAGAAGACAAAATTCATATGCGCTCGATTGGTCCCTATTCTTTAATTACTCAGCAGCCATTGGGCGGTAAGGCGCAATTTGGCGGACAGAGATTTGGAGAAATGGAGGTGTGGGCGCTCGAAGGATACGGTTCTGCCTACACCCTGCAAGAGATGTTGACGATTAAATCCGATGACGTAATTGGCAGGGCCAATGCCTATGATGCAATTATCAAAGGGAAACCGATTCACAATCCCAATATTCCCTCTTCTTTTAATGTTTTATTAAGCGAAATTAAATCTTTGGGTCTTTCTATTTCTCCTATTAATTTAAAGGAGCAGAAAGACAAACAAAAAGAAAATAAAAAGAGTAAAGAAAGTTTAAAAGATAATAAGAAAAAATAAAATTTATGTTTGAAGACGTAAAAACCCCCGAAGAATTTGATGCATTGCAAATCAAAATTGCCAGCCCAGAAGAAATCCTTTCCTGGTCCTATGGCGAAGTTACCAAACCGGAAACGATCAATTATCGTACGCAAAGAGCAGAAAAAGATGGATTATTTTCTGAGGTAATTTTTGGTCCTGAAAAGGACTGGGAGTGCTATTGCGGAAAATATCGCCGTATTCGCTATAAGGGCGTAATTTGTGATCGTTGCGGAGTAGAAGTTACGCGCTCCATTGTAAGACGGGAAAGAATGGGTCATATTAAATTGGCTGTGCCGGTTGCCCACATCTGGTTTTTGCGCGGCGTTCCATCGCGTATTGGCTTAATGTTGAATATGTCAGTCCAGAAGCTGGAAAAGGTAATTTATTTTGCTGCCTACATTATTACCCACGTTGATGAAACGGCAAAAATGAAAGCCTTTAATGAAATTGAAAAAGAATACCGTCTGAAATTGAAAACCATTAAAGGAAGAGAACAAAGAAAGGAACTTAAAATGGCCAGAGACAGAGCAAAAGAAGAGCTGTCAAGAATTAAAAAATTAGAAATCATTTCCGAAACCGCATTTCAAAAGTTGTCTCAAAAATATAGTGAAGTTTTTTCTGCAAAAATCGGCGCAGAAGCAATTCGTGAAATTCTTAAAGACATTGATTTGGATAAAATGATTAATGAATTGGAGGGGGAGCTTGGGAAAACGCCGGTTGGACAAAAGAAAAAGGTTTTGGCGCGTTTAAGATTGGCCAAGAGCTTTAGGAAAGCAGGAATTCGGCCCGAATGGATGCTTTTGACGGTTTTACCGGTAATGCCTCCTGATTTAAGACCCATGGTTCAGCTTGATGGCGGTAGATATGCCACTTCTGATGTGAATGATTTGTATCGTCGGGTAATTAATCGCAATAATCGCTTAAAACGCTTAATTGAATTAAATGCCCCGGAGGTAATTTGTCGCAATGAAAAAAGAATGCTTCAAGAAGCGGTTGACGCCTTAATTGATAACACTGCGCGCAGAGGGCAAAAAGCGGTAATGGCAACAACCGGTCAGCGCAGACAATTAAAATCATTAGCCGATATGTTAAGAGGAAAGCAGGGTCGTTTTCGTCAGAATTTATTGGGTAAAAGAGTGGATTACTCGGGTCGTTCGGTGATTGTCGTGGGTCCGGAATTAAAGCTTTATCAATGCGGCATTCCCAAGACCATGGCCTTGGAGCTTTTTAAGCCTTTCGTGATTAATAAACTTATTGAAAGGGAATTGGTTTACAATATCCGCGGAGCGCGAAGATTGATTGAAGAAGGAGTTGATGAGGTTTGGGCGATTTTGGAAGAAGTTACGGACAAATATAATGTTTTACTTAACCGCGCACCGACGCTTCATAGATTGGGAGTTCAGGCATTTAAACCGGTTTTAGTTGAGGGAATGGCAATTCGTATTCATCCCATGGTTTGCAAAGCATTTAATGCTGACTTTGACGGCGATCAAATGGCAGTGCATTTGCCATTGTCCGAAAAGGCCCAAAAAGAAAGCAGAGAAATTATGCTCTCTTCGGTTAATCTTTTTAAGCCGGCAACCGGAGAAGCAATTGTGGTTCCCACCCAAGATATGGTTTTGGGATGCTATTTTATGACCAGAACACTTGACGGTTTAAAGGGAGAGGGAAAAATTTTTGCCGATGACAAGGAAGCAATTTTAGCTTATCAATTAAGAATTATTGATTTACAGGCCAAAATTAAAGTAGCCAAAGGTAATGAGTTAATTGAAACCTCGGCGGGCAGGCTTATTTTTAACTCCGTTCTTCCCGAAGGAATGAAGTTTATTAATAAAGAAATCAACGGAAAGCAACTCAGGATTTTAACCGAGGAGATAATTGCTAAGGTGGGGACGGAAAGGGCGCAAGAATATTTGGATAAAATTAAAAAACTGGGTTTTGACTATGCAACTAAATCGGGAATAAGTTGGGGCATGGATGATTTGACTATTCCTGCACAAAAACGGGAAATCGTTGAAGCAGCCTCCCGAGAAGTTGAGGCAATTCGACGTCAATATCAGGAGGGCTTATTAACCAAAGCGGAAAGGAGAGTGAAATCCATTGAAGTTTGGGCAAAAGCCAAGAATAAAATTTCTGAATTGGTACTTCCTTCTTTGCCAAAGAACGGGCCGGTGGATATGATTTTTTCTTCGGGCGCTCGAGGATCCTGGATTCAGGCAGTGCAGTTGGTAGGAATGAAAGGACTGGTGATTAACCCGGCATCGGAAGTGATTGAACTGCCGGTAATCAGCAGTTTTAAAGAAGGGTTTAATGTTTTGGAATATTTTATTTCTACGCATGGAGGAAGAAAGGGTTTGGCTGATACGGCTTTAAAGACCGCAAGCGCCGGATATTTAACCAGGCGCTTGGTGGACGTGGCTCAGGATTTAATTATTAGAGAGGATGACTGCGGAGACAAGGAAGGAATTCATATTTATAAAAGAGACTTAGAAGACATAGGTATTTCTTTTGCCGAAAGGCTTTTTGGGCGGGTAAGCCTAGAAAACATTATTGATCCTAAAACCAAAAAAGTTATTCTTAAAAAGAATGAGGTGATTGATAAGCAAAAAGCCGCGTTTATTGAAGCCCAAGGCATTGATAAAGTATTGGTGAGATCGCCGATTTCTTGTAAGGCAAAGTTTGGGATTTGCCGTATGTGTTATGGTTATGATTTGGGAAGAAATAAACTTATTGAGCTCGGTGAAGCGGTGGGAATTGTGGCTGCTCAGGCAATCGGCGAGCCGGGAACCCAACTTACTCTAAGAACTTTTCATACCGGCGGTATTGCTGGTGGAGCAGATATTACTCAAGGTTTGCCGCGGGTAGAAGAAATATTTGAAGCACGTGTTCCCCGGGGCAAAGCAGCAATTTCCGAGCTTAAAGGAGAAGTGGTAAGCATTAAAGAAAAGGGAGGTCAAAAGATCATTAGAATTGAAGGATGGATAGAAAGCAAAGAAAGAAAAAGCGGCAGAAGAAAGGCGGCAAAAGAATATATTATTCCGCCGCAAACCGGTATTTGGGTACAGAAGGGTGATCAGGTGGAACGCGGACAGCAAATTTGCGAGGGACCCGTAGATTTAAGAGAAATGTTTAAGCTTGCCGGCAAAGAAGCTGTACAGCGTTATATTATCAAAGAAGTGCAAAAGATTTACAGTACCCAGGGCGGAGGATTAAGCGATAAACACATTGAGGTTATTGTGCGGCAAATGTTTTCGCGCGTAAAAATAAAAGACGGAGGAGATACCGAGCTTTTGCCCGGAGCAGTTGTGGAAAAAGACATCTTTTTACGGGAAAACGAGAAGGCAAAAAAGGAGAATAAACGACCTGCGATTGCCCAACCAATGATTTTGGGCGTAACAAAGGTGGCCTTAAGCACCGAAAGTTTTCTGTCTGCAGCATCGTTTCAAGAGACGGTGAGAGTTTTAATCAAAGCTGCCAGCGAAGGCAGAATTGATAAACTCAGGGGATTAAAAGAGAATGTGATTTTGGGTAAACTAATTCCTGCGGGTACGGGTTTTAGGGAAAAACTTCAGAATCAAAAACCAGAAGAATCTCAGAAATCAGATTCAGCAGCAGATTAATTTTATTTGTTTTGTTTGCTTAACATTAAAAGCGATAAGCCGCTTTTAATGTTTTTTTATTGCGAATATGGTATAATAAATTTAAATATTGTTGAGTATTGACAATATCATTATGGCGAAAAAAGAAAACAAACATTCAAAAAGGGAGATTAAAAAAGACTCCTTGAAAAAGAAGCCCAAGCTTAATATTTTCCCCGAAACAAAAAGAGGAATTGTGGCAATTATTCTTTTTACTTTGGCAATTATTTTTATTTTAAGTTTTCAAAATGCTGGGGGTACATTGGGCAGTTTATTTTTTAAGGGCTCAAAATTTATTTTCGGGAGCTGTTTGTGGATTGTGCCGCTTGCACTTTTTATTGCCGGCGTAATCATTCTAAAAGATATTCACCGCAATGTTTATACCTCTACGCTGTTTGGGGTTTTGCTTTTTACCCTCAGCTTTTTGGGCATTGTCCAAACTCTTTTTCCCGATACCAAAGAATATAAGGCCGGATTGTTGGGTTATTTAATTAGTTGGCCGCTTTTAAAAATTTTAGGCTTTTGGGCAACTTTGGTTGTTTTTGTTGCCGTGATTTTAATTGCCGTTCTTATTGCTTTTAATGTGCCGCTTAAAGCGCCTAAAAAGAAAGAGGAAGAACCCGGCGAAAAAATCTCTCAAGAAATAAAGGGAGTTGGTTTTACTTCACCCGAAAAGAGAGTTACAAACTTTGTTAAAGGATTTTTTTCTAAGCCGCATATTGAGGTTAAAGAGTTATCCGAAGAAGAAAGCGAAAGCAAAGAAAAAGGAAAAAAGAAAAAAGAAGAGGAAGAACTGATCCCAACATCGGGAACCACCATTAAAGACTATACATTTCCCCCTCTGGAATTATTGGAGGCAGACAAAGGACAACCATCAAGTGGCGACATTAAGACTAATATTGCGATTATTCAAAAGACCCTAGAAAATTTTGGAATTCCCGTAGAAATGGGAGAAGTAAATGTCGGCCCAACCGTGACGCAATACACTCTGCGTCCGGCTAGCGGTGTCAAACTTTCCAAAATCACTGCTTTACATCGGGATTTATCATTGGCTTTGGCTGCGCATCCGATTAGAATTGAAGCTCCTATTCCCGGCCGCTCCCTGGTGGGCATAGAAATTCCCAACAAAACCAAGACCATGGTTAGATTAAGGGATTTATTAATGTCTTACGACTATAAGCAGAATGGTCACAATTTAAATATTGTTTTAGGCAGGGACGTTGCCGGAAATCCGGCATGGGCAAATTTGGTAAAAATGCCACATTTATTGATTGCCGGTGCAACCGGTAGCGGAAAAAGTATTTGTATCCATAGTCTTATTACCAGTTTGTTATATCAAAAATCTCCATGGGAATTAAAATTTATTTTAGTTGATCCCAAAAGAGTTGAGCTTCCTTTTTATAACGGCATTCCCCACCTCCTGACTCCGGTTATTGTTGATCTTAATAAGGTACTTAATGCTTTTAAATGGGCAATTAAGGAAATGGAGGAAAGATACAAAAAACTTGCGGAAATTGGCGCAAAAGACCTTGCTTCGTATAATGAAAAAATCGTGAAGAATAATCCTCGGGAGATG
>Ga0123519_10008461_pt1 | contig 15682 bp, 13 predicted proteins | sample YelNatPaOPRAMG02_FD_87396 | JGI IMG/M metagenome (GOLD analysis project Ga0123519, IMG submission 87396) | Hot spring microbial communities from Yellowstone National Park - Yellowstone National Park OP-RAMG-02 (version 2) | ecosystem: Environmental > Aquatic > Thermal springs > Hot (42-90C) ...
AGGAGGGAGCAGTTCTGTAAAAAATCTTAACCAATTTGATAGGAGATTGTAATCTCTCTCCTCCCTGCTCTCTCCTCTCTGCTCTCTTTTCATAATATATGGGGTCAGTCATAAACCGACGACAAAGTCGTTGCCCCGAGTGAAACGAGGGGTCTCATATAAACATTTGTGAATAGCGAATAATGAGATTGCCACACTCACTTCGTTCGTTCGCAATGACGGCTTTTCTGTTGTAGTCAATATGCGATCACCACGCCTGCATTCTGCAGGCTCGTGATGACTTTTTGGGTTGTAGTCAATAATGGGATCGCCACGCAACCTTCGGTTGCCTCGCAATGACACCCTTCTTTTTTCTTAACAAGGACTTTATTCTCTTTTTTATTTTGCATTCTGAATTTTATATATATAATATATTCGTATGGAAATAGAAATTGATAAGATACTTAAAATATTAAAAGAGGAAGTGAAAAAATTTAATAAGCCTGTTGTCACAAAATTCAGCATAGACTATAATGACCCTTTTATAATCCTTATCTCAACTGTTTTAAGCCAGAGGACCAAAGATAGTATCACAGAGATTGCATCTTCAAGATTGTTTGAAAAAGCGAAAAACCCTTTTGATATGCTAAAATTAAAAGAAGAGGAGATTGAAAGATTGATATATCCTGTTGGATTTTACAGGACAAAGGCAAAAAGGATAAAAGAGATATGCAAGACAATTATTGAAAATTACAATGGAAAAGTTCCCGATACGATTGATGAACTTTTAAAAATAAAAGGGGTGGGAAGAAAGACAGCAAATCTTGTTATAACACTTGGTTTTAATAAACCTGGTATATGTGTCGATACACATGTTCACAGGATCTCAAACAGAATTGGATTTGTTAAAACAAAGACACCTTTTGAAACAGAGATGGAATTAAGGAAGAAATTACCAAAAAAATGGTGGAAAATTTATAATGACCTCCTTGTTCAGTGGGGACAAAATGTATGTAAACCAGTAAAACCTCTATGCAATGATTGTGCTATATCAAAATATTGTAAAAAAATAATCTAATCTTTCTTTACAATTTCCTTTAATAGATAATTCGCAATCACAAGCCTTTGAATCTGATTCGTTCCTTCATATATCTGTGTTATCTTTGCATCCCTCATCATCTTCTCAACTGGATATTCCCTTATATATCCATATCCACCAAATATCTGAACTGCATCTGTTGTCACCTTCATAGCAACATCACTTGCAAACATCTTCGCCATCGCTGATATCTTACCTGCATCTTTTTTATCACTATCAACATATCTTGCCGCTGTATATGTTAATGCCCTTGCTGCTTCAATCTGCGTAGCCATATCTGCAAGCATAAATTGTATTCCCTGAAATTCGTTTATCTTTTTATTGAATTGAACCCTTGTATTTGAGTAAAAGAGTGCTTCCTCAAGTGCACCCTGAGCAATACAAACTGCCTGTGCAGCAACACCAACCCTTGTTTTATCAAATGTCTTCATCGTGATGATGAATCCATAACCCTCTTTTGCCAGGAGATTCTCTTTTGGTATTCTGCAATCTTCAAATACGAGTTCCCTTGTTGCAGATGACCTTATACCCATCTTGTGTTCTTTTTTCCCGAATGAGAATCCCTTTGTCCCTTTCTCAACAATGAATGCTGAAAGTCCCCTTTCTCCCCTTTCAGGGTCTGTTGATGCTATAACAACATAAACATCAGCAATCCCTCCATTTGTTATGAAGATTTTATTACCATTCAGAACATAATCATTTCCATCTTTTATAGCCTTTGTCTTTACATTCCCGGCATCTGAACCTGCTTCAGGTTCTGTTAATGCGAATGCTGCAAAAAATTCTCCACTTGCAATCTTTGGAAGATACTTCTTTTTCTGCTCTTCATTACCGAAGAGAATAATAGGTGTTGAACCAAGTCCATTCGCAGAATAACTTGTAGCAAATCCGCCATCAATCCTTGAAATCTCCTCAGTTGCTAAAACCATTCCCATTATTCCCAAACCCAATCCCTCATACGCTTCAGGTATGAAAACCCTCAAAAGATCAAGTGATGCTGCCTCTTTCAAAAGTTCAACAGGGCATTCCTCTTTTTCATCCATCTCTGCCCTCAAAGGTTTTATCTTCTCTTCGGCAAATTTCCTTGCAACCTCTTTAATCATCAACTCTTCTTCTTTTAGATTGTAATAATGATGCATATTTTCCTCCTTTTAATGTCTGAAATTTCTTCTATTTGTGAATATTAAAGCGATATCTTTTTCATTGCATGCTTCAATAATCTCATTATCCCTCACAGAACCACCAGGTTCAATAATTGTTGTTATCCCTGCTTCTGCTGCTATCTCAACGGTATCCCTGAAAGGTATGAAACCATCAGATGCGAGTGCACATCCACCTGTATATTTACCTTGATTATGTGCCTTACTGATTGCTATCTCCGCTGAACCAACCCTTGATGGCTGTCCAGAACCAATACCGAATGTTACATCCTTTGATGCTATCACAATTCCATTTGATTTTACCCATTTTACAACCTTCCAAGCAAATATAGCGGATTCCATCTCTATTTCTGTTGGTTCTCTATCACTTTTTATCTCCCATTTGTTGGTATCTTCAGGTTCCCAGTTCCCTTCCTGAACAAGTAATCCTCCTCTTATTTTCTGGATTGTAATGTAAGGTCTATTTTTAAAATTTGATAAATCTATTTTTAATAGTCTGAGATTTTTCTTCGTTCTCAATAAGTTTAGAGCCTCTTCCTCAAAATCGGGTGCTATTATCACTTCAAGGTATAAGGATGAAATGTCATTTGCAGTTAAAAGGTCTAATGTTCTATTGAATGCAACTATACCACCAAAAGCAGAGACAGGGTCTGTAATATATGCCTTGTTAAAAGCCTCAGAAACATGATCACCACAACCAACGCCGCACGGTGTTGAATGCTTCACTATTGCACAGCAGGGTTTTTCAAATTCAAGGACTATGTTTAATGCGGTATCTGCATCAAGATAGTTATTGTAAGACATTTCTTTCCCATTCAACTGTATAGAATTTACAAGTGATACCTCTTCTTCCTTCCACTCGTATAATGAACCCCTCTGATGTGGATTTTCACCATATCTTAAATCCTTCATCTTTTTTAAATTTATTGATAATATATCAGGAAATTTCTCTAACTTCTTTGATATTCCACTCATACTTGCGAGATAATTTGAGACATAGGAATCATATTCTGATGTGATATAGAATACTTTTATAGCCTTCTCAATCCTTAAATTTAATGGTATCTTACCATCATTCAGATTGAACTCGTTTATGAAATCTTTATAGTCTTCTTCATCTATCAAAACAAGGCAGGAAGAATAGTTTTTTGCAGCAGCCCTTAATAGGCTAACACCTCCAATATCAATCAACTCAACCATCTCTTCGTGTGATAGATTTTTTATAAGACCTTCTTTAAATGGATAAAGATTGCATACAACAAGGTCTATTGGAAGAATGTTTTTCTCTTTCAATTCCATCATATGCCCTTCATTATTCTTGTTCGCAAGAATTCCTGCAAATATGTTCGGATGAAGTGTCTTTACCCTTCCATCAATCAACTCCTCTGTCTCGGTATAATCCGAGATACTTAAAATATTTTTAATCCCATTTTCAGTAAGATACCTGTATGTCCCTGATGTTGCAAGGATACTGATTCCTTTTTCTTCAAGGAATCTTGCGAGTTCAATAATCCCATTTTTGTTTGAAACACTTATTAGTGCATTTTTTATCTCAAGCATCATCCCTCCAATATTTTTTTAATTTTCTCAAGTTCTAAAATGATTTCACTTATCTTTGTTTTCCTCTCGCTCAACTTTTTCTTTGCACCTTCTATTGAGAATCCTTCCTCGTACAATAAATATTTAATTCTCTTCAATAATTCTATATCTTCTTTCCTGTAAAGCCTTCTTTTACCTGTTGTTCTCTGTGGTGATAAAGATTTAAAATTTTTCTCCCAGAATCTAATTGTTGACTTTGGTACATTTAAGATTTCGGATACTTCTTTTATTGTGTAATAGAATTTCTCGTTCAATCTTCCCCCTTCAATGCCCTTTTCATAAGTCTTCTTATTGAAACTTCGGGTGATTCGTTCTCAAAGATCACCTTATAAACTTCTTCTGCAATAGGCAATTCAACTTTATATTTATGTGAAAGTTTTCTCACAGAAAGTGATGTATTAACACCCTCTGCAACCTCTTTCATATCTTTTAATATATTTTCAATTTTTTTACCCTTTCCGAGTTCCCTCCCGACATAATGATTTCTTGAAAAATCACTGAATGCAGTAACTATGAGGTCTCCTGTTCCTGAAAGCCCGTTGAATGTATCTGTCTTACCGCCCATCGCAGTTCCAAGCCTTTTCATCTCTGCAAGGGACCTTGTGATTAACGCTGCTTTCGTGTTTAAACCAAAGCCAAGACCATCAATAACACCAGCGGCTATTGCATATACATTCTTTAAAGAACCACCAAGTTCCACACCAATTATATCATTTGATGTATAAATTCTCAAAGTTTCGCTTGAAAAACATTTCTGGACTTTTTTTGCAATATCAATCTTCCTTGATGCTGCAACAAGTGATGTGGGAGTTCCTTTTACAAACTCTCTTGCTATTGAAGGTCCTGAAAGTGCAACAATATTTTTAGTTTTTAAATTATCTTCAATAATCTGGGATACCCTTCTCAATGTCCTTGGTTCTATTCCCTTTGAAAGAGATACTATTATCTGATTTTTATTAAAGTATTTGGAAAGCATCTTTGTTATGTTATCTATTGTATGTGAAGGGAGGGCTATTATTATAAACTCCTTATTTCTTATAAGGTCTATATCACTTGTTATCTCAATACTCTCAGGTATATTATATCCTGGGAGGAAGATTTCGTTCTCCCTCTTTTCCTTTATCCTTTTAGCCTTTTCCTCAAAGAACTCATAAAGGGTTGTCTTTATACCTAATCTATCTAAATATAAACTGAAGGCTGTGCCCCAGTTTCCTGCACCTATAACGATTGCTTCCATAATAAAAATTATTATAAAATTTTAAAAAAAATCAATAAAAAATTTATATATAATAACTATTGACATTTTTGAAATTATTATATAAATTTTTTCATTATGGGCGAACAACTTGTAAAAGGAACAGGAATTATTCCTGTTAGAGAATACATAAAAGAAAAATTCGGTGATGAGACACTCAAAAAAATTTTAAACAGAATGCCAAAAGAGTATCAGGAATATTTTGAAAACCTCTTTGATGTTCAATGGTATCCTCTTGAAATTCTTTCCACCCTTTATACTCTGATAACAGAAGAGATTGGAAAAGGTGATCCGAAAGTATGCTGGGAAGTAGGAAGATATACAGCGGAATACGGGCTTAATAAGATTTACAAGTTCTTTTTGAGACTTGGTTCTATAAAACTTTTTGTGAATAAGGGACATGCAATGTATTCTACATACTATAAGGGAAGCGAACTTAAGATACTGAAATATGAGGAAAACTATATTGAGATACAAATAATTGGGATTAAGACATCTGATTCACATTTATATTCAATAGGAGGGTGGATGGAAAAAGCGGGTGAACTTGTCGGCGCAAAGAATGTAAAGGTGGAAATTGATATTAAAGATGTGATTTATAAGATTCATTACGACTAATTTCTGGAGGAAGTCTGAATAAGTTAACAAGAGGTTGTCTCATAGCGGCATTGTATATAGTATTAACTGTTTTACTCCATCCAATAAGTTATTATGCATTCCAGATAAGGGTATCTGAAGCATTAACATTGCTTCCATTTTTTTATCCAGAGGCAATATGGGGTTTATTTGCAGGTTGCCTTATTTCTAATATTTTTGGTGGTCTTGGTTTTTACGATATTTTTTTCGGTAGTCTTATAACATTATTTGCAGCATTATTAACATATCTTCTCTCAAAAACTAAAAAATTATTCCTTGCACCCATTCCTCCAATAATACTTAATTCATTTGGTGTAAGTGCCTATCTTTATTTCCTTATAGAACCACCACCAATACCTTTAAAAATCCATCCTTATTTTCTTTTTGTAATCTCTATATTTATAGGTGAAACGATTGCAACATTTTTCATAGGCTTGCCATTATTGTATTTTTTGAAAAAGAGATTTAAACTATGAAAAGATTCAAAAATTTTATATTTGTTCTTCCACTTATTGCATATTTAACACTCATTTTTTTGAAGTATGAGATAAAAATACCATTCAGAGACTATCTTATTTTGTTTGTATCTGGTTTATTCATACTCTCTCTATATTTCTTTAAATACCTTGATTTTTTAACATCACTTTTTATCCTCTCATCCCTTATTGAGATTTTTGGTGGTGCTTCATCACCTGTTTTTTTAATATTTGTTATATTCTTTTATCTTGAACTGATCAAGGGTGATTTTATGTTTTTCCCATCTTTAATCCCGTTAATCTCCATCTTGAAAACGAGAGAACCAATTTATGCATTGATCACATATGGAATATTCATACCTATTTATTTTATTAACAGAAAAATTGTTATGGAGAAGAATAAATTTGAATCAATAGTGAATGATGTTAAAAAATTTTCAATAGGGATGAAAGAAAAGCATAAAGAAGAGATAAAAAGTATGATAGAGAATAAGGAATCCAAGATACCGATGACACTTTTTGAACTTTATTACAATTCACTTTTTAAGATATGTGAGAGCATTCATGATGCTGTTCTCCCAACATCAACTTGCCTATTTATAAAAAATAAAGAAGATGGATTTTTCTATCTGAAATTTGCAAAGAGTTCTTTGAATGTTATACCTGATGCTAAAATTGATAAAGGTCCTCTAACACTTTTTTATAATTCTGAAGTTCCTGTTATACTTGATGATTATTCAGGTTCTTCAAAAAACCTTTCATACTATGATAAAGATTACTTTATAAAGTCTATTGCTGCTTATCCCATAATACCTGAAAATGAAGTTGAAGGTATAATCCTTCTTGATAGCAGAAAAGATTTCTTCTTTAACGAAGAGAAAAAAAATCTCATCTTACTTGCAAAAAAGGAAATAGAACTTCTTATTAGATTTTACAGATACACAGAGGCATCAATGATTGAGGCTGTAAATTTCAGTATTATACAGGCATTGACAAATAAAATATCAACAGAACTTGAAAGGGATAAGATAATAAATTCCTGTTTTGAGGCATTAAAAGATATATATCCTGATACAAATCAAATCATATTTTTAAGGTCCGCTGATGAATTCCTTATAATAGAGAGTGATGGAAGAAGGTATCTAAAAAACATAGAAGATGGTATAATAGGAACTGCCATAAAAAACAATCTCACATTGAAGAAGGATAATATGAAGGAAGAGATAAAAAGACCATTCATCTCAAGTGATGAAAGAGATTTTAATATCGTATCGTTCATTTTTGCACCATTCAGAGGAAATGTTGAAGGAGGTATAGCGGTATATTCAAATATAAAGAATAGATTCAAAGAATCTGAATTGAGTATGCTTTCAGTTATAACTGATATTATGGATACAGGTCTTGAAAAGGCTGCTTTATATGAGAAAGAGAAGAGAAGGGCTTCAAGGGATGGTCTTACAGGTCTTTACAATCACAGGTTCTTTCAGGAATTCCTCCAGAAACAGATTGAAAAATCAAAAAGGGATAAAAAAGTATTCTCTCTTTTATTCATAGACATTGATAATTTTAAAAAATTCAATGATAGATATGGTCATCTTGCAGGTGATTATGTATTAAAAGAGATAGCAAATGTTATAAATGGTTCAATAAGGAGTTCGGATATTGCTGCAAGGTATGGTGGTGAAGAGATAGCAGTTATACTACCTGAGACTGATGATGAGAATGCTTTAAGAACAGCAGAAAAAATTAGAAGGAATATTGAAAGCCACTCAATAATATTAAATGAGCAGAATGAAGCGATAAATATCACAGTTAGCATAGGAACTTCATCTTATAAAGAAGGATTCACAAAGGAAGATTTAATATCTTTAGCGGATAAAGCACTTTATCAGGCAAAATCAGAAGGGAAGAACAGGGTTGTGAAAGGATAAAAAGCCACGGAGTTTAACCCCGTGGCTCAAGAAATACTATTTTGTCTCGTCTGTCTTCTTTCCTCTTTTCTCCTCTATTGCTGCGTGTGCAGCAGAAAGCCTTGCGATAGGAACCCTGAATGGAGAACAGGATACATAGTTCATTCCAACCCTGTGACAGAACTTTATGGATTCAGGGTCTCCACCATGTTCTCCACATATTCCGACTTCAAGTTCAGGCCTTGTCTTTCTCCCTTTCTTTATACCTATCTCAATAAGTTCTCCTACACCTCTCTGATCAAGTGTCTGGAATGGGTCATTTTTCAATATCCCAAGTTCTATATACCTTGGAACATATTTACCCACATCATCCCTTGAAAAGCCATATGTTGTCTGTGTAATATCGTTTGTTCCATAAGAGAAGAATTCTGCCTCTTCAGCAATCTCATCTGCTGTCAATGCAGCCCTTGGAAGTTCAATCATTGTTCCAACCATATATTTTATCTTCACATTCTTCTCCCTCATCACCTCTTCAGCAACCTTCACAATCAAATCTTTCTGGAGTTTTAATTCATTCACATCACTAACAAGTGGAACCATTACCTCTGGGATTATTTTAACACCTTCTTTTTTCACATTGCATGCCGCCTCAAAAATAGCCCTTGCCTGCATCTCTGTTATCTCTGGATAAAGTATACCGAGCCTGCAACCCCTTAAACCAAGCATAGGGTTAAGTTCTGATAATTGATGAACCCTTTCCTTTATCTTCTCAATAGGAACACCCATTGACTCTGCCATTTTTCTCTGTGCCTCTTCTTCTTTTGGAAGGAATTCGTGTAATGGAGGGTCAAGGAGCCTTATTATAACAGGGAATCCATTCATAGCCCTGAAAAGACCTTCAAAGTCAGACCTCTGCATTGGCAAGAGTTTTGCGAGTGCATTCTTCCTTCCTTCAAGTGTATCCGCAAGTATCATCTCTCTCATTGCTGTTATTCTATCTTCTTTGAAGAACATATGTTCTGTCCTTGCAAGACCTATACCTTCAGCCCCAAATTTTCTTGCCACCTCTGCATCGTTTGGTGTATCCGCATTCGCCCTTACACCCAATCTTCTTATTTCATCTGCCCATTTTAATATCTTCTCAAATTCACCAGATATTGAGACCTCTATCTTTGGAACATCACCTTTTATCAAACTACCTGTTGTTCCATCTATTGTGATTACTTCACCTTCTTTTATAACCTCACCATTCACCCTGATTTCCCTATTCTCATAATCAACAATGATTGATTCACAACCAACAACGCATGGTTTTCCCATACCCCTTGCAACAACTGCTGCATGTGATGTCATACCTCCCCTTGCTGTTAAAATCCCTTCCGCTGAATGCATACCTGCAACATCTTCTGGTGATGTTTCATGCCTTACAAGTATAACCTTCTCTTTATTTTTCTTTGCCTGAACAGCATCCTGTGGGAATAAAACCATTTTACCAGTTGCCGCACCTGGTGAAGCAGGCAATCCTTTTGCTATAACTGTATATTTTGCCTTTGGGTCTATCATAGGATGTAATAACTGGTCAACATGTTCTGGTTTTATCCTGTTCACTGCCTCTTCCTTATCAATAAGTTTCTCCTTCACCATATCAACTGCAATCTTAACTGCTGCCATTGCAGTCCTTTTACCAGCCCTCGTTTGCAGGAGGTATAATTTCCCATCCTCAATTGTAAACTCAAGGTCCTGCATATCTTTAAGATGTGATTCAAGTTTCTTTCTCACATCAAGTAATTGTTTGTATATTGAGGGGAAAGCCTCTTCAAGACTTTTTTCTTCAGGGTTTGTCTTCTGTGCCTTGCTTATTGGGAGTGGCGTTCTTATTCCAGCAACAACATCTTCACCCTGTGCATTCATAAGATATTCGCCATAAAAAACATTTTCACCTGTTGATGGATTCCTTGTGAATGCAACACCTGTTCCTGAATTCTCACCGAGATTCCCGAAAACCATTGCCTGAACATTACAGGCGGTTCCCCAATCGTCGGGAATCTTGTGTATTTTCCTGTATTCAATAGCCCTTTTGTTATTCCAGGATTTGAAAACTGCTTCTATAGCACCCCATAGTTGTTCTTTAGGGTCCTGAGGAAAATCCTTTTTTGTCACATCTTTTACAAGTTTTTTGTAATTTTCAACAACTCTCTTCCAGTCTTCTGCATCAAGTTCAATATCAAGTTTTACACCTTTTTCTTCCTTAACTTTCTCAATAATCTTCTCAAATCTGTCATGTTCAATCCCAAGGACAACATTTCCATACATCTGAATAAATCTTCTATAACTATCATAGCAGAATCTTGGATTTTTTGTCCTTTCAAGAAGACCAAGAACTGTCTCATCGTTTAGACCGAGATTTAATATCGTATCCATCATACCAGGCATAGATGCCCTTGCACCTGAGCGGACTGAAACAAGCAGGGGATTCTTACCTCCGAATTCTTTCTTTGTGAGTTTCTCAAGTCTTTTTATACCATCTTCTACCTCTTTCTTTAATCCTGGCGGATATTTTCCTTTCTTGTAAAAATATGTGCAAACCTCTGTTGAGATTGTAAAACCAGGTGGCACTGGAATACCTATGTTCGTCATTTCTGCAAGACCAGCACCTTTTCCACCAAGGATATCCTTCATCTTGATGTTTCCATCTGCCTTTTTACCGCCAAAATAATATACATATTTTTTCATATAACCTCCTGTTTTTTATTATATATATGGATTTTTTTAGATTTTTCAAGTAAAAAAAACTGTAGGCTCGGAAACCCGAGCCTACAGAAGGAGGGCAAAAATGAAGAGAAAATAATCGGGGGTTAAAATAGTAATATATATATAACATAAATTTTAAAATTGTCAAGAGGGAATTTAAAAAATTTTTTAACTCTCAAAAAATGCCCTGTATCCTTTATATGCCTCATATATATCAACCTTACTTGAAATCTCAAATGGTGAATGCATAGAAAGGAGTGGAACACCACAATCCACTGTCTCTATCCCGAAGTATGCAAGGAATCTTGCAACTGTCCCTCCACCACCTTCATCAGCCTTACCAAGTTCACCTGTCTGCCAATGAACATTATTTTCATTGAATGTCTTCACCACCTCTGATATGAATTCTGGATTTGCATCGTTTGTCCCGCCTTTTCCATAATGCCCGGTATATTTTGTTATCACTGCACCATAACCAAGCCTTGCTGCATTTTTATGGTCAAGTGTCTCAGGGAATAATGGATTTAAACCAGCATTCACATCTGCTGATAAACACCTTGAATTTGACAATGTCTTTCTTATGTTCTTATAACTTGTTTCTATCCCTAATTTATCAAGTATATCTATCACAGCATCCTCAACTATCTTTGATTGAGCACCAGTATTACCCACACTCCCTATCTCTTCTTTATCGTAAAGTATAAGAAGGGATGTCCTCTTTTGAGAACCCATTCCTAATAATGCCCTCAATCCTGTATAACAGCATACCCTGTCATCCTGACCATATGCGCCAATCAAACCTTTGTCAACCCCTATCTCCATAGAATTTATTGCTGGGACAAGTTCAAATTCAGATGAAACAAGGTCATCCTCTTCAATCCCGTATTTCTTTTTCAAATACTCAAGAACACCTTTTTTCAACCTTTCCTCTTTCGCCTTTGAAGGTATTGAACCAACAATAGGCATAAGTTTTTCTGCCTCTATGTACTCATTTATCTTCTTATCATCATATTTCCTTGAAAGATGGGGTTCAAGGTCAGGGATTACGAAAGTAATATCATCCTCTTTTACATAGATCTCATTCCCATCTTTATAAACGAATCCATAAAGTGAGAGTGGTAGGGAAAGCCACTGGTATTTCTTTATACCTCCATAGTACCTTGTTTTGAATAGAGCAAACTCGTTCTCTTCTGTTACAGGTCTTGGTTTTAAGTCTATCCTTGGTGCATCTGAATGTGCAACTATAATATTTATTCCATCCTTTACAGGGTTACCATAAGGCTTGAACATTGCTATTGTCTTCTTCCTAAAAAGGATATATGGTATATCCCATTTTCTTGCAAGTTCTTCTGCTTCCTTCGCAACAAGCCTTTCTGTCTTGCACCTGTCAATAAAACCCCTGTAATCTGAAACAAACTTTTCAACTTCCTGCTTCTCTTTTTCTGATAAACCTTCCCATACATTTTTACTCATTTTACCTCCTTTCCAGTAATTTTTCACATATTAAAAGTATTAAAAAAATGAAGAGGAAGAAACCTGTTCCATCATAAAATTTTATCTTTCCGAATATATAATCAATTTTATCTTTTCCAAGTATTTTCATATTTCTTTCTTCTTTATTTATATTAACCGCAACAAAAATAGTGTCATTCCCTTTAAAAATCCTGTAAAAACCTATTTTATCAAAATGGAAAATCTTTATGTTCTCATAACTCATACCTTGTGGTGTCTCAATCCTTTTAAAATCACCTATTATACTATCACCTGTTTCAAGGTTAAGGAGTAAATCAGTGAAAGACCTTTCAATAAAAGAGTAGAGAAAAGGAATATAGTATGAATGATAAACAAGTTCCTTTGACTCAAGTGAGAAAGATGTCAAAAACACATTATTTTTCCTCACAATCGCACTCTTTCCATCTTTAAAATTTAAAATTCTCTCACCACCTTTTATCTCATATTCTTTTATTAAAGGCTCCTCCGTTGAGATAAAAAATCTATCATCCTCAATGAAACCAAATTCAGGTTTCACCTTTTTTATCAATATATCTTTCATCATCATTGAATCATTAACAGAAACTATAATTGATGAGCAGAATCTTGAAATGTAATCTAAGTTAAGATTTTTTTTCACATTCTCAATTATAAGAAAATCACCTTTTTTCAAATTATCAGGATTATTAATCCATACAGGATTATATCTCATTTTCAATGCCTTTAAAAGGAATACGGGTTCTTCATCACTTAATATCTTTATTTCCCTTTTACCTTTATAAATAACTTTATAAAATTCGTTATCAAAGATTAAATCATCTTTCAAATTGCATAAGACCCTGTGATAACCATCTTTCACATCTTTAATCATAATTTCAACAATATTATCACCTTCTCTTAATTCCACAAATTTATTAAATTCATTTCCATCAAAGGAAATCTTCAAAAGTTCATTTTTACTTTTACCAGTTCTATTTATCTTAATATAAAGTTTCAGATTGTTACCATCAAATGAGTATAATATATCTCTCATTGAATTGTTCTCTTCTGATATATCTAATATCTCTGGAATGAAATACCTGTATCTTTTTCCCTTTTTTAAAATACTTCTAAAATTTATCTCCTGCATATCAGACACTATAATTCCATATTTATACTTTTCAAAAGTTTTCTCAAAATCAGCGATACCGTTTATATTAACAGTTTCATATTTATATTTCCCTATTCTTCCCATAGTAGATAATGATGTATCATAAATCTTCTTCATTTCACCCTTTAAGATAAATTTAAATGGTATAAAAACAAGTCCACCTGCAAGTGCAAGAACTATTATCATAAGGCATCTTGTTAAAAATAATAAGATCTCTTCAAATTTTATATAATTTCTTAATTTTCTCTCCCTCTCTATCAGGAATAAAAGTGAAGGGAAAGGCTCATTTTTTATTTTTCTTCTTGATAAAAGATGTATCAATATCGGGATAATTATGAATAATGGGAAGTAAAGAAATATTCTGTATATCAATTTTTAAATATCTCCATAAAAGCCCTGTCAAAGGGATTATCTGTTGTTATTAGATTATAGTGAACCTTACATTCATTGAATGAGAATCTAAGATTTTCAAGGAAATTATTAAACAACTTTCTGTATTCCCTTCTTATAGAATTTGGGTCAACAAGTATCTTTTTACCTGTTTCAAGGTCAAACATATATTTTGCATTATCGCTGTTCAATTCTATCTCTTCCCTTGTAAGAATATGTATGCATCTTATCTCATTCTTCATAGTAGATAATCCTTTTAATGGTTTTAAAAGGCTTTCAATATCTGAAAGAAAATCAGATATTATTATTATATAATTCCTTTTCTTTATTCTTTTTGAAAGGTGATAAAGAACCTTAGAAATATCTGTTTTTTTTGATGTTCTTCTCTTTTGAAGTATTGAGTATATATTATTAAAGTAATTCCTCTTCTGGACTGGAGGTATAAAATCTACAATATCTTCATTGAATGTAACAAGTCCAACCGAATCATTCTGTTTTGAGAATATCAATGAAAGTGTAGCAACAATTGTCTTTGCATAATCAATCTTTTTTACTGGTTCACCAAAATCCATAGAATTACTCACATCAAGAAGTATAAATACCTTCATATTACTTTCTTCTTCAAATTTTTTAAGAAACAATCTTTCAGTCCTACCATAAACCTTCCAATCTATTAAATTAACAGGTTCACCGGAATTATAAATTTTGTGTTCAGTGAATTCACAGGAAAGACCTTTCTTTGAACTTGTATGGATCCCTGAAAATATACCTTCAACGATTAACCTTGCCCTTATATCAAGGTTCTTTATTTTTAGAATGACCTCAGGCTTTAGGAATTCTTTATCAATCACCCATTCACAAGGAAGACATGCTTTTTTTTCGCAGGATCAAGGTAATAAAGTGCACAAGAATCTTTCATAAATCCTATCACACCATAATTTTTTACAACGGAATCACCTATAGGGATGAAAAGACCAATACCTATTGAACCTGGAATCCCTTTTTGCATAAAGTTTTCACTTACCTCATCATCTTTCTTATATTCTTGTGGAAGAGAGTAGTTGAAAATCTTTATCTCTGAAGGTGTAATTTTCTTCTTTGTTAAAGGATTAACCATTCCACCAAGTTTTTCAATATAGGGATATATCTCATCAATACTTTTTGGATACTTCCCAATATGTTCTGCAATATAAAACTCAATAGCAGCGCGTGCTGTATAAACATTTCTTTTTATATTTGCCTGATACACCATTTCATTATACTTCGTATACTGCGGCTTAACAATCAAAAAAACCAAAACAAAAAAAGCAATAATTATAAGAATATCCAGTATTAACAATATGAATCTTCTCATAAATCCTCCCTTTTTCCTATTTTTACAAAATTTGAAATTATGTCAAGAAAATTTTATGGAATTTTTGAAATAATTTATCTGTTACTTAAATTTCAAAAGTAGACTTCGTAAACTTCAAAAGTAGACTAAATAGTCTACTTTTTAAATTTATTTGAAAGCGTAAAATTCAAAAGTGGACATATCCAGATTTTTAATTGTTTCCTTCTTTTCACATATAAATTTATTTTTATACCAAAATCTTAAATAAACTATCCCTTTTTCAGTATCAAGATATAATCTTATTTCTATCCTTTCGTTTGGTGGAACATTTCTTATATTGAACTCTATATTTTTAAATTTTATATTTCCATAACCATTTACTATCCTTGTATCTCTTAAACAGAAAATATCTTTTATACTCTCAAAAGGAGGATTTATCTTGAATTCCCTAAA
>Ga0123519_10008462_pt1 | contig 15682 bp, 5 predicted proteins | sample YelNatPaOPRAMG02_FD_87396 | JGI IMG/M metagenome (GOLD analysis project Ga0123519, IMG submission 87396) | Hot spring microbial communities from Yellowstone National Park - Yellowstone National Park OP-RAMG-02 (version 2) | ecosystem: Environmental > Aquatic > Thermal springs > Hot (42-90C) ...
GATGTGTGCTTTCCCGGGAACAGCGGCACAGACCTGATCGCGTTCTGGAAAGCCAGCACAAAAAAAGAAAGGCATGTTTGTTGCGTTTCGCATCACCACGAAACTCTTGTTTCTCATACCAGGAAAAGATGGGATGTGTGCTTTCCCGGGAACAGCGGCACAGACCTGATCGCGTTCTGGAAAGCCAGCACAAAAAAAGAAAGGCATGTTTGTTGCGTTTCGCATCACCACGAAACTCCTGTTTCTCATACCAGGAAAAGATGGGATGTGTGCTTTCCCGGGAACAGCGGCACAGACCTCATCGCGTTCTGGAAAGCCAGTGCGAAAAAAGAAAGGCACGTTTGTTGCGCTTCTATTGAGCACGCAAACCGAGGCCGTGCTTCGACACGGGCCTCTAGTGCCGCGATTCCTCGTCGGCATGTGCGGTTATTCCAAGCAACGGCATTTAAACAGAGTCGTAGGGAGCGCTTGCGCTTGGTGGACGCATTCCCTCGTCCAGGTTATGCGGGCGCTCGCGAATGCCTTACGAGCGGCGTCGTCCATATGGTGCGGAAAACGATGCACAGTAAGCAGCAGAGGAAGCGGTGTCAGATACGCAATGGGCATCATGGCGCTGCACGTGCGTCGAGAAAAGCAAAGGAGATGTTGCCGTTCTAGCGTTTGCAACCGTGTCAACATCGTTCGATTACCACTTCGAGATGATCATGCTGCAGTATACAGATGCATTGTCCATGCGATCCGAGTTCGTGCCTTGCATCTGGAACGTGTTCATGGTGCTGCTCTTGCCCTCATACGAGCACCATTCTACGAAAACAAACACACACACACTCATGCATTGGTCATCCGAAAGCACCAGCTTCACCGAGAACACCTCAAATTCTTCCATAGCTTTTCCTTCGTCTAAGGTTTTCCAACCGATCCCTGTCGCAAACTCGGTTGAAGCGCGTACCGCAGGGAGCCCAGTCGCATTGCCTGGACAAGCACTCGAGACTGACCCCGTATTCGCAACTCCAGTTCGCGCAAGGCATTCACGGTGATGAGGATGTGCGGGTAACGCACAAGGTCGTACACGCCCACGGATAGTGACGTGCGCAACAGAACATTCGCATCCAGGTTTCTCGCTGCTCGTTCAAGTTGGTGCCACTCTGAGAGGCTATCGCGACCCAGTCGCCCGCAGAGGTCCCAGAGACCCTCAGCAGTACCAGGGTCTAGATCCGCAAAGCTGATTGATCTATTTGTGATATTGACGCTTTGAGCGTTGTCTGCGTCATCGACGGAAGAGCGATCTCGGAGACTAGCACCAATGATGAGCAGTGAGCGCCATCCTCTCTCACGCAGAAAGAGTTCCAGCTGGTCGGCATGTACCAAAGCTACCGAAGGCTGCAGATGTCTCGTTGTTGAAGTCCCCGCTAGCGCATCCTCCGTCGAGTCAGCGGCAGCCGTGGACGCGTTCGAACGCGTATCGGATGAATCCGAAACATCCAGACATATGTTTGTGGGTGCATGTTCTTGCGGTGACCCGTTGCACCAACGTTCCAGGACCCAGAGACGTCCCTCTTGAAAACGTCGTGTTAGCGCAGAGGCCAAACCGAGCCAGCGAACCTTCTTGGGTAGTCTCTGAGCCCATATGCGATCAGCGCGTGGGCCGTGCGCAACACCTCCGCCCCGAAACTGAGGTGCACGGAGACTACCCGCGCGGGCCCTTCCGGTGCCTTTCTGTGCCCAAGGTTTTCGACCAGACCCGGACACTTCTGCTCTTGTCTTGGTATGCGCTGTCCCTCGACGTTGTGCGGCCCGTTGGTAGAGCACCACCCGGTGGATAACGTCCGGTCTAAAGGGTGCATCCAAGAGCGCCCTGGATACCGAAGCAAAACAGGACGGCTCGAAACGATGCAGTGATCTATAGACAAGAACCTTCGAATCCCTTTCGAGATCGCTCGCTAGACGAATCGACCCTGGTGCTATCGTGGGTGTTGGGGTAGCGCTGACATCCCCGTGCACAAGTCTTTTCGGAGTTTCGAATAGCGTGGCGAAAGCGGCTCGCTGCCTGTATGTATTGTCGCTCGGAGCGCGGCACCGCGGATGCATCATCCCAGGGGTGTTGCGAAAAGTCTGCCTCACGTGGTGCAACGGAGTGCCGCGCTGTCTCGACAGGACGGTCGCATGAAAGCAGCGCTGGTGCAGCCCAGCAAGTCCAGCAGCGCTGGACAGGCACTGCGGTGGCCGCGGAGAGCGGCAGCCAGTCGCCAGCTGCGCAAATCGAAACACGGGTACCCGGGCTGCTCCCCGGTGCAATCCTTTGAATCGTAGCACCATATTGCCACAGAGAAAATTTTAAGGCGACAAGTCGCACGTTATCTTTGCGGGACTGTCGGAGCAGGTCTGGAGCGTGTCGGCTGCGGCGCTCAGTGCGCTCCAGAGACTATGGAACGTCCCCGGCGCGAGCTCGCTGCAATCGTCACCAGGCACCACCGAGAAGCACGACGCTCTACAGAAAACTACGCTGAACGCCCCAGTAGAAACCAGATCACCGGTAATACCGTTGGCAACGAGAAGAACGAAGCGATTCACCGGGAGCTCCAGGTGTGCCCCCGGGTGCAGTGGACGCCTCCGACTGTTTCGTGGTGGACGCACACACAGTCTCCACAGGCAGCAGGGTTCCTGCGTTCAGCTGTTGTATCGAGCACAGTCGAGCGAGTCCACGCTCCCCAAGTGACACCAGACTGTAAAGATCGGCACTTGAAACGCAAACACAATGCCCGCTTTTCAAGCGTTTGGCATCTGGCTTCGCCACGAAGCGACGCGATCTGCAGTCGATGATCGCTGCCCGCTGTGTACGAATGCGGCAACGACGACAACAACAACGCTGTTCGTTGGACGCGGGTACCGGTACCAGGGTCAGTACTTTACTGGTCAAGTTGTGTGACGTACTTGCGTCCACCAGAGAACAAGACACCCGGTAGACTTTGAGGAGGTCATTGACTTCGTCGCGCTGACGACCTTTTCCTTGTCCAACGTGTAACCTCAATGATGAGACGCAGTTCGTAAACAAGCGTCTACTGAGCGCATCATCCAACGCAGACGAGTCGTGAAACGCGGAGGACTCTATTTCGGAACGCGTTTTACTGTGAGCCGCTGTTGTGAGCGTGCTAATTGGTTACGTAAGGCGAACCCAACCTTCGCACTGGGTTCCTTGGCAGCGCCTTGCGCGCAAAAGTCGCTGCGTTTCGCACTCAGACCGTTGAGCAGTTACCCGAGGCGTCGTGGACGCTACGACTTGGAACAACGACAGCGTATCGACAAAAATCCTGATGCTCATGGCAAGCGCTACAAAAACCGCTGGCGAATCGGCTCAAGAGCGACCTCCCGACGTTCCAGTGGTCTTCAGGGAGCGTGTACTGGAACTCGGAGAGCTCACCGCGGAAATACCGACGCTCTTTCTCGTGCACTTACAGCGAACACGAGCAGCAAGTCCGACAGAGCCACTGGTGGTGCGCATCAGCGTAGAAGGCCCGCTAGCTCCGTTCATCTGTTTCCAGCGCGAGAACGCCAACTGGGACGTCCCCTATGCCCAGCAAAACGCTCTCTTTCACGAGCTGAACTTGACTGAAACGTTCCAAGTTCCGAAAACCGCAGAGACGGAACCTTTGCCCGTAATCGTACAGGTCAAACCTGAACTAGTTCGGCAAGCTGGCTTCAGCTTCCAACGCGTACACGGCCTGATCAACCTCACATCTGTACCAGACGGAACGTTGCTCTGCTCGTTACCTGTGAACGGCCGTGTTATTCGTTCTTTGCTCACCTTCACGCTGGACAGCCGGCCCGACGCGACCGCACCGCTGCAACGGGATACCGGCGGGGAGGAGCGAGCAACAGGCGCTGCGAGTCCGCGAACGCCTACCGACAACAACAGTGGACGCATGGACCAGTCTAGTGGCGACCTGCGGCATGCCGCTACACCCGTCAACGCGAAAGCGACCCAAGGCATAGAGTCAGGCCCCAGCGTCGAGAAGACGCTACTGCTCGAGGTGCCCGTATCGCAAACAACGACCGCCAAGGATGTGCTTCTCTGGAACCAAAGTGAGCTGGCTACCCAGTTCAGTTTACAAATTCAACCCAAGAGCGGCAGTCTAACGTGCACCGACCTGGAGAGTGGCGTGCCTCTGGGGCCGGGACCTCACCGAATTGGCGGTCTGCAGTACCGACGATTGCGCTTTGCCTTGGAAGCTACGGAATGCGGGCGTTTCCAGTATACAGTACGGTGCCTCAACTGGAGAAATCCGGAGAATCAAGCGCTACTCTCCATCCAGTGCCTGTGCGGTATCCAGAAACCGGCCACGCTGGCCGTTTTTCGCCTAGCTGAACAACCGGCGAGTGTGGCGATCGATGAACTCGACTTTGGTGACGTGTACGCTGGCTCGACAGTTGCGCGCGACCTTGTTGTGCAGAACTGTGCAACTGACGCTACAATTCTGATATCCATGGACCAAGAGCTAGCCGCCCGCTGGTCCATTGTACCTGTTGCACCGGTCGAGGTCCCAGCAAAGGAGGCACGTCCCATTCGGATTGTTTATCAACCACCTTTGCGCTCGCAGGCAGTGATCGCCGCAGTAGATGGACGCTTTGTGGAGAGGCGCTTCCCTCTGGTGTTCTGGGTAATGCTCAGGACGTCCGAGGTACCAGAGCGTACCAGAGCGCAGCGAGTTGCGATGGAATCAGAAGCGACAACTCCTGGTTCACCGAGCGAGGTGCTCGAGCATGTCTTCCCTGGACCAGCGGGGTACACCGATGACACCGGCTTGCTGGGATCCGATCGCGTCTGCGGAACGAGCACTGGGAGCGCTGCCTCGCGAGTTGCAGCGAGTCGCTTTCCGCTCGGGGACGAGCAGCAAGAGCCGCTAATCGACAGTGCGGTATCCGCGCCAGATGCCGGCCTCCAGAGCGCTCCAGAACGGGCGTCGCTGCACGCGCTAAGCGCCAGCGAACGCACCATGTACGAACAACAACAGCACCAGCAGGGTAATGGCGCTGAGCTCAGGTCTGACCTCTTGGACGGGAGCGCCTGCGCGCCCAGCACCGTACCCGCTGGTGCAGCTGCCTGGATGCCAGCCGCAAACACGTCGTCGGCAACTTCTGGTGAAGAGGTTGTGCCTTTCCGTTCGCTTTCGGGACGCGACGCTCTCGACGACGGAGAGGTACTCGCCCAGCGCAAAATACTCTACGGACGAGCGCGAGTCAGTGAGTCACTCGTGCGGGTGCATCCGACGGAAATTCACCTCGGCGACTGTTACGTGGAATCCACAGTGACCACGTCTGTGCAGGTGGTGAACCTTGCCGACCTCCCAGCCTTTCTCTCGGTGCGCTTCTCCTCGACGTCGCTCCGGGTGGCATCGCTTGAGCCTATCATTGGCCCTCGCCAGATCTATGATCTCCGGATCGACTTTACACCGCATCGTGTGAATCCAGACTATAGCAAACAGTTGACGATACTGAATTTGCGGAATCCTCGCGATGAACATGTCGTGGTGATACGCGCGAACTGTGTCGACCGCTTTCGCGTGCTGTACCACGCGCTCTTCTACCGACTTGCTACCGAGCGTTCCACCCAGGTGAATGAGCTTGATTACGGGAACGTGGTGGCTGGTCACGCGTACATTCGCGCTTTTCAGGTGCGGAACCTGACCGACAAGCGCCTTGTCCTGGGTTTTACCTGCCCGGCACGGCCGCATGTGGAGCTGCTCGCGGATCCCCGGTTCGAGCGCGCTCAACCGCACCCGTCAATCTCCGAAAAGGACGCTTCGGAACAGCAACGCCAACCAGCGACGTTACCAACGGAAGCTTGTCTACCGCACGCTGCCTTGGCGGATGCAGAGGCAGCGGCACCTGCCCCTGCAGCGCATGTCGTAGCGGACGGTGTGCAGCTGCAGTGCTCGGCTCGCACGTCTGGCAACGAGGCATGCACGGCTACGGAAGCGACGGAAGCAGCGGCACCTGCTTCTCGGGCACGGACCCAGTGGCGTAACACGGGCGTCGAAACACAGTCTACTGAGCACACTGAGGAAGCGATGGCTCTTCCAGGTACAGCGGCAGCCGCTGATTCGACGACAACCGGAACGCGCCTCTGCACACCAGTACGACATGCGTCGGCGGGTGAGCACTCCAGTGATGCCTCGCGAACGGGCGCGAGTCAGCTTCTGCAGCCGTCTCGTCATCATCGTCGTCGGTATCGACATAGCGTCCGTTTGCGGCAGACAGTTCGGCGTCGTCGATCACAGGCTTCCAGTGATTCAGATGAGGAGACGCTGTCGGGGACCTCAGACTCAAACGAACTGGGTAGAAACGAAACCTCACCAGTGAGTCTACGTGCCGCTGACATTTTCGCGCAGCTGATGCGGATGCCGCCCGCCATTCCATCCTTCTTTTCGACTGCCGAAGCAGAAGCAGACTTTATTCGCGAGTCGCTGCGTCCCGCACAAGCGCTGGTCCAGGCGTGTGATGCAGGCCTGCTCCGACGGATACAACAGCAGCAGCTGGAGATCGAGCCCAACGCCGAGGCAACCCTCTATGTGGTTATCCAGTTCGACGCCGCCGACCGCCGACTGCGCACCAAACTGCGTCCTTTTGAGGAGCGCCTCTATCTGCACCTCGTGGACTATGATCAAAGTCGTCTCCCGCTGACACCGACACGGCTGCATGCGTCGTCTTTGCCGCCACGGGAGCTGGTGCTGCGAGGTCGGGTTTGCATCTCTCGAATGGAAGTTGCCCAGCCGCATATCAACTTTGGGGGTATCGTCGCAGGTGAGCAACGATCTAAGACGCTGCTTCTGCAGAACGTATCGGAGATGCCGGCTTTCTACGCTGTACGCAAGTCTGGTTCTGTGGATAGCAGTTATTTGCACTTTGGGTCTGATCGGCGCGGAGTTCTGCGGCCGTTCAGTGCCAAGGAAGTTCCTTTCGTATTTCGGCCTTCGTTTCATGGTGCCTTCGAGGAGTGTGTCTGGATTGTCAATCTGCTGGATCCCAGCGATGCCCATCCGGTAACCATGAAGGCACTCGTACACCGCCGTACCCATTTTGTCGTGCGACCGCTGCAGCTCGACTTTGGGAGCGTATCGTGTGCAGTAGCGCCCGGTGCTGGCATACGGCGTTCCTTTCAGCTCCAGAACTGCTCGGATCGTCGGCGTGTCTTCGTGATCGAGCAGGACGCTGCTGATCAACGGACGACAGCCACGGTGTGGCTTGCGGTGGACGCTCTCGAGTCCTCGATGTCGATTCGCGTGCAGCCTGGTGACTCTCGGCCGGCGTTCTTGCCCGGACCAGGAACGGAAGCAACCGAAACAGCAACGCCTTCCGAGTCTGTGGTTCACTCGTCAGTGTACGACGGGGAATCGCGAGCGCACGAGACCCCGGATAACGAACGCAGCGCCTGTGGAGGACGCGTCGCCGAAGCGGCACTAGCCGAATCTGTTGCTGCTTCCATGCTGCCGCAGGCGCATGAGCAGGAACAAGCGCTATTCGCTGGTGCTGGTGCTATACCCGGATCGATGCAGACGTCCCTTGATACCAACGCAGCGATCGAGGCACTGGAACAGAAACTCCGTATCGCCGAAAGAAAGGGCCGGACGGAAAAAGTGGAGCGCCTCCGTGGAGCAATCGCACAGCAGCGAACGCATCAGTTGCAGGATGCGGACTCATCGACAAGAACGCTGACGCAAGGTGAGTCGGTCACCGAGCTGGACGCTCCAGAAGCGCATTCGATGCCACCGGAGAATGTCCGCGAGGCATCGACGTGTGTCTCGGGGATGCGACCTCGAGCGGCACCTACTGCTTTACGCAGGGCAGCAACCGCGCTTCATGCCGGGCGCTTGGTCGTTACGCTTGCTCCTGGTCAAGTCGCTCGTCTGGCTGTGTCGCTGACGTCGGTTGCAGGCGTACGAGGTCGTCGACAAGTATCTCTGCGTGTGTTTGAACAACGTAATCGGGATGAGCAGCAATGTATCTGCTGTTCAATGGAGGTCGGGGATTCGGACCCTGCGGTACCACCGACGGCAACGAGCGACGACGCTCCGTCAAACGTCGTCCCTGAACAAGACGTGATGGCGACGAGAAGCTCCGCGCACGAGAGCGCATGCAACGACACCGTGTCCAGTGACTGGAATGGGTCACCAGATAGCGCCGGACGTTGGCCTGCATTTGCGGAAACGGTACCGGTTCTGCCCAGTACCGCAAGACGCGTGGAGCGCACAGGGAGCTCGCGACTCATTCAGATATCACCGCTGGTGATCGCGTTTGGCAAAGTGTCGCTCGGTCAGACGGTGACCAGCCGCCTGACGATCCAGAACGTTTCTGATCGAAAGGTTGCGTTCTCGGTACTGGAGGATACACAGGTGGCGCTTCCTGCCACGCTGCTCTGGAGTCCCATGCGCGGTACCGTCGACGTGCACGGTGTTGCGCAGGTGCGCCTCAGTTTTCGCCCCGACCGCATGGGTACACTATCGAGAACGCTGGTGGTAACCGCCTGGCTTCAACCAGCGACCGAGGCTTTGGTGGGCGCTCCGGCAAGTCGCCTCGTGCACGCCACTGGACGCTCCGGCGGGAACAGTGGTAGTGGTGGTGGTGGCTGGGTTGGCACCTCGCCAGCCTCGACTGCACCAGTTGAGACGGTGCGTGTTCGGGTACAGGGTCATGTGCTGCCTCGTCGGGCGCTGTACCTGCCTCAGTTGGAATCCAGTGCCGTCGAGCTATCATCGATTGGTGTTCAGAGGGAAGCGGCGCCTTCATCGGAGCCGCTACGAGCCTCTTCGACCGTACTCGTGTGGGATTGGGGTGATCTCGCTCTCGACCCCGAGCAGGGTGGTGTGTGTGCGGTGCGGAGCCTCACGATTGTCTCGAGAAGCGATGAACCGTTAATGTTACAGGTTCGGAGCAACCTGGCGAAACAGATCCTGCTTTTCACAGACGCGATGCGGCAGACACCGTTCCCGCGAGCAGTCCGCGTTGCACCGGGCGCGACGGTTACCGTGCACGTGGGTCTCGCACCACGCATTCCGATTCTTGAGTTATATGCAGGGGTTGTTCGGGAGCTCGTTGCGGGGCTCCTGCTGAGAGCCTGGCGCCCTGATCCAGTCCAGAGCGAAGCGTCCCTGGATGCTGGATGTGCGCAAGCTGCGCTCGTGGATATCGCTACGGTGAAACTGAAGGCCCGGGCGGGATTCGTCTACCCAGTGTGTTTGCGATCACTGGTGCTGGTGCTCGGGGTAACGGGCCCGATTGCAGTCACAGAGGCCGCCAGAGGTGTACGCGGTCGAGTTGCAGACAGTGTGATGGAATCCACTGATGATGTGCAGGATACGCAAGCGTTCTCAACAGAGGAGAACGCGATCGCCACGATTCATTACGTGCAGGATACTCATGCGTTCCCAGCAGAGCAGCGGCGTGGACTGCGACAACGACACCCGATTAGACCGGCGCCCGAGTTGCTTGCACTGTGGCCGACTGCAACGCTGCAAGCACTTGTGGACCTCAACGGGAAGCAAAGTATTAGTTCCGGTATCGCAGATGGAGTCACTGGATCGGGGGAACGGCGTCCGGGCCTATCGCATCTGTTCCAGACTGCCTGGTTCCGCTTTGGTGCTCGAGGCCGACTACAAATTCGTAATCTCAGCAATGGATTATCGCTCAGATTGCAACTTCGATATGAAGAGCGTTCCGTGCTCCACGCCTTTGCCGGTGACGATCTCGGGCGCTCGGAACTTGGCTCGGAGGTCACTGTTGATGAGCGACGCCCTGATCCTGCCGTGCCTGATGACGCCCCCGAGGACGAAGATTGCGAGCAACAACCATCTCTGGTATTTGCTCAGCAGCAAATCACCATCGCTCCCCAGTCTCAAGATGTGCTGACCTTCGAGTGGCGTAACTGCAGGCGAGCAGCGCTCCTCGAGCAACGGGTGCGCCTCGAGAACCTGGCGTACTCGCGTCGATCTTACGACTTGCAGTTGGTATTTGTGCATCGGGTGCCGGCAGTGCAGCAGGATAGTCGGCTCTCGCGTCTGCACCTGGAGCTTAACGAGCCCTGTCTGCTTCGAGCGGATACGATGGGGCAAGTGCGTCCCGGCAACTGGCACATTCGCTGGATCAACGACGATTCGCCGTCGTCGTCGTCAGCAGCAGCAGCAGCAGCAATAACAACCATAGCAACACCCCAAGGCGTCTCATTTCGCCTGTATGTAGATGGCTTTCCTGAACACTGGCCCTGGCCGCATGTTGCGTGTGGCTCGGACTCGCCGCCGCTGTCATCATCATCAGCAACAGCAGCAGCAGAAGAAGAAGAAGAAGAAGCGCGGATGCTACCGAATCTGACAGAGCCGAGACTCAACGGCGTGTTCTGGGAAGCGGTTCCGGCCGAGGTGCTTCGCTACCAGCTGGTGCCGTCGCTGCTCCACGAACGCGAACGGGATCTGCTTCGCGAGGGCTCGCTCGTCGAACGACGCGCCTTGCTTGTGGCCCAGCTCGCCGGACGCTATCTCGATAGCGTTCCGGTATCGTTGCGATACGGCTGTGCGCGCATGGCCCTGGTGACCCCGACGATCGACATTGGCACCATCGGGTACGCGCAGCGCAACGCTCCCGTGGTGGTGCACGCTCTACTTCGGAACGTGGGCGCAGTCGCTGCACGTTGGCGTTTGCCGTTCTCGGTACTGCCGCCAGGGGTCGAAGCGGAACCCCCGGGAGCCAGCCCTGTTCCAAACGAGCAACAGAGGCCGGCCCTGGAGACGCCGCACCTCGAGCCCAGTGCCATTGAGCATCGTTTTGATGGCACTAGGGGCAACGTCTCCAAAGACGCACCTGATGCGTGGCATGCAGCCTCGCTAGAGGCGTCGTGGCGGCCGCAGGCGACCTCGAGCTCGCCTCATCCCGATGCCGAATCTGAGACACTCGTGCCGCCCAGCGCCAGTGCCGACGTCATGACGCCACCAGTAGCGCAAGATCTTCGAGATGCATACGCAAGCGGAACGCGTATGGGCGTGCCCCCGCACGAAGCCGCTTCGGCAGACGTGGATCGCAGGGGCGCCTCCGCATCGACGTCGGCGACCGCTGCAACCTCGCAACTGGTACCGACTCAGACGCGCATGTCGTTGCTACATGAAGCGGATGCGAGCGCCCTTGAAGGCCAACTTGAGCCCGGTGAGCAAGTCTGGGTACCACTCGTGGTGCGGCCAGCGGCGCTATCGCTGGGAGCTGGTCCATTTGAGCTCCTGGTGACAATTGAGAACGTCTGGCAACCGCAAGAGCACCTGGAACTCCGCATTGTTGGTCAGTTCTCCGTTCGATTGATACAGGAATCGAGTCCGGTACTGCTCAATGAGCAAGGCCACGGCACGTTGGCGATCAGCATTCCCGAGGCTGCTCGTGGTGATGTTCAGGTCACTTGGCAGACAAGCGTGGTACCTACCGGGCCCTATCGAGACCTTGTGCTCCAAGATCGTGCCAGTTCAGCGACGTTACGTTCGCTAACGCTCGCCAGTGGTGAAAAGTTCGAACTGGCGGTAGTGGCGACGCCCAAAGAAACCGAGCATGAACGTGTTGCGGGCTGTTCGGTCGGAGGCGCGGAGGCCGCTGCGGCAGCACCAAGCCTGGATCTGGGCATCGACTCGGAGCCGATCGCCTGGATTGAGTTAGCTCTGCGACGAAAACAGGACGCCGAGGCGGGCCCTCTGGAGCGCATCCCGGTGTACCAAGGAAAGCGGTCACTGTCGATGCAACAGGTCATGGTGCCCGCGGATACTTCCGATGCACCGCCACCGCCACCGACAACGTCGATGATGATGATGATGAGCGACACGCGAGCCTCGTCACAATCCGAGGCACGAGAAGCGTCCAATCGGGACGTCTTGCAAACGCGCGATGATCGTGTGCAGCAGTCACCGGTGCCACTGGCGGCGGCAGAGGAGCCGCACGAATCCCGCACGGACGCCGCGGCACTGGAACCGGTTGTCGTCGGTGAGCGACAAGCTGCGGCGCCTCGCGTGGGGCACCCCGAGCGCCTGCCATTGGCGACGAGTCCGCAGTCTGACATGACTGCTGCGACTTTGGCGACGAGTTCGTGCACGACTGGCGCAGCAGCGCAAGCCGGTGTCGAGCAAGAGCCGGTCAGCGCTTCGTTTAGCGCTGATGCCTCCGACGCTGCAACTGCTCCCGGCTTGCATCCGAAGGATAAGTTATCAGCACCAGAGCAGCCAATGGCCGCGATCGATGATTCGGAGACCCATGGCGACGTCTTCGCCGCAGCCGCCGCCGCCACCACCACCACCACCTGCGTGGACGCAGACGAAACAGCACCACAGCGGGGCCCGCGCACATTCGGTCTCCACGGCTGTGCTGACATTGGTGAGCACCTCTACGAACTCGACGCTGGTGTTGTACCACTCGGGAGCCAAGCGATTCAACGGACAATCATCATCGTGCAGCGTCCGCTGCAACGATGCATGCCTGTATCCACATCGGTAGATCCCGAGTCTGAGAGCGAGGCGAGCGCATCAACTGCTGAGCACGTTCTCGAGTACAAGATTCATCGCGTCCCGACGCACTGGCGGCGTGCGCGTCCGGAATCGACCGAATGGTTCGCGCTCGATCGCATGGGTGGTATTCTCGAACGGACACGACCCAGCCAGACGATTTGCTTGACCATGAAACCGGAGTCTTTGGGGTTCTTCCAGGAGTATTTGTTATTCACGGATCGCCAATCGCCAGCGAACTTGGCGCTCTTGCGCGTTCGCATGGAAGTCGTCGCCGAGCGAGCTGATGCGTCGACGATCTTCGAGACCAGTCCACGAGAGATCGACTATGGTGCCGTCATGTTGCACCACGTCTATCGAAACAAGTCGATACGCATTCGAAACTTGAGCGATCAGCCGCTGGAGTTCCTCTTGCGCCACGATCTGGATCCGCAATCTCGGAGCGAATTGCACTTCAGCACCAGCAATCTGGCGCTGCGCAAGGTCACCAGCGTCTGGGTTGAAAAAGCCTCCTCTCGCCGAGTATTTCTGTACTTGCGACCCGAACCGGAATCGACGGAGACTGATCAGCTCTGCGGCAGTGTAGTGACGCGGACGTTCCATCTCTATGTGAGTTGTCGCCTGGTGCGAGACTTCGAGGAGTGCATCGAGATTCGATGTGCGTGCCATGCGCCGGAGCTTCGCGTCTCAACGAACGACGTTTCATTCACTGTGCCGAATCTGGCGTGGCAACCGATGCCCAGCATGCAGCTTTTCATCGAAACGCTGGTACCGGGAGTTCATCACTTGTATGAGCTGCGCTCCTCGGCGCTGTTCTTTGCGGTCACGGAGGTACAACCAGGAACGCTGTCCATCGAGCCACGGCTCAGTGTGGTAGCCGAGCAAGCACCCTCGGAGAAATACATCGAAGAACACTGCTCCATCTACAACCGAAGACGCCCCCGTGAATTTTTCTGGATTCGGCTGCGTTTGCATGTTGGTGGCGGTAGCGGCAGCGGCAGCGCCGTGCCCGAATTCAGTGCTGCGCCGCCGCGAACGCGCGTCTATGTGCTGGAACAGACGGTCAGTCGCTTCCTCTGCCAATTTGCGGCATTCTGGGCGCCGTACCAGCGTCCGAGAACCCCCGGTGCCGGGACCGATTCTATGCATCTGGCGGTAACGGCAAGCGAGCGCGGTGCCGGCGACCTGATGCATCGCCTTCGTGCTCGACAGCACGGCCAGGATCGTGACGAGCGCGAACCGCTGATCGTCTGGCTCGAGCGCGTCCGCCGCGCAACTGGTGTCGTTGGCGGGGCGGCGGGCGCCACCATTGCGTACGCAGCGTTGCTCTTCGAGGCACACTACTGCACGGATGAGTTGGTGTTTTACGCCCTGCGCGATCAGAGCGATACGGTTTTGCAACTGGCGCTCACCTGCTACAGTTACATCTTCAAATGGGATGTGTTTCAGGTGTATATTCGGGATGATGAGACGGTCGCGGAAGCGCTCGCGCCGCTTGTCAAGTTTTGGTACGGTCAGCTGCGTCATTTTCTGTCGTTCTTTCCGGACTCGGACCGTGTGGAGCGCCATGGGGTGCGTATGCAGGGCCCGTTGCAGGCGCTTCGTCAGCTGGCGGCAACCGAAGCATCGCCGGCGACCGCAAGTCGACGCTAGACGCCACCCATGCAGGCGCGGGTGACTCTGCTTTCCTGGCGGTGAACCAGACACCGATGGTTTGCCACTAATGCAGCGCCCATGATGCAGTCGCTGGGTCCGTAACGACGGTGTATGGGCGACATGCAGGCGAAGCGCGCTTAGCAGTGCCAAGAGACGCGCACTGCTGTTGCAGCGGTGCAGCATTCTCGGCACTGCACGGCGAACAACGACAATGCTTTGTGCGTATTCACTGTGAGCGGGATGTTGCGCGCGCACGCACGCACGCACGCACGCATGCACGCACGCATGCACGCATCCGTGTACACCATCAAACGCCTTTCCAAAGAAAAGCGTTCCCGCCAACGGTGCACAGTAGTGGCGAGAAACCCGCCCTAGACGAAACGTCTACAACTGATGCGCAGAAGTCTCCCGGTCTTTTTGGAACGGCCACCTACTACTGCTTCCAACTGTTTCTCATATAGTTCGGCTTTGAGTAATTGTCCAACAAAGCGCTCTCGTGTCAGCTGTGGACGCCTTCTCTCCAGCACCGCGCACTTCCGTATATTGATAGCGGCGTTAAAGTCACGATTCACAAACTCCATACGCGTCTTGCCATCATTGGTTGTACTTACTGATGAAAGTGGTCCTCGAACTTTCGCTCTCCTTCCCATTTGCTCTTCGGTCAGCGGACCGTACTTTGCTATGTCTTCAGGACTCCGTTGGCATTTTTCCATTTCGACCGTCTGAAGTACGCACCCCAGTTCATAATGCACATACGCTGTTCGGAACTCATCTATCGGTATCGTTACGTAACGCCTTGCACACTCTTTGTACGTTCTCGTCGTTGGAGCTGGTGTACGTACTTTTTTGGGCGCTCAGCGCCCTGTTGCATACGCTACTACGGGCCTCTGACTTTCAATCTCTTAGAGGGCGCTCAACTGAATGAAAAACTTGGCAAACGCCCGCTGCCTCCCACCGTATAGATTCATACGCAATCGAGCCCACCGAGGCTTTTTATGTTCTTTCCACAGCGCCTCCCAATGAGCAACACGAACTTCCATGAATTCCGGAAAAGCTTGAAAGTCCGCTCTGCGGCTCGTCACCTCGCTCAAAGCTTCCAGGTGATCCTTCATTCCTGCATTCTACGTCTCGATTTTCTTCCTTGCATTCATGATTCCCGACTTTTTTCGATAATATCTTGCTCTAGAGGACCTCAACCGACGCATGTCGTTCTGGAATAAGTTGCCGTTGATATCATCTTTCGCATGCTTGGGTACTGCGATGGTGATGATATTTGTGTTTCCGGGATCCGCGCCAACGACAAAGTCGTTACCCTGCACTTTCTGCATCGCAGGATCCGCATCCGTCTCATCTTCATGCTTCTCCGCGTCAACGACGAGGTCGTTATCCTCTACCTCCTGCATTGCTGGATCCGACTCCTTCTCATCTTCATGCTTCGTAACGGGCGAAGCCGAGGGCGGAACTGGACGATTTTTCTTCAAGCGCCGATATTGTACACACGTGGCTACTCC
>Ga0123519_10008463_pt1 | contig 15678 bp, 12 predicted proteins | sample YelNatPaOPRAMG02_FD_87396 | JGI IMG/M metagenome (GOLD analysis project Ga0123519, IMG submission 87396) | Hot spring microbial communities from Yellowstone National Park - Yellowstone National Park OP-RAMG-02 (version 2) | ecosystem: Environmental > Aquatic > Thermal springs > Hot (42-90C) ...
CTACCCCCACTGCAAGGGGGCTCGCACTATATTGCTCCGCTTAACGCTTTGCATCGCTCGCCCCCTCGCAACGCTCCCCGCTAAGGAAAATTCTATGAAATCATTTTAAGTAATATTTTTAGGAATTTATAAAAATGTTTATATTCTATTTTCAGTAATTCCCCTCTTCTATTTTCTAAAAAGTGGAAAGGAGAAGAGAGGGGAAAGGGGTGCATGAGAATAGGTTTTTATTAACTAATAAAAAATTAATAATTTTAATAAATGATTTATTTAAGAAAAAGTAAAAAAATTATAAAAAAAATTCTGATAATTTTTTAATAAACAACGAGGTTCGCGGGTGTGCCCTGCCAGACGGTGGTAATTGAACAGAGAGTGTTACCCCGGGCACATCCCGTAGCAAAAGCTACGGGATATCCCGCTATGGCGGGACTTAGGCAGGGATGAAGCTTAGGGGGATACTTCCCTCACCTAATAATAATTAATAATTAATAATTCAAAATTCAAAATTAAAATAAAATGCACACAGCAAATGATAGGCTTCCCCCACCTAAATAAAATTAAATTTTATTTGTGAATATTAACAAAATATCTAGAAATTATAAAATATCAAAAAAATTTAATTATTAATTTATCAATAAATTTTTCTTTATGATTTTAAAATTATTTATTTATTTTATTGATGAATGTAATTTGTAATTTAAATTATATATTCCTAAAGGAATTTTATTAAAATGCCAGCATCTGTAAAAAATCTTAAGGGATATTCAATAATTTCTATAGAAGGTATATTTAATGCCTCTCTTGTATACGAAATTCGCAAGATAGCAGAAAATATTAAAAATTTAAGAAACAATTCTATAATTTTAGATCTTGCCAAAGCATCGGGATTAGACAGTTCGGGAATTGGATGCATAATGAGCTTAAAAAAACAATGCGAAGATTTGGGTGGCAAACTTATTATTACAGCTATTTCGGAAAGAATTACCGGGCTTTTAAAATCATGTGCAATAGACAAAGTCTTGTCTATAAAGCCAACTATTTTGGATGCAGAGGCGTCTATTTCTAATGACATTGTTTTTGAAGAACGTGGTTTTTATTCTATTATAAAAATTCCTTTAGAATTTAATTTATCTATTGTAAAGCCTTTACGAGAAATAATTAACCAATTAATCAATAAAGGCTATCAAAATTTTGTTTTTGACTTTGAGCGATGCAAACTTATTACCAGCGTTGGCATTGGGCTGATTGTAAATCTTCATAAAGATTTATCTTCTAAAGGCGGTGGTATTTTTCTTTTAAAAATCCAAAACGAAGTTTCATCTATAATGGAATCTACTCATATTTTTTCTGTTATTAAATCATATAAATCATTACAAGAAATAGACGATGCTTTGCTACCAAAAAATATTTAATTTACAGCGAATCTTATTTTTGCTGTTTTTGTTTTTTTATATTTTTTGCACACCACCTCAAAGCAAGAGAAATTTGCAACTGCCAACCAATTTGGAACCACCAATCTTATTTACTCCTCAGCCTTCTATAATAAATGTTCCATTAGAACTTAAATCGTGGTATATAGAAAATCTTCTAAATGAAAGGCTTTCGGGTCTTTTGTATGAATGCGATACTCTTTCTTTGGGTGACTTTAAAGGTGTTAGTTTAAAAATATGGAAAAAAGATTCAATTAAAATTGATTTAAAAGGAAAAGAACTTTCTTATAAAATACCTATTAAAATCTGGCTTAAGATACCAATTACAATAAATGCTCTGGGAATATCACACACAGAATATCAGGAATTTGAAGCAGCAATTTCATTAAAACTAAAATCGGTGTTAACATTAGCAAGCAACTGGAAAATATCAACAACAACAAAAGTTGAAGGATATGAATGGCTTTCTAATGCTGTTTTAAAAATACGCTTTATTTCTATTCCAGTTACCCCAATAGTTGATATTTTTCTTTCTATGCGACAAAAATCAATTGGTGAAATAATTGATAATACAATCAACAACAACATGGATATAAAAAAAATACTCATGCCTTTATGGAATAAGATTCAATCTCCAATTTTATTAAGAGCCTCCCCCGACAGCATCTGGCTTAAGCTTTCCCCATCTACAATATACATGAGTCAGCCTTATGGAGAACAACAAAGTATTAAGTTTACATGTGGTATAATGTCTGTTACCGAAACTTTTTTTGGTGAAAAACCATCCTTTACAATTTTAGATTCTGCTTTACCGCAATTTATTGTATCAGACACTATAGATTCTTCCTGTATTATCAACCTTTACGTTGATATGCCTTTTACCAGCGTAAGTCAAATCTTAAAAAGCCAGCTTATGGGCAAAAGTTTTTCTTATAAAGGCAAAGAAGTAATTGTTCAGGATATAAATCTTTATGGAATGGATGGATATGCTGTTGTAAGCATAGATTTTACCGGCTCTTTTAAAGGCAAGGTTTATGTAATAGGAAGAGTTAAATACGATAATACAAAATCAATAATTTCTATAGAAGATCTTGACTTTGACCTGTCTACCAAAAATTCTTTTCCACAAACAGTAGACTGGCTGTTTCATGGAATAATATTATCAAAAGTCAAGCCATTGCTAAACTTTCCGTTAAAAGAAAAAATCCTAGAAACTCATATACAATTACAAAAAACATTATCTCATTTTAAGATATCAAACAATCTTTATCTTATTGCCTCTATAGATAGTTTAAATCTTGGCGGTGCATTAATAACAAACAATTCAATTAAGACTGCCCTGCTTGCAAAGGGTAAAATAAGTATTTTGGTACATAATTAAGGATGGCTTGCCCTATAATTAAGATATTCTTCCCAACTTGACCAATCTGCATGACAATTGCGACAGCTACCTTTATCAAAAATCCCGTTTATGTGTTTTAAAGAATCAACTCTTTTCCAAGCAACAAAATATGCCGTGTCTGATATATTGTCTCCATGACATTTAAAGCATTGCTGAACCGTTCCACCCCTTGGATTTGTTCCTGTATATACAGCAGTTCTGCCATGGCCATAATGATAATTTGCAAAACTCGCAGAATCATGACACGCATAACATCTGAGGTTTATTTTTATACCACTTGACCATATAACAGAAGCACGCGTCCCCTGTGGAATAGCACCATGGCAATAAACATTGTTGCATTGTTTTAAATTTTTGTCATAATATGCCCTTGAGCTGTCGTTATATGGAGCCGAAAAAACAACATCCACATTCCCATTCATATGCAAAAGCGGATTAACATGCCATACACCAGTTTTATTGTCTATATAATAACCTTCATGGCAATAAGAACATTTATATTTTAAAGTATCAACATGATATTTATGACCCGCGTCTTTTGGCGGCAAAGAAGCAACTTTGCTACCATGACAAAGTCCACATTCACCCGTATTTACAGATGACTGCGGAACAGCTGTTTTTTCGTTTACTTCGCTGCATTCAAATGCAAAAATAATTAATATTGTCAAGAATAATATTTTTTTGTTTTTCATTTTATTTTAAGCCTGTTTTCGTGACATTGACTACATGAATTTCTTGTTTGATGACATAAGGCACAATTTACAAGTCCCATTTTTACATCATTTCCATGTGTAAATTTATAACCTGCCGGGTGTATTTTAAAAGAAGTCTGACCCAAATGACATCTATCGCATTCTCTCTGACTATGACATAACATGCACTCTGCCTTATCGTAATTTGCTATTCTTCCGTGACCATATCTTTGTGTCCATTTGTAATTGTGGCTTTTTGGTTTTAATGTGTTTACATCATTATGGCAAACAGAACAATTACCCGATGCTTTTTTATTGTTATGACATGTAAGGCATGTTTTCATTGGAGGATAATTACCACCTTTGAGCCAAGTTTGCTTTTGTGGCACTGTATGACAAAAGTTGCAATCTTTTTTACGTGAATAATGATTTATATGAGAAAATTTTATCTTGCTTAATTCCGCATCCAAAAATTTAACGCCCGCACCATGGCACCTTATACATGACATATCCATTGCTCGTGTTTTATGGCATTGCCCGCATTTGTTGTGTAATGTTTCCATTCCACCAACGCCTTTATGACAATAAGCACATTGTTTTATTCTCTCGTCATTATTTTTCTTATGATGACATACTATACAAGATATTCCCTTTTTATCGTGAGCAAAGTGAGACATTTTTACAGTTCCAATACTAAAACCAACACGGCAATTTATTCCAGTATCGCCTGCTTTAACAAAAGAATCAACAGAAGAAACAATTACAGTATCAGAAGAAATCGTATCTTTAAAAAAAACATTAAATTGGGCATTGCAAATAAAAGGCAGAAATACAAGAAGCAATAAAATTTTTTGTGAAAAAATCAAGCTAAAAAATATCTTTATTTTTGTATTAGTAAATTCCATTTTACTACTTTTCCTCTATTTTTCTTTACTGCTTTTAAATCCAGAAAAATTTAACCGTGACATAAACATTACTCTTACATCTTTCTTATAATATTCATTTGTCAAATATTCAAATTGAGGCTCAACAATTAAGTTTATGCTTGGAGCAAACCATGGAATAAAAAACCGCATAAAAACATAGGCGCATGTAGCATCACGCCAAAGAGGATTTAATTCTGTATTATAACGATTGTAGTTAAACCCACCGCCTAAAGTAAAAATCTGTGCATAATTATACTCGTAGGCTGGCATTATTTGATATGTTGTTCCATGAACACCTGTATTTGCCTTTAAGAGTAAAGATATTCCTTTATAAAAGATTCTAAAATCTGTTAAATGATCTAACCCCTGCGAAAAAGCCCTAAGAGAATATGAACCCAGTAAAGATAAATCTTTAAGAGGATATAAACCACCGCTTAAACCAATTTCGTTATATTTTTCCAAAATCATTCTCTGGTAATAATTTATAGAATCTATTTGCATAGCCTCACCTGCCAGATGCAAGGCTAAATTAATATTTGTAAATTTAATAAAATCTGCATTAATAAAATATTTATCCAGATTTTTATTTGTGATTTCAAATCTTGTGTTTGCAGAAATTAAAACAATGTTGGCAATATCAGAAAGCAAACTGGCTCCAACCGTATAAAACCTTGAGTCTTTAATTTGTTTGTTGCCTGTTATTCCAAATCCTAATGTTGTTCCCCTTATTATTCTGAAATTGCTGTAAAATCCAGTCTCCAAATCTGTTATTTTAAGGCTAAGAATACTGTCTGAATATCTTGATGGGACATTTGTTCCAGAAAATGCAGAAACAGACACTATCTTTCCTGCATCATAATTTAAATTTATTCCGTCTAAATATGTTGCATCTTTTGAAAAATTATATACATAATTTCGCCCCACACTAATATTTAATCCAGCATTTGTGTTTTCCCATTGCAAATTTGTTGAGCGTATTTCTACTTTTTTTGCAAAACCCGTAAATTTATCGTTTGTTATATTAACATCAGAAAAAAAAGAAAGCCCTGTTAAGCCAATGTTGTTTATGTCTAATCCTATATTGTTATAAAAATTATTTCTTCTTGCAGTAGCAGAAGTAATTGTATCCACTCTATCATCGCGGCCATAATAAATATTTTGATTAAATAATTCTAAAGTGGTTGCAATAACATTTCCGCAAAAACCCAAAAAAGCTATAAGCCATATTTTTTTATTTTTATATAATTTTTTTATAAACATACTTTTTAACATACCCTGTATTCAGATATTTTTCTACCGTTATTTAGGCAATGAACGGCACATGCAAGGCATGGATCAAAAGTTCTTACTACTCGTGCCGCTTCTATTGGATTTTTTTCATCTTTTATAGAAATATTTAAAAGTGCCTGTTCCATTGGACCTCCTATACCGCTGTCATCTTTTGGAGATGCATTCCATGTTGTTGGAACAACGGCCTGATAATTTTCTATAACATGATTTTTTATAGAAATCCAATGACCCAAAGCCCCTCGCGGAGCCTCGCCCACTCCAGCTCCATTGCCACTTTGAGGGATCTCACAAACATTGCGAGGCATTTGGTTATAATCTAAAAGAGAAATCCATTCTGAAATTTTCTTGCATAAAAGTTTTGCCTCTATTGCCCTAGAAGCATGCCGACCCAAACTCGACTGAAACTGAGTAAAAGAAATTCCAAGATTTGACAATAATGAATCAACTTCTCTTTTTATTTCTGTATGTCCACCAAGATAATTTATTACTACTCTTGCTAAAGGACCTACTTCCATTGGCTTTCCATTGTATCTTGGAGCCTTTATCCATGAATAAGCATTTTCTTTTTTCTCATCGGCAACAGTTTTTCCCAAAGAAGGATGTAAATTAGACTCAGATGAATAACGCGAAAACCTTACCTGTTCTGTTATTTTAGACAAATCAAGTTCTGATTTTTTTCCGTTAGAAACAATACCTCTCATAAAATAAGGCTGAGTGCCGTCGTTTTGCTGCGGAAACTCTCCATAAGCAAGAAAATCGCTAAAATGACCAATATTTAGATAATCCAAATAATTTTTAGCCACTGCAATAACATCTGGTATATATGAATTATTTATAAAATCGGAGATTTCCCATAAAATTTTTTCTGCCATTGCAATTGCCTGCTTATCTGGTAAACCAGCAACACCTCCCGCAACAAGCCCAATCGCATGAGGAACCCTTCCAACAAAAATTGCAACAAGCTTATGAGCCTTCATTCTTATATCAAGAGCCTTAATATAGTTAGCTATTGCGGTAATATTTAAATTTGTGTCTTTTATATAAAAATCTTCGCCTTCGTATCTTGGTAAAAATGGTGAGCATGCTATAAACTTATCATTTTTTTTTGTTCTCTCCGATAATTCACTTTGAGCCCATGCTTTTATTCTATTTAGTTTTTCATCTTTTCCGGTATATTTTAATATTGCAGTTATATCCACAAAATCAAGAGCAGACAAATGATAAAAATGCAAAATGTGTGATTGAATAAAATTTGATGCCAAGGCAATATTTCTTATAAGCCTTCCATTTGTATTAGGAATAACCGAGCATGCGTTTTCTACGCATCTTGAAGATTCTATTCCATGAGAAATAGGACATACGCCACATATTCTCTGGGTAATCTGAACGGCATCAAAAGGATTTCTGCCTAAAAGTATTGTTTCAAAGCCTCTAAACATATCACCACGAACAAAAACATCTTTAACAATACCATTATCAACTTCAAGTTCAACAGAAAGATGTCCTTCTATTCTTGTAATTGGATCTATAATAATTTTTTTCATAATGTTTTTACTCTTTAGGCTTTTGTAGTTGGGAAAATTCCTCTGTTACCATAATCTGGAAAAGGTGGTTCTGTACATCCAATGCAACCTCCACCACATTTTGTGCAGGAATTTACTTTAAGCCATTTTCTCATAGGGATGTCGCAATGAGTATCTATACCCAAACATCCGAGTTTATACAAGCACCCTTTTTCTCCCCAATTATTTGCAAATATTTCTTTTTTATATTCTTCTAAATGCTCGCATCTGTCATGAACAGTTTTTTTAAAATAAATTAATGGCCTTCCATATTCGTCAAGCTTAATCCTTTTATTCATAATTAAATGAATTAAAGTACCAATAACCCAATCGGGATGTGCGGGGCAACCCGGAATATTTATTCTTTTTTTTATTTTTGTATCTTTTAAAAATTCCCAGATTGATGTGGAATTTGTTGGATTTTGTTGTTGGCTTCTTACCTTTGCTGCAGGAATGCATCCATAGGCAGCGCAGGTTCCACAGGCAACAACTGCTTTTGCATTTTTTGCCAAAAGAGTTAGCCATTCGGAAGCACCAACAGGCTTATTGTTTACTTCACCAATCGTACAGAATATTTGAGACTTTTTAGGCAAAGACCCTTCAAAAACAAGAATATAGTCTTTTCTTTGCTCTTTTATTGTTTTTAAAAGAATATCTATTGCAGTATCTCCTGTTGCTATAGAAATTGTTTGATGAAAATTAAGGCTGACATGATTTGTAATAAGAGATGCAATGTCGGGATCTTCTGAATTTAAAAGAGATACCGAATCCCCCGAGCAGCTCTGACCCTGCAGCCATATAATACTTGCTCTTGCGGCTGCTTTAGAAACAGTTACTCTTGTTCCAGCCAAAATTACTTCGGGAAAAGTAAAAATTGCTGTAATACCACCAGTAATCTTTATAAATTCCCGTCTGTTCATTATTATTTATTACTTTCTCCTAAAACAGATTTTATTGCCATATCTGCCACATAAGGCAATTTTTTTTTCAAACATGAGGTAAGTTCTGTTCCAAACTTTTTTGTTTCTTTTGGTACAATACACAAAATTTCTGTATATGGTATTTCGCCTCTTATTGCCTTTATATTTGCTAATTCCATTATAATATTTATATCGTGAAGTATTAAATTATTGTTTTTTTCTTTTTCTAACTCATTAAAAGGTATTTTATAAACCGTTCCCGGTTTTGCCTTACTTTTTATAGTATCAATAATTGTTACCCTTTTCCTATTAAAAATATAACTATACAACTCTAAAATGCTTGTTCCTAATTCTAATGCTTCTATATTATTGGGCATTTTTTTAAAACTATTTATCCATCTTACCAAATGAACACCAAAGCCATCGTCTGTTTTTAGAATATTGCCAACACCCAAAATTAAAAAAGGCTTATATTCATTGCTTAAATAATTACTAAAATTATTAAAATTTTGCAATTATTTTTTTCTTCCTTCAAGTAAAAAATATTTAATTAAAAAAAAATTATCTCACTACTCTTGCACTGCCACCTTTCATAATTCTTTCTACTTCTTTTAAAGAGGCTGTTGATGTATCGCCGGGTGTTGTCATTGCATGTGCACCATGAGCAGCGCCAAGATCAACGCAATACTGCGGATCTTTTTCAGACAAAAATCCATAAATACAGCCAGATGCAAAGCTATCACCACCACCTACCCTATCGTAAATTTCAAGATCGGGATATTTTCTTGATTCGTAAAATTTACCATCGCAATATAAAATTGCTGCCCAGTCGTTTATAGAAGCTGTTTTTACTTCCCTTAGTGTTGTTGCAACAGCAGAAAGATTTGGATATGCCTTTATTACTCTTTCTATCATCTTTTTAAATTTTGCAGGATCCAATGCCGTTAGGTTTTCATCAACGTCTTCTACTTCAAATCCTAATGCAGCAGTAAAATCTTCTTCGTTTCCAAACATTACATCAACATATTTTGCAATTTCTTTGTTAACTTCCTGCGCCTTTTGCTTTCCACCTATAGATTTCCATAAGGATTCACGGTAATTTAAATCGTAACTGATAATTGTTCCACTCTGTTTTGCTATTTTCATTGCTTCTATAATAACGCCAGCAGTTGTATCGGAAAGTGCGGCAAAAATTCCACCAGTATGAAACCATCTCACGCCTTCAACCTCAAATAATGTTTTCCAGTCTATATCTCCTTCTTTAAGCAAAGATGCAGCAGAAAGACCTCGGTCAGAAACACCTAAAGCCGATCTAACACCAAAGCCGCGTTCTGTAAAATTAAGTCCAACTCTTACTTTTCTTCCAACTCCATCAAATGGAACCCATTTTATATGAGAAGTATCAACACCACCCTGACAAATTAAATCCAGAAGAAGATATCCAACATCATTATCACAAATTGAAGTAACTATAGATGTGTTTAACCCAAAGCATTTTTTTAAACCACGGGCAACATTATATTCACCTCCGCCTTCCCATACTTTAAATTCTCTTGCACATTTTATACGGCTATCGCCCGGATCCAAACGGATCATTACTTCACCAAGTGAAACTTCATCCCATTTGCATTTATCTTTTGGTTTAATTACAAGAGGCATTATTCCTTCTCCTTTGTTAATTTACTTTGTTTGTTATTATTCTATTTTTTTTGCGTTTCTTTTTTTACCGTTTCTACAACTTTTACGGCATTTACAACAGTTTCTTTTATTTTATCAAAAGCCTTTGCATTTATAAGCTCAGAATTTGCAATCCATGTTCCGCCACAAGCCAAAGTTTTTTCAAATCTTAAATAGTCTGCAAGATTTTTTTCATTGATTCCGCCGGTAGGAACATATTTTACTTTTCCATAAGGAGCACTTATTGCCTTTAATATTTTTAATCCTCCCATTGCTTCACTAGGAAAAAATTTAACAACATCAACACCCATATCCAGAGCCATTTCTATTTCTGTAGGTGTAGCAATACCGGGCACAACCGGTATTTGGTTCTTTATGCAATATTCAACCACTTTTGGATTAAATCCGGGTGCTACTATAAATATTGCCCCACAGTCAACTGCCTGTTTAACCGTATCAACCGTTAATACTGTGCCTGCTCCCACAAGAATCTCTTTTATATTAGAAGCCTTTCTTATTGCCGCAGGCGCACAAAGAGTTCTAAAAGTAATTTCTGCACATGGCAATCCACCTTCTATAAGTGCTTCACAAAGAGGAATTGTATCGTCTGCATTGTCTATTTTTATTACCGGAACAACCTTTAATTGCTCAAATTTTAAATACAATTCTTTTTTATCCATCAATTCTCCTTTTTAATAAAATTTTTTAGAATTTATAAATTTCACCGGTTCTATATGAATGCCACGCTGTTTCAAACCATGCATCTTCTTTTGGAATTGGTCTTCTTTGAACCCATTTATGTTCAAATCTGGCATTTTCTGCATCAACAATATCTGTTTCTAAAACCTTGTCTAAAAAATCGGTATTTTGTTCTGCAATATTCCATTCTTCTCCTAAAGAAGGATGAACCTTTTTTCTGTTTTTGTCTAAAACTATCATAGAGCCTCTACTGCCTACTCCGCTCTCACATGCAAATTTTATGGCATCAAGATAAGCCACATGTGCAAAGCATAAAGATAAATTTCTTAAAGATTCTGCGGCGTCTTTAACGCTTTTGTTTTTGCATCCGTTTGTAAATATTTTTATATATTGTTTTTTTGCATCATCAACAGCTTTTTCTAACATGTCAAGGCTTCTTATATGTGCGCCATAAGAAGACATTCTGGTTTGAAACTCTTCTTGTTCTTTTTGCCACAAAATATTGCTTGAATTTCCTTTTTGCAGCCAGTCAAGAATAAAGTTTAAAGATTTTTTAGCCTCAAAAATAGCAGAATTTTTATTTAAGTCCTGTTTTTTATAAGCATTCGCAATAAATTCTGCGGCACGAAAGCCACCAACCTGCCCCGAATTAAGAGCAGACCCTCCCGGTCTATAAACACCATGAGAGCCATTAACTTCACCAACAGGGAAAAGATGTTTAATATTTACAGATTCCCACCAGATATTTCCTGCAAGACCTCCATTATTATGTTGTGCACAAACTGCAATTTCAAGCGGTTCTTTTGTAATATCTATGTTATGCTCTTTATATAAATCTATGGCTGGCTTATTCATTTTTTCCAATCTTTTAATAGGAGTTTCCAAAAGTGCTTCTGATTTTTTTAAATATTCATAGGCTTCATTTGAAAGCTCTTTAAACTCAAAACCTTCGGGATTTTTTGTATAATCCAGAAAAACCCTTCTACCCTTAACAACTGTTTCTATGTAAACAAGAAGATCTATTATAGAAGAGCCGCCGCACACCTTTCTGCTGTCAAATGGCCATTGATATCCTTTTAAAAAAACCATGCTGTTCATTTCGCCTGCAGAAGAAAAATATGGACGAAGGAATTCACGTGGATCGCTCTTACCATCGGCAGCAGTACTTATAAATCTTGGAATAACCTGCATATACGTTCCAGAAACATTCCATCTAAATTTTATTGAAGCCAGTCCAAATTGAGACTCGGGAAGATTTTGTGCCTTTGCTCCAGCCATAAGCGCAATTCCTATTCCTCCTGTATGAACTTTTGGATAAACGCTTGTTTTATATAACCCACCCGGACCGCCAGTAGCAAAAATAACATTGTCTGCCAAAAATATTTCTAAGGCATTTTTTAATTCTTTTTTTTCAAGATTTATGGCAATTATGCCTGCAGCTCTCTTTTGGTTTTTATGATCAATTGTCAATAAAGAAACCGCAACTCTTTTCTCATAATATTTTATATTTCTTTTTTTTACTTCTTCTATTAAGACCCTGCACATCTCTTTTGATGTATAAGGACCACATGAAGTTGCACGCTGGCGGGGATCATGATCGGTTTTATAGCCAACAAATTGTCCATACCTATCTTGTGGAAATTTTACTCCCAAATTAACAAGATTCAAAAAAGCCCTTGCCGATAAAGACGCTTCTATAAGAGCAAGATCTCCATGCATGCTGCCATTATCAAAAAAAGATTTTGCAAGAGATATGGGAGAATCATCCTGACTGCCATACATTCCAAGTTTGTAATAGGTTTGTTTATCGCTTCCTGTATTTATTGATGTCCCCATGTTTAAGCCTTCTGTTACAATGCAAATATCGTTTATTCCATTTGCATTAAGCCTAATGGCAGCATTAAGTCCTGCCGCACCACTTCCCAACACAAGAGTGTGAACATTAACAAGAGAAAAAGAAAGTTTTTTATTTTTGTAATTTAAAATCAGGTTTTGGGGTTTCATTTAAAATCCCTTTCCTATGGATACTCCTTAATTTTTTTATGTAGAAATTTTTATAATCTTAAAACAGTAAATCCGCCATCAACGTTTATTATTTGACCCGTTGAATATGCAATGTCTCCTCTTGCCATCATTGCAGCACATTTTGCAACGTCTTCTGGGAGCCCCCATCTTTTTTGAAGAAGTATTCCATTCTCTATAAGTTTATCATACTTTTCTTTAACAGCAGAAGTCATATCGGTCATAATTATTCCGGGTCTTATTTCGTAAACAGGTATATCATACTCTGCCAGCCTTACAGCCCAAAGCCGCGTTGCCATTGTAACACCCGCTTTTGAGATGCAATATTCTCCTCTGGCAGTTGAAGCCGTATTTGCAGATATAGAAGAAATATTTATTATACAGCCTTTCCATGTTTCGTTTGAATTTTTTTGTTCTATCATCCATTTTGCAACAAGTTGTGTAAGAAAATAAGGACCCTGTAAATTTATTTTGATGAGACGTTCAAAACTTTCTTCTGTTGCTTCTAAAATATCTGCCCTTACTTTTGGAGCAACACCCGCATTGTTAACAAGAACATTTAAATAACCAAATTTATTTTTAATTTCTGATACTGCATTTTCCCTGTCTTCTTTTTTGCTTACATCCCCTCTGATATAAATAGCTTTTACCCCAATAGACTTAAGAATATCCATATTCTGATTTGCATCACTTTCTAAAAGAACATCAAAAACAGCTATATCATATCCTTCCTGTGCCAGATGTTTTGCAATTGCAAATCCTATTCCTCTTGCCGCACCTGTTATTAATGCTGCCTTTTTCATGAAATGTCCTTTCTATTTATTTTTAAGACTATTTTGTTTTAGATATTCATCTATTTTTTCTGCGGCTTTCATGCCTTCGTAAACTGCCCTAACAACGGTTTCGCCTCCATTTACACAATCACCAGCAGCAAAAATGCCTTCTTTATTTGTACTAAAATTATCACCATTTATTTCTATTAAATTTTTATTATTAATTAAAATTCCATTTAAAGCCTTTAATGTTTGAGAAGATAACTTTTGTCCAATTGCTTCTATTACCATATCGCATTCAAGAATGCTTTCTGAATTAGGTATTATTTCTACTTGTCTTCTTTGGCTTTGGTCGGGTTCGCCCAATTTAGTTCTAACAATTTTAATTCCCTTTAACTTATTATTTTTAAAAACATATCCTTTGGGTTGAGTTAAAATTAAAAGATGAATTCCAATATCAACCAATTCTTTTCTTTCTTCTTTCCATGCCGGCATTTGATTAAAAGATCTTCTGTAAACAAGATAAACATCTTTACAACCAAGCCTTTTGGCTGTTATTGCTGCATCAATGGCAGTATTGCCACCACCTATAACCGCAACTTTATCGGGGAGTTTTTTTATTTTCTTGCTTTTTACCTTAGATAAAAAAGTAATTGCATTAACTATGCCTTTTTTAGAATCCTTGTTTTCGCCATCAAGTCCAAAAGATAAAAGAATTGCATCGTGTTTTTTTAAGAGTTCATTTAATTTAATATTAACTCCCAAAGCCTTTTTATAGAAAACATTGCATAGCTTATTTTCTATTGCATTTTTTAATATTGAATTTATTTCTTCCTCTGCACTTATGTAGCGGTGTTCTGGAATAATCCACAGCGGAACGCCTCCTAATTTAGTGGTCTTCTCATAAATTGAAACAGAATGACCCATCTCAAGAAGCTTTATTGCGCAGGAAATTCCTGCAGGGCCACCGCCAATAATTCCAACCGATTTTTTAGATAAATTCTGTGGTAAAGCAACCTGCGTTATTCCCATTAGTCTTGCTGCTTTTGCAACTATAAGTTGAATATCTGATATGGCTACTGGATTTTCACAAAAAATATTTTCTATACAATTTCCTTCGCATTGTTCAGAAACAGGACAAACATAGGCAGTCATTTCTGGAAGAACATTTGATTTTCTAATTATCTGATATGCCTCTTTTATATTGCTATTCAAAAAGGCATTAATAAAAGATGGTATATCAACATGAGCAGGACATGCTACGCTACAATTTGAATTTATACAAGTTCTGCATCTTTTTGCTTCTTCTTGTAATCTATCTAAAGAAAATCTTCTTGCTGTGCGGTATTGTAGTCCATAAATCTCACTGTCTCTAACAACACATCCTGTTTGACCACCATCTCGCATTATTTGTGTGCATGCAGAACAACTAACACAGCATTTATATGGATCCATTTGTCCCTTTTTAATAATGTCATTCACCGAATCGGGATAAGCAAACATGCCTCTTCCTTGTCCAATGAGAGTTGCCATTCCCTTTTTTATTATTCCAGCAGCAACAAGAGGCATAAAATGTCTTAACCATCCCAATCCTGAGCCAACTATTGGAATTTCGGGGAATTCTTTTTGTATTGTACCATAAATATTGATAAATCTTGCTACTCCTGCCATAGGATGTTCTTGTGGGGGTTGAATGCCTTTTATAGGAAAATCATAAGGACGTCCAATATGAGGATTATAATATGGATTTCCAATAGAAATATTTATTATACCAATTCCAATATTTTTAAGTTCCTTAATCAACTCAAGTGGCTCAGAAAGATCTGGAATTAAACAATTTTCCTTATTTACTCCCCATGCATAAGGATATTCATAGGCATCAAAGGCATTAAGTCTTGTTGCCAGTATTAGCTTTGGAACTTCCTTTTTTACTTTTATAAGGGTTTCTCTGAGCATTCTTGTTCTGTTTTCAAAACTACCGCCATATTTTCCTTCTCTTAAGTGTGAACCCAAAAGTTCAGACAATAAATATCCATGACAGCTTTTTATATCAACGCCATCAAAACCTGCTTCAAGCGCAAGTTGAGCTGCTTCTACATATTTATCCTGCAATTTATCTAAGTAGTCATCTGTTACAAGAGGATATTCTTTTGTTAAATTCATTTTTGGGTCCAGAACCGCACTATGCTGTGCAATAATTGGCGCCGGAATTCCTGCCGGTTTACTATATCTTCCCGAATGGGTGAGTTGAATTATCATTATAACATTATGACCATTTTTTTTAA
>Ga0123519_10008467_pt1 | contig 15673 bp, 14 predicted proteins | sample YelNatPaOPRAMG02_FD_87396 | JGI IMG/M metagenome (GOLD analysis project Ga0123519, IMG submission 87396) | Hot spring microbial communities from Yellowstone National Park - Yellowstone National Park OP-RAMG-02 (version 2) | ecosystem: Environmental > Aquatic > Thermal springs > Hot (42-90C) ...
AGAGTCTAGCACCCGTGCGGTGCAGATGCTAGCTCGCCGCGGCCTTGTCAACGCCAAGGCCCTGGTTGGCGGAATCCAAGGTTGGCAAGCCGCCGGCTATCCTTTGGCCGGGGAGGCTCCTGACATTCCCCTGAAGGCTGCCTAGCGGGGTGCCAGCGCTGGTACAGCGCAGCGAGTCTCGTTTCCCTTCCGCACTGCTCCCGCCCTCCGCACTCCGTCCCGCTACGGAAGAGGATAGGTTCCGTACTTCTTGACGGCGTCGTAGAAGGCCAGGATGTTCTCCACCGGCGTATCGGCCTGAATGTTGTGCGAGGGGGAGACGATGTAGCCACCACCGACCCCGAGGGTCGAGATGCGCTCCCGCACTTCCCTTTCCACGTCCGCTGGCCGGCCGAAGGGCAGCACTTCTTGGATGTCGATCGCACCCCAGAAAGACAGGTTCCTGCCGTATTGACGCTTGAGCCTGGCAGTGTCCATGCACTTGGGCTGCACGGCGTTTAGCACGTCAAGGCCGATCTCGATCAACTCGGGTATGATAGGTTCGATGTTGCCGTCGCTGTGGTAGGCGATCTTGACCTTGGGGTTGATGGCTTTGAACTCAGCGAAAAGCCCAGCGTAGCGAGGCTTGAAGAACTCTCGCCAGGTCCGCGGCGAAATGAGCATCTTGGTCTGGCCGCCGAAATCGTCTCCGACCCAGATCATGTCCACGCCCATTTCGATCAAGCGGCGTCCTGCCACCCGGCTGAACTCAACCACGGCGTCGAAAAGCTGGTGAGCGAACTTCTTGTTCTCAAGCATATCGAGCATCAAGCGGTCATAGCCGCGTAAAGCCCAGGAGCACTCGAACATCGTGCAGGGGATGGCTCCCACGATGTAGTAATCGTTGCCATAGGACTCGATCAAGCGTCGGGCACCCTCATAGATCTCGTCACGGTAGGGGTCTGGCACTTTGTAGCCAGAGAGGTCCTTCGCCTCCGCCAAAGGCCGCGAGCGGGCTTCGGTGTAACGACCGGTGGGGTAGTCTACCCACTCCCATTGAACGCCCCACTCGCAGGTGTAGGTCTGAGCTTCCTGCGCATAATAGCTGGTAGCGAAGCCCAACCAGGTGGTGAGAAGGTCGTGTCCCATTGCCAGCCCCAGGTCTGCTCCTTCGGACTTGTAAGCCTCGAGCCTCTGCACGTCGATGCCCAGGTGCCGAGCTAGCTTGCGCTCCGCTTCCGGGGTGAACGAGCAGTGCAGAGGAACTCGGTCTGGTTCCTGATGGTCCAGTGCGAGCTTGACTCGCTCTTTGGCGTTCATCGCTATCCCCTCGCGTGCCTAGATATCGCTATGGTTGAGAGTGATACCCATCTCTCAATCTACGCCTCGGACGGCACCGCCAGTTGTCGCGGATCCTTCACCATGCCAGCGAGAACCGAGGCTCCCAGAGCACTGGCGAAAAGCGAGATCCAGAAAACCAGTTCGTAACCACCGTGGTCGGCCATCCATCCCCCAAGCAGAGGAGCCAGGACCGAGAATGGGGCGAGCACGGTGCCCGTCAAGCCGACATAGGTTGGGCGGTCCTCAGCAGAACAGAAGTCCAGATTGATATTGAGCCCCGAGACATTGCTGGCCGCGTAACTGATTCCGAAGAGAGCGAAGGCCGCGTACAGCAAGTCGGGCGCCGTCTGAGAGGCGATGGCCAATAGGCTGGAAAGCACCACCGCCAGTGAACTGGCGACCATCACCAGCTTGTGGCCATAATGGTCCGCCAGAAAGCCGAATGCGATGTTGGCTGCCGTTTGCGCAGCGAGCAGCGAGAACGTATAGGCGGCCACTTGCACTTCCGGCACCTGCAGCACCTTGAGCGCAAACACGGTGTAGAAGCCTACCGACACGGTGCCGAGCGCCGCCAAGCTGCGGGCGCACAGATACCAAACGTAGTTGGGGTTCCCGCGTAGAATGGCTGGCAGGCGGCTCAGATAAGTAGCCATGCCCACAGCGGGTTTCGGGCGACTGAGCACGCCTTCCCTGGTCATGGCGAGGAACCCGAAGGACACCATCAAGAAGGCGAAAGCGATAAGGAAACAATAGCCGTAACTGAAAGGAAAGGCATACTGCTGAAGGAAGTAACCAGCCAGCAGGGCTCCGCCAATCCCCAGTCCGCCGCCCAGCGTGGAAGAGAAACCAAAGAAGCGGCCTCTGTAGTTGCCGGGGATTACCTTGCCAATGAGGTCCATCCAGGCGGGATTGAGGGCACCGCTGGTTAAGGATGTCATTGCCAAGAAGAGTAAGAAGAGCCCGAGTGCAAGCGTGGGGCGGGTGGTGGCCACGGTGAATGCCAGCAAGGCCATGAAGAGAAAAGGCAGCCTCTCCCAGAGAGTGAAAACGAGGAGAATGGGTAACCGGCGAGGGAAACGTTCGGTGTAGTTGGCGGCGAAGAGGCCCGGAAGCTGCCAACCAATACTCATGATCGCCGCGATTGCCCCGATCACCAGGTTCGGTGCTCCCAGTCGTTCAGCAAAGGCCGGCAGGATGGTCGAGGCAGAAGCCAGGCTGAGGGCCAGACCGAACAGGCCGTAGTCAAGCGACATCGTTGTGAAGTTCCAACGCCAGTTGGCCTTCACCCATTCCTGATCCCGTCCGGCACACGTATTGTCTATCACCGCAGCCATACCCTCAGCAAGGGAAAGTCCTCCTCGAAACGACCAAGCCATATGCGCCGCCGATCGGGCGGCGACACCGGTGCCAGTTTACCACAAGAGCCGAGCCGGCGTCGGCAACAGACAAGTGCCTCTGACCTCGTAGTCGAGGGGGCGCATCTTGCTGGGCATCTTGCTGGAGATTGCAGGGCATCCATGCTACCATTTGGTAGCTAGCATGTCAGTTACTCTTGACATTCTCAAGTTGGGCGCCCTATAATTCAGCAACTGTTCGCAATGCCGATGGATTCGATACTCGGGTCTGGGCAGATGAAGAAGCATTGTCGATTCTGCTAGCGGTTGACCCGGAGGACAGAGCTTGGCAGACCTCGATCGCCAGCCTTGGGGTTCTCGCCTCAACCTGCGCCGCGCTGTCACGTTGGCCCTCTTCGAGATCGGCCTCAGCGCTGCCTTAGTACTGATCCTCTCTTTTCACTTCCTGCCTAGTCGCTACGACCTCAATGAGGGCGACGTAGCTACTATTGACGTGAAGTCACCGGTTACCATTCCCTTCATCAGCGAGGTGGAGACGAAGGCTGCTCGTGAAAGAGCTCAGGCCGCGGTTGCCAACATTTACAAGTATGATGAGTCCAGGGCCTCTGAACAGAGGCAGGCGGCAGCGGACGCTATCGCCCAGGTGAGCGATATTCGCAATCAGACCACGACGGCTGAGCGCAAGCGCGAGATGATCCGTAAGGTTTCTGGTCTGGAAGACCTCCCTTTGCCGATTGTAGACGATATTCTGAGTATGGACAGCCAGTCCTGGAAGACTGCCTCGGAGGAAGCGCTGCGGGCAGTGGACCAGGCAATGCGCGAGAAGATACCCGAGGATCAGGTGGAGCAGGCGCGCAGTCGCGTGGATCTCTACGTTAGTGGCTCTCTCAGCGCGAAGCAGGAAACAGTGGCTGTGTACCTGGCTCGTGGCTTCATCGTGGCCAACGTGCTTTACGACGAACAGGCCACGCAGCAAGCCCGCGAGGAGGCGGCGCGCAACGTTGAGCCCGTCCAGATCGTGCTGAAACAGGGCGAAAGCATACTGCGCGACGGCGACAAGGTCACTGCCTTGGCGGTGGAGAAACTGCAGGCCGCCGGGTTGCGCAACCCAGTGCTCCGTTGGGAAGATATCGTGGGCGTTGGAACATTAGTGGTTCTTCTCGTAGGGCTCCTGGCTGCTTACTTGCCCTTTTTCCAACCAAACATACTGAGTAATCCCCGCCGGATGATGTTGCTTGCCCTGACTATCGTGGTGGCCATGTTGGCGGCGAAGCTTGTGATTCCTGGGCACCAGTTCTGGGCCTACCTTTTCCCCGTTGCGGCGGTCGCTATGCTTGTAGGCGTGCTCTTGGACGCTCAGCTTGGCATCGTGGTGGCAGGGATGCTCGCCCTTCTTTACGGTGTTTTGAACAACAACTCGCTGGAGATGGCCATGTTGGCCTTCGCCGGCGGCGCGGTCGGGGTGCTTGCCCTGTGGAAGGTCGAACGGTTCACTTCGTTCTTCCTCAGCGGCCTGTATGTGGGCGCAGTTTCCTTTGCGGTGGCAGCCGGCTTCTATCTCAGCCAGATGTCGCTGCAGCCTGAGATGCTGATGACGTTGGGGTTTCTCTGCATAGTCAACGGGGCACTGGCTGCGACGATAACGCTGAGCACAGTCTACCTGTTTGGGCACATCGTCGGTATCACCACCACTCTAGGGCTGCTGGAGTTGGCGCACCCCAGCCAGCCGCTTTTCCGGCGCCTGCTGACTGAAGCACCAGGGACCTACCACCATAGCGTCGTGGTAGCTAACCTCGCAGAGCGTGCGGCACAACTGGTTGGGGCTGACGCACTCTTGGTAAGGGTGGGCGCCTACTACCACGACATTGGCAAGACGGTTCGCCCGTATGCTTTCATCGAGAACCAGATCGAGGGCCAGAACATCCATGACCAGCTCGACCCTCGAGCCAGCGCCCAATTGGTAGCTGCCCACGTCAAAGACGGTGTGGAACTCGCAAGGCGTTATCAGCTTCCCAGCAAGATCCGCGATCTCATCGAGCAGCACCACGGGACGCGCGTTGTTGCTTACTTCTATCACCAGGCTTGCCAGGCTGAGAACTGCGCAGTGGATCGGCGTGCGTTCAGCTATCCAGGGCCGCGGCCGCAGACAAAAGAAGCCGCGATCTTGATGCTCTCGGACAGTGTCGAGGCCGCGGTGAGGGCCGAGAGCGATCATTCTTACGAGAACACCAGCAAGTTGGTGCAAAAAGTGATCGCTGAGCGGGTAGCTGAAGGGCAGTTGGATGAGTGCGACCTGACGCTTCGCGACTTGGACCAGATCAGGCGCGCTTTCATTAGCGTTCTACAGGGGATTTTCCATCCGCGCATCCAGTACCCGGCCGAGCCACTTCCAGCGGCGGCACCGCGCTTGCCCACTGAATCCACCGGTGCTGCGGCAACTCAGCCGGGTGGATGATCTGGTCAGAGGTTGAGATACAGTGCCCGAACCGTTGCAATTGAGTTTGTTCGTGGAGGCCGAAGTTCCAGCAAGCGACTGGCCCCGGGTGCCAGAGGCGCAGTTGCGCACGGTAATCGAGCGCGTACTCAAGGGAGAGGGGTTATCGGGACCGGTAGAGATGACGGTCGTTATCACTGATGATGAGGGTATCGCCGCCTTGAACGCCACGTACCGCCACATGGAGGGCCCCACGGACGTGCTCTCGTTTCCGTTCGGCTTGTCCGAGGGGGAGTTCGTCTCGCCGCCGGGCCAGCCTCTGTATTTGGGCGATATCGTGATCTCGCTTCCCCGAGCGGAGGTTCAGGCGTCAGAGTACGGTCACTCGCTCACGCGCGAGATCTGCTATCTGGCCGTTCATGGAACGCTGCACCTGCTGGGCTACGAACACGATACGCCAGAGCGGCAGCAAGCGATGCGCGCGAAGGAAGAGATGGCGCTGAGCGATCTCCCTCGGGTCCGCAACGATCAAGACGGTGGCGGAGCAGGTCTGTGATTGGAAACACCTTGCCCCCCGATGATCTGGACAAACAAGCACAGAGTAACGGTGTACACCGCACTTCCTTTCCTGAGAGTTTTGGTCACGCAATTCGCGGTCTGCTGTACGTCAACCGGACTCAGCGGAACTGGCGCATCCATATAGTTGTTTCGGCTCTGGTCTACCTAGTAGGTCTGTGGCTTCGGCTAAACGCAATGGAGTTCGCCCTCTTGACGCTGACCATCGGTTTAGTTCTGATTTCCGAGGTACTGAACACGGCCCTGGAAGCAGCGGTGGACGTTTCCACTCAGGAATTCCACACCCTGGCCAAGGTTGCCAAAGATGTGGCGGCTGGAGGAGTGCTTCTGGCCTCTATCCTCGCTGTGGTGGTTGGAGTCCTCGTTTTCCTGCCCCATCTGCTGCCGTTTCCAGGGGCGCGCTGAAGCGAACACTAGGTCGTGACCTCCCGGTTTGCGAATCAGACTCTTCTTGCTTGCCTTTCCGATGCCCACTATACTTGGGGGGGCTCTCTGGCTCTGGCAGCCATAGTGCCCGGCCGCTGGCATTTCCAGCAGACGAAGACTGCAGGCGTGCCGCCTGGCAAGCACGCCGAAAGGAGGCCGCAACGTGGAGTTCAGACTCGTCGCCATCGAGAAGCCTGAGGATATCAACTTCATCCTAGGACAGTCACACTTCATCAAGACCGTCGAGGACCTCTACGAAGCCCTAGTGAGTTCCGTGCCCGGCCTGCGCTTCGGACTAGCCTTCTCCGAGGCCTCTGGACCTTGCTTGATCCGCCTGGCCGGAAACGATGATACGTTGGTGGAGTTGGCGCGAAAGAATTCCCTGGCCTTGGGAGCGGGCCACAGCTTCATCGTTTTCCTGAGTGGCGCCTTTCCTATCAACGTCCTCAATGCCGTCAAAAACCTTCAAGAAGTGTGCACTATCTTCTGTGCTTCGGCCAACCCAGTGCAGGTGGTGCTGGCGGAGAGTGAGCAAGGGCGCGGCATTCTCGGGGTCATCGATGGGTACGGCCCTAAGGGCGTGGAGGGACCGGACGATAGGAAGCACCGTTACGACTTGCTGCGTCGCTTTGGCTATAAACTCTAGTGGCCAGAGAGAGCACTAGAGTCGACTGATGGCGAAGAAGCATCGCGTGAGGGGAGTCAAAAGAGAGCACTCAATCCTGGAAGGCGCCTTACCCCTGCTGGAACGCATCGCTGCCCAAGCGGCTGTGGACAGCGTTATTCCCGGCCGCATCCGAGTTATCCAGAGCACTATCTCCGGCGTGCGCGTAAGAGCACAGACACCAACCGTTAGCGGCCTCAAGCTTATGATCCGCAGCCGCAATGCCACTCAGGAGGTTTTCGTGGTCACCTCGCGCCCCAGCGAGGTGCTCGCTTTCTTGGAGAGCGAGGTGCCAGAGTTCGAGCGTGCCAAAGGAGGGCCGGCTGGTTAGCAGTCTCGATGATGCATTCGGGACCCGGCCGTCTTGATTCCCCCGCCGCTGCCCTCAGGAGCTTCGTGGGAAGGCATGGGCGGCGTAAGTCGAGACGGCGGCGTCCCGAACTCCCTTAGGCGGCGGGCGTAGTCGTTCAGCGTGCGGTCGACGAGGTAATTCACCGTTCCCTCGGGATAGCTCCCGTCCGGCTGACGTTCGCCGGCCGGCACGCCTGTAAGGATCTCAATGCCCTGATCGACGTGCGAGACTGCCCAAATGTGGAACTTCCCTTGCCGCACCGCTTCCACGACCTCTTCCTTGAGCATCAGGTTCTTGACGTTGGCCTGAGGTATGATTACTCCTTGCTCCCCCGTGAGGCCCTTCGCTTGGCAGACGGCGAAGAAGCCCTCTATCTTGCGCGTTACGCCCCCGATCGCCTGGACCTGGCCGTGCTGGTTCACCGACCCGGTGACGGCGATCCCCTGGCGAAGAGGCAGACCAGACAGGCTCGATAGGAGCGTGTAGAGTTCGGCGCTGGAGGCGCTGTCTCCCTCGATTTCGTCATAGACCTGCTCGAAAGTGATGGAAGCGGAAAGAGCCAGCGGTTTGTCCTGGGCGAAGCGACCGGCCAGGAAACCTGAGAGCACCATGAAGCCCTTGTTATAGATACGTCCCCCCAACCTGGTTTCCCGCTCGATATTGATGAGGCCGCTGCTGCCGAGGAAGGTGCGCGCGGTGATGCGCGACGGGCGCCCGAAGTAATAGTCGCCGTACTGGCTGATAGAGAGCCCGTTGAGCTGGCCTACGGCGGCGCCCTCGGTGTCTATCAACACCGTGCCTTCGCTGATGAGCTCTTGTACATACTCTTCGGGCAGGCTGGAACGGTACTCGCGTTGGCGAATAGCTTCATCCACGTGCTCGGCCTTTACGACCTTGCTGCCAGCTTTGCTAGCCCAGAAGCTGGACTCGGCAACGATGTTGCTGATGTCCATAAAGCGAGTAGAGAGCTTATCCTGATCTTCCAGCAGCCTAGAGCCGTACTCGACCACTTTAGCCACCGCAGTACGGTCGAAGTGAAGGATGCGGCCGTCACGGCAGAGGCGCGCGATGAAAGCTGCATACTCCTGTGCGTGCTCCTTATTGCGGGGCATGTCTGGGCGGAAATCCACTTTCACCTTGAACAGCTTTCGGAAATCCTCGTCCAGGTAATACAGCAGGTAGTAGATTTCAGAAGGGCCTATCATAATGACCCTCACATCTATGGGGATGGGCTCTGGCCTCAGGCTTGCTGTCGGAACGATGCTGAGCTGCTCTCCCATGTTCTCGATGCGAACTTCGCGACTGCGCAAAGCCCGTTTCAGACCCTCCCAGGCAAACGGGTTGGTGAGCACATCTCGGGCCTGCACGATGAGGTAGCCCCCATTCGCGCGGTGCAGGGCGCCAGCCTTGATCTGGTTGAAGTCAGTAACCATTGCGCCGAAACGAGCGCGATAGTCTACTCTTCCCAGAAGGTTGTAGTAAGTGGGATTGTTCTCGATAATCACTGGGGCGCCCTTGAGGTCGCGGTTGTCGACGATGACGTTCACTTTGTAGCGGTCTACGTGTTCCTGTCGCCGAAGATCCTCCAGGGCGGCCAGAGTACCAGCGACTGGTTGGGCGCTCTCTTGCTGTCGAAAATCCTCCAAGTGCTCCGGAAGATCTTCGCGGACTTGGCGCAGGTACTCGATCACCTCGGGGAAGTCTTTGAACTGATCCTCGATCTCGCGGAACATAGGGCCGACTACAAAGAGGGCGACCTCGCGGTCCAGTTCTCGAAGGCGGTCGCGTTGTTCTTTTTCCAGGATACGTCCTTCCCTCAGCACCTGGGCGATGATCTCTTCCAGTTCCTCGCTCTTCCGGCGCAATTCCTCCTTTTGCTCCTCGGTCAGGTGCTCATACTGCTCGCGAGTCAAGGGCTGGCCGTAGGCAAGAGGGACGGTAACGATGCCGGCGGGGGTCGCCTCGACCGCAAAGCCTCGAATTCGGGCTTCCTGGTTCAGTCGCTCTCCCACCTTTTCTCTCTTCGCCTGGATGTCACGCGCTATTTGCTGCCGGCGCTGCTCGTAGTTCTCGCTCTCGAAGGCACGAGGTATCTCACGCTTAGCGGCTTCCACTAGATCGCTCATTTCCCGCGCAAACTGAGCGCCTTTGCCTGCCGGGAGTTCAATCGCATTGGGGCGGTCAGGATCGCGGAAGTTCTCTACGTAGCACCAGTCGCTCGGTGTCGGCTTGGCAGCGGCGGCCTCTTGCACATAGGTGCGCACCGTAGAGCTTCGCCCGCTCCCGCTTATGCCGCAGACGAACATATTGTAGCCCTGCGTGTCGATCTGCAGGCCAAACTCCAGCGAATTGACTGCCCGAGGCTGGCCGATGGTCCCCTCCAGCGGCTGCACTTCCTCCGTGGTCTCGAAGCTGAATTCGTTCGGGTCCGCATAGCGCCGCAAGCGCTCGACTGGTACCGCCAGGTCTTCCAACAGTGAGCCCACGTTTTCGAGCCCTCCTAATCGCTAACTCCAATCATGCCTATGATGCCAGATTCATCTTCATTCTACTACTACCAAATGGGGAAGTCTCACTGCAGTCTCGCTAGGGCCTGCTTGAGAAGCAGTTCAACGAAGCGACCTGCCTCATCGAGCTTAGGGCGCTCGATCGCTGTCAGTACATCTTCTTGGGGAAGGTAGTCCAGTGCGCTGGCCCGACGCACAATCAAGGTGGGAATGCCAGCGGAGGCGAAGGGGAAATGGTCACCATCGCTACCTGGTGAGTAGCGCTCCAACGGTATACTGTAGGCATTGGCAATCTGCTGCGCAAGGCTGACCGCCCAGTCGGCTTTGTTGCCGGGAGAACCTGTCAGTAGTGGGCCCCCAGCCCCCAGCGAATCGAGCTCAATGGCCAGGCCGAGCCGTCCACGCAGATCTTCAGGAAGAGAGTTCAAGTAGGTCTGCGCCCCCAGACTGCTGTATTCCGAAGCGCCAAGGACGACAAACACCACTGACTCTGCCCGACTTTCGCCGCTTAGCAGGCGGGCCAGCTCCAGCATTATGGCTACCCCGCTAGCGTTGTCATTGGCCCCCACGCCAACTGGCAACGAGTCCAGGTGTGCCATCACCAGCAGCTTCGGTTCAGCTCCACGCTTCTTGGTGGCCACGATGTTGCGCGCCAGCCGGTCCTCTGTGATGCTGTCTACTGTCATCTCCACTTCGACTGGCCCCTGCTCCAGCAACTTGTGCAGGTGCTCACCACTCTCGCTCTTAACACTAATCACTGGGATGCGTGAAGTCTCTGAAAGAACTGCATAGTAGGAGCCCGGCTGGTCGTCCCAGATGACTACGCCTTGGGCTCCGGCCGTGGTCACGTTAGCAACCTTCTCATCCAAGGGGATGTCGCCTGTGCGCACCAGAGCGATCTTGCCGGACAGGTCAAGGCCAGTCAAGTCTTGCTGGAGACCCAACCCCACTGACGTCAGAGGGCCTTTCACGTGGCCTGGCGTCGAGTACACAGCAGCCTGCGCTGCCACTGCTTCGGACGATGGGGATATGATTCTGAGCGAGGAGCTCAAGTTCTGGTAGTAACGGAGTGGAAAGCGCTGCTCCGATGTGGTGTAACCCATCTCCTTAAGCTGGCTTTCCACATACTCGCCGGCGCGTACTGATTCGAGCGTGCCCGCCGGTCGCGCTCCCACATCTTGCGCGAGGGCGACTACGTGGTGGTACGCCAGGCGGCCAGAGAACGCAGTGGCTGGGCTGGCGCTTCCTGTGATGAGAGCGGTCTCACCGCGGGTACTCGTGCTGGCATGGGCTGACAGGGAAAGGGGTGCATCGCCGACGGGGTCTGTGCCCGGAAGCGCCAAGCTACCGCCGCTTGCCAACCACTCGGCGAGAGCCTCCGCCCCGGGATGGCTGTGGAAGTATGCCATAAGGACGGCCGCCAGAAGGGAGATGGCAGCCGCCAGTGACAACACGGCGGCTACAGGAGAAGCCTTCTTCTCAGACACGTTTACACTCTATCCGAACGGCACGATTGCTGTTCTGGTTAGGCCTAATGTTGAAGCGTCCGTCGTGCGTGTTCAGGAACGCTGAGTAAAGTAGCGGAGCGCAAGCAGAATTCGATCTTCCAGCGTCGCGTCCGGACTGGGTTTGATAGAACTCACCGCCAACTGGGCCTCAGCTGTGGAGTAGCCAAGCGCGGTGAGGGCTGAAATGACCTCGCTATCTGGCTCTCGACCGGGCGAACCTGCAGCTGAGGCAGCGAGCTTCCCTTTCAGCTCCAGCACCAGGCGGCCGGCGGTCTTGCGCCCGATGCCAGGCACTCGGCAAAGAGTGTCGATGTCCTCGCCTCCAATGGCAGCACGCAGCCGATCGGGCGGAAGCGCTGACAAGAGGGCCAGTGCCGCTCGAGGGCCGATGCCCGAGACCGTAAGGAGCAGTTCAAAGAGGGAAAGCTCCTCAGGGCGGAGAAAACCATAGAGAGCCAAGTTGTCCTCTCGCACGTAGAGGTGAGTATAAAGCCTTACCTCACCACCGGGGCGGCCTAGCTCGGCTACGGCCGAAGCGGGGACCTGCACACGAAGGCTGATCCCGCCAAGGCCGATCACGGCGTGGTCAGCTCCTAACACCTCTAACCGCCCTTGCACCGCTGCGAGCAACGCCTAGACCCCCTATCTAGCCGATTAGTCTCTGAAAGTCTCCAGCAATTGGCTTAAGCGAGTCGAGTGGAGGTGGCAGATGGCAAGAGCGACCGCATCGGCGGCGTCGTCTGGCTGCGGCACTGCTTCCAGCCTGAGGATGAGACGCACCATCTCCTGTACTTGCTCCTTGGTTCCTTTGCCATAGCTGACAATGGCCTGCTTGACCTGCATTGGCGTGTACTCTGCAACGGGAATCGAGGCCTGAGCCAGAGCCAACAAAGCCACCCCACGTGCGTGGCCCACTGCCAAAGCAGTGGTGGTGTTACGACTGAAGAAGAGCTCCTCTACCGCCGCCTCATCTGGTTGCCAACGAGCGAGAAGCTGAGAAAGGTTCTCGTATAAGGACCGCAGCCGCCAGGCGAGAGGCTGGCCGGCTGCGGTCTGGATCACGCCACACTCAAGCAGGTGTACGGAGTCACCTTCTTCGCTTACCAGGCCGAAGCCGGTGGTAGCTGTACCGGGGTCGATGCCTAGAACCACCCGCTGCCCCAAATGCCCCTCGCTCACCCTTTGGCGCCTGCTCAAGCTGCGTAGTTTTCGAGGACCTGGTCGGAGAACTCGACGTTCGTGTATACCTTTTGCACGTCGTCAAGCTCTTCCAGACGATCCATCAGCTTGAGCACTTTGAGGGTCTCTTCCTCGGAGAGTTGAACGGTTGTCTTGGCGACCATCTCTGTCTCAGCCGAGGTTACTGCCACGTGCTGGGCTTCCAGTGCGCGGCGCACCGCCTCCAGGCGGGTAGGGTCGGTGTAGATCTCCACTGTGGAGTCTTCGGTTGTAACATCCTCGGCACCGGCGTCGATGGCCATGAGGGCAATTTCGTCCACGTCCTTGCCCCTGGCATCCACGCTCAGCACCCCGCGATGGTCAAAGAGCCAGGCCACGCAGCCGCTCTCGCCGAGGTTTCCTCCTGCCCGCGTGAAGATGTTGCGCACTTCGGCCGCTGTGCGGTTGCGGTTATCAGTCATTGCCTCAACGAGGATAGCGGCTCCGCCGGGTCCGTAACCCTCGTATACGATCTCTTCCAGCGCTGCGGCATCAGTGCTGCCGGTGCCTCGCTTAATAGCGCGCTCGATGTTCTCCATAGGCATGTTGGCTTCCCGGGCCCTCTGGATTGCCAGGCGGAGGCGGAAATTGGCCTCGGGATCAGGGCCGCCCTGCCTGGCGGCCACGGTGATCTCGCGTCCGAGTTTGGTGAAAGTCTGGCCTCGGCGCGCGTCAGCCGACGCCTTCTGCCTCTTGATTTGTGCCCATTTGCTATGTCCTGACATACCTATCACCTCGCTTCGTGTTCTGCCCAGCTCTCAGACCTAACAAAGCGCGGTTCACCGCGGTCCGGGGGACTGGCCAACACCCTGTCAGCCGAAGCTAATTATAGCATTTTGGCCACCGAATTAGCCACGGCCCGACGCCGTGCCGGCTGGCGGGAGTTTGCCTGTGCGGGCCAGGCGGTGCTAGAATCGGAGTGGATGATGGCCCGCCAGGCTTGTCTGTGTCATCATCCGAAACGAATCGGAAAGGCCGTGTATACCGTGGTGGATGGGGCGGGCTGGGAGAAGGTCTAGTTGTCCACGCCTAAGATGGTCAGGGCCGAATTCCATATGCATACTCACTATTCATCGGATTGCTCTCTGTCCTTTGAGAGTATTGTGACGGTTGCAAGGAAACGCGGGCTCGACGCCCTGGCCATCACCGATCACAATCGCTACGAGGGAGCGCTCGCCCTGCAGCGCAACGCACCGCTGGCTATTGTGCCAAGCGAGGAGATTCGAGCTTTGGAGGGCGAGTTGATCGGGTACTACCTCAAGGAGGAGATTCCTCGTGGCTTGTCAGCAAGTGAGACCGCTGGCCGCATTCGGGAACAAGGGGGGCTGGTCTGCGTTCCGCACCCGTTTGATCGCCTGCGGAGGTCACGACTGAGGCTAGATGCGCTTCTGGAGCTAGCGGAGCGCGGTTTAATCGACATAATAGAAGTCGAGAATGCACGTGTCATTTTCCCTGTCGATAACCAGAAGGCACGACGCTTCGCAGAGGAGAGAGGGCTGTTGATGTCTGGGGGGTCGGACGCACACAGTGCGTCCGAGATCGGGCGCATCCACCTGGAACTGCCCGCGTTCGACGACGCCTCCAGCCTCAGGGAGGCGTTGCGTGCGGCTCGGATTATCGGCCGCCCAAGCCATCCCCTGGTGCACGTGGTGACCATCTGGGAGAAGTGGAGAAAGCGAAGGCGGAAGATGCGCTAGCGCCCTGGCGGCTGGCTAGGGCAGTGCGGAGACGCTCAGTGTCGCTTTCTTGAGGGGGCTGAGGTGCCAGGCCAACGCGGCTTTCAGCAGGGAGGCATCGGCGGCAGATTGACGGCGTCTCTAGCCTCTGCAATGGTCTGACGGGCGATAGCGCGAGCACGCCTAGCACCGTCGAAGAGCACATCGTCCACTAGACTCGGCTTCGCTGCGAACTGGACGCGGCGCTCACGGAGGGGTGCCAGGCTGGCGTTCAGGTTGTTGGCGAGCAGGCGCTTGCACTCGACGCAGCCGATAGCTGCTCCTCGACAGTCTTCTTCTATCTGTTTCACTCGATCCTGCGAGTAGAAGCCGTGCAGCCTGAAGACGTTGCAGACCTCCGGGTGCCCGGGATCCGTCCTCCGAACCCGGGCCGGGTCGGTGGCCATGGCAGCGGCCCGTTTCTGAGTCTCGGCGGCAGTGGCCGATAGCTCTATGTGGTTGTCGAGGCTCTTGCTCATTTTCTGGCGGCCGTCGATGCCTAACACGAGCGGGAATGATGTGAGCTGGGCCTGAGGCTCCGGGAAAACCGGTGCATAGATGTTGTTGAAGCGACGGGCGATCTCGCGCGTGAGCTCCAGGTGGCTAAGCTGGTCCTCACCCACGGGAACGATAGTCGCTTTGTATAGCAGGATGTCTGCAGCTTGAAGCACAGGGTAGCCTAGCAAACCGTAGTTCACGTTGTCGGGATGCTGTCGAACCTTCTCTTTGAACGTGGGGACCCTCACCAGTCTACCCATTGGGGTAACCATTGAGAAGAGAAGATGTAGCTCGGTTACCTCGGGCACGTGCGACTGTACGAAGATGATGCTTCGTTCCGGGTCCAGCCCGGCGGCCAGCCAGTCCAGTGCCATCTCCCTGATGTTCTCACGCAGGTTGCCTGTATCGGTCAGCGTAGTCAACGCGTGCAGGTCTACCACACAATAGATGCAATCGTACTCCGCCTGCAAGCTCACGTAGTTCTGGATGGCTCCCAGATAGTTGCCGATGTGCTGTTTGCCGGTCGGTCGCGCTCCACTAAACACCCTTGGTCGCATCGATATACCTCTTCTGAGACGATTCGAGTGAGACGATTCGAGTACAGTCCGGCTACATTTGCTCGGGCGCAGAGACTCCCATCAGGCGCAGCGTGTTTGCCAGCACGATCTTGGCTGCCAGCACCAGTCGCAAGCGCGCTCGCGAAAGCTGTTCGTCTTCGGAGACCACGCGGCAAAGCTTGTAGAACGAATGGAAAACCGAGGCCAGATCCTGAGCGTAATGTGGGAGGTGGTGTGGCTCCAGGGTGCGGGCAACGTTGTCCACCAGTTCCGGCAACATCAGCATCTTGCGAATGAGCGTCAGTTCCGGCTCTGTTTTCAGCAAAGACACGTCACCTTGCCTGTAGTCTATATCGCCGGCGTAGCGCAGTATGCTGGCAATCCGTGCGTGTGCATACTGCACATAATAGACTGGGTTTTCGTTGGACTGCGCCTTGGCCAATTCGAGGTCGAAATCCATATGGCTGTCGGCCGAGCGAGAGAGAAAGAAGAATCGGCAGGCATCTCTGCCCACCTCGTCCAGAACATCGCGCAGGCTGACCA
>Ga0123519_10008470_pt1 | contig 15669 bp, 11 predicted proteins | sample YelNatPaOPRAMG02_FD_87396 | JGI IMG/M metagenome (GOLD analysis project Ga0123519, IMG submission 87396) | Hot spring microbial communities from Yellowstone National Park - Yellowstone National Park OP-RAMG-02 (version 2) | ecosystem: Environmental > Aquatic > Thermal springs > Hot (42-90C) ...
AGTCCGCGTACAACATAGGCTTGTTGGTAAAGTGCTGGGGAACCGTAACCTACAGCGATTCAAGCAACCCAAACGATAAGTTCTTCTACGTCGATGACGGTAGCGGCCTTTCGGACGGCAGCGGACATCGTGGTGTGAAGGTGCGCTGCGGAAGCGTATCTCCTCCGAACACAGGCATAGTAATGGTAACAGGGATAGTAGCTAGCGAACAAGTAGTCGGTAAAGTCGTACCAGTGATACTTATAAGAGACGAAAACGACATTGTGGTTCTTTGACCTTAAACCATCTTGCAAAACAAAAGGATTCAGATTTTATACTTCCCCTTGACGATAACTAAAAGTGGCGGATAGACTGAAGGTGTATAGGTTGTGACAGCAAAGCATCGAATTGCTGAAGTCTGTGCAACTCAGAGGGGGATAGAATGAGAGGGTGTTTCAGCAAGGTGTTTCTTGCGCTGCTGTTAACTATTGCTTTAACTCACAGCAGTGCATACGCCGACGAGTTCAGAGCATTCTGGGTTGACGCCTGGGGAGCTGGTTTTCTCAACCAATCTCAAGTAGACAAGCTGCTTGGCGTTGTTGGAAGCGCCACTCAAAAGGGCGACATAAGGAACGCCAACTGCAATGCGGTCATAGTACAGGTTCGACGCCGCGCCGACGTATGCTATCCGTCAGCAATGGGCGAACCGTACTTCTCGGGCTTGAGTCCATCGGATTTCAACGCACTTCAAGCAATGATCAATGCCGCCCACGATACAACCGGCGGCAAGCAGCGAATTGAAGTCCATGCTTGGATAGTAGTTTTCGCTTGCGGCACATCGAGTTATACTGCGCCGCTTTTCTATGCTCATAATGATCCGAGCGATCCGGATAACTACTGGGTCACCCTTACCGACGAAGGCAACTATACGGAAGACAAAGCGCTTGATCCGGGTCATCCGAAGTGTGAAGAATACCTGGTCAACGTGTGCATGGACTTAGTAAACAATTTCGACATCGACGGATTGCACTTCGATTACATACGCTTCACAGCGAATGACCAAGGCTATAATCCTACAAGTGTCGCTCGTTTCAACCAGCGCTACGGACGCTCCGGACAGCCAACCTATGACGACGAACTGTGGAAGCAATGGCGCCGTGATCAGATTACCAATTTTGTACGCAAGGTTTATGCGAAAATCCAGGCCACCAAGCCTCACGTAAAGCTTTCGGGAGCATTTGTTACCTGGAATCCGTCACCCACTTCGTCTACTCGCTCAGCTTTCCAAGCAACTAGACCATATTATGATGTCTACTCTGATTGGGACGCTTGGCTTCAGGAAGGCATCATAGATATGGCAGTACCAATGACCTACTACAACTACTCCACGTATCCCAACGACTACGTGAAGTGGATGAATTTCGAAAAAGATCGCAAGGCCAACCGACATATGATAGTAGGTCCGGGCATTTATCTTAACTCCCTTTCGAACGCAATTCTCGAGCTCAAAATGACCCGGGACCCATCGCCAGCAGGCAACCGTGCGCAAGGCTTTTGTGGCTATTCATACCGAGTCCCTTATAGTGGCGGCACATGGGCAAACTTCGCTCCAACATTCGTATCAGAAGTCTGCCCAACACCGGATGTTATACCTCCTATGCCGTGGAAGACAAATCCCACCAAGGGACATATCAGCGGTACTGTAACCTACGCAGGCTCCGGCCAATGGGCTGATGGAGCTATCGTAACCATCACCGGACCGGAGAACCGAAGTATGTATTGTGACGGTACCGGATTTTATGCATTTATTGATGTCACTCCGGGTTTATACACAGTGACTGTGAGCAAGACGGGCTATCCGAGTGCACAGCGACAAGTACAAGTGGCAATAGGACAAGTCACAGGCAACATGTACGTTACCGACCTCGTCTTAGGTGCAACCAACCAACCTGTGATAACGAATGTCGGCGCATCTAGTGTCACCAATAACTCCGCTACAATTTCGTGGAATACCGATCAGCCGGCAGATTCCCGAGTGGAATATGGGACCACCACAAACTATGGACAAACAACCCCTCTTGACAGCAACCTTGTCACAAATCACTCAGTGGTCATTTCCGGCCTCAGCCAGAAAACGACCTACCACTATCGCGTGCATTCGGCAAATGCCAACGGAAGCTCGACTTCTGGCGACTACACGTTCACAACCAGCGGACCGCCAGTAATATCGAACCCACAAGCAGTGAACGTAACATCCACATCGGCTACAATCGTTTGGACCACAGACGTGCCGGCGGATAGCCGTGTTAACTATGGAACCACAAGCTTGTATGGAAGCCAGGTTACCGATTCGACACCTTTGACGTCACATTCGATATCTCTAGCAGGTTTGAACCCAAACACTACATACCATTATCAGTGCGTTTCTACCAATGCCTACGGTTCGGCTCAGACCGCCGATTTGACATTCACAACTGCCGACACCACAGCCGAGATCGTGATCGACAACACTGATGCGGGTTGGTCCAACACGTCACCAAACGGCAATACGTGGAATGTCGGCAGCAGTTCTGTGGTTCCTAAGATAGGCACTAATTACCTGTATGCATCCGGAGATGGCTCTCTGACGGAATCGCTGAGCACACGCAAGTGCCGCTGGACGCCGAATTTGCCTACATCTGGATACTACGACGTCTATGTGTACTACCAAATTGGTTCAAATCGCAACGAAGCAGCACCCTACAAGGTCTACTACTACGGTGGATCGTTGACGAGTATTCAGAACCAATACTCAACCACGCCTAATCAGGGAGGCTGGTTCAAAATAGGGTCGGCACTACCATTCCTGGCTGGCACTTTGGGATATGTAGAACTTTCGACACTGTCTTTAGATACGAAGTATGTGAGCGCCGATGCTGCGAAGTGGGTATTGGTATCCGTGGCCGATTTTACCCCACCTACAATGTCGTTTGTTACGGATGAGCAATACACGACTTCCACTAACAGCCTGCAGGCATGGTGGAGTGGCTCCGATCCGGAATCCGGAATTCAGCGCTACGAGTATGCAATCGGAACCACGCCGGGCGCAACTAATGTAAAGGGATGGACAAACGCCGGCACGGCAACATCGGTAACTATAAGCGGTCTCAGTCTGTCAGTCGGCACCAAGTATTATATTAGCGTTCGCGCAGTAAATGGCTATGGACTAACATCCAGTCCCGTGACCTCAAGCGGCGTCACGGTTGCCCGTGCAGTTGCGACGATTGCTCAGGCAAAGGGTTACGCAGATGGTGAAGTGATCGGACTCCCACCGCTTAGTGTATCCGCAGCGTTTCCGGGTGTATTCTATATCGAAGAATCCAATCGAACGTCCGGTATCCGCGTAGAATCGACTGTCCCGGTGAGTGTAAATCAGCAGGTGCAAGTATACGGAGTGTTAGGAACCTATAACGGTTGCGAGCGACGGCTAACAAACTGCAAGGTCGTTACCGGCTCGATGGGACCAGCAATTCATCCGCTCGGTATTATAACCAGGTCCGCCAACACGAACGCACTGAATCCATATACTTCCGGCTTTACAGGCGGCATCGGACTTCATAACACGGGTCTGCTTGTGAGACTTGCCGGAAAGGTTACAGCCGTAGTGTCAGATGGTTTCTACCTAGACGACGGCTGCAAGCTAAGCGATGGTTCTGGAACGCTTGGAATCAAAGTATGGACCGGAGCATCCGGCTCCACAACCGTAGGCTCAATGGTGAAGGTGACCGGAATCATTTCCTCTCGCATCGGAACCAGCGGCAAACTTTGCCCGCAGATCCTGGCGTTGGAAGTAGCGTCTCCATAGTTAGTTGGCAACACTATGTTGCAAAACAACGAGGGCCGGAATTGCTCTACCGGCCCTCATAGGCTTTTTATTTTTAGAAACGGGCAATGCGGCCGATTAAGTTTTGTGCATCGCGTTTAGTGTCGGACAGTTGATATCTGCTAGCTAAGCATTTCGACAGCTTTCTTTGCAATGTCTTCGGCAGTTAGCTGGAATAGCTTCATCAGTTGCCAAGGAGCGCCGGACTCTCCGAATGTGTCTTGCACACCAATCTGAGCAATTCGCAGCGGCTTCTCGTGGACTGTGCGTCTGGCGGCAATACCTGCGACTATATTACCAAACCCGCCAACCTGGTGCTCCTCGGCTGTGATAATCGTCCCGATCTCATTGGCGGCCGCGATTATGGCAGCCTCGTCAATGGGTTTGACCGTATGAACGTTGATTACCCTTGTCTCGATACCGTGACGTGCTTTCAAAATCCATGCCGCACGCATCGCTTCAGGCACCATTGGTCCACAAGCAATGATCGCCAGTGTCTCGCCTTCGTTTTTGTAATCCGTGGAGAGCACATGCTCGAAGGCATCTATGAATCTTGGCTTTTCACCACGGAACCGTATGATGTTCGCCGTTCCGAACTTGTAAGGTGTGGATGCATCCGTCACAACCGGTGTAGCTTCGCGTGCGTAACGTATATAAGCAGGTCCGACCACCTGCAGCACACATGCTTCAGTCGCTTTTTCAGTCTCGACGGAATCGCACGGCACTTCCAGGTGCATGTTCGGCAGAATGCTCATAAGTGCAATTTCTTCAAGAGACTGGTGAGTTGCGCCGTCTGGCCCAACACTAATTCCACCGTGCGCTCCTGCAATTTTCACGTTCAGATTGCCGTAGCAGATTGTCGTCCTGAGTTGATCCCATGGCCTACCCGATGCGAATACGCCATAGGTGCCAGTAATAGGAATCTTGCCGCTAAGAGCGAGTCCTGCTGCAACCTGCATCATGTTCTGTTCGGCTATACCAACCGAAAAGACTCGATTCAGTCTTTCTGGATGATCCGCTTCAAAATCTGTGATGCAAATTGATTTGGAGATATCAGCATGGAGTGTGCAAATACGCTCATCATCACCTATGCGTTTTAGAGCACGCCCAAAGCCCATTCGAGTTGGGTCCATGTCTACTCTCATGATGTCCGTTTCATTCCACCAAAACCCAGGAACTGCAGGATGCTTCGCATCAATTTCCGACGCTATTTCTCTTTCGTAGGTTGCGGCACGCTCAAGTAGTTCATCGACCTTTTCCTTTGTCATAATAGGACAGCCAATATCGGCTAGTGCTTTATCTAGCTGTTCCCGATCCTTGGTTGCAACGCCATGCCAACCGGCTTGATCTTCCATAAACGAAACGCCCTTGCCTTTAACCGTGTCTGCAATGATAACAGTTGGCTTGCCTTTAGTGTTTCTGGCCTCATCAAGCGCGTCGAGTATCTGCTGCATGTCGTGACCATCGATTTCGATTACGTGCCAGCCGAATGCAGCGTACTTCTCGCCGAGCGGCTCGATATTCATTACATCCTTGACCCAACCGTCGATCTGGAGTCTGTTTCTATCTACGATAGCGCACAAGTTGTCGAGTTTGAAGTGTCCAGCGCTCATGGCTGCTTCCCAAACGCTGCCTTCCTGCTGCTCACCATCACCCATCACAACATAGACCCGCGCATCGCAGTTATCCAGTCGTAGAGCCAATGCCTGCCCGACCCCTACGCCTAATCCCTGACCTAGAGACCCAGTCGAAACCTCGATTCCTGAAAGCTTCAGACAGTGAGGATGGCCTTGAAATGGACTACCGCATTTGCGGAGAGTGACCACATCATCCATATCATAGTAACCCGCCGCTGCCATCCCGACGTAGAGGGCCGGAGCTTTATGTCCGCCGGAAAAAATCACACGGTCGCGACATTCCCACTTGTGATTTTTCGGATCAAGATTCATCTCGTTCAGGAAGAGCGCCGCGGTGATGTCCATCACCGAGAGGCTTCCGCCCGGGTGACCGGTACCCGCCGCATGTATAGCCACGAGCGCATAGGCGCGCATCTTCTTGGCGGCTTCATTTAATTCGTCAATGGTAAGCTTTCTTCTGCTAACACTAGCTATTCCCAAGGCTAACCTCCCGTTTGTTGTTTTAATGGTTTTAGGCTCTGTAGTGTAGTATAGTCAGGGGAGCACTGTAAGGTCAAGTATGCGGAAGACCAAACCATTCCAAGCACACTGTCCGGTCGTCAATTTACTTGACCCGCCGGCCAGGTGAGCCTATAATGGCATTGATGATGCCATTGATTAAGGCGGTCGATGCCGTTCTTTTCGATCTGGACGGGACCTTAGTCGAGACCAACATAGACTTTCCCCTCATGAAGCGCCGGATGCTGGAGCTGGCCGCAGCGGAGGGCATAGATACCGAACCACTAGCCAGCCTGGACATTCTCGGCATTGTAGATTCAGCCTGCCGTACGTTGGTATCCTGGGGATTGCACGAAAACGCTGAAGATTTCCGTATGCGCGCGATGTATGTGCTCGAAGAAATAGAGCTCCGTCACGCACATGATACTCGTCAAATCCCATTTGCGCGCGATATCATTGCCTGCCTTACCCAAAACGGCATAAAAACAGGCATTGTAACGCGCAACTGCCGAAAGGCAAGTCTGATCTCGCTCGAAAAAGCTGGAATAATGCCCGACATACTTGTCTGTCGCGAAGATACCTCGCGGCACAAACCGCACCCGGAACCACTTCTATTCGCCCTTACTGCGCTCGGAGCGCGTCCGGAGCGTTCCATAATGGTAGGCGATCATCTGATGGATATAGAAGCCGGAAAAGCGGCAGGTCTGAAAACTATTGCTTTGCTCTGGGATTACCGACCTGCAGATTTCTTCAACGACGTCAAGCCGGACTGGCTTGCATGCAATCTTCAAGAGGTACTCTGTGCGATTATCGATTGTGATAGTTAATTGGAACACTACCAACCTACTTAAGCAGTGCCTAAAATCAATCGCCGCATTCCCGCCCGAAGGTGATTACGAGATCGTTGTGGTGGATAATGCATCCTCAGATTTCGACGAAGCACGTTTTCGCGCAGAGTTTCCTGATGTCCACCTCATAGCCAACGCCGAGAATGCCGGTTACGCCAAAGGCAATAATCAGGGAATAGCTATTGCGAATGGCAAGTTTGTGCTTCTTCTCAATCCGGACACGCAGGTTACCGAAGGAGCGCTTGAAGCTCTACTGAGGTTTATGGAAGAACACCCTGATGCGGCGGCGGCCGGTCCTAGACTGGTGCGACCCAACGGAGCTGTTGAGCAATCTGTGCGGAGTTTCCCCTACCCCGGCCCGATAGCGTGGGAATATCTAGGTTTGTCCAGGATTTTCTCAAAAAGCTGGATATTTGCGCGGTATAGGATGCGACCGTTTTCTTATACACAAGAAGCTGAAGTGGATCAACCTATGGGGTCGTGTCTTATTCTATCTAAACAGGCTCTCGATAATGTCGGCTTAATGGATGAGAGCTTCCCCATATTTTTCAATGAGGTAGATTGGCTATACCGAGCCAAGCAAAAAGGCTACAAAATCTACTTTACGCCTACTGCGACTATTATTCATCACGGCGCTGCAAGTACCAGCCAAGTAGACAGGCGAATAATGCTTAGAGAATCACATGAATCTCTTATCCGATTCTACAAGAAGCATTTTAGAGACTTACTTCCAAAGCCAGTTTATTGGCTGGCGATTTTGGCAATCAGAGTGGGCGTCTTCTTTAGGAGGTAGCCGGAAGTGACAAACAGCCCCGACGTAACGGTCAGCATAGTAAACTGGAACACACGGGATGATCTCCGGGAATGCCTCCAAACAGTGCTTAGCCAGGATGGTTCTGTCAACTTTGAGGTAATAGCGGTCGACAATGCTTCCTCTGATGGCAGCGTCGATATGGTTCGAACAGAGTTTGCGGAAAAAGTGAAGTTAATCCAAAACGATACTAACCGAGGTTTTGGTGCTGCACATAACCAGGCGATAGCCGAATCGCGCGGGCGTTACGTACTTCTACTCAATCCAGATTGCCGAATAATCGACGGGAACGCGCTCCGCAGAATGGTCGAATATATGGACGCACACACAGATATCGGCATGCTGGGTCCGAAGATAGTCTATCCCGATGGCAGACTTCAGTTTTCCGCAAGGCGCTTTCCTACTCTCGCCGCTGCGCTTTTCCGCCATACTCCACTAGGTAGGCTTTTTCCGCACAACCGCTTCGTACGCAAGTATCTGATGGAAGATTGGGATCATCGTGAAGTTGCGGATGTCGATTGGCTTTCGGGCGCAGCCTTGATGGTCCGAAAGAAGACCATTGAAGAAATCGGTTTGCTCGATGAGCGATTCTTTATGTATGTAGAAGATATGGATTGGTGCAAGCGCGCACACATGCACGGCTGGCGTGTTGTGTACTACCCTGAAGCAGAAGTCTCTCATCGAATCGGTGCATCAAGCGATCAAAAAGTGATACCAATGATCCATGAACACCGAAAGAGTATGCTCCGTTACTTTCTAAAGTACAACGCGCGGTCGGCGAAGGTTTTGCTTACTCCGCTAGTGGCTCTTGGGTTATGGCTCATGGCTCAATCGCGAATAGCGGCAGCCAAGAAGGGACAATGAGAACTTGCACAAAAACCTTTAGTCTAGTCTGAAAGAATGACGGTCAACAATTGCCTGGGCAGTTCGCATAGAACCGCGACCGTCACAGATATGCGGTCCGGCATCCGACATCGACTGTCGTTTTTGTTGATCTTCGGACAAAACGCTCACAGCGGTTGTAAGTTCACCTTCTGACAGTTGTTCGCCGTAACCCAAGTTAATCATACAACCAGCATTCTCCAACCAGCCGGCAACCATTAACTGATGATCGATTGACTGGCATACGGCAATCGCGGGAACACCGCAACAAGCAGCCTCGTGCATAGTAATCCCACCTGCAACCACAGCAAGATCAGCGACGTTAAACAGAGGAAGTAGCGACGGCACTGCCACGTGCAGATTAGCCTTCCAAGAAGCCTTAGAAAGCACAGCCTCAAGTTCATCCCTCATGCAGAATGCTGCTCCCACTACGAAGTCGACCTCTTGAATACTATCTACCGGAAGCAACTCCTTCGCTACTTTGGCCGTAAGTCCTGCCGCATCAGCACCTCCAAGGCTAACCAACACACGTCTCACGAGTTCGGGTTCTTTCCGACCGCGCTTCACCCCGGCAAACTCCAACGGCAGCGATGCATACTCCGGTCCCTCTCGAAGCCACGTTGCATCGGGCAAATCCGATGGGTTGGGATCTCGTACCAAGAAATTGCATATCAGGTGGGCATAGAGTCGTCCTGGTCCTCGGTCATCGAACGTAACCAGCGTGTTAGTCATCTCTCGCAAACGGCTCATGTCCGACTGTGGTGTATCGAGCATGTCGACTACTATAATATCCGGTGCGTAATTCGTTGCAATGGTCTCAAACGCATCAGCATCGAGCTTGGGCACTGGCGTAAGTCTGGCATGATCCAAAAAATGTGTTCGGAGATTGGGAAGTGACGCCTCAGATACAAATCTGCGCACTGCTGGATTGTCTTGCGCAACAAGCAGGACTTCATATTCGGGTGCGATATCGATCCAACAAGCCGCAATTCGAAGTCCACGTAGTATGTGACCTGTGCCGACCGGATATCCGCCGTCTGCACGATAAAGAACCTTGGGCATAGCAACACATCCCTGCTATAATGTTTCAGTCAGTTCCGCATCATATCGAGAACCAAATATGCTGAAGCGAATGGTATTCCACAGCAAAGTTCCAAAAGAAATCCCCATATTCCTCTTTCTTGTAGGGCTCTGCACACTGTTGGCACTTACTACCAGAGCTTTCGCAAGTGCATCCAATCTGAAAGTGCTCGGCACCGACGCTGCAGCGATCGGCATAATGGCTGTCGGCATGACTATGGTTATCATAACAGGAGGAATAGACCTGTCGGTAGCTGCAGTGCTCGCATTTGCAACGCTGATTGGCGGCAGGACGATCGCAAATGGCAACGTTTTCTTGGGCTTTGTTGTGACGCTGATAGTAGGAACTGCATGCGGCGCCCTAAACGGAGGATTGGTAACAATCGCCGGCGTGCCTCCAATCATCGCCACGCTGGGAACGCTTTACATCCTTCAAGCTGCAGCAACACTGTTGAGCGGCGGCCAGTGCATAATTTTGGAGAGGAATGAGCTGGGATTCATCGGCAACGGTTTTGTGCCTCTTGTGATCATGCTTTCGACATTCGCAACGGGGTACCTCGCTTTGCGTCTCACACGTCCTGGCAGGCATATTTATGCTATCGGAGGCAATGAGGAAGCAGCCAGGCTTGCCGGCATCAACGCACAAAGATTAAAACTCGGCGTATACGCCGCAAGTGGCGTGTTGGCTTCGCTCGCAGGCTTGGTGATGATGGGAATCAGCAGCACTTTTCAAGCAAACGATGCACTCGGCTACGAACTTGCAGTGATCGCGGCTGTTGTCATTGGCGGAACGAGCATAACCGGCGGACAGGGTTCTATTATCGGCACACTGATCGGAGTCGGGATAAGTACAGTGCTCAGAAACGGCGCTATCCTGGTAGGTCTGGACGCACGATGGGCTCAGGCCATCATTGGCGCAGCTATATTCCTTGCAGTTGCGGCGGATAAGTTGAGGAAAAGATGAACAGACGAGAGACTCCGGTAGCTGTTTTGTTGGCAGCACTCACTATTTACTTCAGCCTTCGCGTGCCCGGTTTTTGGGACGGTCAAGGATTGATGGATTGCGCCAGACAATATGCATCGTTCGCGATCCTTGCTGTGGGATTAACGCTGGTGATTGGCAGCGGTGGAATTGATATATCAGTGGGATCCGTTGTGGGATTATCCGCTGTGGCACTTGGCGTGTTGCTCACTCGAAGTGAAGCAGGACTTGTTGTTGCGTGCTTGTCTTCCATAGCTGTCGGCAGTTTGTTTGGCTTAGCAAACGGCTTAGGAATCGCAATGCTGGGGCTTCAGCCCGTAGTGGTAACGCTAAGTACAATGGCGGCAGCAAGAGGACTAGCCTATGTACTAGCCGGTCAAGGAATATCATCGATCAGTCTACCGGCCAAAGCTGAACCTCTGCAAACCGCCGCATACATATCACCCGCACCAATAATATTAGCACTAACAATTACAATCTTAGGTTCCGTTGTGCTTACACGCACGGTCTTGGGGAGATCTATACTTGCGATCGGCGCGAACGAAAAAGCCGCGCTTCTTTCCGGAATCCGTGTACGCCGAATAAAGCTGACAGTATATGTGCTAACAGGAGCGTTTGCGGGACTGGCGGGTGTGATAACGGCAGGATTGATGTCCACAGCTACAACTGACGCAGGTTTAGGTTACGAGTTCGAAGCCATCACCGCCGTACTGATGGGAGGAACGAGCATTCTGGGAGGCGAAGCTACGGTTGTAGGCAGCGTCCTCGGAGTTGCGACGGCAGCAATACTGAATCGGGGGTTTGGTTTGCTGGGATTGAGCGACCACTGGCGGATGATGTGCCTCGGATTGATTCTTATAATTTCCGTACTCTTAGATCGCGCTCGAAAGAGTATTGTGGAGGAAGGAGTTCGATGAGAGCAAAGTTATGGTTGTTTGCCGCGGCAGTGGCAACCTTACTTGCACTTGCCGGGTGCGCAGGAAAGCAAACGACTTCTGGCTCGGCTGTCCGTCAGCAGCCAGCGAAAAAGCGCACAATCGTTTTCGTATTCAAACTGGTTGGAATACCATACGCTAATGCGTGTGAGCGAGGTGCAAAGATGGCGGCGAAGGAACTCGGCATAAATGTGGAGTTCCTTGGACCGGCAAAGGGTGGCGATATTACTGGCCAGATCAACATCATCGAGAGCCAGATATCGCGCGGAGTAGATGCCATAATCATCTCCCCTAATGACCCTAATTCCGTAAAGCCTGTTATAGCCAAGGCTATGAGTCGTGGCATAAAAGTATTTACGTGGGACTCGGATGCACCCGAGACGCAGCGAATATTCTATGTAGTCGCAGCCGATGATGTAGGAATCGGCACAGATATAATGGATGCGCTCGCGAAAGATATCGGCTTCAAGGGCAAGGTTGGCATAATGTCCGGAGGCCAGGGAGCGTTAAACCTCAATCAACACATCGAAGGCGTTAAGATCGGAATGAAGAAATACCCGAAGATCCAGTTCGCAGGGCCGATCATCTACAATAACGATCAACCGCAACAAGCACAATCGGGCGTAGCCGGTCTTTTGCAGCGGCATCCCGATCTCGCTGGAATCGCATGCGTGAACTCACCCGGGCCGCCAGGTGCTGCAAGGGCTGTTAAGGCCGCTGGAAAGGCTGGCAAGGTAAAAATATGGGGTCTCAGCTTGCCGAGCGAGAACAGGCAATACCTAAAGGACGGAACTGTTAATGGGCTGATCCTGTGGGACCCTGTCAAACTCACCTACTTGGCCGCAAAGCTTGCCAACGATTATCTTGACGGCAAGAAACCGGTCGATGGGATGGTAGTAAAAGGCATTGGTAAGCTAACAGTCAAAGACGATGTCGTCAAAATGCCGGGACTCGTGATTACGAAGGACAACGTAGATCAGTTCGACTTCTGACCAGAGGTGATACATTGCTTGACCCACAAGTAGAAAAACGCATCCTGGCTGCTATCAATCACGAAGAAGGCGACAGGGTTCCAATTTGGGACTATATCGACAACCGCGGGATCGTGGACTATATATGTCCCGGCTGGGATGACTACGATGCCGCAATGGTCAAGGTATACCATACGCTGGGAATTGACATGTGTCGTGGCTATGGAGCCTCCTACGCTGAATCAGACGACGGCACAGTGACGCACTCCGATGGAATTACGGAGCGCAAGATTTCTGGCAGGTCCAACTGGCTGACTCAGTATCCCATCAAGACTCTGGAAGACCTAAAGACTTACAAAGCTGAACCTGCTGATGAACAATGGCTGCGCACCGAATGGGTAAAGCAGCTCAGGTGGAACAAAGAACGCTTTGAGCCTTACACAATGTATGTTCCTGGCGGAGGATGCGGATTCCATGCTACTTACGGACTAATGGGCCAAGCACTGTTCTCTTATGCAATTTACGATGATCCTTATAACATAGAACGCATATTGGAAGTACAGACAGAAACGAGTTACCGCATGGCAAAGGTGGCTGCTGAGGTTAAACTTGCTCCCGTTTACTTCATCGGAGACGATATCGCATATAAGAACAAGCTGATGTTCTCCCCGGACTTTCTCAGACGCACATTTGTGAAGTCGTTGAAGAAGTGCATCGAACCACTGAAGGCCGCTGGAATCAAAGTGATCTTCCACAGCGATGGTTACGTAATGGATATCCTCGACGACATGATCGACGCTGGAATTGATGGTTTGAACCCGATAGAGCCGCTCGCAGGTATGGACATTGGCTTACTCAAGAAACGCTATGGGAAGAAGTTGATACTGGTAGGCAACGTTGATTGCTCGCAGACTTTGCCACTTGGCACAGTAGAAGAAGTGGTAGAGGCCGTAAAGCGGTGTCTTAGAGATGCGGGACATGGCGGTGGACTTCTAATCGGATCGTCGAGTGAGATTGTTCCAAGCACGCCTGTTGAGAATATTATCGCATTCTATGATGCATGCCGAACTTATGGCAGATATCCGCTCAAGATATAGCCTTTATTGAAGCTCGCGTTCTCAAACGAAGCAAATAGCCGTGAAAAGATATCCGGCTTCGCTCGGAGTGACAACGGAGCAAAGACAGAAGCTCGAGGCAAGACGTTTGAGAGAATTTGAATGCAAATCGCCGGGGCGTTAGATCACCTCGGCGATTTGCATCAATTAATCGATCAGCAGTTCCTGAAAGTCGCTTTTAGCTACTTCGGCTTTGCAGGAGCTTTGGGAGCCGGCTGTGGTTCGGGCATCATCATTGGCGGCGGCTCCGGTGGATTCTTGAAAGTGTACACCAGGTTCTTAAACTGATCAATCTTGATGTCTACCTTGGCAGCCTTCAGCTTGGCGTTAAGCTTCTTAACGAACTCAGGGTCCGTCTGAGATTTCTGGAAGAGCACCATTTCTTCGATCTCATCTTTCACCTGGTTGAACGACTTATTCGCTTTTGGCTGATCCTGAATTACCTTCAAAAGCGCGTATTGCGTCGGAGAACCGGGAGGTGCTAGCGGAATCGGTTCGCTTATCTCACCCAGTTTCGTTTCTTTTGCAGCCTTAGCCAACTCAGGAGGCATGCCAGCTTGGTTTTCTTCAACCCATATCTTTATAGGTCCGCGGAATGCCGCAAACTGCTGAGATGAGTACTCTGCAGCAATTGCGTCGAAATCTCCACCAGCCTTAATCTTCTTTGCGGCTCCTTCAATTTTGCTCTTGCTCGGGTTAATAATCAGGGCTACCTGCTTGCGCGCAGGATGAACATAGCGCTGTTTCATCGACTCATAAGTCTGTTTCAGATCGGCATCAGTTACTCCAATGAATTTCTTGGCAAGGTTCATTCGCGCTTGCATTGCCTTGATCTCAGACTTGAGTCCTTCTTCCCCGAGAATCTTGACTTGATCGTCGTACGAACCATCTCTCTTGAGAATTGCAATTTGCTTCTGGATTTGCTCTTCCGTAGGCTCAACGTTCTCTTCTTTTGCCCACTGCAAAATGATCCTCTGCTCGATCATACTACGCAGCAGGTCTTGACCAAATCTTCTGTTGACCTGATCTAAGTACTCTGATGCAGAAATTGCCTGTCCGTTCACGGTCGCAACTGTCTCAGGAACTCCAGACACCTTGGTGCCGCAACCGGACATCACCACTGCCGTAATCACTACGGCAACACCGACTGCGAGTAAAGCCGCTTTCTTCATGACGTGCTTATGCTCCTTATCTTCCGCGTTGGGAAATCCAAACGGGGTATTCGCGAGTGTGCAACATTATTCCTGCCTGCTTGTCAGCGTACCCACAACACAAGAGCTCTAAACCAAGCTCCACAGGCAATATTGGAAGAAATGTGCAGCTCATGACTCCAATACATCCACAATGGCGATAAAGTTCCGCGCGGCGCGTTCGGAATATGTCCCTGAAGCCGTGCCGCCTAGAATGAAGCCGCGTTCGCCAGCCGCGTCTAATCGTTCAAGTGCGATCTTCACCACCTCTCGTTCGTCCAGTTTGTCCAGTATTTCCATGTCATCGAGATTGCCTACGAAGGGCACTTGCTCACCGCATATTTTTCTTGCTTTGCAAAGATCGGCATCGCCCCAAGGCGGCGCCTCCAATGGATCAAGCGCGTCCATGCCAATCGAGCAAAATCTCTCAAGAAACGCCATTACTGGACCATGGTTGTGATAGTAAGCTATTCCACTGTGCGAATGGATAATGCTTACAAGCTCGCGATCTTGCTCCAACACCAAAGCATCGAAACCTGCAGGGCCTAGCTGAACGCTGGCATATTCACCACCAACTATTCTGAACGCATCCACACCAGCAATGCACAATCTATTCACCCATTCGTTAATCCGCTGCGAGGCAATATTGGTGAGTTCGAGCATTAAGTCAGGATAGTCCGCCCACCACAAGCAAAAGTCCTCCGGACTGAGTAGCGTGGCAGGCAGCATGACCGCATTCGGAATGCCGCATAATACGAGGCCTTCTTCATCTATCCTGGCCTTGTCGGCAAGAAACTGTGCAGCATCTGCTTCTGGAGGTTGGTAGTCAATTGAGAAAAATTTCTCGGCGTCTTCAGGGGTCTTGAAAGGAAACTCGAT
>Ga0123519_10008471_pt1 | contig 15669 bp, 24 predicted proteins | sample YelNatPaOPRAMG02_FD_87396 | JGI IMG/M metagenome (GOLD analysis project Ga0123519, IMG submission 87396) | Hot spring microbial communities from Yellowstone National Park - Yellowstone National Park OP-RAMG-02 (version 2) | ecosystem: Environmental > Aquatic > Thermal springs > Hot (42-90C) ...
TAAAACCCGGCCTCTCTCCCACTAGGATTGCCTCAACCTGAAAGCGTCGCTATCCTCTTCAGCTACGTTTAAAGCCCTTGCAATCTTCTCCCCAAGAGAAAGATTATCTAAAATCATCTCTTGGGTGTACAAGATCTCATCAAGAAGCGTTTCCTCGATCTGCCTTAGGCGGAGAAAGATCCGATAAAACAAAGAGGCAATGACTCCCAGGAAAAGCACAACAAGGAAAACCGCAACAACTATCTCAATCAATTCCTACTCTCCTGTCTTCACTTATCCATAGCAGTTGCCTTGAAAGGAGGAGCTTCTTCTACATTGGCAACCTCCACCAGTGTCTTCATAAGTTGCACTCCAAGTGGGGCCTGAGTAATGGTAAGGGGGCGAGGGAATGACTATGTACGGGGGTTTCCGCTGAAGTTCATCGTAGATTTTTTCTAAGAGCTCTTTGATCTCCATTAGGACTTCCAAAACCTCCTTCTTCTCTTTCACCGGCAACCTCCGCTAGGACAAGCCCAGATAGACTGCGAAGTTTTCCATTCAGACCCATCCGTGAAAATAACCGTTAGGTAGACTCGATATTCGGTTGCTCCGCCTGGGCAGCCCCACACGAAGAAGTCATTCATGGCCTCGTACCAGATCCATTCCTGAGCGTTAGCTGTCTTCTTAATCCGGCCGTAAGAGTCCGTGATAATCCATTCCGCATCCTTGATCCCAATCTCTCCTTGGCGGTTGATCTTAACAAGCAACTGGAACCTCAATGGAACGTTTGCTGGGTAATGCCACTCCGGCCAAGCTGGCGTCCCTGGTGCGTACCAGTTCGGAGGATCTACTGGCGTGATCTTCATTCCTACGATCTCAATTGCTGGCCTTGTGTCCACAAAAACCGTTAGATGGAATGCCAGCACATTCGGATCCGTTGTCCCAGGCCCTGGGCCTCCGTTGCCAGTGTTTGTCTTTCCATACCCTTTTACCGACACCAGGTACTGCCCGGGAGCCGAATACCGGTGCACAGCCTTCGGAAGGGTCGTCTCTTCCGTCTGCCCATCACCGTAATCCCACACATACTTCGCAGCTCTTGCCCCCTCCACTTCGAACACAACCGTGTTCAAGTCCCCACCTAGAGTGGCACGAAGCTCAGGAGCTGCAGGTTCCGGACTCTGTAAACACCCCGAAAGGAAGAAAGACAAAAGAAAAATCCCGAAGAGAAAAACTTTCTTTTTCATCTTACCTCCCTTTTCCCTCAAGGCTTAGGGGAGGGGCCGAAGCCCCTCCCCTTTTACCTACTGCCCAGTCTGGTTCACTAACTCAGAGCCGAAATAGAACTTGAATCCAAGGTCCACCCACATCCCCCAGAACTTGGCTGAAGGGTCAACCTGGAACGGCAGGTTGAAATCCAGGAACACGGAAAGCGAACTGTCGAATTTATAGTCGACCCCAGCACCAACTGCCCAGGCTCCGTTGGCAAAGGCGAAGTTCTCGATTAACCCCCAAACGGAGAAGTAGCCAGCGATGCGCAGCTGATCAGTAAGGCCGTATAAGCCACCAGCCTTTACCTGATACCACCCGTTGATGGTCAACGGCGAAGACAGACCTGCGTTGGCGAAAGCAATTCCGCTATCATAGCCAACAATAACGTAAGGTAAGCCGTAAGTCGCAGAGCCGAAGGTGTGGGGAATAATATCTACGCCAGCGAAGTAGGAACCAGCAAAACCAGTGAAGGAGAGAAGACCTAACGCCAAAACGAGAAGCTTCTTCATTGCTCACCTCCTGAAAGCTTGGAGTAGACCAGCTTCCACACCGCATAAGCCAGCTGGTTCGTGCCAGCACCGAAAATGGAGAGGTAGAAGTCCACGGTCTTTAAGTCTCCGACCAGGACTTTTCCGGTGAGAAGGAGAACGAGTATCGAAAACGCAATAGAGGAAAGAAGTGCTAACCAGCGGGCTTTCTCACCCTGAAGGTTCAGCTTCTGCTTCAGGAATTGGATCGCAGGAACTAGGAAGACACCACACAGGGAGCTTATCAGCGCTTCCAGACCTATATCCATTTCGCTCACCTCCATAAATTAGAAGGGCGGTAGGAAAGGGGCACAGCCCTTTGTGCCCCTTTCCTCTTAGGCATTCACTTCACAGACGGATAGTTGCCGGGAACAGGGGCGATTGTGACCTTCCCCTTCTTCCCCTTGGCCGCCTTCTTGGCCTTGCGAGGCATCCGCACCTCCTTTTCCCATGTCTGGGAACACTGAAAAGCTTAAGAAGCTCATCCCTGAGCCTCCAAGTTCAACCTGGACCACTGCGCGGGCCTTGCTGAGAAGAGAGGAATTGCCAGAGCAGGAAGGCATCAGCTATACTTGGATATCATGAACAAAGATCTCGGTTTGTGGCGTAAGATGTCGGATGGAAGCACGGTTCGGCTGATTTGGATTCCTGAGACCAAAGAACTTCTTGAGAGGAATGGATTCCAGAACAAAGTCGTTGGCCACTATCCTGAAAATGCTCTTCCCCCTCAGGTTCCGGGGTATATCTTCGGGGACTACGAGAAGCTTAAGGAAGCCCTTAAGTTCCAAAGGATGCAGCCAAGAACTTTGGTATTATTTCCAGAACTGTTTCCCATTCATGGTCCGTAAGCTGGAGGAGTGATTCATAACCCTGATTATCCCTAATCCTTAAGGTGAGATACCTTCCTTCGCGGGTGAGGGCGAAAGTCGTCCCATTTTTCATAAATACAGCTTCGTCTGGCTGCGTCAGCAATGCCCCATCCGATTGCGAAGAGTAGCGTTGGCCAGAGTAGGAATGCCGCGAAGAGTAGGAACGGGCTTTTCTGTACTCTTCCCCACACCCATGCTGCCGCAAGTATTCCACCCAAGACATAGATACCTCCTTCTAGAAACCAACTAAAATGGAACACTCTCTCCTACTCCTGCTTCCTGACCGATTAAGTCCTCATACGAGGAACAGAAAGCCCGAAACTCCATGAGCATTGAACCGATTGGGCCATTCCGGTTCTTCGCCACCTTTAGGTTCATAATCCTCCGCTCCCTGAAGCCATCCTTTTCGTCTTCGGAATGAGGGTAGAGAAGGAGCACGTAGTCCGCATCGGATTCAAGGGCTGAGGAGTCCCTAAGATCGGATAGTTCCGGATCTCGTTCCACCCTCTCCGAGTACCGCGAAAGCTGGGAAGCACAAATCAGGGCAACATCCTCTTGCATGGCCAGGAGCTTTAATGCCCTTGAGATCTTGGAGACCTCCTCATAACGGGAGTTGGAGCGCCCACCGGAGTGCATCAACTGAATGTAGTCCACTATCACTAAGGAAGGATTTATTCCATTGGGGTGGCGACGAATGATCTTGGCTAACGAGGATGGAGTACAATCAGTCCTCGTCACCAGAGCCAAGGGAGCCTTGTCCAAAAGCTTCCGTTCCTCCTTCCGAACATTGCCTTCTCGTACTTCCCGCAGATCCCTTTGCCCCATGATTGCAAAGAGTCTCCCAATAATGAGGCCAGCCGGGGTTTCCAGGGACACGAAAAGAGTGGGAATGCGCTGTCTAATGGTGATGTAGTTTATCAGAGATAGGAGAAAAGCAGTCTTCCCGGAACCGGGACGCCCGGCGACGATCATGTACTCACCGCGATCCACAGAAGGGATAATTTTCTTCAGGTTTGGCCAGGGAAGGGTAATCTCCTTTTTCCTCTGCCTTAGCTTCTCAAATTCCTCGTAAGCACTCTCAGGAGTGAGGACTTCCGTTTCGTCAAGCTTCATCTGATTCTGCACGGATTCTATAAGAGCTAGGGCTTCCTCAATAACCCCGCCATTTGAGACAATCTCGTGGGCCTTGGCAATGGCTTCCGCTACTTTCCTGCGGGAAATGCTTTCTTTGAGAAGCTGCACATAATTGGGAAGAAGGGAGAGACTAGTCCCGTTTAGGGCGATGTTCATCAGGGTTTCCCTTCCACCGATCTTCTTTAAATCTCCAGAAGCGGAGAGATGTTCCAGGACTGCAGCCAAATCGTAGGGTTTATCCTCCTGAAAGAGCTGATTAACTGCCTTGAGGATAGTATTGTAAGGGAATGAGAGATCATCCGGGGCCACATCCACGTACTCGAAACCCTGCCCGTATGCAAGCAGGGTCCCCAACACGATCTTCTCCATGCCTGCCTCCTTTCCAACATCTAGCATACAGAAGTTAACAGAAGATGTCAAGTGAGTCTTTCCATTGTAGTGCCTTCGTCATTAAGGAGGTAGGCCTCTTGGGCAGAGGTGGACACGGATTCGGAATCCAGTTTGTAAGTGATTTCAATACCCATTTCCTTTGATATCCGCTTCCAGGTAATCTCCTTAATTGGACCTACCACAGTCCAGCTATCTATCTGCCTCATCTTGATATACATTCTTGGCTAGCTCACCTCCGTTCAAATCACTCTTGGACTCACACCGAGAGAGTGACAAAGTTTAGAGTACAGCCTGTGGTTCCTTTCCTCCAAGTTTGAACGGAGCTCCCTCTTCAGATCCTTCTCATTGGGGAGAATCACGCTCACTCCTTCGGGCTCATATAGGAGTCCTCCAGGAGGGCTCATTGGGCTTAGGCACTCTGTGGCTTTCATGAATGCCTGGAAGCCTCCCAGGGAGTCTACGATGAAGTTGGAGTAGAACATGCTGTGGGAGAGCCAGTGAGTGTGGCCATGGCAGAAACGATGGATCCGAATCCCTCGCTCGAGAAAGGTCAAGTACTTCATGGTGATATGAGAGAGATAAGCCGGAGCATGTGGGGAAAACCGGGAGTAACCAAACCCATGATGGAAGAAGATGTTAGTTCTACCAACTGAAAGGATGGTCTCAGTTCCCGAATATTCCGCAGGGATGCCCTCTGAACGGGCGTAACGATATGTGAGCTCCGTGAGGTCGGAGCCATCGCCTCCACGATCGTGATTCCCGGAGATGAGAATGATCCTTGTCCCGGGAAAGCTCTTCCTTAGATCGCCAAGGATAGCTGTAGCCGCAGCTACTTGATAGGGCACGATTATGGAGTGAAGTTCCTGATCATGGTATACTCCTCGTCCCGCAACGAGATCTCCGCAGATGACAATTACATCCGGATCTTTCTTGAGGTTGGACAGAGTAGAGAGAAAACTATCGTAGAGAAACCTCCGGTCTCCGATATGCAAGTCCGAGATCGCAAAGATACTATCTTTCGCCATCTACAAACCTCCACAATCTTTGGGCGAGAGCAAGAAGCTCTTCTTCATCCCTGGCATAGTTTGAGGCCGCAAGAAGGGTGATGGCCCTAGCAATCCTCCTTTCACCCTGCCAACTTGGGTTTATCCGAATTAACCTTCCTCCGTAGTGGAAGAACTCAATCTCATCCCCAGTAGAGAAGTTGGGCTCTTCGAACATGGAAAACCAGTACTTCTTCTGTTGCGGCGTAATGACTTCCACTCGCCAGTACTTCTTTCCGTTTCCCTCCTTCTGAATTATGCTGCTTACGACTCCTTGCATGCTCTCTCCTTTCTTCGGAGACAGAACTTCTTGCCCTTGACCGAGTCCGGTCCCCTTTTTAAGACCTTGGCCAACTCCTCGTTCGGAAGATCCATGTGGGCTTTAAGATAGGCTTCCTCCCACGGTCTCCAGGCAACCTTTTTCTTCTCAAACTCCGCTTCAGATACGGCAACTATCACGAGGGGACTTTCACCGGTGACCCGATGGATCCGCGCAATTTCTGTCACCGGAAGTGGGAATCCGCTTCTGGAGAGGCTCTTCCGAACCTCACGCCTGACTAATCTGATCGACGGACGTTCTTTGTGCCACCAGTTGTCCATCTGGTCGTTGTGCAATTTTTACACGACAAATGTCCGGAGGTCAAGTACATCAACTAGCGAGAATAGGTGGATATACTTTGGGAACGGAGGTGGAAAGTGGCAGAACTTAGGGCGAAAGAGCTAGTGGAGGCAGTGAACGCCATAGTGGATGTCCTCTATGGAGAGGATAGACCGATCTCGCTAGGGAACTCCAAGATCTTCAGGGAGAGAATCGAGAGATTGGACTCTGAGGAAGGGAAGAACTCCACGGTCTTCCTAGATGATACGCTCGATCTCCGGAAGGAGAATATTATCCTTGAGACTTTGCTCGATATTGTCATGCACAGATCCGTAGAGCAAGCACTGGCTGCGTTTTTCCGAGATGGAACACAGGCTTCCTAGGTAATCTTGGCCCTGGACATCTTAGGGAATGAGAATAAGGAGGAATGCGCTATCGAGATCTGCTCTTGAAGAGATTCCAAACTCAGAAAGAGGAAGATTGGAACGCTAATTTTCTTGCTCCTCTCTTTGTACCTCTTTTTCCAGGGGTTCGTGGTCTAAGCCCAGGAGCCCAAGCCACTGTCACCCAGTCCTTCGTGGACCTCCTCAAGAACTCCAGGAGAGAGGATCAGAGTACCTATGCATACCTTGGGCGAGCCTTCCTCGAGGGAGCCCAAGCCCTAAAAGACTTTCTCAAGACCGATCCCGAACGCATTGCGATGGCAGTTGCTGAAATCATTAAGGATGGACCAGGAGCAAACCCGCTTGCTACTCTTCAGGATTGGAATCAGAAGCTCTTAACCCAATTGGGAATAGAGGCTAACCCTCAGCTTGTCCAGGCCCTGACTCTACTCCAGTTTGAACGGGCAAACATGTACTACCAAAACACCTTTTGGACTGCCCAGCGCCCACCTGAGCTTCCACTTGGAGTGGCCATCCAAGCCTCCGGGGCTTCCCTTTCTGGAGGATTAGGGGCTTGGCCTTCCGCGGCAAACCAAGTTATTAACTGGTACAACGCATTGAGAGGGAGAGGTGCATGAGCAAACCGAAAATTCTGGTAGTAAGCCGAGATCTCAGCTCTGCTGGTAAGCTAATAAGTTTCCTTAGCCCTGATGCCATTGTGGATTTCTCTCATGAACCTAAACCGGGAGATTGGGACATCATTTACGCTGGCGACTTAACAGTGGTTCAGGAGATCAAGAAAGCTTATCCTACGACTCCAGTTCTCCTCATGTCCCACAAAAAGCCTTCCCTTGAGGATCTCCGCAACGCTTGGAGCGCAGGAGCTTTAGGAGTCATCGATGTTTCTTCAGCCTCTCCTTCCTTCAATAAGGATGGAAATGGGAAAGTGCCAGAGATCCTATTCTTGGAAATTTACAATTCTATCAGAGGCCTGGATCAGCGTGTTGGAACTATAGAAAGGGACGTAGTGGAGTTAAAGGTAACTAGCTCTTACCTTAAAGAAGGCCTACAGGAGGTCTCCAAGAGGATCGAGAAATGCAATGGAAAGAAGGGGCTTGATCTTTCTTGGTTGGGATCCCTCTTCCGGGGTTTGATCCATAAGGCCCCATAACTTGACATCTGCTAAATGTCAGGTAATATCACCTCACTATGTTCATCCATAGGCACGACGGGAGGGAGAAGTCGGTTGAGGAACTCCTCTACGCGTACCTAGCCAAGCGCGGTAGGGGTCGAGTTGCTGAGGGTACTCTGTCGGAAATCGCTGAGGATCTGGGCAGGGCCCGTTCCACGGTAACACGAGCCTTGTTCTCCTTAAGCAAGCAGGGCATGGTACTTACCTCCCCGATTACCCGTGGACGAGGTTCAAGGTTCTATTATATTGTAGTCTGATAATTTTGTGAGATTGGTGGGGTCGTGGGGCTAAGTTATACCGCGGCCCCTTTTTCTTTTAACATTGGCCCGATGGATGAGATCAGTGACCTTCTCTTTGCGGCTATTCGGGAGGGCTTTAAAGAGGCCCTAGAAGAGAGTGGAGTGTTGGAGGAGCTCGATTTCGAGGGTGCTCTCGTGGATGCTCTGTTCTCCGTCCTGGAGCATGAGGAAACGGACTCCGAGCTGAAGAAGAAATTCAAGGCCTTTTTAAAAAAGCTCGATGGCGAATGAATTCTCTTATCTCTCCCCGCAAGCTCAAGAGAAGCTCCTTAACCTACCTTCATTAAAGTTTGCAAGCCAGGATTTCCTCGAACACATTGACAAGGTACTTGAGCCATTGGCACTAGAACTCCGGTACACATACAACTGGCAAGATTTCTTTAAATTGGCCTTCAAGACCTCCGCTTTTGTGGGTTCTCTCTCCATCCAGCAACGTCCCCTTAATCCGGGAAGCGGGAATTACTGGGAGATCATTCGTGCCCTAGACCGTATCCCTCTCACCCCAGAGCTTAAGGAGGATCTCTTTGTCGAGGCAGTCCAGGACTGGAATGGGTTTGTCGAGAGGATCTCCCGGCTAGCAGGAGTTACCCCAACACCACCTGAAGGTGTCCTTTCAGAAGTGGGAAGAGATGTGGATTGGGAATCATTCACCCAGTCCAGAAGCATTCATATCAATGTACCGCAAAAACCTTTCTTGCCCGAGCAAACTCTTCTGGAAGCCTATGAGAAACTTGAGACTATGCTCTCGAAGAACTTCCTACCAATTCCCGTAAACCACATCGTGATCGGTGAATACGAAAGCAAAGAAGGAAAGACCAAGAAGATCATTCTCCTTCCAGTACAAGCCCAAAAAGTAGCCTCAGGCCAGGATATCAAGGTAATTATCTCTTTGCCTGATGTCCTCCGGAACATGGGTTGGGAGTATCTTGGTACTGCCCTGGATCTCGTGAAATCTCCAAACCCTTCCAAGGGAAATAATTCCACAGAGGGCGTACTCTACGTATTGGGTGCAGTTGAGACTGATGCGGAGCCTTTACCGATCTCTCGTGATAAACCTATGTTTGGGGTTTCCTTAACCCTTGGGCAGGGCGAGCTTCTATCTACATCGCCCCAGGACCTTGCAACGACCTTTCAGCGGGCTTCGCATGGTTGGTGTGGTGGTGCTGTGCTCTCTCCTAGTGGACTCTCAGGTATGATTCTTTGGGCTCCTAGCCCGTTATCATCTTTTCCTTCTTATATTCCCAATGATATGTTGGCTTACTATGTAGGTGAGGCCCTCAAGAATGCCTCAGGGAGGATTCACAATGCGCCACTCCTGGGCATACAGTAGAGGAGCATTCGCCGAGTTCATTCTGGCCGCGGGTTTTCACGATCTGCCACCGGGCGAAGAGGGAAAGGCTTGGCTGGAGGCCATGGAATGTTGGAAGGAAATTCTCCCAATGGTCATGGCTGGAAGAGGGAAAATCCCTACACAGTTTTTGCCTGAACTTACCGAGTATTTTCCTTTCCTAAGGCTTCCCAAGTGGAGTGACCTTCTCCTCGAGATCTTTCCCTATCTCGTTGAACCCCTTTCTCTTCCCGAAGCTGAGAAAGCCAAGTGGCAAAGAAGGTTTGTTTCAGACTATGCAGGTCTTGAGGAGCTCCTTGGGCCCACCCGTAGCTTGGCCATCCTTTCAAAAATGTCTTCCTATTTCCCTGAGACCATCGCCATGTGGCCCAAAGAGGAGAGAGCAGGATTCCTCTGGATTCGGGAGGACCAAATCCCCCGAAAGGCTACCCAAGAGGATTTCTTTGCGGAGGCCAAAGTCCTAGGGTTTCTCCCAACTGATGATCTTTGGAAGAAGTTTACGCGCTGCATTCCCTATCTTGGAAACGATGAGTATGTGATCGGCGGAGCCATGCGTGAGTTCCTCTACTTCCATGGCATTCCTAGGCTTCCGCGCCCGTTAGATCCACCAAGACCGTTCTCGGAAGAGAGCATCTCGTTAGTTTTGGCGATAGAATGACTCGGCTAAGTGAGCTTCCAAAAGAGCTTAGGGGACTCTACCTCGTTTACCCTCATGGGACCTGGATTATTCAAGGTTTGAAGAAGGGCATTGTGAAGTCCAAGCGCTATCAGATTTCCTGGGAGCCCCTTGCCCTCATAGAAGACCACACAATCCTGGGAGTTATTGAGCTTGGGGAGCCCCTGGAAATTGGTTTAAAGGAGTTTAAGTCTCTAGAGACCTTGCACCGGGTATCTGAGGGAGAGAGGAAGCTCTGGTGGGGAGACAAGGAACCTCTTTTCTTCTACCCTGTTTTGGATGTCCTTGTCTTTGATGAGCCAATTCCATTCAATCCTCCTCAGGGTGCACAAGTTATCATTTCCAATGTGGAAATCCCTTTAGAGAAACTCCGGAAGGAGAAGTTTGAGACTGAAGGAGAGTTCGTGCTTCAGCTCCACGAGATTGACTACCCTGAGGGGACAAGGTCCCACTGGGACATCCGTATCTCCCTGGGCTTCGAGTTCAATGTCTACCGTAACCCTGCCTCAATGAGGATTGGAGACATGGCCAAGGCCCAGTACAAGACCTGCCCAGATGTCCTAGAGTGGATGGAGATCAGAAAGCCAAGAACGAGGAAAAAGGTGGGAAATCTCACCACTTATGTCACTCCCCTTGACAAGGGTCAAGTCAAGGTCCTCCAGTGGGATAAAGACCGTGTTCGCATGGTTTTTTATGGTACAGTCTTAAAGGGTACCTTCCTCTATCGTGACGGTATCCTCAGTAAAGAGAAGACTGAAGTGCGTTTTGGTTAGCCTCAGTTTCCCCTAATTTTTCTTTAGCTTCCCGAAGCCAGCCTAATAACCAGTCCGGACCTGGGTAGGAGGCATCACCTCGTTCACAAGTACTTATGGCGATCCCAAAACCCACGATTGCTCCAGTCTCATCGACTACGATGCTCCCACAATATCCATGGCGTGCTACAGGCTCCCCAAGTTCAAGCCAGAGCATATTTCCTCTGGGTTCAAAATTCCGTACCAGGTTAATTTCCTTTAGGTTTGTGGAGAGAACAGCCACATTCCCGCTCGGGCTAGTCCCGATTCGCATTTTGGGGAGGGCACTCCAGACAAAGGCCCAATCATCGGGATTGGCTGGAGTGGAAAAGGAAACTCCCCAATGATCGTCCCCGGAAAGCCTCTCGAGAGGGATTTTCCTTCCATCGATTGTGAGGGAGTCCTTAACATCCGAGAGAATAATGGGCTCTCCATTTGGGCCATGATCCACAATCACCTGGATCCCAGTCTTCTCAAGCTCCTCAAATTTCTTGTTGAATGCTTGGTAAATGGCCACTGCCTTGGCCGGATCCATGGCTTCCAGTTCCTGGAACGTAGGATCATAGGGAAGTGAGCCTTCCCCAGTGTAGCTCTTCAATAGGTCCTCCCCCCGGTTCTGGATCATGGAGCTTAGAAGGTCCAGCTTAAGGGCCCAAGATACCGGGGCTGTGAATATCCTTTTGGCAAGATCCATAAATTCCGGGTGAGCTTTGGAGAAAACATCCATTACATGGAGAAGGGTAAGACTTGGCACTGGGCGGAGGTTAGACCCGTATCCAAAGGCTGAGGGTCTGCTCACGATATATGGGAAGGAGGCCTGAAAAAAGGCGGAAACATAAAGCTGCTCCGGCTGTTTATAGCCCCATGTCTCCTTTCTCATTTGCTCTTGGTCGTCAGAGAGTATCTCCGTAGCCAGAGTCTCTACAGGCTTCATGAGGAGGATATTTTCATCCTGGAATGAGGTCAGGAACGAGGGGACTTCCTCAGGGCTGACGTTCACACCCAGCAATGAGGTCAGGCGGCGAGCAAGCTCATCTCGGAGTGCCTGAAGGCGCGTCTCAATTTCTGGATTTGTTTCCGCCGAAGATGTTTCGTCCCCCGCACTCATAACTTTAGTTTAGACAATTGATGCCTTGACAGCCAAGGTGGAATTCTTATACTTAGCATGTATGCGTAAACTGAAGAACATCTATGTTCGAGAGAAGGACCTTCACCTCATCGAGGAGGTTGAGAAGCTAGCGGAGAAGGAAGATAGGAGTTTCTCCCAGATGCTCCTCATCCTCGTGAGAGAGGCCCTGAGAGGAAGGCAAGAAGCTAGGCGGGAAGGAAGCGGGGTTGTTGAGTAGGATTGGTGGCCTCTCCTTGAGGGAGGTCCAGTGCATTAGGCAACGAGGTTCGTAGAGTTCTCTCCCGCCTTCCTCGATTCTTTTCGTCCGTGTTGCAGGCTCCCCGCATATGGTGCAAACCGCCGCGAGCTTTGTCACTTCATCTGCCAGGGACATGAGGATTGGCATGAACCCTAATGGGCACCCATTGCAATCCAAGTCCCTTCCGGAAACGATTACTTCTTTGCCTAAGCCCCGGAGTTGTTCGCAGATCCTCACAATTCCTTCCCCGAACAAGTGAGCGTTGTCAAACGCATAGAAATCCGCGCGGGTCCAAATATCAGGGGCATATACATCAATCGTCTCCTCCGAGATCCAAGCCGGCAAAGGAATACAGGGAAGACTTATCCCATTGTGGCTCATGATGAAAAACCTAGTATCCACCCCATCCATGGAGCACTTGAACGCAAGAACTCTCTTCTTTGCTAATTCAGCCCGTTTCACAAGCCTTAACATCTCCTTGGTCTTCCCAGAAAATATTGGCCCTGTGATTACCACCAGTTTTCCTTTCACGCTATCCTCCTCTTGAGCTTAAGTTTGTTCCGTTCTGGATTTCCTGGAACCAGTCCGATGGTGAGGTTACACTTTCAGGCGCTTCTGAGAAACAGACCATTTCCCGGAGGGGTAAAGGAGGGAAAGTGCTTGAGACAGACATCATTAGGGAATATCTTAATCTCCAAGATTGGCGGATCAAGGAGAACGCTAATATCGGTTATTCAGTTCAAGGGCTGAACCTTCGGATCATCCGCGAGGCTAGCGCGGAGTTTTGGTTTGAAGTCTTCGGGAACGAGACAAGGCAGCTCTATGAGGAGAGACTCCTGTATATCCACCAGCTTTCCCAGTTAACCCCCTACTGTGTAGGCTGGGATCTTGCTGATCTTCTTTTCCAGGGTTTTCATACACCTACCCTAAAGAGTAAGCCAGCTAAACACCTGAGGACTGCTCTTCTCCAGTTATGCAATTTCCTTTACTCCACTCAAGGGGAAGCTGCTGGGGCGGTAGCAGTCTCCAACTTTGATACTCTCCTCGCTCCCTTCCTGAGGAAGGAACCAGTTTCCGATGCTGAACTCGATCAGATTATGCAGGAATTCCTGTTCAACATGAATGTGCCAACAAGGGTAGGCATGCAGACACCATTCACTAATATCACAATGGATTTGGTACCTACTCCAGACATGGCTAGGCAAATGGCAATTGCTCCAGAGAACTGTGACTTTTCCTATGGTGAGCTTATTCCAGAGATGCGAAGGATTGCTGCTTCGTTCTTCCGTATTGCCTCCCAGGGAGACGCCGCAGGACGGGTCTTCACTTTTCCTATTCCCACTTTAGACGTTGACCCGGATTTTCCCTGGGATGATGAGCGCCTAGATCCGCTTTGGGAGGCCACAGCTAGGTATGGTATTCCGTACTTTGCCAATTATTTGACCTCAGGGCTTTCCCGGGAGGAATCCCGGAGCATGTGTTGTCGCCTTCGGTTGGATGTGTCCAAGATTCATGAACGGAAGGGCCTCTTCTCCGCTTTACCACTCACGGGAAGCATCGGTGTGGTAACTTTGAATTTGCCGGGGATTGCCCTCCGTAGCAGAAACTTCGAGGACTTTCAGAAGGGCGTTTCCTACCTCACTAGGCAGGCCATAACGGTTCTCAACAAGAAGAGGGATTTCATTGAGGAGATGACGGAACGAGGGCTGTACCCACAATCCAAGATCTGGCTAAGTGGAGTAAAAGAGAGTACTGGGAAATACTGGTCCAAGCACTTCTCTACCATTGGTGTTATCGGCATGCATGAGGCTTTGCAGAATTTAGGCTACGAGGAAGGAATTATCTCCCAAGAAGGGGTCTCCTTAGCCTTAAGAGTCCTTGATCTCATCAATTCCATTCTCACTAAGGAGGAAGGGCTATGGAATCTCGAGGCAGTTCCTGCAGAGGGAGCGAGCTATGATCTTGCCAGTTACGATGTGGCAAGATTCGGGGACGGAGCCCACCACCAAGGACCTAAGGAAGCCCCATTTTATACGAACTCCACCCAGCTACCCCCGGATGCTACCGATGATCTCTTCTTTGCCCTGGAGCACCAGGCTCCATTGCAGGCTGCATACACAGGTGGGACTGTATTCCATATTTGGCTAGGCGAGAGCGTGCCAAACCCACTTTCCCTGAAGCGGCTGGTCCGAAAGATCTTCGAGAGGTTTCCGATTCCTTACATCACCTTTACTCCAACTTTCTCAGTCTGCCCCGCTCATGGGTACATCCCAGGAAAGTATGAAAACTGCCCTCATTGTGGACAGCCAACAGAGATATACTCCCGTGCTGTCGGATACCTCCGTCCAGTCCAAAGCTGGCACAAGGGTAAGCAGGCTGAGTTCAGGCTGAGGAAGACCTTTACTGTTTCGGCCTAAAAACTACCTCAATCTTCATATTCGACGAGATGGCGAATAGCGGGAGAGTGGTGAATGCATTACCGAAGGACAGTCCATTAAGCTTTACATCTGCAAGTTCCCAGCCCGGAGCAGGTTTAAATTCAAGGAAGCGATCCTCTCCCAATGCCCCGAATAATGGTTTGTCGGAGATCACTTGCCCTTGTCCTTTACCGATAATTTGAAGCACGAATCCTTGGAAACCTGAAGGTAACGTTACTGGAATCTCCCACGTCTCTGTACCAGTTTCAGGCTTGGGTTGAGGAGGAGCTTCCGGAGCAGGTTTGGAAAGCGGAGTTTCGGTAGGTGGTTGTGGCTCACTAGGTGCCGGAGCCTGCGGTTGAGAAACTACTTGAGGCTGTTCGACGGGAGGAGATATTTCTTCCTGCGGAGCAGGTTTTTCAGTAACAAGCTCTGACGAAGTTTGTGGAGCAGGCGTAGCCTTCTCCTCTTCGGCCTTGTTGAGTAGATCAGAGTTCCATTTGAGAGCCTCGTTTACCTCAGATTCAAGATCCTTCAGGAGATAATCCGCTAGTGTAGTATCTGTTACCGGCTGTGCGGCATCTTTGGGGTACAAATCCCCAATGGTCAAATTTCCTAAGGCTTTTCGGAGAGATTCAATTGTTGAGGCGTTATTGAAAGACTCGAGATTCGAGACGATCGCATTGTAGAGCTTTTGGAACTTGGCATAGGCATCATCCACGACTTTGTTCTTGTCTTTTCCCTGAGCCCATTTGAACATGGTCTGAAACCAATCGGTGAAGTGGTTAACAGCCACAGACACTGCATAACGGATCGCTGGGTTCTGGATCTTATCTATACTAGCCAGCAGCTTGTCCCTCATATCATAGAAGTCCTCATGTCTTGTGCCTATGTAGTCCCACTCATCCCGTAATAAGCGTAAATTCCATCGAACGGTAGTGTCTAGGTCAGTCCTGGTCTTGAACCAATCTTGAAACGCTTGTGTGTCAACAAGCCAGAGATAATCGGGAGTGTCTTTTGATGCGAACTTTTTCCTCTGGAAAAGCTGCTGCTTTCTCGAACTTCCTAGGATTAACTTGTCGTATCTCATCTCTTAATAGTTTAGCCCTTTCCTTTCTCACTTATCAAGGTATTCCAACTCCTCGAGGATCCTTCTCCGATCTTTCTGCTTCTTGCGCTTGAGTCTCCGATCCTTAAAGTACACGGACTTCTGAGCTTTCGGTGGCCCCATTCGGATCTTCTTCATCGTCTCCTCCTTAACTTACAAGAGATGATTTTAGATAATCTTTCTCTTGGGGAGAAGATTGCAAGGGCTTTAAACGTAGCTGAAGAGGATAGCGACGCTTTCAGGTTGAGGCAATCCTAGTGGGAGAGAGGCCGGGTTTTA
>Ga0123519_10008472_pt1 | contig 15667 bp, 4 predicted proteins | sample YelNatPaOPRAMG02_FD_87396 | JGI IMG/M metagenome (GOLD analysis project Ga0123519, IMG submission 87396) | Hot spring microbial communities from Yellowstone National Park - Yellowstone National Park OP-RAMG-02 (version 2) | ecosystem: Environmental > Aquatic > Thermal springs > Hot (42-90C) ...
ATTGTGTAACGCCATCTTCTATGCGAATGAAACTGATTATGGAAGCGGGACCGATTTCTATAGTTATAATGGCGCTAGATATATCCTCAATTTTAGCAAGGATGAGGTAATTTTGAGGTCAGTAAATTACTATACTTATCTCTCAGAAAGTGGCGTGCCAATAATGCAAGGGAGTGGAACGCAATCAGCCCCATATTACTGGAATAATAGACTGCAGATGTGGAAGAGCATGTTTCATCAAGACGCAACCAACTATCCTCAAAGACCACTCATCCTCCTGCCAATCACATTGTTTCGGTCAAGTGAAGAAATATATCGTTATAACTATTTTGTGGGATACTACCTTAAATCAACTCTTTACTGGATATATGACACAACATCAAAGAACTGGAAGCTTGTATTGAGGAATGGGGATTATAGTGCAAGTGATAACACACATGACACTACACTCTTTACTTGCTACTCACCCAAGACACTTACTGGTGACTTAAAACTCCAGATGCCAGGCGTGGGTAATGACATTATCTTGAATAGCATTGTAATGAGACCGCAACTAATCTGGGCATATTACGATGATAATAACATATATCACTTCGTGTATTTCATCAAGACAATGCAAGGCGAGTATAGCAGTGTTATTCAGTATTACATCATGGATATCGCTTTCAAAGTTAATTGGGGTCCTGGCTATCCACAAATACAGCATCCAAGTATTACGGGGAAATTGGAGCCACAGATAACCCTCACTCTTCTTGAGGACTTATCATCAATCAGTAACTCACTCACGAAGATTAATATTTCAGGTGCTGACCAGACAAGCGTAGAGAAATATATTCTTGATTTTAGCATACCACTACTCCCAGAGACACTCAATCCACCTACGACTGGTGAGTATGATGCAACAATTGAATTTGGGAATGAGGATATTAGAGCAATTGTGCCATCGGTATTACAATCAGCGTTATCAGCAGGCAAAGTCCCAGTTGAGCACTATGCAAGTCTTTCGGATAGCAGTTTGCTGAAAATAGGAGACAGGACAGGTGATAATTCACTGGTGGACGATGGTATGAATGTGAGTGGTGAGGGGAATAGAATTGTTTTGTATCTTGAGCCTGACAATGAAGTATACAACATGAACCTTGTCAAGGCAAACAACGCGATATACGAAGCGAGTTTATATCCATTCCATACAATTATAAATCCCAACACAACAGATGATAGGAATACACAATACATCAATATCAGCACTCTTGATGTGTATAACTTCCTGTATAGGCTAATATATATTAATTCATCATCGCCAAACGAGATACTCATCACATCGCAATCATCATACATTGCAACAGATGTTAAGAAGTTCACGGGGAGAGTGATTGAGATTGTGCCAGTCTCAACATATGCATACATCTTCACAACTGATGGAATATTCATAATGTTTGACAACAACGGCACACTGATGTTTGAAAGAATATCAGATATGAAACTATACGAGGTTGTGGATAGTAATGGTAATCCTGATAGGAACTACACAACAGCAATACAAATTCTTGATGGCTGTGTGTTTATCGGTGGTGATAAGAAACTATACTTCGCAAAAGGCACAATGATAAAGGAACTCAATATCAATGGCATCAACTACTCACTACTGAAAAATCTCGGTAATGCAAATTTATCAAAAATCAAAGACCTCAACATCCTGCTTATCACAACTAATGCATACTCTGGAGGATACATCAGTAGTAGTAATAACATCTCACCTCTCATATCACCAGAACGCACCATAGCAATTGATATGGTAAATGGTGTGATGTATAACTTCGGTGTGTATGTGGATGTAACAAGACAAGGGAGTAGTGGAACATATAATGATAGACTTTACGGCACTGATATATTTGGCATTGGTAAATTCACAGGATACTACAATGATGCAGGATGGGGGAAATTTGATATTATTGAGGGCATTGCACCTTACACAATTATTGGGACTAAAGATGACCCAGCACAAAATGGTGCATATGTAGTTGATAATATTAAGGTTGTTGGATACAGGATTGTTGCTGATATGAGGCTAATAAAAATAATTGAGAAGGCAATCCTTATGATGGATAGTAGTGGGTATAATGGACAGGATATTGTTGCATTTGTGACACAACCACAACAACCAGCAATCAAAGGTTTCTTTAACTTATGGACTAATGGTAACTTCATACCTACAAATGTAATGAAGTCAAATATTTCGTATAGAACTGCAGTTGAGGATGTTGAGAGTTATGTAATGAAACCACAAGGACAATTCCAAAAGATGAACCTCATTATCAATCTAAATAGAAGCAATGGAAGTTTTATTAATATCTATGGGATTAGAGTTTTTATAATCCCGAGAACTTTATGGTATTAATCTATAAGATTAAGGGAGGTGTAAGAATATGGGTGCATTTGGTCAAAACTACCCGATAACTTCTTCGGGGAGCATAGACCCCAACTGGGATAGAACTCAAAGTCAAGGTAACCAGAACCAGCAGAACCAGCAAAACCGAACAGGTTGGGATGAAAATAAAGGAATGAACCTCAGAAATTATGGCAAATATTTGGTATTTAACAAATTTGGTATACCAGCAAATTCACCAAACTCCGAGAAATACATAAGAGCACTTGCCAAGCAAATGGGTGTCCAAGATGCTGATACTGCACCACTTGATGGGCTTTATTTTGGTATCGGAGCCGCAGTATATGAAAAAGTGTTCCATGGGACGGGGCTTCAGGGGGAAGTAGGTGATATAGGGAATTCAGACGAGTTTATTAGTTTCATGAGCAATAAGGAAAATGAAAATAGTGAATATGGGCAATCATTAAGAAATATCATATCAACATACGAAAACACATGGAAAGGTGTTGCTCAATCCATGTATACAAACGAAATGGAAGGATTAGAAAATGACTTCCAGAATAGGATGCAGGGGATTTATCAAGGCGGATACAAAGACTATGTTGACCAAGCAAGTCTGGAACTTGAACAGAGAAGTATAGGGCTACAAGAGAAAGCAAATGCACTTGGACTATTCAAAACTCTTGGGGAACTTGAAGCACAAAAACAAATGGGGAACCAGTTATCAAACACAGGACAGGCAATACTAAACTCAAAAATAAATTCTCAACAACAAGCAACGCAGTCAATTTATGACCAAGCAAGGATTGCAGCTCTACAAAAGGAATATGCAACAGCAAAGCAGGCAGCTCTCGGTGCTTTACAACAGCAATTTCAGACACAAGCACAGATTACTGGAACTAACCTAAACATTGATTTGAGTAAAGTTGAAGGATTAAGAAACATGTTTAACTTTGACTTACAACAAGAACAACTTAATGCTGAAAAGGAAGCAGCTCAAAGGCAAATGGAGGAAGCAAAGAAACAGGCTGAAGCAGCTCAGTGGGGGGCACTGGCTGGGTTGGCTGGAACTATTTTAGGTGGTATTGGTGGCGGATTATTATTAGGACCAGCAGGTGCAGGTATAGGGGCATCAGTTGGTGGAAGTCTCGGCTCGGGGATTGCATCACTATTCTTGGGACCAACAGCAATGTATGGTGGACAACAATCAACATCGGGATTGGCACCAGTCTTTAATAACTGGCAATCATCTTGGGGAGGAAGTAGTAATACTGCTAGGAGTGGTGTAAGATAACACCAAAAGGAGGATTAGTATGGGAAATCCTATAGGGGAACAAATATATAAAACAGCATATACTGCAATAAGTGGAGGTATTACAAATGTATCTCAAAAGAGTGAAGCAGGTAAAATAAAGACAACTAAAACTGGTATTGCTAATATTGTTGGCACTGGCTTTGCATCTGGTGTAACATTTGATAAGGTGAATGATGGAGTGTATATTGCAAAAAAAGCAGATGTTTTGCAAGATAATCAAGATAATGTGAGTATGGATACGATAGTTAATAATGTCTACAACATAGCACAGAAGACTGGGGAAGACCCATCACAGATATTACTTAACCATGCAACAGATTTACCGATGGATGCAACATCTGTTAATAACACAAAGAAACTATTAGCAACATATCTAGGTGGTATATATAATGCATCAAAGAATGGCGATGTCAATAATATCACTGTTGTAGGTGTGGCATCTCCTGAAATGGAAAGTATAAAAGACCCACAATCAAGGCAATTATTCAATCAAATGCTAGCACAATCAAGAGGTGATGCTATTAAGTCAATGTTACAAGACCTAATAACTAAAGGGCAGATATCATTTCAATATGTTGATGACAATGGGAAGCAACAGACACAGACAATAAAACTTGATGATGTATTAAAAGAGGCTGGCATTAATGATACGCAAGCAAAAGCACAACTACAGAATGTAGTAGATAAGATATCATCAACAGGTGAAGTGCTAGAACAGAGAAAGGATATCTCTGACCCATCATTGGAAAGAGGTGCAATAGTAAAAGTATCGTATGGCTCGGATACACAAACTGAAGAACCAGTTAATATGCCAGTGGCAAGACTAGCATTATCTCTAGTAAAACCTGTATTAACTCCAGAGGAGAAGGTAAATTGGGGAGTAGGTTTTCAAAGAGGTAGATTTGGGTATGAGGCATACATGACTGACTTCTACAACATGGTAGCAAATGAACTCCCGAAGGTAATACATAATGCTGGTGCAGAGGTATCAAATGCAGTGGCGTTAAATCCTGAAAATCAACTCAATAAGGCTAAATCAATCTATGATACTATAATGAATGATAAGGGGCTTGCTGACTTTGTGAAAGGGGCAACCCAGCCAGTATTAACTCCTATGGATGAGGCTAAAGTGAGAGAAATACAAGCAAGGACTGCTAAAGATATAATGCAAATGAAACTAATACAAAGCAAGTTATCACAAAACGCAAAGAATGTATTAAAAAGTGATGAGTTTAAAGCATACAAGGATGTAACCAATGCTCGCATAAAAGACATAATCACCGTTGCGAGTGCTTATGGAATAAAGATAACACAATCGCAGGATAGCAATGGATTAATACAACTTATAGGAATTGAGACAATAAATCCCAATACACTCCAAAATGCAATATCAGCATTATCATCTATGAAAGACGAGAACCTTGATGAATACTTGAGTATGAATAAAAACCTAACTCCAAAAGCAAAGGCAATTTCAAAGGATACCATTACTAAAATCATTGATGCGTTAATAGAGCAGGCAAGGAATAAATTAAGTCAGGAAGGGCAAGGAGAAACACCAAAAACCAGTGGTCAATGAGGGGATGTGAATGAAAGTAGAGGATATCTTAACAGCACCAATCAGTGATGTAAACAAGCAATTAGATGAGCAACTACGGGATGTGCTATCTGATATAGCATCACCACTACCAGAGAATGCATCAAAAAATATAACTAGTGCTTGGACAAATGCTTCATACACACAGCAGACACAACCACAACAAGTAGAAGAATTCAAAGATGACACTGATTTGGTAGTTGATACCATTAAGCAATCAGCAAAGAATAATAACTTTGATGTGTCTGATGATGATATATACACTGCATTATACAAGGCACAAGGCGGTAGAAAACCACCAACAACATACCAAGTATCTACTCCTAAACCTATCACTCAAGAACAAAAGCAAAGTGTTGATACAATAAAGGGAGTGTTAGGGTATAGTAAAATTGACAATCCATATACTTATGTTGGTATACTTGATAGTAGATTATCAACAACACCTCCCCAAATAAAATCTCCAAATGGGTTTTATGACCCACCAGCATACGGATACATCAAAAACACATTCGGTATAGAATTATCAACTCCACATCAAAAGAGTATAAGTCAAGAAATAATTGAAAGTAACGAAACATTAAGCAATCTTAATTACTCACTCCAAACTCCAGTTGAGATAGCAACTGCCACTGCACAACCTACAACAACAACTCAAGTGAATGTCACTCAACCTAATGATAACTTTAATGACGAGCCATTGATATCAAAAGCAGTTAAGAAGAGTATTGATATGTCACTTAATGCATTATATGCAATTGGTAGTGGATTATCAATTGTAGGCTCTACAATCACAAGAACAATCCTTGCACCAATTGCTATTAATGAAGTTAAGGTTGAGGCTAATAGGATTAATAATATAGTGGATATCCTTAAGAGTGGTGATAGTGGATACAAATTCGTTGTTACATCATCTCCATTACAATACAATGTAGACAATGATAATAAGACTATAACGATTGGGCAGACTAGTTTCTTGAATTTAATGGATGAACTTGGTAAGTATGGATTTGTTAATAGAGATGATGCTGTAAACCTCCTATGGAATACTGCAAAGGCAAATCATAATCTCAATAATGTTGAACTTAAGTTTAGTGATGTATTTGGTAAAAGTGATATTGGTAGTGCTATGAAAGCATATTCAGAGGCACCGATATCAGATCCAGATGAAGTTAAAAACCTTGACAATCTATATACAAAAGGAATATGGGGGCATAGCACATTTGATATATTTGATTTTATAAATAAAGCATACGGCACTCAAAGATATCCAACTGGAACTCAAATAGGAGTTTCACTTCTTACTGATATATTCACAGACCCGTTAGTATTCTTAAGTCCAGTGAAGGGGGCAAGGGTAATAGCAAAGGCAGGTGATTATATTCTTGATGGAACTGATTTATTTGACAAGGCAAAGAGAGCAGTGCAGGTGGCATGGCTATCTCAAACAATGACACATGATGAGTATGAGGTATTCAAGTTACTAGGGAATGATGATGTTAAGAATAGTTTAAATGTGATAAGTGCATCTGACTTACTCAAAACATATATAACTGAAAAGAAACTTGACCCCAGCACACTTCTAGGATATCCAACATTAGAGGAATTACTAGGTGAGTTAAGAGATAGTGCAAATAAGATTAGTGACAGACTAACTACTATAAATAAAGACACGCAGGAGATGGCATCACTTGATGACTTTATATCAAACATGGGAATGCAACTAAATCAATTAACACCTGATGACTTCTTGAATACAGAGAAAATAAAAACTATTACTACTAGTATTGATGATGCAATTAAAGGGGATGAATACAACATAGTAAATGCTTTGAATGATGTTATTGACAATGAAGTAGAGCATCTATCAAGTAAGTATAAACTCAATCCTGAAAGGTTATCATCGGTTATTGATAAACTACAGCAGGCATCTATACTTGATACAATAACTAGAAGCACGAGATATCAATCACTCCCCGTTGAGTTTTTTAAGAGAATGACAATAAGCGGGGCGGATGATTTAGTATCATTTGATGAATTCATGAAAACATTTAACAAATACAAGGATACACTTTTAGAAATTGATGATATGACAAGTGATAATCCTCAATCAGTATTAAGGAAATCGGTTTTCAATTCCATTGGATTAACAGGAGATACGATTGAAGACCCGAGTAAACTTGATGTGATTAAGATAAATGATAGTAGTGGGAATACGCACAAGTTTATGAAAATCTCTAGGGATGTATACAAGAGATGGAAACTACTAGTTAAAAATCTAAATGCATCAACTGACTTAAGGAGGATACTGAATAGCCCAGATATTGCTAACATAGTATACATATCAAACAACAAATACACCTTATATAACCTAATGGGGCAATTAGCAACATTCGGTGATATGAGGGAAATGAAGATTGGAGATATCACTAAACAAATACCTGTGGGAGTATCGGCTGATACAACAATTGGTGAAATGATGACAAAAGCGGTGTCAGATGATGCTATAGCAAAGATGATTGATAGTGTAGCCGAGAACTTACCAAGTGATACATTCTCAAGTCAAATGAAAGCAAAAGTGGCATCAACAATGAAAGCACTCATTACTCCAGATATATCAATGAAGGATATCACTCCAATTGAGAAAGAATACAATGGTAGGAAGGTATATCGTTATCCAGTCCAAGTTGGTAGACTACTAAAAATGGATAAAAGCAGTATAGAGGAAATGATGAAGAACGAGGGGGAAGATTTTAGTGAGGAAGGTGCCGAAAGAGTGATGTCAAGCAAAATTAGTGAGCCAAATAACTTTCAGAATGCCGAAACAGGAATGATACTTGAAATGACAAAAGGATTAAGAAAAAGATACATGCTAGTTGATTTCATTAGAGATGTGAAAGACCAAGCAAGCATAGATACATTAGTAACATCACTACGAAATGCTTTTGATAAGGTAAATTTACCACCTGAAGACAAAGCACTACTATCTGAATACATTACTAAAGCATACAATACCATAGACAATGCAAGGAATGAAATAATAAACAAAGCAAGTGAATTGATTGATAACTTTAAGAATTCCGATGAAGCAAAAGCAATACTCATGTATGCATACAGAACAACATTCAAGGGGATTGAGGAAGACCCAAAAATAACTAAAAAAGTCAATGAGATTGAGAACATTATCAAAGGAGAGATTACCGCACCTGTAACAAAACAAGTAGAGGAGAAGAAACCAATAGAAAAGAATATAGAAGAGAATATTCCACCATTATTAAAAGAGGCGATGGGTTATAAAGATATGGAAGACTTCGCACAAGCATACACTATATTCGTGAATAGAAAAGGAGAAATGCTGAATAACACACAAAAACTAGAAGACGCAATCAAAGATGAGATTAAAGAAAATGGAGACCCACTCACCCAAAATGCAGTTGACAATGAATTAAAGGGAATTAAGGAGGAGGTAAAAAAAAGATTAAGAGAGAATAGCATCACAGATATAGAGCTACCTAAAACAGGAAGAACATTCTTTTTCATAAAAGAAGGCACAATAGAAACACCTCTTGATGATGAGTATGCTACTGAATACTTTGCAGATATATACAATAAGGCAATGGCTTTAAAAAGGGAAGAAGGGATTGGTGAAGAAACACCTCAAGAAGTAAACAAACTGAATATTGAAAGTAATGAACAATCAGTAGAGAATGCGGTTGCTAACTCAATCAAAGGTTTAGTAATTAATAATAATGTTGATGTATTGGGATTGGCTAAAGATATCGTTGTAGATTATGAAACTTTAGGGAAGGGGGCGATACTAGATGGAATACGAAAAATATATTTAGCAAATTTACAAGGTGTGATGGAAGAAGAGATGAACACAATAAGAAACACACTTGTAAATAATGCTGACTTATTTCTAATACCATCAAAGGAGGTTGTAAGGAGGTTATATAGTGAATTTGATGAGGCGTTAAGAGAAAATTCAGTAGTATTGAGTATCTTGGGGAAGGATGTGAATAGGTTTAATAGGTTAATGAAGTCGGTAAGAGAGGAGGGCTTTCTTAATTACGATGATTTACAGGATAGTATAGACAAGATAATCAACTCCGAGAGTAAGAGTAAAAATGTTGATGAGGCTATGAAGAAACATATATTTAACTTCCCATTGTGGCTTATTAGCAATAAAGATTTCAAAGATATCGTTATTAAAGCAAAGAATGATATCAGTAACATAGTATCACAGGGATTATCAACTGCAAATCTAATGAGAGACAGAGGTGTTAGAGATATCATGAACATAATGAAAACATCAAAGACTATGTATAGGTTACCATCCATATCATTATGGAATAAGGGACTAACAATCACACCAAACAAGAATGTAACTAAATACCTAATACCAGCAAAGACTAGTAGGGATGAAGTAGAACAAATGATGAATACTATACTTGAGGTAAAGTCACTTAATAAACTTGATAAGATGGTATCATTCCTCAATATTGGTAGAGATGAGATAATTAAGTATACAAGAGGTGTGCAGGCATTAATGAACTCAATTATACCAAAAACATTGAATGAAAAAGCAAAAACAGAAGTTAATTTCTTGAGAATGGTGATGAATAGTGTATACTCCGAATTAAGCAATGTATTTAGAAACAAGACTAATGAACTAAACTTACAGATTGGTCACACTCTAACAGAAGTGGAAAGGGCACTTAAAGAAGCATTGAGACCTCTAGTGTCAGTGAATGTGGTAAAGAATAGGATTGTTGATATTGCTAAAAAGGCGGTAGAGAAAGGGAAGTTGGGTGATGATGTATTAGAACTAGCAAAAGAAATTGAGAAGACAGATTTTGGTGATATAAAGGCTCTACATATCATTACGGCAATCACAGATAATACAGATATATTTGCTAATGCATTCATGAATGGAAAGAAATCATTTGCTGAACTATTTGAAACTGACTTCCTCAAAAATGCTAAAAATACCAAAGACCTGATGAGGTTAATATCAGAACATGATGGCGGCAGAACATTAACTATGATGGGTGAGGCATTGAGGCAAAGATTAAAGATGGGAATACAAGGTGGTGAGGCAAAGAACTACATTCTAGACCCCAGTATAAAACCTCTTGACTACATTGCATTCTATTCAGCAATTGGGAAGAAGGATGGCGATGATATCATTGAAGGACTTAAAGGATTTTCAAAGACGGCGGAATTGGCAATAAAAACAAATGCAACAGATGAATTTGATAAACTGATGAGTTACTTCCTTAAACCTGCTGATACATTATTTATCAAGACTTATGGCACATCAATCTATGCCGATGTAGTGAATAAGATACTACACAGGACTTCGGAAATGGATAATGTAGCACTAGATGAAATTTCTGGATGGATGAACAAATTGATAACTGATATAACAAAAGGGACTTCGTTATACATAGAACCTGAAGCAACAGGTATGGGTGAGGAATACTATAGATACATATTCCTTAAGAAAAATGATGATGGAAGAGGAATATTCTACAGGTCACCAGAATATAGGATGCTACAAAATGATACTGAATTATCAATGAAACTATTCAATACATTGATGACTACGCAGGCACCACCAGTAATTGAAGCATTGAAGAAAGACCAGCAAGTTTTAACATCATTGATACCAAGAATTATATCATCAAAGGAGGCAAGGACACAAATTGAATTAGTAAGAGAAACCGAAACAGGTGTCAAGAAGGAAATGAATATTGATGAGATATTGAGTGAGATTGAGGATGTTGAGAAAGAATTTGCAGTTGGTGTATCAACTCAAGAAGCAAATATATATCACATGTTATTATCTTCCGCAACGCAGTCAATGCCGTTATTCACATTTGCAAAGACACTTGGATTTAATAATGACACGCATGCAGTTGAATTCTTAAACTCCCTTATAGGGAAGGAAGGAGAACTCGGCATAAAGATTAAGACTATAGAAGAAGGTGGTAAGGTGGTAATAACTGATAAAGACCTAGATAAATTTGAGAGTGAGGTTGTGAATAATATCAAAGAACGAATAAAGAAGCCTATGAAACTTGAAAGGATATTTGTCCAGAATACATTGCTAGCAATCGCACACAAGATGGCATTAAAGCAAATAATAAAGAATACAAAATCATTCTTGATGAACCCATCAGTTTCAAAGACACTCCTTATCTTTGGTAGAAGTGCAATGGAATATAAGGTAGGTGGTATTACGGAGATATCCAAGAAAATGTATATACCAATTAAAGATATCGTGAAAAACAATGAGAACATAAAGATTATTGAAAATCAGATAACAGGCTCTGAAACTCCTCTAACAATGTCAATTATCAATAACCCATTATACCTGAATGCAGTTATAACGGCATCAAAGTATTCAAAAGACCCAACAGGGCTTATTCGTGCAAGTATAGCAATATACAAAGACTACATGCAAAAGGTATATAAAGATGGTGTAAATATTGTTGTTGATGGTAATAAAAAGACAATAAAGGGGATGGATGCAGTTATAAATGCAATGAAGATATTCTATCCTGACACTGTGTCAAACAAGGTTGGAGATAATTTCTACAAATCATCATTCCTATACAATATGAAAAGATTAGCAGAAGATTACTTAAAGAGTAAATACAAAATAGAAGATACATCAAAAGTAACGGAGGATACGGCAGATAAGATAATAACTGACTTATGGAAGAAAGGAAAAGAGATTGATACAGATAATGAATACCTATTACTCAAATTACGAGAAAGAAGAAATATACCAGAAGAACAATACCAGAAACTAATGCTATCTCGTAGTGGTGGGGAACCTTCGGATTTGAAAGGGCTTAATGAAACTGGTATATTTAATCAGATAACAAGGGATGAGAATGGGAACCCAGAAAAGAATATATGGGATGGAATAACAAACATTGTTGGGTATATATTCGCAAAGAAACGAGGATTAGACTTTGATGTCAAATCATATCCAAATGAGTTAAGATACATATTCACAAATGCTAACTCTTTACTGGAGGAGGTAATTGGGAAAGGATTTAAGAATGAATTACCCGATATAAACATTTGGAAGGATTTTGAAAACTATATAACTACATTAAACGAAAAATCAATTATGGCTATTGAGTATAATACCAAAATACCAGTAGGCGTTGCAATGCCAATCACAAAACTAAAAACGCTGTATGACCTCATAAAAATTATGAACCCATACAAAGATGTTGGTATCTACACATACGAGAAACTAATAAAGGAGGTAAAAAACCTGATACTACCATTCTTGGATATTGAGGCATATAGTAAGGTAATGGGGAAGGTGGCAGGTGCGTTGGGGGTGTTGAGAAGAAGTTTAATCACTTGGTTTCCATCATTTTATCTACAAAACCTAATTGATAGTATAACAAAGCATATTCTAGCAGGGGGGTCTTTATCATCGGTTGTAACCGCAACATCATTCCTACTCAACAAATACATTGATGGTGGAGATGAGAAACTAACTAACAGAGCAGCAAAAGAGATAATGAATACCGAGTGGAATAACCTTGCATCTGACAAAAAGATAATTGTGCGATTTGTTGATGGGGACGAGAAAACAATACCTTTTGAGGATATACTAAAGGATATTGTTAATGATAATGAAACAACATCGGCAGAGGTGGCATCAATCATAAATAAGAATATAACGGATATTATTGGACCGAGACTAGTGAAAGAAATTGAACTTAACTACAATGAGGAAGGTAGAAATGTATCAAAGATACTCAATTCATACGATATGATATACAATGGCTATTCATTGAGTGATTTGTATGAACTAGCATCATCATTGAGAGTGTTTAATGTTGGTATAACGCTATCAATATCACAAGATACATTGAGAGACGATATAAACCTATTAATGCAAACATACTTCAATAGAATGACTAAAGTAGGAGAAAAACGAGAAGGAATAATGAAAGATTTGAATAAAGCAAAGACAATACTATTCAACACAATTAGAGAAATGAATATGCAAAAGAAAGTATTGATAAGGCTTAATGGGACGGTGGAGCAAATTGCTAGGTTTTCAACATTTATTGATAGCATTGCTGAGAAGGGGCATAGTATTCCAGAAGCATTACGAAGAATAGACACATGGCACTTTGACTACTCAACAATCTCAAAAATTGAGAAAAAGTATATTAACGATATCTTCTTCTTCTGGACTTTCTTTAGAAAAACATTTGAGTTAGGATTAAGGATGGCAACAACAAAACAGGTATTAGTAGGGCACTTAATAAAATCAAGGTATGATATGAATGGCGAGGCAATGGGATTACAAGGTGCATATCTAATTCCTATTGGTATCACAACTCAAGGAGGGATACCTAAATTACAGGGGATTGGATTGGATAGAACATTCTCGGTATTATTCCCACTCGCACTTGCAATGGATGCATCAGATAGTTTAGAAAATACTATAAAGAAAATACTCCTTATAAAACCTGCAGTTGATAAGCAATTAGAAATAGGCTCTAGGGGATTGATTAAACCTACAATACCAGAACATGCACTTGATTATACTGATGCACTAATGCAAATGGCAGTAGATACGGCATCTCCTTTTATTGAACAAATAGTAAGTATGTCAAATCCATTAATAAAGTTAGGATTACTACTTGGTGGATATTCATTAAACTTTGGTCAGATAAAACAAATAAAGAACAATGGTGAATTATTCTATTTCTTTGGAACTTGGCTACCAGTTAGTGAGTTAACAGCATCGGTATTCTCTTCGGTTGTTAGAAGGAATGTATTCTTTGGTGGTGTTAGTCTTGAGAGTTTCTTATTCCCAGTGTCAATAAGAGCAAAGAAGATACAAGAGGTAAGTAAAAAGGATATATCACAAATGCAGGCAGGAGTAACAACCGATGTGAAAAGAATGCTAACATCACTAGTCTCTAAAGAGACTAATAAGGATGTATTAAGGAGAACGGCAGGTGAGGAGGTAAGAAGAAAATTAATACAAGGATTATCAGACTTAACACAACAAATAAGGCAATATAAACAGACTGCAGATGTAATCAAGAACTATAGGAGGATTATAAATGAGTAGTGAGTGGAAAAAACAAGTTGATGAAGAACTAGATAAAATAAAGCAAGAACGCTCTATATCAACTCCTCTTTCAAATTTTGATGCTATCGTAAATACACGATACCTATCATCAGTTATTAATCCTATCCAAACCGATGTAGGGAACCTCCAAACCGATGTAGGGAACCTCCAAACCGATGTAGGGAACCTCCAAACCGATGTAGGAGTATTAAAGCAGGTCAACTTCTACAATGGAGCACTCATCATACCTATTGAATTTGTTTCAAATTTATTTTTAACATCAGGTAGTCTATATTTTCAGCAGAGGCTTATTCCGATACCAACAAATGTTTTTAGTGTGTGGGTAATGGAGGATGACTACACTCTTACAAGTGCACTTGACAAAAAAGTTGTGCCTACAATCACCAAAGTAACAACAGGTAACTGGGGGCTAATGTATAAGGTAATATTCGGTAGCCCATACGCACAGAATAACAAAATACTTATCATGCAACCACCTAAATACACTATAGCAAATGTCCTGTCAGGCTCATTCACAATAGCAAACCAAGCAATAGGGACTTGGGCAGGATATAGGTATTCATCAACAGCACCAATTGAAACTACAATTTCAGGCTTATCTCTTGATACTGATGTATTTAATGTGTATTATGGATGGGGAGGAGTTGAGTTCCTGCATGGTGGATGGGGATTTTATGAGAGTGCTTCAGGTAGTGCAGTGGCAGGTATAATGTATATGATAAAGAATGGCACAACGATAAGAATAGTGGTAAAAGCAAGTGGATACTACTCCCCAATGAGCTATTGGATTTTGAGGGCAGTATTACCAACACCATCAATTAACAAAACAATATCAATATCATACGCAAGAAACACGAATATATTTGTAACGGAACTTGGCTCTACACTACCAAAGTATGTTGATATTATGCTTGGTAACTCAACACAAAATCTTTATGCACCAGAAACGATAACTGCATATTACAATCTCTCAAGCCTATCAACTACGGGATCTGAACCACCAGATGGATGGGGATTTATATGGAAGAAGATAATTAAATACAATACATCAACAGGTAAGTGGGAGGTATGGGTGTATTTGGGGCAAAATGCCGAAACAACCAATAACCTCTTTAATGGTGCAAATCCTAATGTTGTGAAAGTTAGGGCATGGTATTAATATAATAATGGAGGAGGCAAAAATGGGGATGGAAGATGATAAATATTTTGAGAGGATGATAG
>Ga0123519_10008473_pt1 | contig 15666 bp, 9 predicted proteins | sample YelNatPaOPRAMG02_FD_87396 | JGI IMG/M metagenome (GOLD analysis project Ga0123519, IMG submission 87396) | Hot spring microbial communities from Yellowstone National Park - Yellowstone National Park OP-RAMG-02 (version 2) | ecosystem: Environmental > Aquatic > Thermal springs > Hot (42-90C) ...
ACCGTTACGCGAAATTCTATTATAGGTAGCCCAGCGTAAAGAGAAATGTCTTGCCAAAGCGTGGATTGACCGAAATGGGACTCGATCCTGATCGTCGCACGCACTGGCCCTTGCTCCACCAAGCGCACCGTTGCGTTACCAAATCGTCCCTCGATCTCCTCATAAGACGCCACGCCGTGACTCCAAGTATCGGAGTCGTCCCGCAGAACGATCGGACCCGCGGGAGCAGCAAGGAGTTCTAATGATCTTCGCAAGTCAGTTATACTCGTAAGCTGTCCGGATTGGGGATCAACTTCCAGTCTGTATCTTTCGCTCTCGAGCGTGGTATCTGTGCCGATAAGTTGGCTTGATGTGGGGGATAGTTCTTCTAAGCGTATAGAATAGTACGTTTTATACCCCAGCGGCGGAATTGTATCCACAAAGATTCTAGAAGGCCGAGTTCCGGTGTGTTCGAACACTGGCTCCACCTTTTGCGATGCTATTACTCTTCCATTTTGATCTACAAGTGAATCGCCCGTGTCATCAAACTGCACGTTCCAGGTCACCGGATGGGCGTGTGGATTGAACACAACAAAAGGCCTGCCCTCGCCCTGGGTATCTACGTTGCAGGCAATACTCGAAAGTGCCGTAACTGTCTGGTAATCTACTGTGTCGAGTGAGCAACCCAACCAGTTCCGCACATCTTCATAAGCCTCTTCCAAGCTCGTACCCGCCAGAATATCGTGAAATTGGCTCAGAAGTAAGCGCTGCCACGCGCACGCAAACTCCTTCTTTGGAAAGCTTCTGTGCACTGCCAACTTAGCGAGGGAGCAGAAGATTTCAGCGCATACGAGCGAGTTCTCCGTCTTGCGGTTGAGAGCCTTTATCTGCGAATGGGCGCTGTAGCAACCTACTGCATGATGTTGAAGATCTCCCTTAACCACTGGAAAGTCGACACCTTCCGAAAGGGCATGCTCAAAGAATCTTTCCAGGGTTCCAAATACCAGATTCGGCGACTGATCGTCTTTTTGCAGTCTTTGTATGCACCGGATGTTCGCGATAGTTGGACCCCCTCCGTGGTTTCCGACCCCGTAAAAACACGTGGCCACGCGCGAGCGCGGTGCCCTGTTTTGTGCGCTTTTTGCGACGTGATCAGCTATCTCATCAGGACCCGTGCAATATGGCTCACAGACTCGGTGTGCCAAAACCCGGGATCCATCCGGCCCCTCCCACCAAAAGACGGGTGCCGGCAGCTCTTTTTCATGCGGTCCTGGGCGCATAAACACGTAGTACTTGATTCCCGCCTTGGCAAGTATTTGTGGCAACCCAGCGTTGTGACCGAACGAGTCTATGTTGTAGCCCACCGTTACATCCACACCGAACTTTTCCAGAAAGTAGCGCTTACCATAGAGCTCGTGCCGCACGAACGATTCCCCGCCCGGGATATTGCAGTCCGCCTGTTCCCACCAACCACCAACCACGCTCCATCTTCCTTCCGCTACGAAGTGGCGTATCTCTTCAAACATTTCCGGGCAAGTATCTTCAATCCACTTGTAGGTAGCAGCATCCGCCCGGGTGAATACGAAATCCGGAAACTCCTTGATTCTATCGAGCGCGCTCCGACACGTCGCCAAGACCTCCGCAAAGCCTTCACGCCATCTCCACAGCCATACCGGATCAATATGAGCATTTCCGATCATGTATACTGTGATATCGTCTTTCGCCATCACATCCTCCTGGGAATCACGCAAAATTTATGCAAGGCATTCTAACCTTTGTCGTACTATACCAGGATACCGTCCTAAGCGGAGAAAAAGTACAATCACTGTGCAGAGGCTCGGACCACGAAGCTGGAATTATTAGCATAGCCGCTGCGCCCGCCAAACGTCTTCGCGAGCTCAAATTCCTAACTGCAACTTCTTCTGTATCAACCTGAAAACAGAATCTCGTCCAAGCGTACCCTTGAACTGACCGTCTTCCATAACCAAAAGATGGCAAACGTCTTCGTTAGCCAGTTTTGCCAAGGCATCCCAAACATCATCATCCACCGATACTCGGACTGAATGATCCGGTTTATAGGCAATCCGGCTGACCGGGATCAAATCCCAATCTGACGAAGGAACACCTCGAACCTGCTCAATTCCCACTATTCCGACCACATCGTCCCCCGACACTACTGGATAACAAGAATAGTCATGCCTCAACAGGTAATCGTCGATGAAACGCCTCACGCTTATATCAGCCGGTATAAAGGGAACGTCAGTACTCATAACCTGTGCAACCCTGAGTCCCGACAAAGCTTGTCGCATGAGTGTCTGTTGATAGCTTGCCCGCGCCGCACCCGCCAAAAACCATCCGATAAAAATCAGCCAGAGGCCGTTCACAAGGGCTCCTACTAGAATCTGTCCAAACCCAACGGCTATCAATAAGTAGCCACAAGCTTGTCCTGCGAATGAGGCATACTTAGTCGCCTTCGTAAAATCTTTAGTAACTGCCCACACCACTGAACGAAGTACTCTCCCGCCATCAAGCGGAAACCCAGGGATCAGGTTGAAAGCAGCGAGCAAGAAGTTCACTAGAGAAACATATCCAAACACTGCTACAACGGGGCCAGGCCATTGCAAGGTCATCCCGATTCCGCCCAGCATGTAGAATAAAATCCCCAACCCAGCACTGGTAGCTGGTCCTGCTACGGCTATTTCGAACTCCTCTCTAGGTGTTTTTGGTTCGTCCGCAGTCTGTGCCATTCCACCAAACAGAAAAAGCACTATCCCGCGCACCGGGATACCGTACCCACGGGCGACTACGCTGTGGCTGATCTCATGAGTCAGGACAGAAAGAAATAGTAGCACCGCCGCCACTAAACCCATAGCCCACGTGGCAGCTACTCCGTAGGTTGGATACATAGATGGGAAATAGCCGTTAGCGAGAGTGTAGACCACTAAAAAGAAAATAAATAACCAAGACCAATCAATAGATATCTCGAACCCGAATATCTTTCCGAGTTTTATGCCGCCCATAAGCCTCCCTCCCAAAACTCATTATCCAGACTGTGCTTACCCAGCCAATTGATGGGCAAAACCCACTAGACCCTCTCCTTCTCGACTACAGGTCCACATTGCACTTAAAAGACTTCCCGGGGTCGTTCTCTTACACGGTACACATACGGCGTCATACCACCTTCACCGAATTCGGACCCAAGACCCGCTCAACAGCCTCCACAAATTTGGGTTTTACTTCGACTTTGTAAGACGTGGCTATTCGCTGCCTAGTGCCACCGTGACATATGTGGAAAAAGACTGGGCTCTCGCCAGGGTAGGATTCCATCACAGCTTTCAGAATTTCCAGGTCTAGCCTGGGACTGCCGTTAATCCGTATATGCACAGTCCGAGTACCATTACCATTTGCTTGACCGACCCCGTTCTTTAACGGCTTCACCGTATCGCCCAAAATCTCTACTTCGACCGTGGCGTTTTCCTCGTCAGCGGCAATGCGCTCGCGATGGCTGGCTTTACCCGTAATGATCACGATATTATCCTTGACTAAATGCTGAGCGTTCGCCTTGTATGCCGCTGGGAAGAAGGTTACCGGAATCGATCCGTGAAGATCTTCTAGTTTTAAGGAGGCCATTCGTTCGTTGCGCCGAGTATACCGGAAGCGGATATCCGTTATTATGCCTCCGATCGTGCACTCTTGTTCGTTTTCCAGATCTGTGTAGGTCCTCGCATCTGCCGTGCAAGTTCGCTGAAGAATATCCCTTACCCTTTCCAACGGATGTCCTGAAAGGTACACTCCGACCAATTCTTTTTCCATGGCGAGAATTTCCTCAGGCGGAAACTCGCACACATGATCATACCTAGAGGCAATCGGTTGGTAGGTAAAATCCTGCTGCTCTGCGCCGAACAAGCCTTTCTGACCAGTTCTCTGATCCCGGACGTACACAGACGCAACAGACATGGCATCAGAGAGCATCGCAAGCAGCCGCGCACGATTCCGATCAATTGATGCAAAAGCCCCAACTTTTATCAGCGCCTCTATTGTGCTCCTATTCATGCCAGTGCTTTCCTGACACCGAGCGCAGAAATCGAACAGGTCTGTGAAAGCTCCGCCGCGCTCCCTCTGCTCCACCATCGCTTCGAGAGCCGCACGTCCGCAGCCCTTGATCGCCGCTAGTCCGAATCTTATGCCAAACTCATAGCGAGTCTCCCCGTTGAATGCTCCGCTACTCTCACTCGCGGGTTCTTGTGCTTCATTCGTCACTTCCGAAAGCCGTGCTAGCTCAAATCTAACACCGCTGTGATTTACGTCCGGGGGTAGAATCGTTATTCCAAGCCGTCTGCAATCCTGTATGTAAAGAGCGAGTTTATCTTTGTCGTCTATATTCGCATTCAGCAGTGCAGTGTAGTACTCGACGGGATAATTGGCTTTCATGAAAGCCGTGCGGTAGGCAACAAACGCATAGCAAACGGCATGAGCCTTATTGAATGCATAACCGGCAAAGGGTTCTATCTGCTCGAAAATCTTCGCCGCGATTTCTTCGGAATAACCATTCGCCTTCGCACCTTCTATGAACTTCGCGCGCATTTCTTCCATCACTTCGCGCTTCTTTGCCGACATAGCCTTGCGAAGGACGTCAGCTTGACCAAGACTAAACCCGGCTATCGCTTGAGCGATGCGCAACACTTGGTCTTGATAACAAATAACGCCGTAAGTCTCCTTTAGGATAGGTTCTAGTGCTGGATGTAGATACTCGATAGGCTCCTGACCAAACTTGCTCCGTATGAATCTCGGAATATGTGCCATGGGTCCCGGCCGGTAGAGCGCCACAATCGCTGCCAGCTCGCGAATGGAGTTGGGCTTTAGCTCAATAACATTGCGCCTCATGCCGGCGCCCTCGAGCTGGAATACACCGGTAGTGTCCCCCCTAGCGAGCATTTCGAACGTCTTTTGATCGTCGAGTGGAATGGACATTATGTCGATATTTTTTCCACGGTAGCGCCTGACGTTCTCTACCGCCTCGGCAAGTATCGTCAGGTTTGCTAGCCCAAGGAAGTCCATCTTAAGTAAACCTATCTTCTTGATGTCTTCCTTGTCCAACTGTGCTACGACCTCACCCCTGCTACCGTGCTGGACAGGTACGTGGTCGGTGAGGGGATCATCCGAAATCAACACGCCCGCAGCATGGACTCCTACACTTCGCGTCAGTCCTTCCAGATTGCGAGCAGTATCCAGTAGCCTACGAACTTTGTCAGACGTCTTGTAAGCCTCTGCAAGCTCGGGGTTCTCCTCCAAGGCTCGGTCTATCGTTATCCCAACCGGCACCGCCGGAATCATCTTCGCTATCTTGTCAACCTCGGCAAGCTCCATCCCCAACACGCGTCCACAGTCTCTAACGGCTGCCCGCGCCTTTAAACTGCCGAAAGTTGCTATCTGACCTACCCGCTCGCGACCGTACTTTTCGACCACGTAGCGAATAAGCTCTTCTCGACGGTCGTCCTGAATGTCCAAATCTACATCCGGCATCTCAACGCGTTCGGGGTTCAGAAATCGCTCAAAAGTGAGTCCGTATTCTATTGGGTCGACGTCCGTTATTCCAAGTCCATAGCACACCAAACTTCCTGCAGCCGAGCCGCGAACTCCTACGAGTATTCCATGCTCTCGGGCAAAATCGGTAAAGTCTCGGACGATGAGCATGTAGGTCGAGAATCCACACTTGCGTATGATCTCGCATTCGTATTCGAACTGCCTTTGGTACTCCTCTGGCAACTCGCTTCCGAGTCTTGCCTGGAGACCCTTGAGCGCCTCCGCCCTCATATACTCGCTTGGATCCACATTTTCTGGAATCCCAGGGTTTGGAAGCCTGAGGGTATTGAAATCGAACTCAATGTTGCACCTGTCGGCTATCTCCAGAGAGTTTGCCAAACACTCAGGCTTGTCGGCAAACAGCTTTTGCATTTCTTCCGGGCTCTTGAGATAAAACTCGCGCGATCCAAAACGCATGCGGTTTGGGTCGGAAATGGTGGAGCCGGTTTGCACGCATAGCAGAACGTCATGCGCTTCGCTATCTTCCTTCGTTAGGTAGTGAACGTCGTTGGAAGCGACTGTTTTTATCCCGGCTCGCTTTGCTAGTTCGCTCAGTGCCTCGTTTGCAACTTGCTGGTCGGGAAGTGCGTTGTCCATAAGTTCAACATACACATTCTCCCGACCAAAAATGTCGACGTACTCGCCCAACGCCTTTTCTGCCCGGCATTCGTCACCGTTAAGCAACCAATTAGGCACTTCTCCTGAAAGACAAGCCGTCAAGGCAATAAGCTCGTCAGCGTATTCTGCTAGCACTTCCTTGTCAACGCGAGGCTTGTAGTAGAAACCTTCGGAAAATGCAATGCTCACGAGCTTTATCAAATTCCGATAGCCCCTTTCGGACTTCGCTAGAAGGACCAAATGGTATTGATCCTTGTCCAGTCTCGGGTCACGGTCCCTGCGCGTGCGAGTGGCAACGTATACCTCGCATCCCAAAATTGGCTTAATCCCGGCTTGCTTGCAGGCAGAGTAAAAGCATATATTTCCGTACATGGCGCCGTGATCCGTAAGTGCCACAGCCGGCATACCAAACTCAACGGCTTTGGCCACTATGTCCTTGATCCGGCAGGCGCCGTCTAGGATACTATACTCTGAGTGGACGTGTAGATGAACAAACCGAGCGGTGCCCAAAGTCTACTCTCCTTGGGGATTGCTGCTGCGGTTTATTCTACGACTTCGCAAAGACTTATGCCAAGAGGAATTTCCGCAAATTACTCATTCAATTGTAACCCGTGCCACTCTTGAAAGCCGTGGTATAATCGAAACGATATGGCCAAAAAATCACAGCCACAAAGCGTTACAATAACAAATCGCCGAGCCTGGCACGATTACCACATCGGCGAAACATTCGAAGCAGGGATTGTGCTGTCCGGCACCGAGGTCAAATCGCTGCGCCAGGGCAGAGCGAGCCTGCAAGAAGCTTACTGCAAGGTAGAGGGTGGTGAAGTTTTCATAATTGGCATGCATATCGCACCCTACGAACAAGGCAACCGATTTAATCTGGATCCCCTGCGCCCTCGCAAGCTCCTTTTGCACCGTGAAGAAATAAGACGCATTGAGCGCCATCTTCAGCAAAAGGGTTACACGCTAATACCCTTGAAACTCTACTTCGCAAGAGGCTACGCAAAGCTACAAATTGCGTTGGCACGCGGCAAGAAGCTCTACGACAAGCGCGAAGCAATCGCAAGGCGCGACGCGGAGTTGGAACGCAGACGAGCCGAGGCGGCTTGGCATCGAACGCCTTAACCGATGGACTCCTGCCCTCCCACGCACTCATCAGAAACGATTTGTGCTTCGCAGACGTTATGCCAGTGTCCGGAGTCTGATTCGAGGCTAACCCATATGTCCAATTCCCGGATAGTCATCAATATCGTTACCTTTTGAAAAAGGGAGCCACTTGGAGATTTGGAGTTTGCAATACATTCGAAAGAGTTCCCAACGAAGCAACTTTGTCCCGTGCCAGCTACCCTGATTGAGCCAAAACCAGCCGCCCAGAGCCGACTGATACCCCCAGTCCTTTGATATGTAGCTCTCTTCTAATACCCGTCCGCGCGGGTTATTTCGGAAGGACCCAGCTTTGACATGCATAACTCATGCGGTGAGGATCGAGCGATTTATTGTCAGCACGTACTTCAGGGGGAGACACATGACAAACGCAGACAAGATTGCATATGAGCTACTTGCTGAGAAGTTGTTGGCTAGAGGCGTCGACATCGACAAGGTGAAGCAACGCCTAAAAAGCCAAAGGATTGAGACCCCTAGCTGGGGATATGCGGATTCCGGCACGCGGTTCGGACCTTATAAGCAAGCAGGATCGGCAGTTACAATCCAAGAGAAAATTGCAGATGCGGCTCAGGTCCACAAATATACAGGAATCGCTCCAACAGTAGCAGTGCACGTATTGTGGGATTTCCCCAACGGACTGGCTGATTGCGAGACACTTTCGGACTATGCGAAATCGTTGGGAGTCGCAATCGGCTCGATTAATCCAAACGTTTTCCAAGACCGCGATTATGCTTTTGGCAGCATTACAAACGAGGACCCAGAAGTCCGGTCCAAAGCCGTCGATCACATTCTATATTGCATCGAAATCGCAAAAAAGCTAGGCTCAAACATACTTTCATTGTGGTTTGCGGACGGGACAGACTATCCCGGTCAAGGCGACTTCCGCCGACGAAAACACTATGCAGAAGAATGTCTGAGAACTGTTTATGACGCAATGCCGCCGGGCATGCGAATGCTGATCGAATATAAGCCCTTCGAGCCCGCTTTCTATCACACAGACTTTGCTGACTGGGGCATGAGCTACTGCTTCGCCACAAAGCTGGGACCGAACGCTCACGTGTTGGTTGACTTGGGTCATCATTTCCCTGGTCAGAACATAGAGCACATTGTTGCGTTTCTAATCGACGAGGGTCGCCTGGGCGGCTTCCATTTCAACAACCATAAGTACGCTGATGACGATTTGACGGCAGGCTCCATCAACCCATACGAGCTGTTTCTAATTTACAACGAGATCGTGAAGGCAGAAGAAAACCCGAATTCGAATCCGCCCATAGCCTTCATGGTAGATCAGGCGCACATAACCAAAGCCAAAATCGACGCGATGATTCAAACCATTTTGCAAATCCAAACCGCGTACGCAAAAGCGATGTGTGTAAACCGACAGAAACTTTATGAAGCGCAACTCGCCAAAGACGTTGTGACCGCGGAGATGTGCTTACAAGAAGCTTTCGCTACTGACGTCGAGCCTTTGTTGAAATGCGTCCGAGAAGAAATGGGCATAGATCCAAATCCACTTGAGGCTTTTCGTGCATCAGGCTACTGGGAGAAAGTCTCCCGCGAACGAGGAATCCGGTTGGGTGCGGGGTTAGGAGCGTAATTTTACTGACGTTGTTTACGTTCGGATTTAGGCTCACCAAAAAACGCCCGATTTTTGCCAGACAGCAAAGATATTATAAGGAGGTCTCAGCGTGAACATTGTTCTAATAGTTTTCGATTCGCTGCGTAAGGACTGCATCGGGTACTACGGCGAACCCTTTTGGGGAAAGGTTCAAACGCCTCACCTAGATGCACTCGCAAAGGAATCGCTCGTTATGGACCGAGCATACCCCGAGAGCCTACCAACTCTTCCCACCCGAAGAGCGCTGTACACTGGGCGGAAAGTCTACCCTTTTCACAATGCAGACTTCAGACTGAAAGGCGACTTCGTGGGTGCCCCTGGATGGGGACCCATTCCCGAAGACCAACCTACCCTTAGCGAGTTGCTGTCTGAAGCAGGATATCGCACCGCTCTAATAAGCGACGTTTACCACCAGTTCAAGCCCTCCAAGAACTACTGGCGGGGCTTTCACCAATGGATGTTCCTGCGAGGTCAAGAAAACGATCCTTACCGCAGCGGTCCCGAGCCGACCAAGGAAATGATCGATCATTGGCTGCCGCCGGAGATTCAAAATGAGCGGCGAATAGCATTCATACGGCAGTGTCTTAAGAACATGCACGACCGCACCGTCGAAGAAGACTACTTCAACGCCCGAGTAATGATCGAAGCAGCTAAATGGTTGCAGCAAAACAAGGATGCGGAGAAGTTTTTCCTCGTGGTAGAGAGCTTCGATCCCCACGAACCCTGGTTCGTACCAGAACAGTACAGGAGAATGTATGACCCCAGCGACGGGCCAGAGCAAGTTATATCAGGCTATGCCAATACAAGTGAGATGCGCCCAGAACTAGTTCGGCGCACGCAAGCAAACTACTCTGGCTTAGTTACTATGTGCGATCGCTGGTTCGGACATTTGTACGAAACGATGAGAACATTGGGAATGCTCGATAATACGCTTGTCATTGTGACGACAGACCACGGCCATTGCATCGGCGACAATAATTACATAGGCAAACGCCCCTACCCAAGTTCACGAGCGGAAAACGATGTTCCGGTTATTATCAGACATCCGGACGGTATTGGGGCGGGCAAACGATCCGATCTACTGATCAATCACAACGACATTTCAGCATTGATACTGGAGTTCGCCGGTGTTCGTCCACCAACTCCTATAGACGGTATATCATTCTGGCAGCAGGCGCTGGACGGCGGACCTGCAATCCGCGACCACGTTACTACCGCGTGGGGAAGCGCAGTGACAGTGGTAGACGATAGGTGGTGGCTGAACATCAAGATAGACGGTACCGGTGGCTTCCTCTACGATCTAAAAACCGACCCTAAGCTCACCAAGAACGTGGCAGATGATTACCCGGATGAAGTAAAAAGGCTGTATCGACTAGCCGTTCAGGATGCCGAAGGTGGATTCCCTGAATTCTTGCAAGATCTTTGCGCAAGGCAAGTAGATGCCCCCGGCTGCAGCTCGTTAGTAGCAAGGGAGTAGATTCGCTACGGCGCTGCTTTTCGCATTCCCGCATTCAGGATGAGCGCTTTTCGGGTTAATGCGGACGCCAAGTAGGTGGCAAATTCTTAACCCTGTCAACATTTCCCGGCTCAGACAGGGTGGGCTGCTGGTCGTTTGACAAACAGCTGATCCACGGAATATAATAGCGCGGTCGCATAGGGATCCCCCATGGCACTCGCGAACGCACCTGAAGTTCAGCCTGCGAAAAAACCTCGCTCAACGGCCCTGGCAGGGACGTTGGACACATCTGTTCAATATGTCAAAGGCGTGGGTCCGCGATTAGCAGGAATCCTTAACAAGGTCGGGGTGTTTACTGTCCGAGACCTTTTGTTCTACTTTCCACGCAGGCATGAAGATCGGACGCGTTTTGCGCGAGTGTCTCAGCTCCGACACGGAGAAGCTGCCACAGTATTAGGCAATGTGATAGCGGCTGACAATGTGCGCACTCGTGGATCGCTGGTTCTCACCAAGGTCATTCTGGATGACGGCTCTGGAGTGGTCGTCCTGACTTGGTTCAACCAAAAGTTTCGACGCGAGCAATTTCAAAAGCTGCGCGGACACAAGATCATTGCTTATGGAACAGTTCAAAGCGGTCCGTGGGGAGTTGAGATCCCTAATCCAGAGTGGGAAATCTACTCTGAAGATGCCGATCCTCTTTCCAGTGGGCGAGTGGTACCGATCTACCCTCTAACCGAGGGAATGTATCAAACACAAGTTCGGAAGATTATGCGGAACGCAATAGACACCTATGCGCCGCTACTCGAAGAAACTTTGCCCGAGGACATGCGAGATCGGCTTGGATTGGTTGAAATTCAAAATGCGATATCGAATATCCATTTCCCACGCGACGAAGAAGCACTGGAAGCTGCCCGCAAGCGGTTGGTTTTTGAGGAACTATTCTTGCTCCAACTGGCTCTCGCAATGCGTAAGCGTGGAGCCGAAGCGCCTGGTCGCGGAATAGAGTTCAGAATACCGGAGGACCTGGAGGAACAACTGCGGCAGGTGCTGCCTTTTGAGCTTACTAATGCTCAAAAACGCGTAATCCAAGAGATTGCTGCGGATATGGCGCGCCCCGTTTGCATGAACAGACTGCTGCAGGGAGACGTTGGCTCTGGCAAAACTGTCGTGGCTCTAGCTGCTATGCTAATCGCGGCGCGCAATGGGTACCAGTCGGCACTAATGGCTCCGACTGAGATCCTAGCTGAACAACACTACCTTGGCATATCCGAGTATATAGGCAAACTGGACGTAATGGGTATACACGTGGATTTGCTCACTGGCAGCTTGAGCGCGAAGCAAAGGCAAACCGTTCGTGAGCGCATTGCGTCCGGCGATACGCAGATTGTAATAGGAACACACGCACTGATTCAAGAAGGCGTTGAATTCCATAAACTCGGCTTGGTTATTATTGATGAACAGCACAGATTCGGAGTATTACAGAGGGCAGCACTCTTAGAAAAGGGCTTAACGCCAGATATGCTCGTTATGACAGCGACGCCTATCCCGCGCACGCTAACTTTGACTGTATATGGCGATCTGGATGTTTCGATTATTGATGAGCTGCCGCCAGGGCGCAAGCCCGTGAAGACTCACTGGAAACAAATAGGAGAGCGCAAGAAAGTCTACCAAGCGATGCGCAAGATAATCGATCAGGGTAGGCAGGCATATGTGGTGTGTCCGCTTATAGAGGAGAGTGAAAAGCTACAAGTCCGAGCAGCGACCGAGCTAGCTGAGTTCCTCTCAAAGGAAATGTTCCCGGATCTGCGGGTAGGGTTGCTACACGGCCAAATGAAAACCGAAGAAAAAGATGCCGTGATGAGCGCGTTCCGAAGAGGCGAGATCGACATATTGGTATCCACAACCGTGATTGAAGTGGGCGTGGATGTGCCAAACGCTACGGTTATGGTCATAGAAGATGCAGACAGGTTCGGGTTGGCACAGCTCCATCAGCTCAGAGGACGGGTCGGCAGGGGTTCTGAGCAGTCCTTTTGTGTGCTTATCTGCGAAGGAACGAGCGAGGAATCTATAAAACGGATGCAGATTATGGCTTCGACGAACGATGGTTTCGCAATAGCCGAAGAGGATTTGAAGCTCAGAGGGCCAGGGGAGTTCTATGGGACAAAGCAAAGCGGCATGATAGGGATGAAAATTGCGGATATATTCCGCGATGTACCAATTCTCGAACTTGCCCGAAACGAAGCATTCGAGTTGGTGGAAGAAGATCCTTACCTGAGCAATCCCAAGTACCAGGCATTAAAACAAGATCTACTCAAGAAATACGAAGGACTTCAATTAGTAACGGTAAGCTAATGAAAGCGATTTATCCAGGTAGTTTTGACCCCATTACGTGCGGGCATCTGGACATTATCGAGCGCGCAACCAAAGTATTCGAGCATGTGATAGTAGCAGTGGCGCTCAATATGGAAAAACAGCCGCTTTTTACGGTAGAGGAAAGGGTGGCACTGCTAAAACAGGCATGTGGACACCTGAAAAATGTTACTGTAGACTGTTTTGAGGGACTCACCGTTGACTATGCCCGTGCTCAAGGGGCAAAAGTGATCATAAGGTCCCTGAGAGCTGTATCGGATTTCGAATACGAGTTACAAATGGCCTTGATGAACAAGCGCCTCAATCCAGACGTCGAAACCCTGTTTATGATGACGAGCGCTGAGTATTCGTTCCTCAGCTCTAGCCTTGTTAAGGAGCTCGCATGCCTTGGGACGTCCATAAGAGGCTTGGTCCCGGAGTGCGTAGAAGAACAAATCTTTGCCAAAATAGGATGCGAAGGGCGGGAGGCAGAAAAGTGATGAGCCAGGAACAACCAGGGATAAGAAGGCCAACTTTTTACGGCGCAGGAGGTACACAGGAAGATATCCTTAAGCTGCTCGATGCACTTGAAGAAGTAGCGGAGCGCAGTTATTCGCTATTCGGAAAGGCTTGGGGACTCGACCTCGAAGAGTTCCACATGTTAGTAAACAAGATAAGAGCATCGCTGCCCGACGAAGTCAGGCGCGCAAGTCGAATGGCGACGGACAGCGACAAGATCATAGCATCGGCGAAAGAGGAAGCAGAAGCAATTATTCAACAAGCTCATAAAGAAGCCGAGAGGATAATCGAAGAAGCTCGCCAAATGGCAGCAAAGCTGATTGATACCAGCGAAATTAATCAATTGGCTAAGGCGCAGGCGCAAGAAATACTGGCAAATGCGGAAAAAACAGCAAGGGAGACGCGCCGAGGTGCAGACGAATACGCAAGGGAGGTCTTGGCCGCAATAGAAAACCATCTGGCCAAGGTGATGAGCACTCTTCAAAAGGGTCGGGAGAAACTTGAGAGCCGGATAAGTGCCGAACAAGAAATCCCGGACCCATTGATCCCCATGGGACGTGGTGTGATCAGGAGATAGTGCTGCTGTAATCTTCGAGCCGTGCCAACAAAGGCGAAAAATCGCCAACGGAATAGCCATCGCGTGTCTGTGAGTTAGTTGGGGCTAGGCGTTTGGCGTATTTCCAGTTTGACCAGAACGGAGCGTAAAAAATGCCCAGTGTTATGGACACAATTTATGAAAAAGCTCGTGCAGCCAAAAAGCGCATTACATTACCCGAAGCAGACGATGTAAGGACAGTAACAGCCGCCCAAAAGATCGTGGAACAGGGATTGGCTGAAATTATTCTCGTCAACTCTCGAGACAAAATCGAAGCAGCTGCGAGAGAAGCAGGCGCGGACATTTCGGGATGCCACATTGAAGACCCTTCTACATCAGAACTTAGAGAGACATTTGCAAAGCAATTCTTCGAACTCCGAAAGCACAAGGGAGTTACGCTAGACCAAGCCTACGAGATAATTACCGATCCGCTGTATTTCGGGTGTATGATGGTCTATGCAGGCGAAGCAGACGGTCAAGTTTCAGGCGCCACTCACTCCACAGCTGATACTATTAGACCTGCCCTACAAATCCTGAAAACGGCGCCCGGGTGCAGGCTAGCATCGAGCTTCTTTGTTATGATAGTTCCAGATTGTCCTTATGGTGAGAACGGCGTATTTATATATGCCGACTGCGGTCTAGTTATCAATCCCAACGCCGACGAGCTTGCCGAAATAGCGATTCAGAGCGCAGAAACTATGCGCACACTGTTGGGTTTCGAACCGCGAGTGGCGATGCTATCGTTCTCGACAAAGGGAAGTGCGAAGGACCCGTTAGCCGATAAAGTCATCGAGGCTACTAGGATCGCCAAGCAGCGCAGACCCGATTTACTAATAGACGGAGAACTGCAGGGTGATGCCGCACTTGATGAGTGGGTAGCCAAGAAAAAGGCTCCTGGTAGCCCTGTCGCCGGTAGGGCAAACACACTAATCTTCCCTGATCTAAACGCTGGCAACATAGCATACAAATTAACCCAAAGGCTGGCAAAGGCCGAAGCCTATGGCCCAGTGTTACAAGGTTTGCGCAAGCCTGTAAATGACCTATCGCGCGGCTGCGACGCGGATGACATACTGAACGTAGTCGCAATTACCGCTGTCCAAGCAACACAAGGTCGTGAATGAACACACTACGCCGATTTGTCGTCTGTCAGTGCGGTAGAAAAGATTTGCACCCGCGCTGAGAGCCGACGGAGAGGCGACGAAACTGGTGATCGGATATGAAGATACTAGTCCTGAATAGTGGCAGCTCGTCGCTAAAGTATCAGCTTATTGATGCTGAATCGGAGGATGTGCTTGCCAAAGGCATCGCAGAACGTATAGGAGTTAAGGGCGGAGGAGGAAAAATTAAGCACGAAGCCGCCACTAATGGCGCGGTGGAAGTAGACGTGGACATGCCAGACCATGATCACGCTATGGACCGCGTGTTTAGACTGCTCACAGACCCACAACGAGGAGCGATCGCCAGCGTGCAAGACATCTCCGCTGTCGGACATAGGGTTGTACACGGCGGCGAAAGATTCGTTGAGCCCGTCATAGTAACAGAGGAAATCCTCGCAGAGATAGACAAGATGAGCGTGCTCGCGCCGCTGCATAACCCTGCGAATCTCAAAGGTATCCAGGCTTGCATGAGACTGATGCCAGGAGTTCCCCAAGTCGCTGTTTTCGATACGGCGTTTCACTCAACAATGCCGGACTATGCATACACCTATGCTTTGCCTTACAATTACTATACGGACTATGGCGTAAGGCGATACGGGTTCCACGGCACGTCGCATAGATACGTCGC
>Ga0123519_10008477_pt1 | contig 15661 bp, 12 predicted proteins | sample YelNatPaOPRAMG02_FD_87396 | JGI IMG/M metagenome (GOLD analysis project Ga0123519, IMG submission 87396) | Hot spring microbial communities from Yellowstone National Park - Yellowstone National Park OP-RAMG-02 (version 2) | ecosystem: Environmental > Aquatic > Thermal springs > Hot (42-90C) ...
AACAAGATAGCGGCCAGGATGGCTATGATCGCAATTACGACCAACAGCTCGATTAGAGTAAAGCCTTTCCGACCTTTCATATCAATTTCTCCTTAACAACTCCTTCAACAGGTTTGGGCTTCAGTGTCCTTACCCACTCCATCAGGCGGATAGCTTTCCACCGGTCGCTACGACTCGGCGCCGCCCCACTAAGGTATAACTTAGCGATAATAATATGGAATTACTCCTTAGAACTATTCTGAAACTATTTCCGGTCTTCACCACCCTTTCGTGCGACATTATTGGACTGGATCTCCGATTCCTTCAGCCCTCTCTAAAGATGAGATTACGAGAGATCGGCAATATGCTAACACAAGGAACCGGCCAAGTCAACAAGCTCGGCGGCGCTATGCCAACCGGAGCAAACTCCACTAACTCATATCCTAGACTACAGGCGGACAGTATTTGTTCCAGGTTTCACTTTTGGAACATTCACAGGTTGTCTGGTACCATTGACAATACCAGATTTGCATGCTAGGCTGCAGTTGATGAAGAATCGGTTGGGGGTGCAGATGTGAATATACGTTCTATAATCCCGATCGCAGCTCTTGCGATCTCTTTCGTTTTTCCGGCGAGTTGCTTAAATGCTCAAGGCTGGCAGAACGCTCAATTGCTCAACCTTCCTTCCGAGCCTGCTTGCAAGACGGCGCGGATCTACGCTTCAAAGAACGGAGGGTTTCACGCCGTTTATCTGAATGCTAGTAGTCCGTGGCGTGTTCAGTATAGAAGATATGCAGATGGATACCTGGGACCTGTCAAGGTTCTGGACAGCAACTTCGCTGCTAACCCTGACATTTGCGAAGCTGGCAACGGCGATATCCACGTCGTTTGGGAAGACTGGGAAGATGCGAACTACCCGGGCTACGCTGTGTCTGCTGACGGAGGCAATACCTTCACAACAGGCAAGGTTACTACATGGGATGGCTGTAAGTTCTCGGTGGTCGCGCTGCTCGTAAAGAGCAAAAGTCCCAACGCATTGATGAGTTTTACGCGGATGAAAGAGGGCCAAGAAAAGAAAGTCTTTTATAGTTTGTTCAACGGTTCCGCATGGTCTACTGCAGTGGAAATTCCCAGCGCGTGGACCGCCAGTGAGTATCAAATTGAGGGCATCTGCCGCTCATTGTACGACGGCACGGTCTACAGGCTATACGGAGGCACGAATGCGGCCAGTTTATACCTGCAACGCTTTAACGGTGTCTATTGGGAATCTCCCGTGCTCGTCTACTCCGGCGCGTTTTTCTGTCGCCAATCTGTGGCCGTAAATCCCGCCGGGCAAATAATGGTGGTGTGGGAGCAGGATAATTGCGTCAGATCTAAACTCTATACTCCAGGTTCTGGCTGGAGCGCCGAAATGCAGCAGGAAAACCTCTCAACGCATTCGGCTATCACCGCAGTTCCAGGCACTAATGACTTCTATCTCGTCTACACCTATGATATGAAGCGCATCTATGGCAGACGCTTCTCAGGTGGCGGATGGCTTCCAAAAGAACTGATCTCCAACGGTCTTCCTGACGCGTTTACGGTCGGCGCTGACGTTACTGCCGACCCAAACGGAACCGGTACGCTTTACGCTTGCTGGGAGTACTGGGGAAGTGGCAATTGCCAGCAGTACTTCTCTATTAGACCTGGGGGATCGCCGCCCGATTCGACAATCGCAGGAATTGTTCGCGATCAATTTGGTCAAGGCATATCCGGTGCGACAGTCGGAACGGGACCTTACGCTACTGTTTCCGGTTCTGGAGGGGCTTACTCGCTTGCTGTTCCTGCTGGAACTTATAACGTTTCTGCAAACAAAGAATACTACACAGGGCAAACCATACCGAACGTCGTTGCCAGATCTGGCCAAACGACATACGTAGATTTCACGATCACAGCCAATCCTCCGGCACCTGTTACGATGTTCAAGGTGGAGCCTTCTGATGGTTTGAACAGGCTAAGTTGGACGAACCCTACGAGCGGGAATTTCCGTGGCACGCTTATTCGTTATAAGACGACGGGTTATCCTACTGGTCCGAACGACGGTATGCTTTTATGCGACCGTATGGCGACTCCTGGTTCGTCTGATAGTTTTCAGCATACGGGTTTAACGAACGGCGTTACCTATTACTATGCGGCTTTTACGCACGATGATGCTGGGCATTATTCTGCTGGTGTAAATCGTTCTGGCACGCCGCATGCATTAACTATTTCTGAGATCAAGCAGTTTGCGGACGATTATGTGGTTGATTTATCTGGCAAGGTAGTGACAGGTGTTTTCAGCAGTGACGGTTGCATATACATAGGTGAGCCGAACGGTGTTGGTGGCATCAGGGTATCAACTACTCAGAGTGGTTTATCTGTTGGTGACAGGGTGAACGTATCTGGCAGGATGTCTACGAGGACTGTGAGCGGTTATCCGTCTGAGCGTCAGATAGTTTACGCTAGTGTGACTAAGTTATCTTCTAGTGCTGCTCCTGTTCCGATAGCGATGTCTTGCAAGAATGTTGGTGGTGCTGCAATAGGTTCTTTGGTTCCTGGTGTAAGGGGTGGTGTTGGTGCTAACAACATGGGTTCCTTGATAAGGATAGTTGGTAAGGTTACGAAGGTAATAGGTAGCTATTTGTTTGTTGACGACGGTAGCAATGTTGAGAACGTTTCTGGTTCTGGTGCTGAGACTGGGGTGATGGTTAGGTGTGCGACGACTCCGTCGGTTAGTGTAGGTAACATAGTATCTGTTACTGGAATAGCTGAGGGCAGTATTCCGACTGGTTGGACTACGAACCGTCGTTATTTACGCTTAAGGGATGCGAGCGATTTAAGGTTGCTTTATGCAGCGCCTACTACAGGTATGATTTCTGGGACGGTGAAGGACACTTCTGGTGCTGTTTTGTCTGGTGCGGTAGTTTCTACGAACGTTGGTGGTTATTCTGCGACTACGGGTATTAATGGTGCTTACACTTTGTCGAATGTATCTCCTGGGACGTATACACTGACAGCTTCTAAGAGCGGTTATGAGTCTCAGAGCGTTTCGAATGTGTCAGTGAGTGTTGGTCAGACGACGAGTGTAAACTTCACGCTTACAGCTTTGCCTTCTGAGAAGCTTATGAACGGTAGTTTTGATGGAGGTTTTGTAGACTTTTGGGGTGGTCGTATAGCGAGTGGTTGGAGTGCTGTATATCGGAACCAGTCTTCTGCGGACAATTCTGAGTGGTCTGATTATGATTGGGGTTCTCCTTATGGTTATAGTCAGCAGGTATATGTTAGTTTGTCTGGTATAGGCGAATCTGGGATAATGCAGCGTGTGAGTGGTTTGACTCCTGGTACGAGTTTTACTTTTTCTGCGTATGCGTATCAGAGCAATACGAGCTCGACTTGTTGGATAGGTGCTGATGGCAACGGTGGCACTAGTTTACCTAGTCGTGTGAGTTCATTTGCCAACGTAGCTGGTCAGTGGAACTATGCTGAGGTAAGTGGGACAGTAGGTTCGTCTGGTGCAGTGAGCGTATTTTTGTGGGTATGGCATCAATCCAATCCTCCTGGGACTTGTTGGTTCAATAATGCAAGCCTGATGGCAAGATAAGTTTATTTTCCGTTGTGATAGCTCAAATGAAACGCTGCTTGACCTCCGATGCGAAAAGTGGCATACTGAGCCAGTCAAATACCAGCGCGGCTTAAAACCATGCGTTATAACTTTGGTTCGACTGAGGAGGTTTCTTGGTGGACGAAAGCGACAAGACTCAATTCAGATTGTCGCGCCTTGTGCGCACGGCATCATCGGAGATATACGTAATCTGGGAAGGTGAAACGCGAGTTGGGCAAGTGCATCTACACTATGCGCATGACACGATTCATGCAGCCCTTCTGCTCGAGGTCGATCTAACGGTTCCTGAAGAAGAAGACTTGCTCGAAGCTATAGATGAAGACATAGTCTCATCGTATCTGCCCAGTTTTGAACGAGAAGATTTGCTTGTCACTGTGTTCCGTGCTGAGGAGATCAGCTCATTCAGCTATGCTTCGGGCGACATTGACAATTTGGGACCTGAAGACGAGGAGGAATAGCATCTCCTTGTGCGCCTCGGGGTTCACATTCGCATAGAAAAAGGTTTGGTAAGATCTCTCGACTACGCACGAAAGTTGGAGTGCGAAGCGATCCAGCTCTTTTCGGGCAATCCGAACAGTTGGTCGAGAAAACCTTTGGACCCTGAAATTGCCGCCCAGTTCGCCCGAAGAACGGCAGAGCTGAAAATCTGTCCTACGATTCTGCATACTCCCTATTTGGTTAACTTAGCATCCCCGGATGCCAATATCTGGGTTTGGAGCAGGGATGCGCTTGCTGATGCCGTAAAGCGAGCATACCTTATGAATGCAGAGCTGGTAGTGACTCACATCGGTAGTCACAAAGGGAGTGGGCTGGAGCACGGGATCTCTCGCATAAGCGAAGCTGTGATCTCTTCGCTTGGTGTTGCCTCTGGACCTACTATTGTTCTCGAACTAGGTGCAGGAGCTGGGGACAGTGTGGGCTCCAGATTTGAGGAAGCTGCCAAGATTCTCTCACGACTTGAAGTGGTAAGCGATCGTGTCGGCATCTGTGTGGACACGGCACATTTGTGGGGTGCCGGCTATGATATTTCCACTGCAGATGGTGTTGACGCCACGTTTGATCGTTTCGATCGCCTTATCGGTCTTGATAGGCTCAAAGTAGTGCATCTTAACGATACTCAGGTCGAACTTGGTTCTCGAAGAGATAAGCACTATCACATCGGTAAAGGCCGAATCGGCATTGAAGGATTCCGCGCTATTTTGAGCATTCCGGAGCTTCGCGATCTGCCTGGAATTATCGAGACTCCCGGACACGACATTGCGCACGATGCGGAGAACCTTGCAGTTCTTCGCTTGCTCAATACTGCTTCTTTTTGAATCCTCAAAATAACGGGCAAAAAGTGCTCACGCCATTTCACCCATTTTCAACCCCTTCGGTGTCTAAATAAATTGGAAGGGAGCAGTCTGTTGCTCAAGCGGATGACAGAAGTCCCTCCCCAGGGTTTTTCCTTGATCGTTTGGGCAGGGCTGATATAGAGCGAGCGTGTATTACACACCACCACTGACTGCAAGCGTATCGGCGCTCATGTTAGCCTGTTAGTGCGGGCTGCTCCCGCCTTCTCTTTTTGGGAGGAGGCGCGATATGGACAAGCAAGAGTTGACAATCATCGTTACTTTGCTCGCGTTTGCCGCAGTTTTTGCTGTGGTGCCTGCGGTTGCGACGGCTGCAGATGAGCAGTCAAAAGCGCTGCTTACGAAGGGAGAGGGTCTGCTGAGTGCTGGAAACCTAGCGGCGGCAGAGATCGAGCTCAAAAAGGTGATAGACGAGTTCCCATCCACAGAGTGGGCCTTTTGGGCGAGGGTCCGACTCTCGGAATGCTACTATCACCAAGGCCGATTCGACGATTGCATACTCGAGGCCCGTAGGGTAGTAAATCTCTACCCATCCCAGGCACCACAGCTTGCTGCGGCATGGGCGCAAGTAAATGTTGGGCTTGGTTATAAGGGCAAAGGCGAGCTGGATGCGGCGATTTGGGAGCTTGAAAAAGTCGAGTCAATCTTGGGGGATCATGAGGATCGAGGCCCGGTTCTCAAAGCAAAATACGAAATGGCTCTGGCTCACCATAATCGGAATAACCGTGCAAGATCAATTTCACTGTGTCGCGCAATCCTAGCCGATCCGAAAGCAACGGACCATGACCGTGCGTTCGCTTTGGTAGTTCTTGGATCATCCTTGATCGACGATTGGAAAGTAGACGAGGGACTTGCCCAACTCCAGAAGGTTAGAGATCAATATCCCGGCTTGCAGGATGCAATTCTGGCCGCCGAGCGCAGGATACTTGAGAGTAAATATATAGCCAGACACGACTACGACGGGGCTATAAGAGAGGGTAGGGTTATAATTGAAAGCCCTGCTGTAAGTGAGGGTAGAGCTCGGCAAGCTCGGTATTTCATGGCTCTTGCATACTTTAGAAAAGGTGACTACGACTCGGCAATATCTGAAGCCCAAGCTTTGCTGGATAATTATCCGGTGTTTGGAGAAGATCATAGGCAATGCTATTCGCTTAAAGCCAGAGCCTATGCCATGAAAAAGGACTATGCGCAGGCAATTAGTTGTCTGGAATCTCTCCTGGCAACGAATCCGACTGATCCTGAAACACGTGCCACAGCCGAGTGGGATCTTGCAACGTGCTACAAGGCTATGGGCGATTCCATGCGTGCCGATGAGCGGCTTCAAAAACTGACGAGTCTCTATCCGAAGAGTCATCTTGCGTTAAGAGCCGTTCAAGAGCTTAAAAAATGGTAAGAGGGAGGAGGTAGAACATAATGCGCGCGTTCCGCTTAGTAGTTTCTGGCATTCTCCTTCCTATTGCGTCCGGCTCTGTTTTGGGGGCCGGAGGACCGGCGTGTGTCAACGATCCGCCGTTTCCCGATTGTTCTTCCGTATCGCCATGGGTTACTTTAGATGCGGGCTTCGGTTCAGGGGCAACGCTTACAGTGAAGGTGGACGCTTCGAATGGGAACATTCGCATATCCTTTGTAGCTGGAGGCGCGTTTCCCTATGGCAAGCAACTCACATTTTGGCACAACAGTCGGGATAGCAGAACATATCCCTGCGGTACGGGCAGAAATCATCTATACAACGTAATGCTTTTGGTATATCCCAACGAATGGCCGCCAGTGCCTGTTCGAATTGTGCTTGCAAACGGCTATAGGGTAGACTTCGATCGGAACTTGGACGGCACCTACAGAGGTGCGCCTGGAGTCTTTTCGCGTCTTTACAGGGACATAGATGGCTCGTTTCGTCTCTATACAAATGGCTCACCGGATATGGTGGATGACGGACAAGTTGTTTACAGATTTGCTCCCGCAGACGCAATAGGAAGAGCGCGACTCGTTTCCATTACAGACGGCTCGAAGGTGACAAGCTTCTACTATGCATTGTCCGGAAACGGAGTTGGCGAGTTGGAACGCGTTGTAGAGGAATCTACGGGACGCGAAGCGAGGTTTACGTATGACGCTCAAGGACGTCTTCTGTCCGTTACCAGCCTTGACGGCGTTGTGACTTCGTTTACATATAACACGTCCGGTGATATCTCACAAGTTAGCAGTTCTTGGGGCACGCTAACTTTCAGTTACGACGAGAATCACAACATAACAACGGTCACAGACGGATTGGGTGGGCATTCAGCACACTTTGCCTATGCGGCCTCGGCGCGCGGAATCGAATTTCGTAACACTTCCGGATCAATTTACGACTTTACTTACTCAACAGACGGCAGCGACCGTGTAGTCTCCACGACATTTGGTCTTAGAGGAACCGCTCCGACCGTTTATGAGTTCACCGCAGACCGGCTCGTCGCGTCCGTCATTGCACCGGGAACTTCGAAAACATGTTACACTTACAATGCAGACAAATGTTTGTCCAGTTTTAATCAATGTGCATTAACCTCAGAGTGTAAAGTTGCTCAATTATCTTGCGCCGCAGCCAATTGATCTTGTGTTGCGACGTATGAGATTTAGGAATCAATAATGGAGGCACATAGGGAAGCGTTTGAAAAGATATTCCGGGACCACCTTAGCCAGGTAGAGCGACTGATAGCCCGGCATACCAGAGACCCAGAGGAACGACTGGACTTAACACAAGAGGTTTTCATACGGGCGTACAGCGCCTTCAGCCAGTTCCGAGGAGAGTCCAGCGTTGGCACATGGTTACACAGAATCGCTATCAATGTCTGCGCCAACGCGGCAAGAACACGTAGCAGGCAGCCTGAAGAACCTGTCGGCGATGTGCAGTGCGTGAACTATCCGGATGGATTGTACGACGTTGTGGAGGATCTGGCTCATGCAGAACGGCAAAGGATGCTCAAACAAGCGTTGCGCCTCTTGTCGGCTGAGCAACTGGTAGTGCTGACTCTTCGCTTCTCCGATCAGCTTAAAATACACGAAATTGCAGAGGTGATTGGTGCGCCTGTGGATACTGTGAAGAGCAGATTAAAGGCCGCTCTTCACAAGATTCATGCAGTCGCTGGCGTTCTCGGAGAAGAGCTATCTGACGAAGCGGGACTTGCAGCACTCTCTTACAGAGGTGTGGCGGATGATGCCTTGTCAAGTGATGAGGACGCAATTTCCGTGTCGCTGGACAAGTTGCTGCCTCAGGGAGAGAAAGCAGCGCGAGTCTACCAAAAGCTGGGTTCGCTTTACTTGCAGAAGGGGTTGATCGAAGCGGCACTTGCAGAGTGGCGAAATGCTCAGAAAGCGGACCCTACATTCCTTGACGCTTACCTATTGGCAGCTCAGCAATATATTGAGACCGATCGTCCGCGAAAGGCTGTCGAAACGCTTGAGGCGGCTGTGAGCAAGATTCAAAGCTGCGAACTGCACACAACAATTGCTAAGCTGTATATGGATCAAGGAGACATCGACGAAGGTCTCAAGCATTCACTGCGTGCATTGGACCTCGATCCTTGCAGTCCTGAAGCTCACTACCAGACGGGCAGAGCCTATAGCAAGAGGGCTGAACTTCAGGAGGCTTTGCGTTCACTATCTGTTGGAGTGCGCGAGCCGGAGGATTCGGTTCAAGCCGATTGGCGACGTTCCGCATCTCACTTTGAGAGAGCACTGGAACTGAAACCAGGATTTGCACAGGCTGCTTCGTTTCTGTCGGGAGTATACCTTTCGAGCAATAGACCTGAGGATGCCGAACGCACAAGTGAGGACGCAGCTCGGATGGCTGAAAATGATAGTCTTGTGCTCCACCGGGCTGCGTGGATACACTACCATACTCGAAAGTTGGAGTTGGCGGAACGATATCTGCGACGCTCGATTTCTGCTAAGGCTACCGGTGCCAAGTTGAACCTGTTAGGTCTTGTCTACCTTGCAGGGCAGCGACACGAAGAAGCATATATGGCGTTTGGCGAAGGTCTCAACTACGGCGGCGACAAGAAGATTCGCGCACAGCTATATGCGAACCTGGCTGCTGCTGCGGTCTATTTGGAAAAGTACGAAGAAGCAATCGATGCGGCCGAATCCGCACTTAAACTCGATCCCGAACAGATTCATGCGCGCTGTAATTTGTCGCATGCTTATCTTGCGCGCGGGATAAATCCGCATATAGTTGTAAAGCTATGCCGAGAAGGTTTGCAGAAGTCGCCAGGGCATCGTTGCTTCCATTACTACTTGGCCGAAGCTTACTTGCGCACGGGAGATTACGAAGAAGCTCTGGCCGAAGCTACCACTGCGGTCGAGATAGACCCTCAACTCCCTGATAGGTGGGTGCTGCGCGCAAAAGTCCTTTGCAAGTTGAACCGCGATAACGAGGCGCGTCGCGATATTGCGACGGCGTTGGAACTTGATCCTAATCACTCCGATGCAAATAGGCTCGTAGAGCAACTTCAAGAAAAGACCTTGCCCGTTCCACCACATCTCGAAACTTCTGAGTAGCTTTGAGAGACCACTATGATTGTCCTATTGCGTGGCTTTGGTTGCTATTCTACCGAGCAGTGACATAAATTGACAGAGGAATATATGATATTATGCGAACAAGTACTCTACATATTTGTATAAATGAGCGCTTGCAAAGGGGCATGTAGAATGATGGGTAGGCTTGGCAAATATAGAATCGAACGTGAAATCGGTAGAGGGGCTACCGGTGTGGTTTATCTTGGGCACGATGACGAGCTCAATCGTCGCGTTGCTATTAAAGTGCTGGAGATTCCGGACATGGTTCAAGGAGCGGATCGACGGGAAATGATCGAGCGTTTCCGTCGGGAAGCTCGAGCGGCAGCAGCCGTGTCGCATCCGAACGTAGTGGCTATCTACGAGGTCGGAATCCAGGGCGATACAAACTATATTGCAATGGAGTATTGTGAAGGCCCGACTGTGCGCGACATGCTGTCGATGCAGGGTCCTTTTTCAAAACCGTATGCGCTCAACATTGCTGGGCAGGTTCTTGACGCACTGCAAGCAGCTCACGACGCTGGTATCTATCATCGGGATATAAAGCCGGACAATATAATCGTATCGCCCAAAGGAGTTGTGAAAGTTACCGACTTTGGTATCGCTCGTGCCTTTGATGATATCAAGCTTACGCGAACGGGCACAATGGTGGGCACGCCCGCCTACATGTCTCCGGAGCAAATTCTTGGCAAGCCGACGGATCATCGCACGGATATCTTCTCGGTGGGCATTCTTCTGCACGAAATGCTTACAGGACGCAGACCTTTTGAGGGGTCTACGATCACAGAGATAACTCACTCTATAGCATACGAGGAACCGAAGCTTTCGCCCACGCTCGGCCCTCCGCTTGATGCGGTCATTGCAAAAGCGCTTTCTAAGGAGCCAGAAAACAGATTCCAGTCGACTCGTGAGATGTCGCTGGCCATTCAAGGAAAGGTGCCGGTTCAGATGCAGCAGGCTCAACAGGCAAGCTATGCGCAACCGCAGTCGGCCCAGTATGGTGCTACGATAGTTGGAACGCCGCCTGCTCCAGCTCCTCCACAACCTTATTCTCCTAATCCGCCTATGCATCAACCGGCGTTCCAAGTTCCTCCGAGCGGGCCGGACTATTACACAGCCGCTCAACAGATGAAGGATTACTTTGTTGAAGCCATTCTTGTGACGTTATTTTGCTGCTTGCCAGCGGGGATAGTTGCTATTATTTACGCATATCAAGCGAGGAGCAAGATGAGTATCGGGGACTACTTTGGTGCAACGCAGGCAGCGAATGCAGCAAAGACATGGGTAGGAGTATCATTTTTGCTCGGTCTCTTGTTGGTGGCACTGCTTGTGTTATCGAACATTTTGACTGCGCTGTAGCTTGCTCTTGTGCAAGTATAACTACGCTAGGTCCTTAGGAATAAGCGCCTATACTGTTTGAGTCTTTGCCGCAGAAACATACGCGGTTCGTGTTGCAAAAGGTGTTGAAAACTTATGTATGAGTACTGGGAATTACGATGTGAAGCGTTGGCATGCAGCTTTGCGAATATTTATGATCGTTGGAGTTGCAGTGTTCCTTTTCGCTGTTTCGCCTAAAGAGTGCCGTTGGATTCCGTGTTGTCCGTTCTATTGGGCGACCGGTTTGTACTGCTCTGGGTGTGGTACACTCAGGGGACTCCACGAGCTTTTTCACGGCAATGTGGTAGGAGCCGCGAAGTACAACGTAATGGTTTTCGTTTTGGTGCCTGTTGCAATAGCCGTACTCACATCTGAGATTGCGATCCTTCTGCGAGGGCGCCCATTAAGCCTTTGGCGTTGCTCTGCGCGCGAGTGTCGAATTCTTGTTGTGGTTATTGTGCTGCATTTTGTCTTGCGAAACATTCCTGTTTATCCTTTTCAGTTGCTTGCGCCGCATTAGAAATTAAAAAAGGGCTGCGTTGCTCGGGATAATTAATCACACAGCGCATAGGGTTTGTCGAAAAATAGACGGTCTGTAGTATGTCTAATCAAACAGCAGACAGAATTCTGAGATATGCAATTGCCGGAGCTTTGGCTGGAGTTGTCATCTTTCTTTTGCTCAATCCGTCAATAAGCAGAGAGGAAAGGGATGAGCGACAGCAAGATTTCGGCAATATGGGCGAAGTTTTCCTCGATGTTTGGGTTCATGCGCTGATGATTGGGACGGTAACAGGGGTTGTGATAGGGTGCTCACTTGTGGTTGCCCAGGAGTCTGGCGCTTGGAGCAGCGTTCGTCTTCAACGATATCTGCCGACAGCATTAGGAGTGGGCCTTTTTGGAGGAGCTATAGCCGGGACAATAGGCCAGTTCGCGTTTTCCTTACTTCTATTCGTGAACCTTGTTATCGCGCGTACTGTGGGTTGGTGTCTGATGGGTGCGGTAGCGGGAATCTGTCCTGGAGCTGCCTACGCAGACAGTAGAAAAGCGTGGCACGGTGCCTTGGGCGGAGCAATTGGCGGCGGACTTGGTGGTCTGCTCTTTGACGTCATTGCGTTTGTCACTCAGGGAGGCAGTGCAAGCAGGTTTCTGGGGTTCGTGACTATGGGTGTTGCTACGGGAGCTGCTGTAGCGCTCGTTGAAGAGATCGCGAAAGAGCACTGGATCACCATCCTTACAGGTTCACGCGAAGGCAAATCATACATCATATCAAAGCCAGAAACGACCATTGGTCGCGACGAACTTGCCGACATACCTCTATTCGGCGATCAGACCGTCCAAAAGCAGCACGCAAAGCTCGTAAAGTCCGACGGCGCGCTCAGCATAGTAGCATATCCGGGTTTGACAGTCACAGTTAACTCTGTTCCTACATCCTCAGCCTCTCTTGAAGACGGAGCTGTAATAGGCATCGGATCGCATAAACTCAGATTCAGCACCAAAGCACGAGGAACCGTGTCTGTTCAACAACCAGTTGTACCGGTTAGACCAGCTTCTTACGTTCCTGTTCAACCGAGCATGTTGATTGTTGTTGCCGGGCCACACACGGGACAGACATTTCCGCTAAACGTAGGATCGATAGTCATTGGCCGCGACCCAGCTTGCAGAATTCAACTCTCGCAAGACGGCATGGTTAGCCGAAACCACGCCACGCTGATTTGGGACGGCATCAGCCTGAGGGTTCAAGATTTGGGCAGCACAAACGGTTTATTTGTAAACGGCCAACGAATTACAGAAGCCGTTCTATCCGTTGGGGACACTATAGGTCTCGGACAGAGTCTGCTGAGGGTAGGGTAAGCTAAACTAAACCCAAGCTGTGCATTGTTGTTTCCTGAGCCAGGATTCGCTGCGGGTTTAATTGCCGTTAACGGCTCTGTACTTCGCAATATCGAGCTCTTTGGTCTTACTGGCCGCTTCGCTTAGAGAAACTGCGGTCACTTTGCCATCCTTGTAGGCAACCATTTTGCCGTAGTCGCTCGAAAGAAGCATTTCCACAGCCAGTTCTCCAAACTCCCGTGCAAGTGCGCGGTCGAGGTATGTCGGATTACCGCCTCTTTGTGTATGACCAAGGATGGTGATCCTGACGCGACGCCCTGCTATTGCCTCCAGCTTTGCAGCGATCTCTGCAGTGCCAAGATTCTCGCACAAAACGACCAAGCCATGAGTGCCGCCTGCGTCCATCTTTGTCTTTATCTTGCGTGCGGCACTTTCGATATCGGGTTGTATTTCGTGAACGAACACGGCATCCGCTCCGGCGGCATAGGCTGCCGCAACGGCAATGTGTCCCGTCTTGCCGCCTAAGGTCTCAATCATGAAAATGCGCTCAGACAGGCTTTCGGCGGTATCAAGTATCTCATCCGCAGCACGCAGCGCTTTGTTGACGGCGGAATCGAAACCAAGGCAGTAGTCGGTGCCGTGAATGTCGTTGTCGATTGTACAGGGAATACCCACGACAGGGGTTCCATCAGCGGCAATTCGAGCAGCCGCACCGAGCGATCCGCCTCCACCAAGCACCACAAGACCATCTACACCACAACGACTCATAGCACTGGCAATGCCTTGTTTTGCAAGTTCCTTTTCCAGGTTCCCGTTTCTGCTGGTGCCTAAGAAACTGCCTCCTCTTCTTGCCAGTCCTGCTAGCTCCGTGCCGATTGGAATCGAGTTTGCTTCCAACAAGCCCCGAAAGCCGCCTATAATGCCGCGCACGCGTATCCCGTGTTTTTCTGCAGCTTCTACGGCAGCGGCTATGCATGCGTTCATACCGGGAGCGTCGCCTCCGCTTGTCAGTAAGCCAATAGTTTTCATAGCGAAATATCTCCTCACTTGAAGATCGGGGCGATTGAGACGATAGAGTGTTCTACCAGCACTTGCAGAATACCTCTTGTCATGAGAGCGAGGCTGAAGCTAAAACAGGTCCGTACAAAAAAATCCCCGCCGGCTCCGTAAGCCCGCGGGCCGCCTGAAGGACTGGGTGCCCTTTCAGCGAGTATAAGCCACAACACTTCAAGGAAGGAGAAAGAGATTGCTCTCTGCCTAATGTAGTTGCAAAAACCGTGCCAAACCCGGCAGTTATACCGGTATTTTCTCAGCAATAAGATAGCAAGCATTTAAGCCTGGGTCATTTGCGGTCTTGCATGGCCATTTTGCGATGCTATGTTTTAAATCTCGTGTAACTCGTTACCTGAACAATGAATTAGTATGCTTGTGTTGTCGCGCAGTTGTCACCACGTTTGCAAGTAAACACCGCTGGGTATCAATCGCAGGTAGGTTATATTCGGCATTCCCGATTTTGGGCGGTAATCAAAGCTCCGCCTGATCAGGATTGCCGGATTCCCAATTAAGTCCCGGAAGCTAAGCTAAGAAGGAGGCAAGGAATATGCGAGCTTTGGTGCTGATTGTTGTGTTGGCGCTTGTGGGGGCTGCAGGTGTGTGGGCCCAGAATGCCGCAACCCAACCCAGTACGCTCACTACCTGTCCGGCTGTTGGTGACGAGATTGCGGATGCTTGCATGGCAAAATCGCTGGGGTTATCCACACAGCAGGTTACTCAACTCCGAATGCAGGGTTTGTCCTACTCGGATATCGCAATGGCACAGGCTATCGCCATGAAGTCCGGTTGTCCTCTGAGCGAGGTGGTGGCGCACTACCAGACGGATAAAAATTGGTCGGACGTCGCCAAGAGGTACAATCTGTCAATGTCCGATATCGCGATGGTCCCGATGGTAAGCACGCCGGAAATGGAGGCTTTTAACAGACGGTTTATCTCCCAATACTACGGCATACCCGAGTCGCAACTTGTTCAGTTGAGACAGCAGGGATTCTCATGGGACGAGATCAACCTGATCGCAAACGCCTCAGTCCGCACCGGTCAGCCAGTCGCGACTATAGCAAGCCTGCGAAGCCAAGGAATGTCGTGGCAAGACATTGCGAACAGATATAACGTAGCCCTTTCCGATCTTACAAGCCCTGCTATGCGGGTGGTTGCGGCTCGTCCTGTCCCTGTGGGAGCCGGCCCTGTTGCGGCAACTGCGATGTACGATTCCGAGGGCAACGTCTTGCTGACGCTCGACCAGGCGCAACGACTATATAAGATGGGCTATGATTGGCTCGACGTTGCAATTGCAGCTAATATGTATGACGCGACCGGAATTCCCATTCGGCAATGGCTGATGTGGATACGGCAGGGAGCGTTTTGGCCTACTCTGGCTACTCGGTATGGGGTCCCATACGAGTTCGCATTTGATGTGACGCGGTATCCATTCCCTAGAACCAGCGTCTACTCGACGGCGATGCAAGAACGGCGATTAGCCATGATCCAAAAGTATCAAACTGGTGCAAAGCGTGAGCCTACAGCTCTTGGACCTGTGATGTTTACGCCGATGCCGAGTAACATACCGTAGCACTGACAGCACAATTCTTTTTTTAGAAGGCTGAAGGTCCACAAGCAGGACCTTCAGCCTTTTGAGGACATCCGATGCTTTCCATCTTCCAGCGATCTCAGAGCCAAGAGCATCCATAAGAACACAGAGCACGCAGCGGCAGCCAAAACTCCGGAGTCATTGAACAAAAACGCGCACATAGTTGCAATGCAACATCCAAGTGCAGCAGCGTTGGTTTCTTTGGTCAGAAGCTTATCGCCTAGCACGCGACGCCCATGCCAGTAGAGGATCGTCGAACAAAGCAGACTTAAGCCAAGCAGCCGACTCCACACACTG
>Ga0123519_10008481_pt1 | contig 15654 bp, 17 predicted proteins | sample YelNatPaOPRAMG02_FD_87396 | JGI IMG/M metagenome (GOLD analysis project Ga0123519, IMG submission 87396) | Hot spring microbial communities from Yellowstone National Park - Yellowstone National Park OP-RAMG-02 (version 2) | ecosystem: Environmental > Aquatic > Thermal springs > Hot (42-90C) ...
ATTCAGCCGCGACGGCTACTGTCCCGGCTGCTCCCAGCGCAACTGGAGCGTGTTCACGTGAAGAGCCGCATCCGAAGTTTCTGCCGGCGACTATGATGCGGTACTCGGTTCTGTCTTTTCCAGGTGTGACAAAGGGAGGGAGGCCGTCCGGCAACCCTGCCATTGCATGACTGCCGAGCTTTCGGTACTCGTCAGGAATCGTCGGAACAAGGTTCAGATAGCAGGCTGGTATGATCTGATCCGTGTCAATATTGTCACCTAGAACGTAAACTCTGCCTTTCAGTCTCTTTTCAAACGTTTTCACGGTCCTCCGCCCTTCACTCATGCGAGATCCCTTGGGTCGGTAATGCGGCCTGTAACTGCTGATGCAGCAACGGTCAGGGGCGAAGCCAGGTATATCCTGGCGGCCTTTGACCCCATTCTGCCGATGAAATTTCTGTTTGTAGTACTTATGACAGTCTCATTCCCGGTGGTGCGCCCATAAGTGTCTTCAGGGCCGCCCAGACAGGCTGCACAGGAGGGCGGCGCGATCGGTTCGCACCCGGCATCCGCAAAAATCTCAGCCAGCGTCCTGTCGCCAATGCGTTCCTCGTTGATCTTCCCCGCGACTTCGGATGTGGCCGGCACCAGGAATGTCTTAATTGAAACTCGTCTTCCCTTCAGCACTTCGGCTGCCATTCTAAAATCGGAGATTTTCCCTCCCGTGCATGACCCTATGTACGCGCGATCGAGTCTTACGTCCGAACAGTCTCTGGCGCGCGCATAGTTGGATGGAAGATGGGGGCGGGCCACGCAAGGCTCGAATGATGAGGCTTCATAGGAGAAAGTTTTGAGAACCGGCGCTCCATCGTCTCCGTAAACCGGCTCGAAGGGATGCGCTGCGCGTTTGCTGATGAACGCCAGCGTTTTGTCGTCAGGAGCGATAATGCCATTCTTTGCGCCCGCCTCGACGGCCATGTTGCAGATCGTCATGCGTTCTTCGACGCTGATTGACGCTATGGTGTCTCCGCAGAATTCCATTGCTGCGTACGTAGCCCCGTCAACCCCGATGTCGCCTATGATGCGCAGTATTATGTCTTTGCCGGTCACAAAGACTGGCAGTTCCCCGCAAATGACAAACCGCAGGGTGGGTGGGACTTTGATCAGGAGTTTTCCCGTTCCGAGAACAAAGCCGGCGTCCGTATTGCCGATGCCGGTGGCGAACGCTCCCAATGCTCCGTGCGTGCATGTATGAGAGTCGGTTCCGAAAATTACATGCCCCGGCAGGGCATGGCCGGTTTCAGGCAACGCCACATGGCATACACCGCGGTAATTCGGCGTGCCCGGTTCGTAGAACCATCGCAACCCCTGTTCGCGCGCAAATTCCCTGAGGATATCCACATTGCGCTTTGCCTTCTGGTCGGCCGTGAAGATGTAGTGGTCGGGGATCATTACGACCCGATCCGGGTCCCAGACTCTGGCGCCGGGACCGAACTCGCGTTTGAAAACTCCTATGGCGCCCGGTCCGCAGACATCATGGGTGAGAAGTATGTCCGCATTGACCCAGATGTTCTGACCGGGTTCCACTCGCGCCAGCCCCGACGCCCGCGCCAGAACCGCTTCTGTGATTGTGCGCTTCATTGCTCCTGCCCGTGTTCTTTTTTCCTGGCTGCTTTCACCAGCGCAAAAAATCTGTCCTCGTATTCGTCGAAAAGGCCGTATTTCTTCAGCTTCGCCGCGAGAGCGCTGGTAAGGGATGGATCACGGCTTGCCGCCAGGAATGCCTCGTCTATCTCGGATCTGAGCCATCTGGGGACCCCGCCGATATTTTCGAATGCACGCCTCTTTTCAAGGTCCATGATGTTGGCCGCCGCAGATCTGATCACAACGGCGTGAAACAGCTTTATAAGGCACACATCCCAGGGTTCGTCCACCCCCACGACAACAGCGCTGAACGGGTCGCGCGAGGCTGCCACTCTCTCTTTCACCTGGTCAGTTACAGCCTTGATGTTGTCTGTGACCACGTGTTCGCTGAACGATTCCTGTCGCAGCCTGTAGCCGTACTGAAGCACACATCGGATATCCTTCTCGTGCTCCTTCAGCCACTCCACATAGCGCGACGCCTCCTGGCCGAACCCTTCCAGCAGGGTTTCCGCGTACGCTTCCGGAGTGATAATCTGAGGCCGGTGGGCCTGCATGCGGCCTTCGCGTATGCGGATCTGATTCGCGCAATCCATCAGTTCCGAAACAAGATGATAGTTCAGAATCGTCGTGCCGAATGTTTCAAGGGTGCTGGAAGGCATCAACACGATTTCCGTATTGTTCACGGCGTACCAAAAATCGAATGGAGTCAGGTCCTTCATCTCAAGGAGTGTGAATACCATGAGCGCTGTTTCACGACAAGGGTTTTGAGCTGTCAACCGGCCCCATCAGGCCGGTCGGTGCACAACTCAAGTGTGACCGGGCCGTCGTTGATGATTTCCACGATCATTGACCGCCTGAAAAGGCCGGTTGCCACACGATGTTCGCCGAGGAGTTTTTGCAGGTGGCGGACATACTCTCCGTAAAGGGGTTCCGCGACATCCGGCGGAGCTGCGATACTGAATCCCGGCCGATTTCCCTTGCGGGTGTCGGCATATAGAGTGAACTGGGAAACCACAAGCACCGACCCGCCGACATCCTGCACTGAAAGATTCATCTTTCCGCTGCAATCCTGGAAAATGCGCAGCGAAACGGTCTTGGCCGCAAGCTGTCTGGCGTCGTCTGGCGTATCCCCGCTCTTTATTCCGAGCAACACGGCGAGGCCGGAGCCTATTGATCCAACGACATCGTTGTCCACAGTCACGCTGGCGCGAGCAACTCTCTGTATAAGCGCTTTCATGCTCCTCCTGCCGGCCTGCGGCGCAGAGAAATCACTCCCATTCTGCGATCGGACCGGGTGCGGCAGGCGCTCTGGCTCTCAGATTTGTCCCCATGACGAGGGCGCCGCGCAACAAAGCAAGCTCCAAGTGCTGATTGCACTCGAGCTGCCAGGACCGCAGAATCCGAGATCTTTTCATCTCTGCTGTTCTAATCCATCCTTGGGATCTTTGCGCCTTTGTGAAATGTTTTACGTACAGCATGCTTTTCAACAGGTTATCCAATCCTGCCATTTCTCAGAAGGAAAATATGGTTTCTTATATCAGAGTCCGGCGGCCATGTCACTCTTATGTGGACCCCATGCCGGTCGCAAAATCAGGTTTCATATTGTGCTGGCTTTTTTCCTGCGAAAGCCTCAGGTTGACTGTCGGTTGGCCTATGCGGGCCACGCCGGCCCTCATCGGGTGTCGGATGACGGACCCCGGAAAAACGGGAATGACACGAGATCAAGGAGTACAGGACAGACATGGACATCTACGTTGGTAATCTACCGTATGCGGCCGGCGATTCGGACCTGAAGTCTCTTTTCGAGAAACATGGTGCGGTTGCCTCCGCCCGGGTGGTGATGGACCGTTTTTCGGGGCAGTCCAAAGGATTCGGTTTTGTTGAAATGCCGAACCAGGAAGAGGCGATAAACGCCATCAAGGCATTGAACGGCTCGGACTTCATGGGGCGGCCGCTCCGCGTCAACGAGTCCCGGCCCAAAGAGCGGGAGAGGGGCGGCGATCGGCGTCGCGAACACAGGGGCGGCAGAGAGCAGCGCTGGTAGTTGGCCGGCGTTTCCGCTGCTACCGCTGAGAATCGTTTTCAGTGCAGCCGGTTTGGTTCCGAGCGAACCGGATAAGACGGAGTTTTCCGTCTGACGCGCACAGAAACTCCAAGCATTGTTTCCCGAGCGCGTATTGAAGGAGGACTGTTTCCTGTATCTGCCGGACATGAGACGGTTCACCCAGCAGTTGTATTATGTTATGTCGTACTGCCTGGCTTGGCAAATCTGCGGTTCCGACGTCGGGAATGCCAATTGTGACGGAAGCAGGATCGAAACGGCAGCGGGGTAAAATGGAAGGGTCGAGAAACACCTCGAAACTCTCGACCCTGCCAGCCCTGCAGCGCGCCTGAAATCCTGACTTGTAATAGGAGAAAGTCTCCCGAAAGAACGGTTTTGGGTTTTCCGGCCTGCCGAACACCCTCAAGATTCCGGCGTCCGCTCCGATAGGGATGTGGTTGAAGGTCATCGCACCGAGATCAATTTCCACCGCAATCCGGCTGTGGGCAGGCCAGTCCACGGTCGGATCCGGTCTCAAATATGCTGCAATCTTTTCAACCCACATTTTGCATTCAGACCGGCTGATCGGCCCCAGAGTGACAAATGAGCCGCAGCAGTCATTTCCCGAGCGCCAATCCCGCGGATTCCTGAACCTGAATGTGCAGAATACGACACACACTCCTCGAGGGCGAACGGCTAGGTTATCTTCGCCACTTTCACCTTTCGGCCTGTCTTTGCAGCTTCCTCCGCTGCAAAGACAACTGCGACGGCACGCGCACCGTCCTTCAGTGAAGGATAAGGTTCTCCTCCATTTCGGACAGCGTTGTAGAAACTGCGTATGTTGCCGCAGATATCCGTGCGGCCGGACGGTCGAAGCGGCCTTTGCTCCTCCTTCTCATTGGATCGGCATGGCTGAACAAGATACCGGGTGCCTTCGTCGAAGAACCGAGCGTCCACGTACAGGTTCATCCTGGTTCCATAGATGTTGAACGTGTGGCGATAGGGGGTGACATGGTACGCGCTCAACGTGCCAACCAGGCCGGAATCGAACTCAAGAATACAATGCGCAACGTCTGCGGTGAGAGTGGTGTGGACGTCGTATCTCATGGCGCATTGCACGGCCTTGATCGGCCCGAAATAGAACATCAGTTCATGTATGCCATGAACGCCGCATTGAAAGAGCATTCCGCCGGGATTTTTCTTGGGATCGCCCCGCCAGTCTCCCGGCTTGATCCGCAGGCCGCCGCTGTGGGCTGTTGTTTTTTCAAATGTGGCTATCTTGCCGAAATCGCCGCGATCAATCATGCGTTTGATCATCAGGGACGCCGCGTCATGGGCATGGTCGGCATGTCCGCATCCTGCCACCACTCCTGTCTTTTTCTGGAGGCTGATCAGTTCCCGCATCTCCCGCTGTGTAGCACAGAGGGGCTTCTCAATGAAAACGTGCAAACCTCTCCTCATGGCGGCCATGGCCTGAGAAGCGTGAAACTTCGCGCCAGTCGAAATGAAAACGGCCTCGATCCCGGGTGTCTTCAGGAGAGCCTCGTAACTGTCGGCAGGCTCGGCTCCATCCTCCTCGCGGCACTGCTCAAGCGCGGTTTTGTTGATATCGTACGCCGCAACTATTCGGAAAAGGCCAGTCTCCCGCATTCTGGCCCTCCTGTATGCGCCAAAACCTCCAACTCCCACCATTGCGACATTCATTATTTTCCCGCGTCTCACTTTTTTCCCTCCAGAATCCCGATGTAGATGGCCTTCCCATTACACAAGCATCGGGCCTCCGTCAAGGCGCGGCTTGTCATCCCCGTCACCAGATTGCGGATCGCCGCCTGATGCGGCCTCGAACAGCGAGACCAGCCGCCGGCATTCGCGCACGAGAGTGGTTACATCGGCTCCCATGGCCAGAAAGGAGAATCCCATTGCTGCAAGTTCAGAGACGTTGTCGGGTGTGGCAGGAATGCCGGCGTATTTGCCATGCTTTCGGGCAGCATCGAGGACCATGTTTCTGGCCTCGGTTACGAGGTGATGATCATATTCGCCTGGAAGACCTATTCCATGGCTGTAGTCACCGGGACCGAAAAAGAGAATGTCATAGCCGGGCACAGCCGCAATGGCATCCAGTTCTTCAAGCGCTTCAGGATCCTCTATCTGTAGAACGACAAATCTGTTTGCATTTGCCTGCCTCATGTATTCAGCAACCTCGATGGCGCAGAATGCGCCATCGGCGTTGCCGCCGTCAACAGGACGCCTGCCGAGCGGGTGGAATCTGGTGATTCTCACGATGTTTCTGGCATCTGCAGCATTCATGACATGAGGCACCATGATGCCCGAAGCGTCCATTTCAAGAGGCCTGATATGATCGCTGTAACTGCCGCGCCCCACTCTGACCATCACATCTGCATCGTGGGCCTTTGCTGCCCATATGCCTGCCTCGATGCAACGCAGATCGTTCGGAACGTGTTCGAGGCAAAGCCAGATGCAATCGTAACCGCACATTGCGGCAATTTCGACCACGCGCGCGTCAGCCAGATTGCTTTTGAAGCAAAGAACCGGCCTGCCGCTGCGTAGTTTTCTCAGCACACGGCTCTCTCTCAATCTTATTCCCCGGCTCATTCTGCCCTTCTCCATTGAATGCGTTGTTTGCCTGAATACAGAAGGGTGTGTGTCGCGCGCATCTTCATAGGCTATTATGCCGGCAGGAAAAACAGAAGAAAAAGTTTCAATCCGGATTTTGCGTTTGAGAAACGGCAGGTTTTTGTGAGATGGTGGTTGTGGCGCATGCCAACCCGGATTTCGCATTTGCGAAACGGTTGAAGGATGCTCCCCGGCAGAATGCGTTGTGTTCGAAAGCGATGCGGTCGCCTTCGACGGGCGCAAAGAGCGAATACGGAGGGGGTTGATTCTGATGAAAACCAAAGCGGCATACATGAAGGCTCCGTGGCAGTTTGAACTGCGGGATGTCGAGATTCCGGACAGACCTCCGTCAGGCTGGATCCTGGTCCGCGTCGAGGCGTGCGGCGTTTGCGGGACAGACCTGGCCGCAGCCGCCCTTAAAGCAGGTCAATGGGGGCCTTTCGGCCATGAAATCGCCGGAGTCGTGGAGGCTCTGGGAGATGGCGTTGACAACTTGAAGACGGGTCAGGCCATTGTGCTCGAGTCGGGGAGCTATTGCGGCAAGTGCGATCTGTGCCATGACGGACGGGTTGATCTGTGCACTGGCCGCGCCCCGCATTTCTGGGGACAGCCTGCCATGGGATTCAGCCGCCATATGATGGCGCCGGCTTGTTCCGCTGTGCCCTATGAAGGACTTTCACCCGACGTTGCATGCCTCACTGAATGTTCCGGCGTTGCGTACGACATGGTCAGGACTGCCGGCATCAGTATGGGCGACCGTGTGGCTGTCATCGGACCTGGACCGATCGGTCTGGTCGCAGTGGCGCTCGCCCGTCACCAGGCACCCGGTCGACTGCTCACTATCGGCAAAACGTCCGGAAGGCGGAGGCTTGAAATGGCTGCGGAATTGGGTTCCGAAACACTTGCCTTCGACGGAAATCTCGCCGAACTGAGAGACTTTCATCGCCAGTTTGACCATGTTCTCATGACAGCACCCGTCGAGTTCATCGAGCCCGCATTGTCGCTTCTGGCGTACGGCGGAGAGATGACTTACATCGGAATTGGCACAGGCCCGGGTCGCATTGGCTTCGACGCGAACGACTTTCACTTCCGAAAGCTGCAACTTCGCGCAAGTTTTGCTTCGCCGGCAATTTACTTTCCGGCGGTCCTGAGGCTGCTGAATGCCGGCATAATTCCGGGCAAGAAGCTCGTTTCCCACGTCTTTCGGCTCGAGCAAATTGCAGATGCAATGATCACCTGCCGAGATAGAAAATCGGAGGTGTTGAAAGTCGTTGTAAAGCCGTGAATCAGCCGCAAGTGCTCTGCTGGCGGCGGAGGACGAAGGCGTGCGATTGGGAGGACCTGTTTTTGATGGCGGAGACGAACCCCAGTCCTGGGCCAGGGCTGTGCGGGCGGAGGGTTATGGAGCGGCATACTGTCCGGTGCAGCCCGGCGTCCCTCATGATGTTATCAGACAATACAGCGAGACAGCGAAGGCCGCGGACATAGTAATCGCCGAGGTTGGCGCCTGGAGCAATCCTCTGTCTCCTGACTCTGCAGCGGCGGCGCAGGCTCTTGAAAAATGCAAAGCTTCGCTGGAGCTGGCGGATGCAATTGGAGCGCGGTGCTGTGTGAACATCGCTGGCTCCCGTGGAGTCAAATGGGACGGGCCGTCCAGGCATGACCTGACCGATGAAACTTTCGAAAGAATAGTTGATGTCGTCAGAGAGATAATAGACGCGGTCCATCCTGTACGGTCATTTTACACGCTGGAGACCATGCCATGGATGTATCCCGACTCGCCGGATGCGTATCTGCGCCTGATCAGGGCCGTGGATCGCAGGGCGTTTGCTGTCCATCTCGACGTGGTGAATCTGGTGAACAGCCCGCGCAGGTATTTCAACAACGCGGCGCTTATAAGGGACTGTTTCGACCGGCTTGGTCCCTGGATAAAATCGTGCCATGCCAAAGACATTGTTCTCAGGGATAATCTAACGGTGCATCTCGACGAAACAAGGCCGGGCAACGGCGCTCTTGATTACGGCGTTTTCCTGGAGGAGTTGTCCAGGCTCGATGCCGATACCCCGTTGATGCTTGAACACCTGAACGACATCTCTGAATATCGAGAAGCCTCGTCCTTCCTGAGACGGGTTGCTTCGGAGAAAGGGCTTTCTTTCTGTCCCGAATCTTGACTCCAGGAAATGGCCTCTATATTTCATCCTCAATGTTCGTCTCTTTGTGCCTGCACATTCAGTCAGTGGCGGGCTGAGCGCCATGTTTTTTTGACAGCTTTTGCGATGAGCCCATTTCGCAAACTGAATATCCGGATAATAGAAGAAATGAGAGGGAAGCAATGCGCGACAGGATGAAGATCGTTCAGGGAGACATAACCGGGCTTCGCGTGGACGCAATAGTCAATGCCGCAAATTCGACTCTTCTGGGCGGCGGCGGAGTCGATGGCGCTATTCACAGAGCAGCCGGACCTGAGTTGCTCTCAGAATGCCGCACCCTGGGAGGTTGCAGGCCTGGCGAGGCGAAGATCACGCGCGGGTACAGATTGCCGGCAAAGCACGTGATACACACCGTCGGTCCTGTATGGCGCGGGGGAAAAAGCGGAGAACCTGAAGCTCTTGCGGCCTGCTATCGCAACTGCCTTGCTCTTGCCGCGCAGCATAGGCTCAAAACCGTGGCGTTCCCCGCAATCAGCACGGGGGTTTATGGATATCCCAAGAAGGAAGCCTGCCGAATTGCGATTTCACAGACGGCGGATTTTCTCCGGGAACACCCCGAGATTGAAGAGGTTGTCTTCGTATGTTTCAGCGGCGCGGATGAGGATATCTATCGAGAAACTATGGATGAGTTGTTTCCCGCCGGAGAACAGCACTGCTGATGGCAGAGGCCGGGATGAACGCCGCCAACCCGCTCAAATGAGAGCCGAAACCGCAACCCACGCCAAACCGGCTGAGGCGACCGCGAGGAGAGCCGGCACCGCGATGCGTCTCATCTCTGCGTGGCCAAGCGAAACAGCCATGGCCATCTTGACCAGCGTGTTTGCGCACAATGCTATCACAATTCCCCTGGCCGCGACAGGCATTGGCAGCATTGCGGAAGCCATATCTGAAAGGGACACTGTAATGGCGTCCACGTCAGCCAGTCCTGCGGCTGCGCTCGACGCGTAGATGCCTGTTGCGCCGAGATAAACATGAGCGGCGCGCGCAGCGAACATCACGATTGCGAACAGGAGGCCGAACTGAACAGCCGACCACAGTTCCAGAGGATTCCTTTGAAGGTGAGGGGTGCCATCCGGCGATGGTTCCCGGCTGACATCGCGGCTGAACCGCGTTCTCAATACCCGCGCCGCGCCGACGCTCAGAGCCACAAGAATGGCGAGAGGAACCGAAAGAGGCCTCAGCAGGAGGGGCTGTATGGCCGCAACTATGACGGCAACGCGCATGAACATGACGGCCGAGGCAAGGAGTATTCCTGAGGCGTAAGTGGCAGCAAGATGCGGAGCGTCCCGGCTCTGTCGCGCAAACGACAGGGTCACAGCCGTGCTTGATCCAAGTCCACCGGCCACTCCCGCCAGTTCGATCCCGCGCCCGGCCCCTATCATCAGCCTGAGAAGGTGGCAGGCCAGGTTCACCGCGGAGATCAGAATTACCATGATCCAGATTTTGTGAGGATTCAGAACATCCAGCGGACCGAATGACCTGTCCGGAATAAGAGGCAGGACTATGAGGCTTATGACCGATAACTGCGCGGCAGCCATTATTTCCTCGTGGCCCAACCTCCTCACGAGATTCTCCAGAGGCTGCTTCGCGGCCAGCAGCAAGACGACTGCTGCTGCGATGGCGCCGGCCGCTTCCGCTGCATCCCACCAGCAGAAGCCGCCCAGGAGATAGGCGAGCATGGCTGCAACTTCAGTCGTCATGCCCGGCGCCGACTGGTCTGGGGGGCGGTAGGTGCGCATGACGAACCCGCCTACGACCAGCAGTCCCGCGACGAAAGACCACCCGGTCAGGTCATTCAGCATTGCGGTCATTGCTCCGCCCATGGCAATGAGGGGGAATGTCCGGATGCCTGCGAAGCCTCCGGTTTTCTCCCGTTCTCGCTCTATGCCGATCATCAGGCCGATGCCTAGAGCAAGACCGAACCTGTGGACAAGAGCATAGACATCACATGCAGGCATGCGCATCTATTACAGCATTCCCCATTTTCACTCAAGCCGCAAACCGTCAGGACTGGTGCGCGGACCGAGAAGACAAGTGTTGACCGGGCGAATGCTCTTCGGCTAATGTCTACTGAACAGGTAGATAAATAGGCTGTGAAGCTCTCAACCCGAAGCGAATACGCCTTTCTTGCGCTGCTGGATCTGGCGCGCGCCGAACGTGGCGGCATGGTCACGCTTGGAACGCTGGCCCGCAGGCACAGGCTCTCTCGAAAATATCTGGCCAGGATAATGCGGAGGCTTGAGGATGAGGGGCTTGTGAGGGCAAAACGCGGAGCGTCAGGCGGCTACGTCCTGGGCAGACCCGCCGGGCAGATCTCGATGGCTGAAGTGGTGAGAGCGCTGGACGGTCCGATCGCTTCAGTGAGAGCGGCCAGCATATACTTCTACAAGCCGTCGGCAATAGAACGGGAACCGGCGCTTGTGGGTTTTTTTAGGGAAATACGAGACATGGTGGCCTGCAAGATGGAGCGCACTACATTGCGTGACATGCTGCGCCGGGAGCGGCCATTAAGAGAAAGGACAGGCACGAAATGAATTCGGATCTTTCGATGGGCTCAGCCAGGCCGGGCGCGGCGCTGGATATGCCGCACCGCATGTCCAGACCGCAACCGCGTGTTATGCCATACGGCCATTTTTCAAACTCCAGAGCAGGAATAAAGAGGCTGGTTGAGGCAGCGGTATGCGCTCTGATTATTGCGGGATGCGGGAGGAACGGAAGGGTGGAAGAAAAGACCGGCGCAAGGAAACAGAAGGAACTTATAAGCGTGTCCGGGGCATGGGCGCTCTACCCATTGATGGTGCAGTGGGCGGCGGAGTATTGCCGACACCATCCCGCGACGCGGATTGACGTAACCGCCGGCGGCGCCGGGAAGGGCGTGACAGATGTGTTGGCCGGAGCCGTGGACATTGCCATGGTATCGCGCGAAGTTCATCAGGAAGAAATCGAGCGGGGCGCATGGACTCTGCCTGTCGTCAAGGATGCCGTCGTCGTGACAGTCAACGCCCGGAATCCGGCTCTGAATGCTCTGGCGGCAAAGGGCATTTCGAGTAAGGAAGCCGCAGGCATCTGGAAGGATGCTGCGATAACGAATTGGCGGCAGACAGGCGTCGAGTTTGATGCGCCTTTGCGCGCCTATACCAGGTCCGATGCATGCGGGGCGTCGGAAACCTTCGCCGCATGGTTCGGCGCGCGCCAGGAGGAAATCAGGGGTGTGGCGGTGTACGGCGATCCGGGTATCGCGGAGGCAGTGAGGAGAGATGTAATGGGGATCGGCTACAACAATATCGCCTTCGCCTACGATCGCTCTACAGGAAAACCCGTCGAGGGCCTGAGCATCCTGCCTCTTGATGCAGACTGCAACGGTAAGGCGGATCCTGACGAACTGGTGGTTGAGGATCTCCGGAAGCTTACGGCCGCAGTGGCCGCAGGGAAATATCCTTCGCCGCCGGCGAGGACTTTGTACCTCATTTTGAAGGGGCCGCCTGTCAGGGCCGAGATTATCGGCTTCTTGAATTGGATCCTCGCCGAAGGGCAGGGCCTCGCCGCGGATTCGGGATACATCCCGCTTGACAATGCGAATCTGGCTGACGCCCGTCGAAAGCTCACAGCACGTTGATTGCGCAGCAAAAGAAGTAAGATAAACAAAATGTCGTTCCTTGTATCGAGAGCCATGAAGGATAAACTGGCCGCACGCGCAGTACGTCTGTGCGCCGTCGGAACCTGTTCGCTTGCCGTTGTGATCATGATCGTCCTTGCGGTCAAGTCATGGCCTCTGCTGTCTTCCGTCCGCCTTCCGGATCTTGTCGTCAGCGATGAATGGCGTCCTCTGGCCGGCCGATTTGGATTCAGGGCCTTCATCATCGGCACCCTGTTGGTGACGGCGGGCGCCGGCGCGATTGCCGTTCCGATCTCCGTTCTGTGCGCCTTGTATCTCGCGGAATACTGCTCTCCCCGGTTCAGGGCGGCCGTCGCGCCTGTCATGGATCTCATGGCTGCAATTCCATCGGTTGTTTACGGAATGTGGGGGATCCTGGCAGTTGTGCCGGCTGTCAGATTCATAGCCAGGCTTTGCGGATCGCCCTCCTCAGGATACAGTGTGCTGGCCGCCTCCTGCGTTCTGGCCGTGATGATCATTCCATACATGGCTCACCTGTGCCTTGAACTGTTCATGGGCGTGCCTCGGGGCATGATTGAGGCATCGCTCTCCCTCGGCGCAGGCAGATGGCATACGGTGAAGCACGTGATACTCCGTAGAACCCTGCCTGGTATTGGCGCCGCGGTTGGGCTTGCATTGTGCAGAGCGCTTGGCGAGACAATGGCTGTGCTGATGGTGGCGGGCAATGTTCCCATGATTCCGGCATCTCTTTTCGATCCCGTGTATCCACTGCCTGCTTTGATAGCAAACTCCTACGGCGAGATGATGAGCGTGCGTAAATATGAAGCGGCGCTCATGTTTGCCGCTTTGCTGCTCCTCGCTCTTGTGCTCAGTTTGAGTCTGGCGTCCAGGCGTCCATTCCTCCGCATTGAAAGGAGCGTTGACTGATGGCGGGTGGTGTCGCGGAGGAAAAAGCGGCGCTTCTCATGATGCGTCTGTCCTGCCTGGCTGTCCTTTCCACCTTTCTCGGCATTATCGGGATGGTGGTTTGGCGGGGGTTGCCAACCCTGAGATTGGAAATGCTTTTCAGAACACCATCCGCGGGTTTCTACATGGGAGGCGGAGGGGGCGTCCTCAATGCAATCGTCGGTTCCCTGCTCATGGCCGGCGTGGGCACGGTCATAGCCGTATTCATGAGCATTCCGGTGGCATTTTATCTCAACGTGTTTGCGCCCCGCAATTCCCATCTGGCCTCCGCTGTCAGGATTTCTCTGGATCTCCTGTGCGGGATTCCTTCCATTGTTTATGGAGCGTTTGCTTTTGCCGTCATGTTGATGGCCGGGCTTCGCGCATCCCTTGCCTGCGGAACCATCACGCTCGCCGTTCTCTGTTTTCCGATCATGGCCCGGGCGATGGACGAGGTGCTGCGCATGGTTCCGCGAGAGCTTGCTGAGACTTCATGGTCGCTCGGCGCCACTCGGCTCGAGACAGCTTTACGGGTCATTCTCCGCCAGGCGACGCCCGGCTTGGTGAGCGCGGCCATGCTTTCCTTCGGCAGGGCTGTCGGAGACGCGGCGTCGGTTCTTTTTGCAGCAGGTTATTCAGACCGGGTGCCGCTGGCGCCCACCGACCCCGCAGCTTCCCTGCCGCTGGCCATTTTCTTTCAACTCGGCTCCCCATTTCCGGAAGTACGGGACCGGGCGTATGCGGCTGCGCTGATCCTTACGATCCTGGTTGTGGGTGTGGGGCTGGCCGCAAGGCGCCTGTCAGCAGCCCGGAGCAGGCACGTTGTGAGGTGAGAATGAACGGACTGGCTCAAATCAGGATCAGGAACTTGAATGTGTGGTATGGAAACGTCCATGTCCTCCGGAGCATAACCGCGGACATTCCTCCCCGCAGGATAACGGCCATCATCGGACCGTCAGGGTGCGGAAAGACGACGCTTCTGAGGTGTTTCAACCGGCTGGTTGACAACGATGATAACGCTCGCGTCGAAGGTGATGTTCTCGTGGACGGGGAGAATATTTTTGCGCCAGACGTTGATGTGACTCTGATACGAAAAAAAATGGGCCTGCTCTCGCAGAGGCCATTTCCTCTGCCAATGTCCATCTATGACAATGTGGCATACGGGCCGCGCATTCACGGCACAGCGCACAGGGAGGAAATCGGGCCTCTGGTCGAAAAATATCTCAGGATGACAAATCTCTGGGACGAAGTGAAAGGAAGGCTCAGGGAACCTGCCGCGCGCCTCTCAGTGGGACAACAACAGAGGCTGTGTCTTGCCCGCGGACTTGCCGTTGAGCCGGAGATGATCCTCGCTGATGAGCCGACATCTGCGCTTGATCCCGTGTCGAGCAGGGCAATCGAGCAGGCATTCAGGGAGTTGAAGGACCGCTACACGGTTATCCTTGTGACACACATTCTGCGGCAAGCTCGCCGTCTGGCCGACTATGTTTTTTTCATGTACATGGGGGAACTTGTCGAACACGGGCCGGCGGAGTTGATATTCGAATCTCCCCGGGAGAGGATGACGCGTGAGTATGTGTCCGGAATCATCAGTTGAGGAGGACTTGCGAACCGAGAGGCAGGCATGCGGAAGCTGCGTTGTTTTTGCGCTGTTCTTTGCCGCGCTTGCATGCGCTGCTGCGCTCCTGCTGTCTTCCCTTGAAAGATACCACGGCGATGAGCGCTTCTATACCGATGGCGCATTGATAATGATGCGCACTGGAGATTGGCTGACGCCGCGTTACGAAGACGGCATGCCGAGATTCCGGAAGCCTCCGGCCGCGTACTGGGTTGCCGCCGGCGCGTTCAGGATCTTCGGAATAGGAATGGCCAGGTCGCGCATACTCTTTGCTGCCGCCGGTGCTGTCTGGCTCTTTCTGACTGCGCGGCTGGCGCTGTCATGCGGACGCAGGACGGATCAGGCATTGTGGGCATGCGTGGCGCTCGGATCAAATGTCGAAGCTTTGGCCATGTCCGCGCGCGCAACGCCGGATATTCTGGCAAATGTTTTTTCTCTCGCGAGCCTCGTCGGATTCTCAATGATTCTGCTGCGATCCGACAGGTCATGGCGCGCCTATGCGCTGGCATGGCTCGGTGCAGGACTCTGCGCCGCGACAAAGGGGCTTTTGGCCCTGCTTCCAATCGCTTTTGCCTTCGCTTTCCGAGCTGTTATGAGGGGTGTCAGGCGCCCTGGCGGGCCCTGTCCGCTTGTGAAACTTCCATGGACTGCTGCCGGCATACTCATTGGGGCAGGATGGTACGTTGCGGTTGCTGTGAAATACGGAACCGGGGCGCTGCTTCAATTCGCAGGAGACCAGCTCGCAGACAAGGCTGTTTTCCTGCCGCTTGAGGCCGCATTTTATGCGCTTGGGTATGCCGCTGCTCTGCTCAGATACGCTCTGCTTTGGAGTTTGCTTGCCGCTCCTGTCCTGTGGGCGAACAGGCGCAGACTCGCGGCCACGGTGAGCAATGCTTCTGCCGGCACCTTTTTTCTGGCTGGATGGATTGTCGTGCATGTGGCTCTGTTCTCGTTTTCAGGCGTATTC
>Ga0123519_10008483_pt1 | contig 15652 bp, 5 predicted proteins | sample YelNatPaOPRAMG02_FD_87396 | JGI IMG/M metagenome (GOLD analysis project Ga0123519, IMG submission 87396) | Hot spring microbial communities from Yellowstone National Park - Yellowstone National Park OP-RAMG-02 (version 2) | ecosystem: Environmental > Aquatic > Thermal springs > Hot (42-90C) ...
AAGAATGACCAACAAGATAAACGCAATAGGTGGAAGATGGGGAATAGATGCAGAAAACGCTGTAAGAAAATTCGCTGAAAAAATAGTATCAGACTGGGGCGGAAATGTAAAAAAATGGAACAAGAAGGTGGAAATTAAGTTAGGCGATAAAGCCATTCACAAAGAGTACGAAATAGATATAGTCGTAAAAGATGGCAAAGAACTCTTAATAGAGGTCAAAGCCAGCTTTAACAAGGATAGTATGGAAAGGTTTGTGGAAGCATGTGAATTGTATGAAAGCAGTGAAGGAAAAGGTAAAAAGACAGAGAGAGTCGCAATTTCATTCTTCATATACGAAGAAGCTAAAGAAATAGCCGAAAAAAATAAAGTCATTATCATCACAAATTAGATAAATTTGAGAAAGCAGTGTTATCCGAAATTATATCTACCTTTTAACAAAATTTGACAATCTCAAAGTTTCATATTATATTTTTACTGACTGAATGGTCAGTATAGGAGGATTAATCTATGTGGGGACTTCTTAAGGAACTCATGAATAATATACCTGCAGTTATAATGATTATCATTGCTGTGGTGATGCTTGGAGTTGTAGCGCTTACGAGGTTACCTGTCGATTTGTATCCTAATATAGAGATCCCTATAATAGCGATTTCTGTTGATTATCCAGGTGCTTCTCCGGAGCAAGTAGAAGAAAGTGTAGCCAAAATACTAGAAGGACAATTCCAAACTATAAGTGGTGTGAAAAATATCACTACTCGTTGTTTTCAGGATAGAGCTTTTTTCATCATAGAGTTTAACTATGGTGTCGATATAGACTCTAAAGCCAACGATGTAAGGGAAAAAATAGATCGAGTAAACAAATTTTTACCTGACGGAGTTGAAAAGCCAGTTATATTCAAATTTGATCCTAGTATGTTACCCATCATGAGTATTTCAGTTTCAGGCATAGATGATCTTGCAGCTCTTAGACAGATTGTTGATGACAACATATCAAAATATATGTACCAAGTTGATGGTGTCGCTAATGTTACCGTTGATGGTGGATATCAGAAAAAAGTTTTCGTTGATCTTGATGAAAGAAAACTTGACGCTTTTAAAGTATCTTCTGCTGATGTACTTAGGGCAATAGCAAGTGAAAATCAAGAATTCTCAGCTGGTTATGTTGTTGAAGGATACAAAAAGATTAATGTTAAGTTTGATGCAAAGTATAAGTCTATTGATGATATAAAAAATGTAGTTATTGCCAATAGAGGAGGATATAATGTCAAAGTCGGGGATGTTGCAAATGTTACTTTCAAAAGCGATATAGAAAATGCACCGATAGTAAAGGTCAATGGTAAAAGTGGTGTTGTTATGTCAATAAACAAAAAATCTGATTCTAGTACGGTTGCTGTTTCTGAAGCCGTGAAGAAAAAACTTGAGGAAGTTAAAAAACTTTATCCTAATTTATCATTTAACATAGTAACAGATCAAGGATCTTTCATCGTTGACTCAATAGGCAATGTAAGAGACAGTGCTGTAAATGGTGCAATATTAGCCTTTATAGTGGTTTTCCTATTCTTGGTATCTACAAAAGAATCAACATTAATAGCTTTGACGATACCATTGTCTGTAGTCATAACATTCGTGATAATGTACTTCCTTAATGTTTCTTTGAATATTGTATCACTTGCTGGTCTTGCTTTAGGCGTCGGTATGACAATAGATAACTCAATCGTGGTAATAGAAAGCATATATTTACACAAAAAGAGGGGTAAAAACATCGTGGACGCTGCCTTTGATGGTGCTAAAGAAGTAGGTACGGCGATACTAGGTTCAACACTAACAACTATTTTTGTTTTCTTACCGGTTGTATTCTCCCAAGGGCTTGCACAACAGATATTCAAAGATTTGGCTTTAACTGTTAGTATTTCTATCTTCTCGTCTTTGTTTGTTGCTATTTGGATAACACCACCTTTGATGACTGTTGGTTGGGGCTTTATTGAGAAATTAGACAGTAATATAAAGAGAATGAAATCTCTTTTCTTCTTCTTTGATTTTATAGAGAACTTTAGGGATGGTATTTATAGCAGATTGTTAAGCAATTTACTTAACCTTAAAAAGACCGTATTGGTATTCACGATCGTATTTACAATCGTTGGTGTGCTTTCTTTCATTTATGCAGGTAAGGAATTATTACCTACAACTGATAGTGGTGATCTTTCAGCGAAAATAACATTGCCACCGGGAACTTCCAAAGAGGTTACCTATGAATATGCTGAAAAGTTGAGTGCTTACCTTTCTACAAATGATAATGTGAACATTTATTATTATGTAATAAACACCGCAGGTAGTGGAATGACTACTAGAATGTTAGCAGGTGGTGGAGGAGAAAATGTTGTTAATTTTACGATAAAACTCAAACCCAAAGAAGAGAGATCTATCTCTTCTGAAGAATTCGCTTCGAAGTTAAGAAGATTTTTAGCGATGACGATACCCGGTAGAACAGAAGTCAATGCTAGCAGTGGCATTAGGATACCTGGTAGTGGTGGTGCAGCGGCAGATATAAAGATTTCTGGTAATGACATTGATGCACTCGAAAGAATATCAAGTCAGATAGAGACGGTAGCTAAGAAGATAAAAGGCGTAGAAGAAATTAACTCCTCAATGGATGATGTAGTACCAGAATATTCGCTAATTTTTGATAGAAATAAGCTAGCTTTTTACGGTATATCATCTTCAATAATCGGGAATGTTCTACAATCTAGTTTCCTTGGAAATACCGCTTCATACTACATGGAAAGCGGTAAACAGTATGACATAGTATTACAGATAAAAGGAAACGAAAGGAAGTATCTAGAAGATATTCTGTTCAGTTACATCCCACTGATTTCAGGTACCATCCCTCTCTCTGATTTGGTGAGAGTTTCAAATGATGTTGCTCCTAGAATGATAATGAGAGAAAACAACAGTAGGACTGTTTCATTGTCTCTTGTATCATTTGGTGTGCCTCAAGATAAACTAGTTTCTCAAATAGCAGAGGAGATCAAAAAATCAGTTTATGTACCACCAGATGTAATTATATCATACGGAGGAAGTTATCAAGATTTACAAGATACATTGAGAGATTTAATCCTAATTTTTGCTTTGGCATTTGCCCTAGTTTATGCCACAATGGTTGTTCTCTTTAAGTCTTTCAAGGATCCATTCATAATACTCTTTACCATACCTTATGGTGTTCTTTCTGTGCTCATACTTTTCTTCCTCTTTAATATAAAGTTCAACATAATTGCTGGCATAGGTGTTGTGATGCTATTGGGAATTGTTGTCAACAATGGTATAGTTATGGTTGATTATATGAATCAGTTGTTAGAGCAAGGCTACAAACTTAGAGAGGCCGCGATAGAGGGTGCAAAAAGGAGACTTAGACCAGTATTGATGACCTCGTTGACATCAATAATCGGTGTTTTGCCAATGTCACTGGGGATAGGTTCAGGTTCCGAATTATTCCAACCTTTGGGATTAGTTTTACTTCTTGGACTCTCTGCTGGTACATTCTTTACTCTCTTCATAATACCAGTAGTGTACGAATACTTCAATAGAAAAAGATTTGCATAAATCACTAGGCAAGGCTATTGAAAGCAAAACTTATACCTCAATAAAAGGAGTTTTGTTGAAAAATTCAACAGGCTATTGCCTGCATTAGGCTTAGCCTGTTTCTTCTTTTAATTAAGAAAGTGCTTTAAGCACTTTGTGCTTAAAGCACTCCCACCCACCCTCCCTATTTGTTATAGAGAGTTTCACCTTTCTACACTCTTTGATATAAATAAGAAGGTAATATAAGCAAAAGTGCTATGAAGCACCCCCCGATTAAGTAACGAAGTTAACCCTGTAAGCGATTGTTAATTTTAAGCAGTGCTTTAACACAAGTGTTATTCGGCACAAATACTTTAAGCCCTCCCACCCGCCCACCCAATTTTATGGGGAGGGGTCACACCCCCTCCCCACTCCCTAGAGCAATTTGAATAAAAAGTGTAAAAGCATTTAATTAAGAAGGTGCTTTGAGCACCATGTGCTTTAAGCACTCCCACCTGCCCAATTATTTAGATGATACGAGATATCCCTTAATTCTGTAAGTGATTATTAATTTAAGAGTGTTTTAAACACAGAGTGTTTTAAGCACATTTTTATTCAACATTTTTGAGAGTGAAGAGAGGCAAAGCCTCTCTTCAACCAATTAGGGTGGGTGGGCGGGACTACTAAAAGGTGCTTATAGCACGCAGTGCTTATAGCACACTTTCAATTAAGTGCTTAAGGCACGCGGCGCTATTCAGCACAAGTGTTTTAAGCACAAGTGCTATGAAGCACAAGGTGTCCAAGACACAAGATTTTTTCAACAGAATTAATAAAAGGTGAAAGTTCTTTCTATAATTCTAAAAAATTTTTTTGATGGAATCAAAACTAAAGAACCTTTTCAAACCATTAAAAATCGGAAATACCCAAATTCTTCCAATTCACTCAATATATGAAAACTATGTACCAGAATCGAATGAAGTAACACTAAACAACGGACAAAACATTTGGATATACAAAAACGAAAACATAAACTTACCAAAAAGAGTTTCAAAAAAGCAAGTGAGGTTAATATCCAGATTTATAACCTTATTTAATGACATTCAAAACCAAACGAACAACAACATAAAGTATATATCATCAAAAAACTACATTCCATACAACATCCTATCAATATTTACCAATTTCATGAAAACAGAAAACACCATCAATCCAACAACAATGACTGAACAATTTTTGTTATTCTCAACCGTGGACTTTGCAAACACCTTTTCATTATCATATTTTACGATGTACTACAAAAACATAACAAATACAAAAGATGATAACCTAAAAAATCTAATCCTAAACTTTTTCAAATTCCTTTCAAGAAATAACATCGTTGTAATATCCAAAAATATTTTCGGAGATTACATAATCAACCCAGTGATACCAACAACAAAAACTTCTAGAAACTCCGGGATTTTCAATGAATTAAATTACATGATACCTGTAAACAAAATAAACATCATAGATCTATCAGTGATATACTTAATATCTTCAAGTTTCAAGATTGAAAACAATTTAGTTTTTGGAAAAATATCAAAAATCAAGAAAAAAAGTATACAAAAAAGAATCCCACTCATAGAAATTGACAAACTCTTGAGAAAAATTTCCGTATCAATGGAAGGTTTTTAGCATAAGTGGAAATGAATACTATAAAATATCGCAAGATATGGATAAAACGATACTACTCTACTCCATTTTAATGTTATTAGTTGCTACAATGCTCTTCGCTCAATACACAAACGAAACAATCCCTCCTTCAGATTCTGGAGAAAACAACATAATAACAAACCAAGAAACAGAAACAACAAATACCAACGAAATACACGAAGTCCCCTTACAGGAAATATTTAAAATACAACTCAAAGAGTTAGAGAATACATCTCCAGAATACTACGAAATATTTCAAGAATATTTCAATAGACAGTTTGACACCAACATATTCCCCACTCACGAAGGAGAAACTCAAAGAGAAATCACAATAGAAGATATAGAAAAGATAGAGTTTAAAGTTAAACCTGAAGACATAGATGATCTAATAAGGGAAGAATTAGAAAGGAAGAGAGAATTTAAAAAATTGGAGAAGCAACCTGTAGCATTAGAAATAGAAAGTGCAGAAACGAAAATATATGCAAGTGGAGATATAACTTTTGGTATATCCTATGGTACGGTAAGAAAAATACCTGATCTGACAACACCAATTTCATCATTCATAAATGAAAACCTAAATGTCCAACAGGACATGAAAATAAGATCAACGAGCAAAATAGGAAACAAGGTAAATGTAGATATAGAATTTGACCAAAAAAGTGCAATAAACAGATTTAATGTGTCATACAAAGAGCCAGAACCCCAACCTCAAATACAAACAATTTCAACTAATACAACAAACAACCAAATACCAAAGAAACAACCTTTTGTTAAAGAATTAACTTTTGGTGATGTTACTTTTACTAAAGTAGGTAGCAAGTATGTGAACTATACAGCGATAAGTTCATCAGCACAAGGAATAAAATTTGTCGGAGGGAATGACAAATTCTCAATTGAAGCAATAGGCACTCTATCAACCTCAATACCAACAAAAAAAGAATTTACAGGGACTAAAAGCTTAACAGAAAGACAAATTAAAGACATTGACTACATAAAAAGGAAGTACTTTAAATTACCTGATACAAAAATAGATAATTCCTCTTTGCAACTTTTTGTATCAACAACCACAACAACACCAGATATATACATAGATGGAATACCTTTCAGAAGATTAATAGAAGGTAATGAGTTTATATTTGATAATTTTGACAATGAGATAGAACTAAAAAACTCAATTGACCGCAATACTTACTTAGCAGTATTTTACACCCACGATGGCGGTCAACCAATGACAATATCAACGAACATATACAAAGGATCAGGGAGTGACAATAAAACTTACCTTTACTTATTTAACCCATCAATAGGTTACTCCCCTTATGAAATGAAAAACATATATTCATTAGGTAGTTTTAATATAAATCTATCACAAACTTTTGAAATAAAAGTATACAAAACAACAGATCCAAACATATCAGCACCCCTACAGTTCACAGAAAAAGACTTTGAAATTGTACCTCAAAAAGGCATTATAAAATTCAAAAACTTATACCCTTTTACAAACTTAGTTGTAGACTTTTATTCCCTAAACAGAGACCCAACCTCTGATGATTCAACTTACACAATGGATATAAAATTTTTTGAGAACATAACATCATATCAACTTGACTTTGACATAGTTGAAGGAAGTGAAGAGGTAAAAATAAATCAAGTAACAATTCCAAAAGATAAATACACAATTTACTATCCTATAGGTAGGATATTTTTTAATGACCCAACGCTCATAAACGAAGGAGACAAAATAGAAATATCGTACGAGTACAAACCTTTACTTGGTGGACCTCAAAAAATATCACTCGGTACAATATCAGAATATCACTTCACTGATTACTTTTCAACAACTTTCTCATTAGCCTTCTGGAGTTCTCAAACCACAGGCACAGCACCAAAGATCATTTCATCTCCCCCTATAATAGGTTTCATAGGTGGGATAATAAACAAATTTGATATAAAAAGGTTACTTGGCATAAATGATAAAAACTTTGATAGCAAGTTAAATATTGAGTATGGATTTTCTGTCGCAAATCCCAACTCATTTGGTGCAGCAATAATAGAAGATTTTGACAGCGGCAAAAAATCGTATCTTTTGAGTGAAGACGAAGAAAAATGGTATCTCTCATCTCCCGATACAAACATAGGATGCTACCAAACAAACAGAGGAATTCTTTACTACAAAGACTACAGGCAATACGGAGCAAATGAATCATTTACCTTAATGTCATATACTTGGAACATACCATCTGAACAAATGTTACCATACTCCCAGAAACCAGGTCCTTACTTAGTGGCAGGAGGCAGATTAAATCCATCAGATTTTCCGAATGTTTCACAAACTTCACTAGTGCTTGACTACGACTTTTCAGAGGGCACATGGGCAGGAATAGTATTGCCAATATCACCTTCCGGAATAGACTTAAGCGATATAGAGGAGATAATAATATGGTACAAATTACAAATGGACAATAACAACCTAAACAATTATGACGACAACAACACAAATACCCTTGAATTAAACTTTGAACTTGGCCAGTTTAGTGAAGATCTAGATGGCGATGGAGTACTTGACCAAGAAGTTTCAACATCACAAGATGGATTTGAGTTTAATAATCCAATGGATGGATCAGTTATAACAAGGATAGGAGGTGGAAGAAAGGGAGATGGAAATGGTAAAATTGACTCAGAGGATCTAAACAAAAATGGCAAATTGGATACAACAGAATCATTCGTATCGTTTTCTTCAAATCTCTCAGGAAGCGGATGGCAACAAATTGTAATACCGGTATCCAGCCTTTCGGAATCACAATCCCAAATTTTGAGCAAGGTACAGCAAGTAAGAATAATCATCAAAAAATTACAAGGAACTAAAGGTAGAATATTGTTTGATGAAATACAAATTAAGTCAAGAACAAGTAGAATATACAAAGTAGATGGAATAAAACTATATACCCCTTATCAAATATCAGCAAGTACTATATCTGTTTATGACTCTCCACTTTATCAAAAAAACAGATTCTTCAACATCGAAGGTACATCAATTGAAGATAAGGAGAGAGCGCAGGAATATTCTTACTTACATGGAACAGGTACACTATCAGTATCAGAAGCAAAATCAATAGATGAGGCATCTTTAAGAGTACAATACAATTTATCTAATACGATTATAAACACTAACTTTCTACCATACAGCGGCGGTAGAGAAGCTACAGTAATAATAAATTCTGATATATCTCAAAACTACTCACACTATTCAAAACTAATAATCTATACATTTATACCAACGGTAAACGACATAGGGGTAAGTATAAAAAGTAATGGTGATACATTTAACGATGAAAACATAGTTATAAGGTTTGGTTCAAAAGAAGACAACTACTTCGAATGGATCGTACCAATGAGTAAGCTAAAAAAAGACTCATGGAATAGATTAGAGATAAGAATAAAAGAAAATGGTAAACTGATAATAAATGATGATATTTATAGTACGGTAGAAATGAATGTTAGTAAATTTCCCTCATGGAGGGATATAACATTCATGGAGCTTGGGGTAAGAGTGAATGAAAGTAGCACAGAACCTATAAACACAGGTGAAGTATGGTTTAACGAAATATATCTTACAGGTGTGAATTGGGAATCTAGTAGTGCTATAAACTCTGATTTCTCACTAAATTACAGCGGGAATATCCTCAAGATAAATGGTTTTCCATTACTATCAAATCTATACTCAACATTCTCAGCAGAAAACATATTCCCAAACTTTATGGGCAATGGTGGGAAAGAGGCAATAAACAAATTCAACTTATCATTTTATTCAAGCTTAAACCTACTAAAGTACCTAAACATAAACAACTACTTCTCTACATCCAAAGAAAACACATCAGATGACCCAACCTTACCTGTTTACCTGCTCTCAACAAATACATCCACATCATTCAAATATTCATTACAGACAGCATTCGACAATGAATACTTACCAAATATAAGTTATTCATTCTCCGACAGACTAAACTCATCGATTCAAAATGGTATATTAGCGTCACCCGATAGCAAAATGTACATACAGACATCCCTCATTGATGAAATATTACTGGATTCTTCAGTGAATATAACTTATAAAATACCATTCATAACAAAATACAAAATAAACTTTCTCAATACTTTCAATGCAAGTTCAAGTTACTCAATTCAAAACTATGACACAAGAACAAATGACATATACTTTTTTTCATCCCCATCTTATGAAAGTTGGATATACCAAATCTCACTGAATTCAGCATTCAACTACTCATTAGCAAACATCAATAACACATTTTTACATTCAGAAACATTTATGAACACCACAAACTCAACGATAGAGGACGCATTAAAAATGAAAGAGAGCGGAATAATAAATCGAAACTTAAATTCGTTAAACCTACTACTGGATGGATTCGTAGAAAGGGGGGCAAGAAGAGAAGTAAAAGAAAATGATACATTATCAGTTGTATTACAAAATATATTGGACACAGTAAATGCCTACATCACACCATCTTATAGTTTTATAGACTTCAATTTTAGGGATATAAGTAATTCTCTTTACAGAGATAGCCAAATGAGCGAAAAGATAACATACAAATTTGATATAAATGTAAACAAATACCAGATAAGTACAATATCAATAGGTAGTTCTTTTGATACAGAAATATATTTAAATTTTTTCGATTATACCATGAAATGGTACGATATATACACAAACAACATATACAAAGGTGTACTAGCAATACCATTCTATGATTATATAGATATATGGAATGAGAACAACCTAGAAAACGCATTAGAGCTAGTTTCTAACCTTCAAGATATAAAAAGTACAATAAATGAATTCGCAAACATCAATTTTACATTGTCCCTAACTGAGTTTGATAGTCTGCTATTAAGCATAATACCACGAAGTTATTCACTTGATTATTCAACTATAACAACAAGAGAAATATCAAGTTTTAGGCAATCAACAAAACTATCTTTATCAGCAAACTCCTACATACCTATACATAAACTCAATTGGTCTATATTCAAAAGGAGTGAAAATATCTCAATATCAGATTTATCAACCTCATTTTTATTCACTAGGCAAAAGGACTTTAATACAAAAATACTCAACGATAGTTATACCATTTCTTCATCACTTGCAGGTAACATAAGCACCCAACAAAATTACTCATTATCCTACAGTCTATCATACTCTCCACAAGATACTATGAAAAATACACCAGAATTTCACTCAAACTATGGAATAGGCCTTGTCACACCTCAAAGCCTACAAACAAAAATATCTCACCTTATAAAAATTTACTATACTTATTCCTTACCATCAAATTCGGAAATGGATCTAATATTTACAAAGGTAAAATTAGAGTCAATAGTCAACAATAAAGAAGAGATATCATTCTACACTGAAAACATGTGGTACAACACAAACTCATTTCTACCATTTAACAGAAAAGTTTTTGAAATAGACTTTCAGCATTCAACAGAAATGAATATGTCCGAATACATAAAAGCAACAGCATACTTTAAGATACTAGTTGGTCAGATGTCAGAAATATACACTGAATCAAACGAAGTCAAAGAAAAACTATTCGATGTGATACCCGGTGTAGAAGTGGGAATAAACGCTAGAATAGTGTTCTAACCAAACAAAAAACGATGTTACCTATTAGTTTTTTTCTTAACATAATAGACATTCGTTCCGGCTTTTGATTTCACTGTTATAATTGCAAAATTTTTCTTTATGTAATCTTCTATCAATTTTCTTTTACTTATATTCCACATGTTGTCATTCTCCCTGACAATAATGGTACTACCATCAACTAGCGTCAACCTTACACCGGGAAATATCCAATCAGGATCTTCCCACTTCTTAGGCCTTCTGTATGTCAATGGCTTATATCCATTTATTACAGCAACTTTATTAACATAGATCCATACATCATAATCCGTTATAGTGATACCCAAATCATTCTGAATTTTTGTTAGTTCAGGTTCATAAGTGTTATCCAATTTGTTTAGGATAGTACCGATTTTTTTCTCCTCACTAGTTTGCTGGATTTCCAGCAGTGCCTTACCTATCATGTCCTTTGACACAAGGGCAATTCCACCTAAAATCAGGAGGATAGCAACCAAAATTATTATCCACCACTTATCAGAAAAGAAAGTTAGAAAGTTTTTCTTTTTTACCAATTGAATTCCAATGTCCCTTTTACTCTCTCTACCTCTTACACCATATCTACCATTTCCTAAATCTTTGCCGACCACCGAACTTTTTACCTCTTTTTCCTTCTCTGTACCTTCCAACTTTTCAGTTTTTATAAAAATATCAGCGCGCTCATTCAAACTCAGAGACGAAACTTCGTAATACAATTCTATCAATTCTTCAAGTCTCCTTCTATCCCTAATTATTCTCTTGGTATCACTCTCAAAGTCCTTTAAAATCTCTGCCAAAACTCCTCTAGAAAATACTTGAGACGCGGATTCCTCAAATTCTTTGATAATCTCATCAAGATTCGAATTATCAGGATCCGTCAGGAAAATATCAGAAACAATACACGACAACTTACTTTTAGTAAAGTTATCTAGTAAGAAAATTTCTCCCTCCTCAAGTATGATAGGATTTTTTAGGTTAGTTTTTTCCCTCTCCATGACCAATTCATTTTCATTTCCATCTTTATCTTTTAGTGGTATATAATACCTATCTTTGTCTGATACTATGTTGATGTTTTTTATAACATTAATTCTATCGCTAATATCAACGAATCTTATACCTAAACTAAATTTCTTGAAATCTTCATATACTTCTTTGGTAGTATAGATTTTTAAACTGCTTCTATTCCACACTAGTTTTATAAAATCAATGAGTGATAAAACATCATTACCTACAATTATTTTTATTTTGGAAGTTGGGTAAAGGTTTTTTATCAATTTATCTTCATCAAACTCCTTCCCGACTACAGCAATTTGGCCGGAACTGGTAAGTATCAGATGGCAATTTGCCAACCTTATAACAGAATTTTTTGGGTAAATATCCTTAGTTTTGTCTGAGACTAGGGAAAGGAATTTGGATGTTGTAAGATCTTTGTTTATTACACTGAACATATCAAAGATTTTTTTACCGCTAAATGTAATAGCAAAATTACCATCTTCGTAAAGCAAAACATAAGACTTGTATCTTTGACTCACTTCTGCGACAACAGAGCTATAATCAACTAAACCTTGCTTATCTATAATATTCATGTTAACTTTGTGGTGGGAATCAGAACTCAAAAATTTCAAGAACACATTGTATATACTTTCAGGAACTATAAAGTTAGTGTCAAATTCTTCAGTTTCTATTTGTTTTATTTCATCTCTCAAAGATGAGAGATAACCAGCAGTTATTATTACATTACTGATATGCTCCTTAACCTTTTCTAAATAATTTGAATAGCCTATTCTTACAAATGGTCTTTCATCAAAAGCAGAGAAGCCAGTAAAAATAACATAACAATCCCTATCAACCCTAAAAACCCTTTTATTAGGTTCATCATTGTACATTTTAATTAGTTGGATAAACCTTTTTACCCTTTCTTCCTCCATTCCTACCCTCCAAGATAATTGAGAAACAAAATATACAAATTTATCAAATTATAAATTTATCAAATTATAAACTCTTCTTCCTATACTCTGAGTGAGGGCCTATGTTAAGTTCTCTGAATGCTTCTTCTACATAACTATCACGCCCAACCAATGTTTTATCAATTACCATACCTTCAACATACGCTCCCTCTTCTATTATACTTTCCTTAATCACTGAGTTCTTAACAGTTGCTCCTTTATGGATTGAAACATACGGTCCTATAACACTCCTCTCTATGTAAGCGTTAGGATTTATGTAAACTGGAGGTATTATAACAGAATTCTTGATGTTTATTGAAGTGGTAACACTATCAAATTTTTTGAAAAACTTGTCCAACAACTTATCATTGGCCTCTATCAATTTTTCTTTATTACCACAGTCATATATCTCCTCTGTTTGGAATACACTTATTTTTTCTCCTTTCTTCACCATCTCCATCATAGCATCGGTTAATTGATACTCTCCTTTTGTCTTTATATCGTTAGATATTATATAATTTACGCTCTCCAAAAGCGGTTTAGCAATACTAAAGTAATAAATTCCAGATATTGCTAGATTTGAAACAGGGGAAGAAGGTTTTTCAACGAGTTTTTCAATGTATTTACCATTCTTATCTAACACAACAACACCATACCTGTGAGGATCAGAAACTGACATTACAGATATAGCATGTTCACCAATTGGCGTATTCTTTATAACTTTCCCAATATCTGAAAAGAAAATGAGATCTCCCAATAAGATTAACAAGCTATCGTCGTTACTAACCTTTGATGAGGCAACACTTATAGCGTGTCCCAAGCCGTGTGGCTTCTCTTGCACTACGAAAGATGACTTTACCTTTGGATAAGAACATTCTATGTACTCCTTTATTACATCACCAAGATAACCTATAACAAAGATAATCTCTTCGAGATTAAGAGGTAGTAACATTTCCATCATGTAGTCAATAATCTTCTTTTCACCAACATTTATAAGTGCTTTGGGTATGAGTAAGGTGTGAGGCCTCAATCTCGTTCCCTTCCCCGCTACAGGAATTATTATCTTCAACCCCATAATTAACTAGTATAAAAAACAATTTTATTCTTCTTCAACAAGAGTAATTGACTTCGTTTTAGTTTTTGATACCTTAAACCTCTCCATTTCCTCTTTCATTTTCTTAATGTTTTCCATCAATATTGGCAAATCCTTACTCAATCTCATCAAATTGTTTATATTGCTCTTTATCACATCATAAAGTTCACCAAAACTCTCATTCAAATTGTTACTTGCTTCATTCACCTCATACACAGCCTTGACTATCTCCTCTACACCACTCTTACTCTCCATCACTGCCACTTTTATACTCTCAGAGTAATTCACCAAATTACTAACATTCTTCAGTACTCCATCATTTGTCTTACTAACCTCCACCATAGATGCATTTATCTCGTCTATAAATAATGATACTTCTTTTATCTTATCTGATATACTCAAAAACATCTCTCCACTCTCCTCCACCTTCTCAATTGTCCCTCTTATCCTATCAATTATCCTCTTGACTACATCTTCTGCATCTATTGCTTTCTTCCTACTATCTTCCGCCAGGTTGCCCATCTCATCCGCCACCACCGCAAAACCTCTGCCATACTCCCCAGCATGTGCCGCCTCTATGCCTGCATTCATACTCAACACCTCTATCCTATCGGCTATCTCCTTTATTATCCCTATCATCTCCACTACATTCCCTAGTAATCCCCCCAAACTCCTAGTGTCATCTACCACTCTTCTAACCTCCCCACTATTCTTAAGTGCATTATCTCTCAACTCTACTAGTACTTCATCTGCCTTGTTTATCCTCTTCGTTATGTTACCAATTGTCATCACTGTCTCTTCTGTCATACTGCTTATTTCCTCTATATAACCATACTGCCTCTCAACACTACTCGCTACACCTTCCATCGTCCTCGTCATCTCCTCCACCGTTGAGGAAACCTCGCCTGCCATCGCGCTTATTTCCTCTATCATCTGCCTAACTTCCTCTTGCCTAGACAATACCTTCCCAAGATCATCTATCACATTCTTTATCTCCCCTAAGTGCTCTATACCTTTTTCTACCTCCACAAAAGTGTCCTTAACCATCCTAACCGTCTCCTCCGTAGCATCCAAAAACAAATTCAAATTCTCTACAACGCCCCTTATTTCAGCCAAAGACAACTCTCCTACCTCTATCCTATACGACAAATCTCCTCCTTTCGTACCTAACTCACCTATCTTACCACTCACATCTTTTATCCTATTAAACGCCCTGCCTATCACCAAAACATTCATCAAAAACACCAAAAGCGCAACAGGTAAACCCACCACCGTAGATATCAAAACCGGTAAAAATGCTACCTTCGGCTCATACGCCAAAACATTATCCCCATAATCCTCACGATAAACAAAGTAAATACTATTCCCAATCTGAACATACCCAAATCCTTCCTTCTTAAATCCATCACTACTCACCACCTTATCATAAGCAACCTTTAACTCCTTAATATCAACATCACGCTCTATCTCAGCAATCAAAAACTTACCATCCTTAACATAGAAAAAATTATGCTTACCAAACATCGGCTCCATAAAACTAGCTACATAATAATCCGGCTTAAAGTACATACCTATTATTCCCTTCGTCCTACCTATATTAGCCTGCGCATACAAAACCAAATACCCATTATCCCCTACCTCAACAACCTCTTCCTTACCCTCTAGTGCTTCTCTTTTATCCATCTG
>Ga0123519_10008487_pt1 | contig 15651 bp, 14 predicted proteins | sample YelNatPaOPRAMG02_FD_87396 | JGI IMG/M metagenome (GOLD analysis project Ga0123519, IMG submission 87396) | Hot spring microbial communities from Yellowstone National Park - Yellowstone National Park OP-RAMG-02 (version 2) | ecosystem: Environmental > Aquatic > Thermal springs > Hot (42-90C) ...
CAAGAACGGAGATTTCCTTTCCTTCAATAAATTTCTCCATCAAGGATTCATTCCATTCCGATAGTCTCTCAAGAAGGATCGACCTCTGCCTCAGGGCTTCCTCCTGATAGCCATCTGGAATCTCAACAACTTTAAAAAGGACCCCAAGGCTCTGTGAATCGTAAATAATCGCTTTCATAGAGACCAGATCGATGACCCCTTGAAAATCCTCTCCCCTTCCAAAAGGGAGCTGAAGGGGAAGGGGGATGGTATGGAGGCGATCGATCATCATCTGAAGGCAACCTTCAAAATCAGCCCCTACTCGATCCATCTTGTTAATAAAGGCTATCCTTGGAATTTCGTATCGGTCTGCCTGCTTCCAGACGGTCTCCGATTGGGGTTCCACTCCCCCCACAGAACAGAACACAGCGATAGCCCCGTCTAACACCCTGAGGGAACGTTCTACTTCGATGGTGAAATCTACATGACCTGGAGTATCAATGATATTGATCCGATGATCCCTCCAGAAACAAGTCGTGGCAGCAGAGGTAATGGTAATTCCTCTCTCCTTCTCCTGCTCCATCCAATCCATGGTGGCAGAACCTTCGTCCACCTCTCCAATTCGATGAGTGACTCCTGTGTAGTAAAGGATTCGCTCTGTCGTCGTCGTCTTTCCGGCGTCGATATGGGCCATAATTCCAATGTTTCGAATTCGTCCGACTGATAAATTATTTGACCACATAAACCTCAAACTCACAGCCAATTGGAGAGGACCCTTTACCATCGATAATGAGCAAAGGCCTTGTTCGCCTCCGCCATTTTATGGGTATCCTCTCTCTTTTTAATGGAGGCTCCCCGATTATTTGCCGCATCGATCAGTTCGGCTGAAAGCTTCTCCTCCATCGTCTTCTCTGAACGTTGTTTGGCATAACTGATAAGCCATCGAATCGCTAATGAGATTTTTCTTTCAGGCCTTACCTCCACCGGAACCTGATAGGTGGCCCCTCCCACCCTTCTGGGTCGAACCTCCACGAGGGGTTTCACATTCTCCATGGCCTGATAAAATATTTTTAATGGATCCGAATGAGTCTTCTCCTTGATCAGATCAAGGGCTCGATAAAAGATCCGTTCGGCTACACTCTTCTTCCCCTTCCTCATCAAGCAATTTATAAATTTAGAGACAAGGGTATCCTGATACTTAAGATCAGGAGGTATTTCTCTTTTCTTTACTTCCCTTTTTCTGGGCATAAACGTTCCCTCTTCTTATTCGTCAATCATTTTCTAAGAGGACCACTCCTTATTTACTTGGGTTTTTTGGCTCCGTAACGGGAGCGACCTTGTTTTCGATCCTGAACGCCAACAGAATCAAGGGCGCCCCGAATGATATGATATCGAACCCCTGGAAGGTCTTTCACTCTACCTCCTCGAATTAAGACCACCGAATGTTCTTGGAGATTATGACCAATTCCTGGAATATAGGCAGTTACCTCCATCCCATTGGTCAATCGAACTCGGGCTACCTTTCGAAGGGCAGAGTTGGGTTTTTTCGGAGTCGTTGTATAGACACGAATACAAACCCCCCTTTTTTGAGGAGAACCCGTAAGAGCAGGGGCAGAGGTCTTCCTCTTGACCTTCATTCTTCCTTTACGAACCAATTGACTAATCGTGGGCATTTCTTTTCCCCAATAAAAAAACAATTAATTCAATAAGTTATGTATCTACCACCAAAACAAGAAATCGGACAAGTGAAAAACTTTATAAAATTAACTTATTATTTTTAATTTGTCAAATTTTTAAAACTCCAATATGACAAGCGAAAAAATTCCTTGACATGGAAAGGGATTTTGGAATATAAATAAAACAATCATAAAAATCAATCTTGATCTCCTGAACTTTTGAAAAGTTTTTGGGAACCCCCAGAGACTCTTTAAAAAGTCCTGGGGGTTTTGATTTTAAGGAGGGATATAGAGATGAACCAAAAGCTTTATGTAGGGAACCTTTCATTTCGGGCCTCTGAGGAAGATTTAAAAGGTCTTTTTTCAGAGGCAGGCACAGTCCAGTCGGTCAAGATTCCATTGGATTCCTATTCAGGAAGATCAAGAGGTTTTGGGTTTGTAGAGATGTCCTCACCTTCTGAGGCCGAAAAGGCTATCTCTCTCTTCAACGGAAAGACTTTTATGGATCGGACCTTAATCGTGAGTCAAGCTCATACCCAGAGGCGAAAGGAAGGAGGATTCCGACGAAGAAGGGATAGAGGAAGGTAATCTTCCACAGCTTGGAGTGAGACTCTAACTAAAAAAGAAAGGGGGTTTTTTTGGAGGTTCGAGTTCAAGATAATCAGATCGAGAATGCGATTAAGGCTCTAAAGCGTCAAATGGCAAAAGATGGGATCTTAAAAGAACTGAAGAAGAGAAGAGCCTACGAGAAACCCTCTGTAAAGAGAAAAAGGAAAAGACAAGAGGCAAAACGAAGGAGGGATAAGGTTGCCCGAAGGTATTCTCAAAGGGGTTCGAGATGAGGGCTTCTCACCTCTTGAAGAGATCAATCCGGTGGATCTGAAATTTGATAATAATTCTTTTTGCAAGAGTCCCTTAGAAGGGTGAGGGATTCCTTCACTTCTTGGAAGGATCTTTTAAGAACCTCGTATTTCTTCTCCAGTTCAAGATTTTGAGCCAGCGTCTCTTCTAACTTCGCTCGGAGCTGAAGATTCTCTTCATTAAAATGGGAGGTCTCTTTCTCCTTCAATCTCTCCTTCATCCGGGTAAGCTCTAACTGATCCAATTGATACTCCAGCTCTTGAACACGGCGGGAAGCCTCTTCCTTCTCCTTTAGGATCTTGGTCAGAGTGTCTTTCGTAACCCTCAATTCCTGCTGTAACTCTCTGATCCTCTCTAAGGCCTCTTCATTCTCCTCTTTAAGGTAGTTTAGCTCGAAAGCATTCTCTTTTAATCGTTGAAGTTCCTTTTGAAGACCCTCCAATTTGCTCTGGAGATCCTTATTTTCTTGGGTGAGTTGATGAATCTTTCTGTCATAGGAAATCCTATCCAATTCCATCGCCTTCTGAGCCTTTTGGGAGAGAAGGAGTTGATGATGGAGATCCTCAATGAGAGCGGAGAGATCCAGATCTCCTGAAGAGAATGGAGCATCAGGAGTTTCGAAAAGGACTTTTCTCTCCACCCTTCTTTCCAATCTCTCCTCCTTGGGCTCTTCAAATACAGGGGGTTCTTCTTTTTTTACCGAATAAAAAGGCTCTTCCGCCTTCTTCATCTTGGGCATTTTTTCCGCAATAATCCTATCGAACCCATCGGCCTCTAATACCTGGCCCTTTCCTTTCATTCTCTACCCTCCATTTTTATTTGTGAAGAGCCCTACCAGGAAGGAAGCCTGTTTTATCTCAATCGCTCTTTCATATAGGCTTCCATAGCCTTTAACATCTCAATAATCCGTTCCACCTCGGCCTTCATTTTATTGATCTCCTCCAAAACCCGAGTAGCCCTCTTGAGATCAAATTCTAAGGCCGAGGGAATGGTGAGGGAAGAACGAAGCTCAGAATAAAGAAGATGAATACGATCGGCAATCTCTTCTCGCCTCAACTCCTCTCCCTTCCGGATTGGAGAAATAATCTTCGGTTCCGGAACATCCCATGGCTTTTCCACCCCTTCCTTGGTCAGGGTGTTTGGGAATTTTTGGGCTACATTGTTGGTGAATTCATCCGTCATGTCCATTTCCTTTCAACCCAAAGATTTCGTCAATAAGACTCTGAATATCCTCAGCCCCTTTCGAGGATTGAGCAAATAAAAAGATGGGAGTGCCGAGGCTGGTCGCCTCTGCAATCTTTGTATCCTGTCGAATCACAGTATGAACGAGGTATTTTTTATAATGGGTCTCCAAGGCCTTTTTCGATCGCCTACAAATGCGATGGGAGTCATTGTATCGATTCAAAAAGATGAAAATATTTTCGAACACAAAGGAGAAGTCCTCCTCAATGGTCGAAAGGGTTTCAAAGAGAATCTTGAGTCCATGGTAAGAAAGAAAGTCTGCGAGCACAGGGATGAGAAGGTCATTGGAAGCGAGGATGGCATTCAGATTGAGAAGTCCAATGCTCGGAGAGGCATCCATAACGATCACATCATAATTCATTTCGATGGGACTGAGCAATCGTTTCAATCGAAATTCTCTCGAGTTCATTGAAAAGAGCGAAAGCTCAATGGGAGAAAGATTGAGGTTGGAGGGGATGATATCCAAAGTGGAAAGATCTGTCTTCACGATGATATTTTCAATATCCTCTTTTCCTATCAGAGAATTAAAAAGAGTTTTCGGAAAGACCTCGCTATTAAGTCCCAAACACTGGGTCAGATGCCCCTGAGGATCAAGATCGATAAGAAGGGTCCGAAATCCCATTTGGGCCAGTCGAAAACCATACGAGGCGGAGAGGGAACTCTTTCCCGTGCCTCCTTTAAAATTAAGAAAAAGCTGCTTTCGAACCGACTTCACTGGGGATGGAATTCCAAGGTAATTCCGATACTTAACCACATCCTCTGGTTTATAATAACGAGCCCCTTTAGCATCTCTCTGGGCAGGAGGAATGAGGCCCTTTGCTTCCTTCTCAAGAAGTTCCTGTTTGGAGATCCTAAGGAGTTTGGCAAAGGTGGATGGAGAATAGACCCTTTCCCCAAGGATCCGGGCCCTCTGATTCATCATTCCTCCGTTTGGGTTCAAAGATTGACTCTCTTTTGGGTTGGCTTTTGAAGCATTCGATTCAACTGAGCCTTCACCCATGTTCGAATCTCATGGCTTGAATCACTGATGGCTTTCCACATCTGAGTCTCTCCTTCTTCTGGATAAAGGATAAGGAGAGATGAGAGGGCTGCTTTTCTCACCATGGACTCCTTATCCTTCAGCATCTCACTCAGCAGGGTTTGGCCTCCTTCCACCTCCTTCCATCCTAAAAGGGTGGCCATCTTCCTTCTCACCCAAGGAGACTCATCGTTTAAAAGTGGTTTTAGAAGATTAATATCGATATTCTGTTGAGTCTGAAAAATCCCCTTGAGAGCAATCCTTCTTACCTTTTCATCTTTATCTTTAAGATGTTTTTTAAGAAAGGGAACAATAATGGCATTCCCTAATTTTATTAAAGATAAAAGGGCTTGGGCCCTTACCCCTGGATCCTCATCTTCTAAAATCTCCTGTAAGAGGGGTAAGGCAATGGATAGGTTCGATTTTTCTAAATAGTATTGAACGGCCAATGTTCTCACTTTAGGATCCGGATGTCTTAAATCATCTATGGCCTGGCTTAAAATCTCTTGATGGGAATAGGTATTTAAGGAAGTATTTTCAGAGGGATCAAAATGAGAGGAAGTCTCTTTTAGGGAGGAGCTTTCCGAATCTTGCGATTTTAAATAGATGAGACGGAAATTCTCGGTCAATCTATCCCTCCTTTCCTTCCCTCATGGATGATTCACTTAAACCTCGAGAGGAAGTTTTGAAATCAAATTTTAATTGTTCAGAATATTTCTCTAAGAGCATGTCCAATGCCTCTCTCACATAAACCGATTGAGGAACTTTCGTTCTTTGAGAGAGCCTTTTTAAAGCTTCAATCTGTTCGTTATCAATATAAATAGTTCTTGCGGTCTTCGTTCTTCCCAATCTGTCCTCCAATTTTATAAAATACAATATAATACAATACATCTATTGTCAAGTAATTAATCGATTGATTTTTAATCTACCCGGCTTCTATGGGTTTCGGAAATACTCCTGTAGGGCATAAATTTATTTTCCACCTTAAGTGATGGGTTACAATTATTCCAAATCTCTGATTGACCCTTAAACTAAGGGGGTGCTATAATGCTTCTTGTTCGAGGAAGGTAAACTTATAGCCGTCTAATACGAACTCCGAATAGTTTTAATAAGAGATATTTCGAATAAAAGGATTTTGGAAGAGGCATAAAGGACCCTTATGCTGGATTTCGTTGGATTTACAATAGGAATTCTTCTTATCCTTCTTGGCTTTATCGGGAGTATTCTCCCAATTCTTCCAGGACCGCCTCTTGGTTTTATCGGACTTCTCTTATTTGCTCTTATTCGAAATTTTTCTCCCCCTTTGACTCCTACCCTTATGGTGATTCTTTTAATCGTCACGATGGGAGTGACCCTCATCGATTATCTCCTTCCCTTATTCGGTGCCAAAAGATATGGGGCATCTAAATGGGGAATTTGGGGGGCCATTGGAGGAATGATGATCGGAATATTCTTCTCCTCTTTCGGAATGCTTTTTGGGGCTTTTATCGGAGCCGTTTTGGTCGAATGGTTTGTTTCAAGAAAAAAAGGACAGGCCTTGAGAGCAGGATGGGGAATCATCGTGGGTTCCCTTTTGGGAATGGTTTTGAAACTGGGAACCTCTGGGATAATGGCTTACTATTTGATTCGGGCTGTGATATAAAATTTCCATAAAAGGATCATCGATGATCAGAAGGCTTCAGATCCTGGATTCAGAAAGATGCGTGGGATGTCAGTCCTGCATGTTTGCCTGCACTCGAAGAGAAGGTAAGGCCTCTCTTGAGGGTTCAAGAATTCGGGTGAGATCAATAGGAGGGATGGAGAGAGGATTTACGGTCATCGTCTGCAGGGCCTGTCAGGATCCCTCGTGTATGTACAGCTGTCCTACCTCTGCTCTGGAGAAGAGGGAGGTTGGGGGCGTTAAACTCCTTAAAGAAAAATGTATCGGATGTGGGAAATGTGTGGAGGCCTGTCCTATCTCTGCCATTTCGATGGATGAAGAGGAGAGAAAACCCCTTATCTGTCTTTACTGTGGTTATTGTAAAAGCTACTGTGCCTATGGAGTCTTGGATATCGAAGAGGTGAATCATGGATCCTCATCTATATAGAGTCCTTGTGATTGATCTTTCGAAACTTTCCTATCGTGTGGAAGAAAGGAAAGAATACTTTCAGAACTACCTTGGCGGGGTGGGGGCTGGCCTTCCTCTTCTGAGAGAGTTTCTCGATCCAAAGATCAATCCATACGATCCCGACAATGTCATTGTCCTCTCCATAGGAGCCTTAACGGGGAAATTTCCTATGATCTCCAAGATGGTCTCCCTTTTTAAATCCCCCCACCATGGGCTCCTCGGTGAAAGTCACGCAGGAGGAAGGTCAGCGATCTCTCTATGGCAAGCGGGCTATGGGGCCCTGGTGATCAAGGGGTCGAGCCAAATCCCTATTTATCTTACGGTCGATGGAGATCGGGTTTCCTTCAGAGAAGCAAGGGCACTCTGGGGAATTGCCGACACAGCAACGGTAGGAAGATTGATTCGGGAAAGGGAAGGCCAAAGTGGATATAGAAGTATCTTGAGGATTGGAAGAGCCGGAGAAAAGGGAGTCTCGTATGCCAATGTGACGACAGAGACCTACCGTCACTTTGGTCGATTGGGCCTGGGAGCGGTTTTTGGAAGTAAGAAGCTTAAGGGAATTGTGATTTCAGGAAAAAGAACGACTCTGCCAAAGGATAAAAAGGAATATCTAAAACTCTATCAGGAGATTTATAACGAGTGTACCTCCTCACCGACTAAAAAATATCATGAACTCGGGACCTCCGAAAATATGTTACCCCTCAATGCCCTGGGAGCACTCCCAACCAAAAATCTTAAGGCTACACGCTTCGAAAAAGCCGAGATCTTGTCCGGAGAGAATTTAGCCATCCATTATTTGGGCCGAAGGATCGCATGCAGCCACTGCCCGGTGGGTTGTATTCACCTGGCTGTCTTGAGGGAGAGGTATCCTGAGGATCCCTATTTTTATAAGACGACCTTTGTCTGTTACGATTATGAACCCCTATACAGTCTCGGTAGCCTTCTGGGAATCGAACAGGTGGAAGATTTCTTAAAATTAATGATCACGGTAGAAAAATACGGACTTGATGCCATCACCACAGGAGTGGTTTTAGCCTGGGTCACAGAGGCCTATGAAAAGGGATGGATTGGAAAAGAAGAGACCGAAGGGCTTTCTCCTTCTTTTGGAGATGCTCAAACCTATATGAACATGATTGAAAGGATGATCGATTCGAATTCCGAGTTTTATCAACGAATGGGACGTGGGGTGGAGGCATTGGTGGAAAGGTACGGAGGGAAAGAGTTTGCCCTTTCCTATTTTGGCAATGAGATCTCCGGTTATCACACCGGCCCCGGGGCTCATCTCACCCATATCACCGGCGGAAGACATAGCCATCTGGATAGTGCAGGCTATAGCCTTGATCAGAAGATATTTAAAGAAGGGAAACCCATTGGCCCAAAAGAGATGGCCCAGAGGCTTTTTGAAGAAGAAGCCCTAAGACAGGTCTTGACCAGTTTGGTCATCTGTCTCTTTGCCCGAAATGTCTATACCCTTGAACGTGTCAAAAGAGGCCTTCAACTATTTGGTTGGGACCTTACTGAATCAGATCTCTTCCAATTGGGAAAGAAGATTTTGATCGAAAAGAATCGCCTGAAGAAAGAGATGGGATTTGATATGGAAGACCTAACGATTCCCGAAAGGGTTCTTGAAACCCCTTCCCCCTTCGGTCCTCTTGATGAAGCCTATCTCAAAGAAGCTGTGAAATCCTATAAGGATCTCCTAAATTCGCAATAGAATTCTTAATGGAGGCGAACCGAGACGACTTTGGAAACCCCTGGAGTCTCCATGGTGATCCCATAGAGGGTGTGGGCCACCTCCATCGTCTTCTTATTGTGGGTGATCAGAATGAATTGGGATTGCTTTGAGAATTCCCGGACAAGCTCAATAAAACGGTTGATATTGGCATCGTCCAGAGGGGCATCCATCTCGTCCAGGAGACAAAAGGGAGTGGGTTTGATCATAAAAAGGCCGAACAGAAGGGCAGTAGCCACCAGGGCCTTCTCTCCTCCTGAAAGGAGATCAATATTCTGAAGCTTTTTCCCAGGGGGTTGAGCAATGATGTCAACCCCTGAAGTAGCAGGATCATTCTCATCCACAAGGACGAGGCTTGCCTGTCCACCCTTGAAGAGACGAACAAAGACTTCCTTAAACTTCTCGTTCACCAGATGGAAGGTCTCTAAGAATCGCTTTGTGGTGGTTCGATTAATTCGGGCAATGGCCTTCTTCAAATTATCGATCGATCTCTGAAGGTCTTCATGTTGTTCTACTAAAAAATCGTGCCTTTGTTTCAACTCCTGATATTCCTCAATGGCCATTAAATTGACCTCTCCAAACCCCTCCAGGGCTGTCTTCAATTCAGCCAATCTCCTGAGCCTCTCCTCTTTTGGGGACTCCTCTTGCGCAGGAGTAAACGAAGAGGAGAGAGTCATCCCATAGCGTTCCTTGACGGAATCCTGCAGATGCTGGAGTTTTAATTGCACTTCAGAAAGCTGAATCTCCCCTTCGTGAATCTTCTGACGAACCCCCTCGAGCTCCTGGCGAAGATATCGCGCGGAAGCCTCCCCTTCTCTCCATTCATTGGAGCACTCCATCACCCTTTGCCGTTGACGAATGAGCTCTTCCTCAACCTTTCGATGCCTCTCTATCTCTTCTTCAATGACCTTCTCTTCCTGTTCCATTTTCTGGGAGAGGATGAGAGACGCTTCTCGACACCGTCGGATCTCTTTCACCTTCTTTCGAACCAGATCTCGAAGGGCTCTCAAATTCTCCGAGAGATGAAGGAGTTGTTGATCAAGGCCTCGTTGTTTCTCTTCGATAGAGGCAAGGATCACCTTCTTCTCCGTGATTCTCCCTCCCAGTTCTTCTGTCCCCTCTCTTACCTCCTCTACCGTTCGCTTAAGGGACTGAAGTTCCTCCTCCTTCTCCGCCCTTAATCTCTCGGCCTGATTGAGCCCTTCCAACACCGATCTTTTCTCTTCCTCAATCTCATGGCTTTCCTTTCGAAGTTCCTCTCCTTCAAATTGGAGGACCTCCATCCTCTCGTGAAGTTGAGTGAACTCCTTTCTCAAGGCCTCAAGGTCTCTCTCCAGATGAAGGAGTTCGATCTCTTTGTCCTGGATCTCCTTTCTCTTTCTCCCTAATCGATCCTCCCTCTCTGCGATCTCCCTCTGGATCTGCCTCTCCTCTTCGCAGATTCTTTGGTACTCTTCTTCTCCCTCCTTCACCTTTCTTTCTAACTCCTTAATCACCCTCCTCCTCTCCAAAATTCCAAGTCCTTGATCCAGGCTTCCTCCTGAAATGATCCCAGAGCGCTCTACGACCTCCCCCTCCCGAGTCACCAAGACCCGAAATCTATCTTCTCTCTTGATCCAGTAGAGGGCATCCTCCAGATTGTTCACCACCCCCACATCTCCGATAAGGAACTGAGCCAGAGAAGAAAACCCTTCTCTCACTCGAACGAACTGAAGAAGGGGAAGAGGAGAACCTTCCTCTCTTCCTTGAGAAAGGGGTTCGGATCTTTCGATCTTCACTCCGATCGGGATGAAACTTCCTCGCCCCAAAGACTCCTTTTTTAGAAAATGGATGGCCTCCTTTGCCTCCTCCTCTCCGTCGACCATCAAATATTGGAGCCTCTCTCCAAGGAGGGCCTCTAAGGGAACTTCATAGGGAGGGTCGGGTTCAAAAATATCCGCTACGACTCCTCGGATTCCTTCCCATCTCTCTTCTTCTCGTTTTTTCTGGAAAAGGATCGATTTGACCCCCCTCTCAAATCCTTCATAATTCTCCTGAAGCTCTTTTAGGGAGAGATATCGGGAACGGTTCTCCCTCAAGGTCTCCCCTATGGCAGATCGTTCCTTCTCTCTGGCCTCTAACTCTTCCCTCCGTCTTTCGAGATCCCCCTCTTCTCTCTCCTTCTCTTCCTGAAGTCTTGCCTTGAAGGAAAGACCCTTCTCTCTCTCTCCTTCCCTCTGAGCTATTCTCTCTTCTAATTGCCGGAGGGCTTTTCTGGTCTCCTCCGTCTCTTTCTCATGCTCTCTCCACCTCTTCTGAAGTGCCTCTTCTCTCTCTTCCAAATGGGATTGCCGATTCCTCAGGGAGGTCTGATGGGTGAGGAGATTAATGATCCTCCCCTTCTCTGTCTCCAACTGATCCGCCACCTCTTGATAGGTGGCTTTAAATTCATGATAAAGAGTCTCCCATTCTTGAAGAGTCTCTCTTATCTCTCTCTCTTCTCTCTCAAGCTGCGAGCCTACCTCCTCTGCCTCTCTTCGGTCTCTCTGAGACTTTCGCCAAGATAAAAACGCCTCGATCATCTCCTCTTTGAATTGAGCTTCCTGTTTCTGAAGGTTTTCCCTCTCCCTCCTCAAATGGGCCACCTCATTTTCTCTCTTCTGAATGGATTGGGCCAGTTCATAAAGTTCCTTTTGAAGGAGACGTTCCTTCTCTTCTTCCTCCATACTTCTCAGTCGCATCCCTTCTATCCGGGCCTCTTTTTCCACCAGTTGAGCAGAGATTCCCATCTCTCTTTCCCGGAGGGCCTTGAGATATCCTCTCGTGGCTTCCCCTCTCTCTGAGAGCTCGGCATACTCCTGAAGGGCAAAACGTAATTCGATCTCTTTAATCTCTTTCCGGATCGCCTTGTATTCTTCTGCTCGCTTGACCTGCCGTTCAAGGGTAAGGATCTGTCTTTTTACCTCGGCGATGATGTCCTGAATTCGAAGGAGATTCTGTTGGGTGGCCTCCATTTTTATCAAAGCCAATCTCTTTCTCTCTTTGTATTTCGCTATCCCTGCCGCCTCCTCGATGAGGAATCGCCGATCCTGAGGATTGGCGTGGATGAGATACTCCACTCGACCTTGCTCGACAATCGAATATCCATTGACCCCAATCCCTGTATCCAGAAAGAGATCCGTAATATCTCTTAATCGACAGGGAACTCGGTTGATGAGAAATTCACTCTCTCCCGATCGGTAGAGCCTTCGGGTGATCGTAATTTCACTATAAGATGCATATTGCGGGGGAGCGGACCCATCCTCATTAGAAAAGGTAAGGGTCACCTCGGCCATCCCGAGAGGTTTCCTTCCTTCCGAGCCATTAAAAATCACATCCTCCATCCATCTTCCTCTCAGATGTTTGGCACTTCTTTCGCCAATGGCCCAGAGGATGGCATCGACAATATTTGACTTTCCACAACCGTTGGGGCCCACAATCCCCGTGATCCCTTCTGGAAAGGTCAGAACAATCCGGTCCACAAATGACTTAAATCCTATCATCTCAAGGGACTTGAGCTTCATCGATGAATCTCTAATCTATTTCCCCTCCTTCTGTTCAACATATTTTATGGCCTTCTCAAGTCGCTGAATCACCTTTCCTTGGCCCAGAATCTCCATCACTTCATCCAGAGGAGGGCTGGCTGTCCTGCCCGTAAGGGCCATTCGAATGGGCTGTGCAATCTGGACCAGGGGTTGCCCTTGCCTCTCTGCCAGTTGTTGGATGAGACGATGAGCGGTCTCACGATCCAAACGTTTCTCTTTGGAAAGGGCTTCTCTCATCTCTTCAAAGATAAGGAGGGAACCAGGGGTGAGAAACTTTTTGGCTCCTTCTTCCTCATAGCTCACCTCTTCGGCAAAATAGAATTCTGAAAGATTGGCCATCTCAACCAGCGTCTTTGCTCTCTCCCGAAGGGAACGGACGATTTTTTTTAAAAATTCCAGATCAGCAGTCAGATATCCCTTTTCCTCGAGAAAAGGCCGAAATAACCTCACCAACTCATCTAAGTCCTTCTTTTTAATATATTGAGAATTGAGCCAATCGAGTTTACCGGGATTGATGGCGGCCGGGGATCGCCCCACCCCTTCCAGGGTGAACTTCTCAATCAATTCCTCCAGGGTGAACTCCTCCTGATCCCCGTAAGACCAACCTAAACGGACCAAATAATTGACCACCGCCTCCGGCAGATAACCCATCCTCTTGTATTCCATCACGGAAGGTGCTCCATGACGTTTTGAAAGTTTCTTTTTGTCTGGCCCTAAAATCATCGGCACATGGGCAAATCTCGGCAGGGGAAATTCCAAGGCTTGATAGATCTGAATCTGTCGGGGAGTATTGTTGAGATGATCATTTCCTCGAATCACATGAGTGATCCCCATCGTTCCATCATCGACGACCACAGAAAAATTATAGGTCGGAAACCCATCGCTCCGAAGGATAATCAGGTCATCCAGTTCCGAGTTGTCGAATACGATTCTACCCTGAATCAAATCCTCCACCACCGTGAGTCCCTGATCCGAGGAAAGGAATCGAATCGCAAAAGGTCGATTCAGTGGATGAACCCTTCGCTCCAAACAGCTTCGATCATATTTAGGCTTTCGCCCAGCCCTGAGCGCCTCTCTCCTCTTCTCTTCTAATTCTTCGGGTTTGCAATAGCACCGGTAAGCCTTTCCCTCTCGAAGGAGCCGTTCGGCTACCTCCTGATAAAGACGGAAACGCTCACTCTGAAAGTATGGACCTTCATCCCAATCCAGTCCTAACCACTTCATGGCATCGAGAATCCCCTGAACCGCCTCCTGAGTAGAACGCTCCACATCCGTATCCTCAATTCGGAGGATAAAGACCCCTTTCATCTTTTTTGCAAAGAGCCAGTTGTAGAGGGCGGTTCTTGCTCCTCCAATATGGAGATCGCCCGTTGGGCTGGGTGCAAACCTCGTTCTTATTTGAGACATCTCCTTATCCCAGAACTCGATCTTTTATTCAAAAAAATCCCCCCTGCCCCTTTCCATGATCGGGGAGGAGGGAATACCCTTCTTCCTCTCGTCACTCAATAAGATGATCAATCGCCTGAAGGGCCTCCACTAACTTCTCGGTCTTTGTTCCCCCTGCCTGAGCAAAATCCGCCCTTCCTCCTCCAGTCCCTCCCACATAGAGGGCCACCTTTTTGATCAACTCATTCGCCTTGAACCGATGGGTAAGATCGGGAGTCACTCCCATCAACAGGGTGACCTTCTCTTCCGCCATGCTTCCCAAAAGAATGATTCCTGAACCCATTTTCACCTTTAATTGATCCACAAACTCCCTAAGCGTTCTGAGATCTTTTCCATCCACCTTGGTCGACAAGATCTTGACTCCCTTCACCTCTCGAGTTTGAGAGAGAAGGGTGAGGATCTCCTGATGGGATGCCTTTGCCCGAAAGGACTCGATCTCCCGTTCAAGGCTTTTCTGTTTCTCAAGCAGCCGCTCCACTCTCGTGTAGAGTTCCTCTGGAGTGGATTTAAGAAGGGAGGCGATCCTTCTCCATTGCCGCTCCATCTCCTTGACCCATTGATAAGCCCCCTTTCCCGTGAGGGCCTCAATCCTCCTTACTCCAGCCGCCACTCCGCTTTCACCGACGATCTTAAAGAGACCAATATCGCCAGTCCGTGAGGCGTGAGTGCCTCCACAGAGCTCGATGCTAAAGTCTGAGACCATGACCACCCTTACCTCTTCACCATACTTTTCCCCAAAAAGGGCCATGGCCCCGGTTTGAAGAGCCTCTTCCAGATTCATGATCTTCGTCTCGACCTTTAGATTTTCCCGAATCTTCTGATTCACCATCTCTTCAATCCTGTCCAGATCCTTTGGACTGATCGGCGCGAAATGAGTGAAATCGAATCTCAATCGATCAGGGCTAACCAATGAGCCTGCCTGATGAACATGGCTTCCCAAAATCTCCCTTAATACGGCTTGAAGAAGATGGGTCCCTGTATGGTTGAGGGTGATATCTCTTCTCCGATCCGAATCCACTCGAAAAGTGGCCTCCATCCCTTCTCTCACCCTTCCCCTCTTCACTTTCCCCTGGTGGATAATCAAATCTTCCATCGGTTTAAGGGTATCTTCCACTTCGATTGAAAACGCTTCATGGAAGATCACCCCTCGATCCCCTACCTGCCCTCCTGACTCTCCATAGAAGGGGGTCCTCTCAGAGACGATCTCGACTTCTTCCCCCTCTTTTGCCTCAGAAACCCATTCCTCTCCCTTAATCATCTTTACGATCTTAGATTCACATTGAAGCTTCTCATAGCCCACAAAGGTGGTCTTCACCCCTTCTCGAAGGATTCTCCGATAGACCTCCTTTGTTCTCCCTTCTCCCATCCCCTGCCAGGCAAGTTTACTCTTCTGTCTTTGCTCCTCCATCTGGGCTCGAAAGCCTTCCTCATCAAAACTCATCCCCTCTTCTTGGAGGATCTCGGTGGTCAGATCTAAAGGAAATCCAAAGGTATCGTAAAGTTTAAAGGCTACTTCTCCCGGGAGAACCCTCCTCTCCTCTTTCTTCAATCGCTCCAGTTCTTCCATTAGGATTTTAAGACCGGTATCCAGAGTCTCTGAAAACCTCTCCTCCTCATTCTGAATCACTTTCGAAATGAATTCCTCTGACTCTCTTAACTCTGGATAGGCCTCTTTCATTACCCCTACGACTCGAGAGGAGGTTTGAGAGAGAAAAGGACGATCGATCCCGAGCATTCTTCCATGCCTCATCGCCCTTCTCATAATTCGACGAAGGACATATCCTCGACCCTCATTTGAAGGAAGAACCCCATCGTTGATCAGAAACGTGGCGGCCCGACTATGATCGGCAATGACCCGGATAGAGATATCCGCCTTTGGATCCTCTCCGTAAGAAAGGTGGCAGATCGATTCGATTTCTTGAATGATAGGACGAAAGAGGTCCGTTTCAAAATTACTTTTTACGCCTTGAAGGACGGCAGAAATTCGCTCAAGTCCCATCCCGGTATCGATCGATGGTTTGGCCAG
>Ga0123519_10008498_pt1 | contig 15640 bp, 14 predicted proteins | sample YelNatPaOPRAMG02_FD_87396 | JGI IMG/M metagenome (GOLD analysis project Ga0123519, IMG submission 87396) | Hot spring microbial communities from Yellowstone National Park - Yellowstone National Park OP-RAMG-02 (version 2) | ecosystem: Environmental > Aquatic > Thermal springs > Hot (42-90C) ...
ACCCAAAAATAATGGAACAAGTTATTAAAAACAAAGACTGGAATTTCGTTTACGATCCTTCAAAGTCAAATATGAAATTCAAACATAAAATTTTGTTTTACTTTGAAAAATATACTGGATACAGACTTTTTGAATATAAAAACTATAAATTGTTGAAAATAAAAAATTTTCCAGCTGATTCATAAAATAATATATTATTAAAATAATTCAGATAAAACTTATCTGGTTGCGGATTAGCAATCTTTTTAATGATTAATTGGATATAATGTTGATAAGTAAAAACAATAAATTCAATAAATATGCTGTGATAAAATAGTTTAAAATAAATTTTTCGATATAATATCAATTTCGGATAATGACTAAATCAATCTATCTCGCTACTTTACGGTATCTTAATATTGCTAATGAATGAATTATAATAGCATATATAATCAATGACAATATCTCGGGCAAAACATCTATTAATGTTGAACCTTTTAATAATATCATCCTTATTGCCCTCATAAAATAGTAAAATGGATTAATATAATTTATTTTTTGGGCTATCAATGGCATGCTCTCGGTTGGTGTAAATATTCCGCTCATCATAACGAATGAAACCATAAAAAAGAAAATTACAAACATCGCCTGTTGCTGGGTATTTGCAAATGTTGAAAAAAATAAACCTATACCTATTGCAACTAATAGATATACTGCTGCAAAACCAAATAACAAACCAATACTTCCCACAACAGGTATATCAAATAATATTTTTCCCAGTGTAAGGCCAAAGGCAAGCTCAAAAATGGCAATTATCCAGAAAGGAAGCATTTTTCCTATAAAAAATTGATATTTTTTAATTGGCGTTACATTTATTTGTTCAATAGTACCCATTTCTTTTTCTCTTACAATATTTAAAGTAGTTAAAAATGCACCAATAATTGTAACTAAAATTACCAAAATACCTGGTAACATAAATATTTTATAATTCAACTTAGGATTATACCAAAATGATGAAGTAATATTAATACTTCCGATATTTTTCGGGTCTGAATAACTTATTTCTTTTTCAATAAACTTTTTATTAAAATCGGCTAATACAGCACCCGAATAAGCATTAATTAAACCTGCTGTTACAGCATTTATAGCATTAATTAATAATTGTACTTCGGCTTTTCCTTCTTTATATAATTTTTTTTCAAATCCGCTATTTATTATCAATACTAAATCAGCTTTATTTTTAAAAATGTCTTCTTCAGCTTTTTCAACCGAAAAAGACTTATCAATAATTTTAAAATAAGGCGAACCGCTGAAAGCACCGGTTAGTTGATACGAAACCGGTGAAAGATCTTTATCAACAATATAAAGTTTAATCTCTTTCATTTCAAAAGTCGCAGCATAAACAAGAATTAAAAGCTGTATTAAAGGTATAACAAATATTATGGGCAACATTACCCGGTTACGGAATATCTGAATAAATTCTTTTTGTAAAAGATAAATAATTGTTCTCATTATATTAATGCTATTCGAGTCGTATCCTGAACTTTTTTAAACTTATAAAAAGAAAAAACAATGTAAATCCTAATAATATTACAGTCTCTTTCCATACATATAAAAATCCTGTTCCTTTAATCATAATATTTTTTATTATTACTATAAAATATCGGGCTGGTATTATTCTGCTTAAATATTGCAAAATTTCAGGCATGTTTTCGATTGGGAATATAAATCCTGAAAGCAATATTGTAGGAAGCAAAAGACCTATCATTGAAATAAACATGGCAACCTGCTGAGTATTGGCAACAGTAGAAATCATAATACCCATACTCAATGCCATGATAATATATAGTACACATTCGGCCAGCAATAAAACTATGCTTCCTGCAACCGGTAATTTAAACACAAAATAACTTAATGTTAAAATGGTAATGATATTTATTACTGACAATAGTAAATAGGGAGTTACCTTCCCAAATATTATCTGCAATGGTTTTAAAGGCGAAATCAATAGAACTTCCATACTCGAAAATTCTTTTTCACGTGTTATTGAAATTGATGTCATCATAGCCGAAATAAGCATTAATATAATGGCCATTGTTCCAGGCACAAACATAAAAGCACTTTTTAAATCGGGATTGTATAACATCCTTACTTGCTGATTTATCTGAAAAGGCCGAACATTAGTTGTCAGACTATAAAGATATTCATTTAAAATTTTTGAAGTATAATTAACTAGCAAACTTGCAGTATTAGGTTCGCTTGCATCGGCAATGATTTGGACTGTGGCATTTTTTTCACGTTCAAGATTGCGTCCAAAATTGTTCTCAAAAATTATTACTTCCTTTATTTTGCCTGTCCTGAAAGCCTTTTCAATATCAGCCACTGAGTTAATGTCCACATTAATTTTAAAATAACCTGATGCAGTTATCTTATGAATAATTTTTATGGTATGATTATCTTTTGAATTGTCGAGTATAGCTATTCCGGCATTTTTTATATCGTTATTTATTACAAAACCAAAAATTAATAACAAAGCTACAGGTATACCAAAGATAATAATCATAGTACGTACATCCCTGATAATGTGATATATTTCTTTTTTTACAAAGGCTAAAAAAATTTTCATTTTTTACGATTTACATTTTTTCTTAATAGCTTTTCAATTTTTGTTATGCTTATTTCGTTAAAATTCTTAATATACAAATCGGCCCCTTCGAGCTGCTTAGGGCTATGAGATGTAGTCAAGGCTACCACAATCATACTTGCTGCTTTTGCTGCCTTAACTCCAAAAATTGAATCTTCAAACACAACACATAATTCATTTTTAATATTAAGCTTTTGCGAAGCTGTAATAAAAATTTCGGGATCGGGCTTGCCTTTTTTTACCATCCCATCATAAATAATTACATCAAAAAAATTTTGAAGGTTTAGTTTTTCAAGCGAAAAATCAACATTTGATTTAGGTGCTGAAGTAGCAAGAGCTGTTCTAATTTTTTTTGTTTTTACAGTATTCAAAAAATCATTTAAGCCCTCAATAGCTATGAATTCATCATTAATCAAGTTGCGGTAAATGGCTTCTTTTTCTTCGGCTAAAGAATATAATTCATCATCATCAATATTACGTTTTAAAATATATTCGAGATGATATTTGTTAGTTGTGCCGAAAATTTTAAGAAAGTCTTCGGCAGTCAGATTATTTTTATATTTACGGCTAAATTCGCACCATGCCAGCTGATGGTAGCGACTGTTATCGACAAGTGTCCCATCAAGATCAAAAATTAATGCATATTCAAGTTTATTTCTCATTATTTATTTATTTATGGTTCAACAATAATCATCTTCATCAATTATTTCTTGCAAGTTTCACAAATACCTCCTCAATGGTTGTAACATTATGTTTGTTCTTTAATTCGGCTGGGCTATCGAGGGCTTTAATACGTCCGTCGGCTAATATGCATATACGATTGCAATATTCAGCTTCGTCCATATAATGTGTAGTGACAAAAATTGTAATTCCATCATTGGCTGTCTGATATATTAGTTCCCAAAACTGGCGACGGGTAAAAGGATCGACACCGCTTGTTGGTTCATCAAGAAAAACTATTTTAGGATTATGAAATATCGCAACAAGAAATGCAAGTTTTTGTTTCCATCCAAGCGGAATATCTTTTATTAAAGTATTTCTTATTTTATTAAGTCTGAATTTCTCTATAAAATATTCGGTTTTTTCTTTTATTTCATTATGTATCATTCCATATATGCCTGCATAAAATCTTATATTTTCAATAATAGTCAAGTCTTCGTAAAGCGAAAATTTCTGACTCATATATCCAATATTTTTCTTTATCAGTTCAGTCTCGCGATATACATCATATCCGGCAACCTTTACAAGGCCGGAAGTAGGTTTTGCAAGTCCACACAGTATCTTTATAGCTGTTGTTTTGCCTGCTCCGTTAGCACCCAAAAAACCAAATATTTCTGACTTTTTTACAGCAAAAGTAAGATTATCATTTGCTGTAAAATTTCCAAACTTCTTAATCAGATTCCTAACTTCAATTATATTTTCATTAGTTTCAGTCATTATCTCAGTTATTTGAGTTTATTAAATTCATAAAACAATCTTCAATTGTTGGATTTATTTGATTTAAAGTAAAAGCAGAATTAAAATTGTTGTTTAAAAAAATAAATAAATCATTTTCTTTTTTATCTTTATCAATAGTAGCATGTACCGCGCTGCCATAGGCAAAGGCTGATGAAATAAACTTGCATTTCTTCAATACATTTAAGAGTTCGTAAGTATTTGTAGAATTAATTTGATAAATTTTTTCAGTGAAATTTTCAATGATTTTTGTCGGAGTATCAATGGTAAGTATATAACCATCTTGTATAAGAGCTACACGATTGCATCGGCTTGCTTCGTCCATATATGGCGTTGCTACTACAATTGTAATATTTTGTTCTGCTAGTTTATGTAATATTTCCCAGAATTCAATTCGTGAAATTGCATCCACTCCTGTTGTTGGTTCATCAAGAATTAAGATTTCAGGTTTGTGAATAAGAGCACAAGATAAGGCAAGCTTTTGTTTCATTCCACCGCTTAGTTTTCCTGCACGCCTGTTTTTAAAAGGCTCAAGCTGCGAGTAAATATCTCTGATTAAATTATAATTTTCTTCGATGCTAGTGCCATAAACTGATGCAAAAAAATTAAGATTTTCATAAACAGTTAAATCATTATACAGGCTAAACCGTTGAGGCATATAACCCATAATTTTCCTGATACTTTTATAATCATTAATTATATCAAGGCCATTAATCGAAACTTTGCCACTATCGGGCAATAACAATGTAGTAATAATTCTGAATAAAGTAGTTTTTCCGCCACCGTCAGGGCCAATAAAACCAAATATTTCGCCTTTATTTATTTCAAAATCAATTCCTTTAATGGCGTCAATATTTCCGAAGCCTTTTTTTACTTTATTTCCTGATATTGCTATGTCCATTTAAAAGCTATTTCAATTTTTTAATTTACCGAATTAAAAATTACCTCACCCGGCATACCAATTTTTAAAGTTCCGTCATTACTTACAAGTACCTTTATAGCATACACCAGATTTACACGCTCCTCTTTAGTTTGAATAATTTTTGGGGTAAATTCAGCAGTTTCAGATATCCACGAAATTGTACCACGCAATTTCAGTAATTCAGACTTATTTTTATCGATTAATACATCAACTTGCTGTCCTGTTTTGATAGATGCAAGCTGGTAGCCGCTTATATAAGCCTTTAAAACCAATGAATTAAGATTTGCAATCTTATAAAGGTTTTTACCAATATTTATTAACTCGTGCCTTTCAACATATTTAGCCAGTACTGTTCCGTCAACAGGATTTATTATTTTACATCTGTTTAATTGGTCTCTTGCCTGTATTATCTGAATATCAGTAGTTTCAATTTCGCTATTCACAAGAATAAATTGTGTATTTATTGACTCTATTTGTTTTTTTGTAACTTCAATCTGTCCTGTAATATCATCAAGTTGTTTTTTAGTTGTCGCACCTTCGTTGAACAAGGCCATAATCCTATTTTCATCATTTTTTAAATTATTCAAAACCTGCTCTTGAACTTCTTTTTGGGCTCTGATATTTTCAATTTTTGCTTTAACTGCTTTTTTTTGAGCTAACAATTGCTGAAATTTCAGATATAACTGTACTGAATCAATATATCCTACAACCTGTCCCGCTCTGAGCTTATCGCCTTCGTTAATATAAAATTCGACAAGTTTTCCCTGACTTTCGGCTGCAATTATTACCTCTTCGGCCTCAAAATTACCGTAGGCATCCGATACTTTACCCTTTTTATTGCAACTTATAATAAAAAAAGGTATTAATAATAGTATAAACTGTTTCATCCTAATATTTATTTGGTTAATATATTTTTCTATTATCCCAAACTTTAATATACTTAATAAAGAATAAAGTTTGAGGTGAAATTTTTTTCATTTTTTTACTTTTATAAATAATATTTACCACAAATTTTGCATTATCAATAAGGTCAATGTCTCGTAAACTATCTGCAATTTATGAGTTTCATATTCAATCTTTGCCTGCTTTTCGGCATTTAGCTCAGTAATATAAGCAGTTGAAGTAATTAATCCTTTATCGAGCTGTGAGGCTGAGACTTTTGTAATATTTTCACGGATTTTGATAAGTTCTTCATCGGTTTGTAACAAAAATCTGATCTTTTCGATTTGTGATATCTGATTTTTTATGGCAATTTCAATATTTCTGTTAAAATTATCTTTTTGCGACCTGATAATATCCTGTTGAATTATCAATTGTTGCCTCTCCCTTTTTGTTTTATTCCAATCGAAAAAATTCCAGTTAACCCCTATTCCTAAAATATAATAAGAATCAAATTTGTCGCTTAACATATTTAATCCGGGTTTACCATATCCAAATTGGGAAAAAAGAAATGCTTTAGGCATGAGCTGAGTATTAATTAATTTCTGAGTAGAATTCAATTTTTCAATCTGTAAATCAAAAAGTTTATTTTCAGGGCGCAAATCATTTCCTGAAACAATATATTGAGCATCAGGAATAGTAATAAAAGTATTATTAGAATACGAATTGCCAGTTAATTCAGATAATTTATTAAAACAGGTCTTAATATTTTCATTAATGTCAAATAATTGCTGTTGCAGCTTTAACTCTTCTGACCTAATAATATCAATGTTAACAGGTAATAATGTGCCATTTTTTACATTCGATTCAAGAAAACTTTTACGATTATTTATTTCATTAATAAATATTTGTATAAGTTCCTTTTTCTTTTCATTTAATAATAAAGTGAAATATAAATTAGCAACTAACTCTTTGATTTTAAATAATTCGATTTCGGTTTGCTGTATATTAATTTCCTTATCTTTTCTCTCAATATTTTTATTTTGATAAATCATGCCTCCGTCATAAATAAGCTGATTGGCTTCAACAGCAATTTTATACTGATCTTTCGAAGGAGAGGGAAATTCAATGTTTGGGAAAGGTAAATCGATATTAATTTTAGTAACATCCGATTGATATGTAGCCTGAGCATTAAATTTAAACTGAGGAAAATAACCTGTTTGCATATTAGAAATTTTTAAAACCGAAATGTTTGAAAAATATTCTTTTTGCTTATAAATTGGGCTATTTATAATTGCATCATCAATACACTCTTTTAAATTAATGGTGTCCTGTGCAAAAATATTACTGCTCGCAAACAAAAGCATAGTTATAAATAACATACAGTATTTAATAATTTTTTTTCTCATTTTAATTCTTATTTAAATAAGTTTATAATAACCTGAAATACAATTTCTTTTCGTTCGGCTAAAAATTTATCATAATTCTTTTGGTTGTTGTTAAATAAAATCCTTTGGAACATGGGTCTTCCGACAACAGGCAAAATAATAAGTGATAACATATTGATAATAAAATGTCTAGGATCAATATTTTTACCTGCCTTTTTTAATTCATTTTCAAAAAGTGCAATTATTTTTTCTGCGTTAAGTCCTTTGGCTTTTAAAACCGAAACAATTAATTCCGGTTTATGAGAAAGTTCACTAAGAATAAATAAGGGTAAAAACTGATTATTTATAAGTATTTCAGAATAACTATCAATAAAACGCCTTAATTTTTCATCAAAAGAAATATTGGAATCAATTACTTCCTTAATTTTTGGAATAAAATTTTCGATTGCAATATTAAAAACGGCTAGGAATAATTTATCTTTACTTCGGAAGTAATAATGCAATAGGGCTTTATTAATTCCAGCTAAATCAGCAATCTCCTGCATACGGGCGCCTGCCTTGCCTTTTTTTAAAAATACTTCAACGGCTGCCTGCATTATCTTTTCTTCAGTCTTTAAATTTTTTTCATTCATATAAAAAACTTTAACTTTTTAGTTAATACGAAAAATTAAACAAAAGGTTTAACTATTTAGTTAAAAAAATAAAATAATAAAACAGGAAAAATTCCTGTTCCATTATCTAACAATAATCTATTGGGCTACTGTTGTATCAACTGCGTTAGTATCTTCAACAACAACCTCTACAGAATCTGCAGCTTGTTTATTATCTTTAGCAGATTTTCCTTTACATCCTGTTAATACAATAAAAAGCATCATTGATGCAGCCATTAATAATAATTTTATTTTCATAGGTTTTAGATTTATGTTTATAAGTATCACAAATATAAAAACTTTATTGATAAATGCAACAATATTTTGTTAATATTTTTATAAAAAAAATAGAAAAATTTAAAATAATTCTATAAAACATTGATTTACATTATATTATAAAATTATTCTTCAGAAAAATCTTTAATAAATTTTCGGTATGCCGAAAAAACTTTGGCACGTGAAACAAAACCTATATATTTTCCCTCTTGTAAAACAGGAACATTATAATGTCCCGACGACTCAATTTTATTTGCTATTGTCTCGAGCGAGTCGTTATAGTTTACATATACTTCAGGAAAATACATGAGATTTCGAATATATATTTTATCATATAATTCATGATTAAAAACAATTTGCCGCACGTCATTTAAGGTTAAAATTCCGACCATTTTGCCATCTGAGTCAATAACAGGAAAAACATTACGGCTTGATCGCGAGATAGCGTTTACTAAATCCCTTAATTTTGAATCAGGATTAAGAATTTCAAAATTGGTTTCGATAAGTTCGTCAATATTCATAAGCAAGAAAGTGGTTTTATCTTTATCGTGAGTAATTAATTCGCCTCTTTGAGCCAGACGATGAGTATAAATTGAATATGGAACAAATAAACGGACTGTTATAAAAGAAGTTGCCGAAACTATTATTAAAGGTATAAATAATGCATATCCGCCAGTAATTTCGCCTATAAGAAATATAGCTGTAAGGGGTGAGTGCATAACGCCCGACATTACGCCTGCCATACCGGCAAGTGCAAAATTTTTTTCTGAAACCTGAATAAAGCTAAGTTGATTTAGAGCTTTTGCTACTATAAAACCCGATAATCCGCCTGAAAAAAGAGATGGGGCAAAAATACCCCCAACCCCACCTGAGCTTGTAGTAAGTGTCATTGCTATTACCTTAAAGAAAAGTATCAACAATAGAAATGCTAACCATATCCAGAAATTATCTTTTAAATGATAAATAAATGTTGAATTTAGAAGTTTTTCGCTATTATCAGTCAATAAAAGTCTTAAAGTATTATATCCTTCACCAAACAAAGGAGGAAAAATGAAAATCAAACATCCTAAAATTATACTTCCGAAAAATAACCTGTGATAAGGATTCGTAATTTTCTTCATATTTTCTTCAATAAATATTGTGCCTCGTGTAAAATAAACCGATACTAATCCTGTAAATATGCCCAGCACCAAATACCAGTGAAGGTTTTGCATATAGGTATTTACATCAGGAGTAAAATTGAACAATACATCCTTACCCATTAAAAAGCTTGCTAAAGTGGCAGCAGTTGCAGACGAAATAAGTAAAGGAATAATTGACCATAAAGTTAAATCGAGCATAAGCACCTCAAGTGCAAAAATTACACCTGCAATAGGTGCTTTAAAAATACCTGCAATTGCACCGGCCGCACCACATCCAATAAGCAATAATGTATATTTGTAATTGAGCTTGAATTTTCTGCTCAAATTTGACCCAATAGATGAACCTGTTAATACTATTGGCGCTTCAAGTCCAACCGATCCTCCCGATCCGACAGTGAAAATTGCTCCAATCAGGGATGAAAACATATTATGTGGTTTTAAATATCCATTACTTTTCGACATTGAATACAAAACCTTGGTGACACCATGTCCAATATCATCCTTAATAAATTTCCTTACAAATATTACTGTTATAAATATCCCTGTCAAAGGAATTATAAAATATAAAAGATTTACCTTGCTTACATTTTGTGATTCAAAAATAAATGCTGATAAATAATGAACTGCATTTTTTAAAAATATTGCTGCTATTCCTGCTAATAATCCAACAATAAAACTTAAAATTAAAATAAGTCGTTTAGCACTTATTTTTTTTACAATAAGTTTGAAGATATAATCAAAATATTTGTTAAACAGCATCTTAATACTATTCATAAAAAATATTTGGAATACAAATTTAATCTTTTCAAATGGTTAAATTAAAATCATTTAAATAAAAGCAATAAAAACTCAGAAATAACGGAGTTTCTTTTTATTAATCAAGGAAATAGATATAATTGATAACAATCAAATTTCAATCTTTTTTCGTTTTTATATTTTCAATTTAAAAGCAGGTTTTTTGCAAAAAAGATTTAAACACCTCACCACAGATAACATATATAGCCACAAAGCAAAAACTAATTTGTGTTAATGCGTGCAATAAGTGGTAAATATTTTCTTTTATGATAAAAAACTATATTTTCCAAAAACCATTTTCAAAAATAAATTTTTAGGTAAACTACGTTGATTAGTCACTACTAATTAAAATTTCAAAAAAAAATATTTTTTAACATAATAATTATTTTATCTTAATAAGATTTAATATTTTTGCAAATCTTTTAGAAAAAATTAATTCAATTAACCTTAAAATAAATAAATTATGGCAAAAGTTAAAATTGGTATTAACGGATTTGGCCGCATCGGAAGGTTAGTTTTCCGTGCTGCAATAAACAATCCTGAAGTTGAAGTAGTTGGCATCAATGACTTAATCGATGTTGAATACATGTCATATATGCTTCGCTATGATACAATTCACGGTAAATTTAACGGTACTGTCGAAGTTAAAGATGGTAAATTAGTTGTTAATGGTAAAGCAATACGTGTTACAGCCGAAAAAGATCCTGCCAACTTAAAATGGAATGAAGTAGGTGCTGAATATATTGTTGAATCAACCGGTTTATTCCTTACAAAAGAAAAAGCAGAAGGCCATCTGAAAGCTGGTGCTAAAAAAGTAGTGCTTTCAGCTCCATCAAAAGACGATACTCCAATGTTCGTAATGGGTGTTAATCATAAGTCAATTACAAAAGACTTAAATATTGTTTCGTGTGCTTCATGTACAACAAACTGTTTGGCACCTGTAACAAAAGTATTACACGATAATTTTGGTGTAGTTGAAGGTTTAATGACAACCGTTCACTCAACCACAGCAACTCAGAAAACCGTTGACGGCGTATCAATGAAAGACTGGAGAGGTGGAAGAGCAGCGGCTGGCAATATTATTCCTTCATCAACAGGAGCTGCAAAGGCTGTTACTAAAGTTATCCCGGCATTAAAAGGAAAACTTACAGGTATGGCATTCCGCGTTCCTACTCTTAATGTTTCTGTTGTTGATTTAACATGCCGCTTAGAAAAAGCTACTACTTACGAAGAAATTTGCAAAGTTATGAAAGCTGCTTCGGAAGGCGAATTAAAAGGTATTTTAGGCTATACCGAAGATGAAGTTGTTTCTTCTGACTTTATTGGCGATTCACGCACTTCTATTTTTGATGCAAAAGCAGGTATTATGTTAAATCCTAATTTTGTTAAAATTATTGCATGGTACGATAATGAATGGGGTTATTCAAATAAATTGCTCGATGTTTTAGTTTATATGAGCAAATTATAACAATATCCTCATATAATAAAAGGCTATCTGAATTATCACAGGTAGCCTTTTTTATTTAAACTTAAAAGTAAATGAAAAATTATTGGTTGAACCTGCAAGACTATAATTACATCTTGCAAATCCAACATTAAATCTGTTAAGATTTAAACCAAAACCCCACGATAAGCCAACAGTTGAAATATATGAAGGTAATTGCAATTCCTGTTTACGTTGAAAATTATAAGAAAAACTTGCGTAAAATGTTTTCATTGGCATAAATTCGATCCCAAATATAAAATGCCGTAAAATATTGTTAAAAATTCTTTTGCCTTTCGAAGGTTGTACCGATAACCCATAAATGCTTGTATTTGCATCAGTAACTTCATAATCCATTTTTAACTGCTCCAAATGTTGAATCATAATGCTATAACGAAAAGGTGCATGTAGTAATTTTTTTGTCAAACCATATTGAATTTCAAATGGCAATGACTCTCTGTTTTTAGTATATTTAACAACTTGAAATCCAATGTTTTTTAAAACCAAAGAAGCCGATAATAAATTTTCGCTGTTATAATAATTCACTCCAATGTCAGTCATAAGACCCATAGAAAAATATCTATCTAAAAAAGAAAAAACTCCCTTAGCATTTACACCAATTGTAAAAAATGAATCAATAGGCAATGACCATGTAACACAAGCATTGTATTCAGAAGCATTAAAAGTGCCGGTAATAAGTCCGGTATAATCGGCCTCGATAAATTTTCCATAGTTAATATACATCATTCCAAAAGCTATATTCCGATTATTATTCAAATCGGGCATATAGCCAACATAACCATAATTAATATTTAAAAAATAATCAGAATAATTTAGACTTAACTGTTTTTTCATAGAACTTTTAAGTAATGCCGGATTATAATAAGCAAAACTTAATTCATTATCAAAAACTGTAATATTTTTGCCACCTAAAGCAGCAGCGTGAGCCGAATTAGGCAAATTAACGAATTCGTAGGTATGTTTGCCTCCTACCTGTGCTAAAACATTAATCGAGACTATTAGGAATATTATTATGCTATAAATCTTCATTTTAATATTTTTATAAGGAACGGAAAAATATTATTTCTATTTTAATAAATTATAATTTAATTATTTGTCAGAGTTTTTTTCATTTATTAGTTTAATAAGTTCATTTAATGCCTCCGATTCAGGAATATTCTTTTTTACCAGAATACAATCTTTGTAAATATTAACCCTGCCAGGTCCTGCACCGACATATCCGTAATCAGCATCGGCCATTTCGCCAGGTCCATTAACAATGCAACCCATGACTGCTATTTTTAATCCGGGCATATGTTGCAGTGCAGCTTTAACTTCCTTAACCTTTTGCTGCAAATTAAATAATGTGCGCCCACAACCCGGACATGAAATGAATTCGGTTTTTGATATTCGTGAATTTGAAGCCTGCAATATCGAAAATGATATTGAAATAACATCATTATTATTAATGCATTGGTCATTTTCAATAAAAATGCCATCGGCTAAACCATCGATAAATAAAGGGCCTAAATCACATGAACTTTTTACCTGCAAATCTTCAATTTCTCTTTCTTTATATTTTTTCCTTACTATTATAGGTATTGCAGAGTTTATTCTGATCAAATCATTAATAAAGGCACGGACATTATAATAACCATTTGTATTATCAGCTGACAAAATGAATACTACTGGATAAGAATTGAGCTTTTTGATATTATTTTCATCAAATTCCGAATTATTTATTAAAATAAAATTTAAAATTTCAGATTTTGAATTACTTTTAAAAAATTCATTTATCGAATTATAGTAAGGATAAAACTTTTGCTTAGTATGTTTTTCAGAGAAATCAGAATTATTTATTATAAGGGCTGAATTTCCAAATGTACTATTTTTAAAGTTTTCAGCAAATACATAATCGGCTTTATCAAAAACAGAAACATCTTCTGAATTGATTAATTTACAAACAACAACAGGAGGATTATTTCCGCCAATATTAAGAACAGGCTTTGTTTTTCGTCTTGAATATCTAAAAGGATTAAAAAACATTTTAGAAGAGCCTCTAACTATTTCATTTGTGTAAGTATTTTCAATATGTTTAAGTAATTTCTTTGCAACAATTATCTCATTTGCCGGGTCCTCGGTAAGAGAAACACGAATAGTGTCGCCTAATCCATCGAGTAATAAAGCTCCAATCCCAATGCATGATTTTATCCGTCCGTCTTCACCCTCACCTGCTTCGGTAACACCAAGATGCAAAGGAAAATTCATATTTTCGGCAATCATATTTTTATGCAATAATCTATAGGCATAAATCATAATTTTCGGATTGCTTGCCTTCATAGAAACAACTACATTGCTAAAATCAAGTTGTTTAAAAATTCTTAAAAATTCCATTGCCGAAACAACCATTCCTTCGGGAGTATTTCCATATTTAGTTAAGATACGGTCAGATAATGAACCATGATTTACTCCTATTCGTATTGCGGTTTTATTAGCCTTGCATATTTCAACAAGCTTTTCAATTTTTTCTTTTATGATCTCAATTTCTTTTAAATAATCAGCTTCACTAAGTTCATTATCCTTTTTTTCTGATTTATGAAAGTTACCGGGATTTATTCTGACTTTTTCAACAATACCGGCAGCATACTCGGCTACCTTAGGATTAAAATGAACATCAGCAATTAAAGGTTTTTTATATCCCTTTTTATATAGTTCATTTTTAATAACAGAAAGACTTTCAACTTCTTTAATGCCCTGTGTTGTAAGCCTTACATAATCGGCTCCTGCATCAAAAATCCTTATACACTGATTCACCGAAGCTTCAATATCATTGGTATTAGTATCAGTCATCGATTGAATACGAACAGGATTATTTCCACCGCAAGGAATATTCCCAATTCTTATTTCGAGGGTTTCGAATCTGCAATAACTTAAATTTAAAGGCAAATATTGTTCCATCAAAATAATATTTAATAGAATGATTATCTTTTATAATAAACAAAAATCTTTATAAATATAAAACCAAAAATATAACCCGCAAAAAAACCAGCTAAATTCATAATAAAATCAATCAAATTAAGACTTCTTGTTGGTATAAAATATTGAATTGCCTCTATAATAAATGAAAATAAAATGCCCGTAGTTATTAAATATATATGAGTCTTATAATTTTTGACGTCTGGCAATCGGGTAATAATAAATAATAAAGCCCAGATAAAAACTATCAAAAAATGCTCGAGATAATCAATACGAAAACCACTTGCATTTTCAATCAACTTTTTATTAAATGGATTAACCGATAAAAGAATTACTATTATTGAAAAAAAATAAAACAGGACTTTTAAAAAACGAGTATTAAGATTCATAAATTAATGAAAAAAGGAATAATTCACAAACTTATATAAAAATTTTAATACCTGAAAAGTATTATTGAATTAGCCACTACCTATTAAAAAAAAACTGCAAGACTGACTTTTTATTGAAAGTTAACAAAATAAAAAGATATGTAATAAAAATCAATTGAATACGAGACTACTTGAAGATTTAAATTTTTTCCTTATCCTTTATTTTGTTTCCGACTATAATATATATTGAGGCATATATGCCATCACATATAAGATAAATTTATCGCAAAAATTATCAGAACCATTAAATCTGAATTCTTGATTTTTTCAAAACCTATGATTTCATATTTCTTATGCATTTATAGGAATAGGTTTATTTTTATCATTAACTGCAGCAAAGGTAAAAAGAGCATGCATGGCTTTTTGCCTGTTTCCGACAAACATTTCTTCAACATATATGTCAACCTCAATTTCAATCTTAACATTTTTGACTTTTATCACCTTTCCTATAATTTCTACAATGGTACCTGATTTTATGGGTAAAAGAAACTGTACTTTCTCTACTGAGACTGTAACCATTTTCTGTTTTGTGAATCGAACGGCTGTAATATAAGCCACCTCGTCCATCCACTGCATTGCCGTACCGTCGGATAAAGTGTCATGGTCATTTAAAGTATTAGGAA
>Ga0123519_10008499_pt1 | contig 15639 bp, 16 predicted proteins | sample YelNatPaOPRAMG02_FD_87396 | JGI IMG/M metagenome (GOLD analysis project Ga0123519, IMG submission 87396) | Hot spring microbial communities from Yellowstone National Park - Yellowstone National Park OP-RAMG-02 (version 2) | ecosystem: Environmental > Aquatic > Thermal springs > Hot (42-90C) ...
AGGGGGTTGAGGCCCGTCATCCCCACCAGGTTGATGTGGTCCCGGATGCACATCAGGTCCCCGGGGCGGAAGGCGGGGTTCAGCCCTCCAGCAGCGTTGGTGACCAGGAGCGTCCTGGCTCCCAGGGCGTACATCACCCGCACGGGGAAGGTCACCTGCTGCATGGTGTACCCTTCGTAGTAGTGGAAGCGGCCCCGCATGATGCAGACTGGGTGCCCCTCCAGGAAGCCCAGGACGAGTTCCCCCTCGTGCCCCTCCACGGTGGGGCGGACGAAGTGGGGGATCTCCGGGTAGGGGATGCGGGCGGCCTCTTGGACCTCATCGGCCAGAGGGCCCAGGCCGGACCCCAGGATCAGGCCGATGGACGGCCGGAGGGCCGTCCGTGCCTGGATGGCCTGGGCGGCTTCGGCGATCTCCCGGCGGGTCAGGTATGGGGCCACGGATGTCCGTCCTCAGGTCGCGCCTCAGCGCAGGTCTCGGGCAGGGCTACTTGGCGCGTGGGTGGGCTTCGTCGTAGGTCTCGCGCAGGTCCTTCCCCGCCACCTGAGCGTAGACCTGGGTGGTGGAGATGTTGGCGTGTCCCAGCAGTTCCTGCACGTGGCGGAGGTCGGCCTTGCTGTTCAGGAGGTGGGTGGCGAAGGAATGGCGCAGGGTGTGGGGAGTGACGTGGGTGCTGATCCCTGCCTTCCGCACGTACTGCTTGATGATGAGCCAGAGGCCCTGGCGGGTCAGGCGCTGGCCCCGGTGGTTCAGGAAGAGGGCCCTCTCCTCCGGGTCGCGCAGGAGTTGGATGCGGGCCTGCTGCAGGTACTCTTCCAGCGCCTTGACCGCCCGCTCGTGGATGGGGATCACCCGCTCCCGCCGCCGGGGCCGGGCCACGCGCACGCTGGCCGAGGCCAAGTTGATGTCGTCCACGTCCAGAGAAACGACCTCCGTCACCTGCATCCCCGTGGCGTAGAGGAGTTCCAGGATGGCGCGGTCCCGCACCGCCTTCTCCCCCTGCTCCTGGGAGGGTTGGGCGAGCAGGCGGTTCACTTCCTCGTAAGAAAGGGCCACCGGCAGCCGTTTCTTCACTTTCGGAGAGTCCAGCGTCGCCGTGGGGTCCTTCGCCAGGACCTTTTCCGCCGTCAGGAAGTGGAAGAAGGACTTGATGGCCGCCACTTTGCGCGCCACCGAAGAGGAGGCGTACTCCCTTTCCCTCATGTAGTCCATGTATTGGATCACCAGGTCCCTGGTCACGCGAGGCCAGAGGTCTCCCCCAGCCCCCAGGCGCTCCTGGACAAAGGCGGCGAATTGGGAGAGGTCGTTGCGGTATGCGGCGACCGTGTTGGCCGAATATCCTTTCTCGGTGGCCAGGTACTCCAGGAAATCCGCAACCTTTGGGTCCATGGACGTTCCTCCCGCTCCGAGGGGCGCTCTTCGCACTGCACCCTGCCCCTTTCCCGAACTCCAGACGCCCCGGGCAGCCTCCTCTGCAGGAGCCGCCCGCGCAGGCAGGCATCTCCCCAGTACACCTCCATTGTACCACAAGTTGCCATAAAATCAAGTGCCACCCCTGGCTTGGAGGCAAGGGGGAGCGGGGATCGGGAGCACCTCAGCGACGGGAGGGCCGGGGGCTCCGAGGGCGTAGGGCCTTCCCCTGGCCCCGGGGAGCCCGCGCTGGTTTCCCTCCTGGCCCGAGGCGCAGCGCCTCCCGCAGGGCGCGCAGTTCCTCTGGCGTGAGGTCCCGCCACTGGCCAGGCTCCAGGTCTGCCAGGGTCAGGGGGCCCAGCGCCACCCGCACCAGGCGCAGGGTGGGGTGGCCCACCGCGGCCGTCATGTGGCGGACCTGGCGCTTCTTCCCCTCCCGCAGGACGATCTGGAGCCACGTGGTGGGGATGTCCTTCCGCTCGCGGATGGGGACCGGCCGCGGCGGCAAGGCCGGTGGGGGGTCCAGGACCTCCACCTCCGCTGGGCCTGTCTTCTCCCCCTTCACCCACACGCCCTGGCGCAGGGCCTCCAGCGCTTCGGGCGAGGGAACGCCCTCCACCTGGACCCAGTAGGTCTTGGGGAGTTTGTAGCGTGGGTGGGTCGCCCGGTGGAGGAGCGCTCCATCGTCGGTGAGCAGGAGGAGCCCCTCGCTGCGCAGGTCCAGGCGCCCGGCGGCGTAGACCTCGGGGACGGGGATGTAGGCGGCCAGGGTGGGGCGTCCCTCCGCATCGGTGAAACTGCTGAGCACGCCATACGGCTTATGGAAGAGGATGTAGCGGTGTTTTTCCTGGGGAGGGGCCTCCCGGCGAGCGTTCAGCCGGGGCGGGCGGGCATCCGGCCTGGCCGCCCGCCCGCCGCGGCGCCTGCGCTGGGCGCGGTCCCCTGCTGGCACGTCCTAAGCCTCCTCCGGTCAGGGGGTGGGTGTGCTGGGAGGCGAGACGAAGGGCCCTCCTGTGGGGGTGGGCGTCGGAACCTCGGGGGGAGGCTCCCCGAACACGCCCACGGCATAGGCCCGCTTCTCCACCGCGCTGTAGACGGCGATCACCTCCGCGGCCCCCGGGGGCAGGTCCGGCGGGACCGTCAGGGCCAGGGCGGTGTTCTGGTAGGGCCCTCCCAGGTCCGGCATGAGGATGGCCAGGGGCGGGTCCAACTGGCCCTGCCGGGCCAGGCGGATGTCAGCGCCCTTCCCTTGTCCATCGTAGGAGAACCCCTGGAGCAGGATCTGCCGGTCGGCGACCACGCGGGCCTGGCCCGTGATGCCGTGCTCAGCCTGCTGGAACTGGGCCACGTACCCCTTGGGTAAGAAAGGGCCTGCCGGGGTGGGCGGAGGCGCGGGCGGCGCTGGAGGCGTGGCCGTTGGGATCAGGGCTGGGGTGGGGGTCGGGGCTGGAGAAGGCTCGCCACCCCCACAGGCGGACAGCAGGAACGCGGCCCCCAGGAGAAGCGCGGCAAGCGGGACGACCTTCTTCACGGCAATCCTCCTCAGGAGGGTCTGGCACAGCGCAGAACGGTGGGCCAGCCTACGTCGGGATGCGGCGTGGAGGCCTTCCCCGTGCCCAAAGTATAGCACGAACGGACCGAAAAGACAACAGGCCGGAAACCGCTGATCTCCGCGCGGGTTTGTAAAGGGGGCTTGGCTGGCGCCAGATCGTGGAATAGGCGGGCGGCCTCCCCGGAGGCCCGCAGGGAGCCCCAATGTAGGAAAGGGCGTCGCGCGGGATGGGCCGGGCCTGCGCCCTGCTTGCCAGGGAGCGGAGAAGTCCCTATAATGGGAGATAGCAGGGGGCAAGGCCGCAGGCGGTGGCGAGGAGTGGAGGGGATGGAAGGGAACGAGAAACTGGCCTACCGGCGGCTTGTGGCAGGCCTGGACGAGCAGTTGGAGCGCCTGGAGCGGGGGGAGGAGGGCCTGGCGGCCCCCCAGCCGGCTGCGGTGGCTGGCGTCCACTCCGAGGGCCAGGCCCCTTCCGGGGCGAAGGCCGATCCAAGGGCCCGGGGTTGACCGCTGGAGGACTCCCCATGCCACGCCCAGCGGTCTTCCTGGACAGGGACGGCGTCATCAACGTCAACCGGCCCGACTACGTGAAATCGTGGGCGGAGGTGCAGTTCCTCCCCGGTGTCTTCAGGGCCCTGGCTCGCCTCGCCCAGACCCCCTTCGCCATCATCGTCGTGAGCAACCAGTCGCCCATCGGGCGCGGGCTCCTCGCGCCGGAGGTGGCCGAGGAGATCAACCGGCGCATCCGGGCGATGGTCGTCGCCCACGGAGGCCGCATAGATGCGGTGTACATCTGCCCCCACCGCCCCGACGAGGGGTGCGCCTGCCGGAAGCCCCAGCCCGGCCTGATCCTCCGGGCAGCCGAGGAACACGACCTGGACCTTTCCGCTTCCTACCTGGTGGGGGATGCCCAGAGCGACGTGGAAGCGGCCCTGGCCGCGGGGGTGCACCCCATCCTGGTGCTCACCGGCCGCGGGCGGGCGCACCTCCCGCGCCTCTCGCCCGGCCTCCGCGCCGCCTGCACCGTGGTGGAAGACCTCCCCGCCGCCGTGGACTGGATCCTCCGCGCCGCCGGCCTTGACCGCCGAGAGGCTTGATGCCGGTAGGGGCGCACGGCCGTGCGCCCCTACCGCCGCCGGTTGAGGTCGGGGCTCAGGCCAGGCGTCGGCCTGCGCCGACGGCCCCGTCCCCGCAGCAGGCCAGGAAGCGCGCCCCGCTACACCGGTTCAGTCGCAAGGGCTGCGCCCCCTACGGTGCCAGGGCGACCACCTGGACGTGATGGGTTGGCCCACTTCCGGCCAGCATTGACAAACGGGGCGTGCTCCGGTAGAATGCCCTCACCCCAAGGATGGCCAGTCCCAGCGCCCGCAGATCATCATAGAGGAAGCCTTTCCCAGCGCGGAGAAGGGCAGAGGGCGTAACCCCATCAGCCCGGTGGTGTTATGAGAGGTGAAACCGCCTGCGTCCAGGGCGGCTCTCGGGGACCACCGGGCTCGGAGGAGTTCGGTGTCTGTGGCAGAGGACGATGCCGCACTCGTGGCCAGGGCACGGGAGGACCCCGAAGCCTTCGGCCTGTTGTACGAGCGGTACGTGGACAAAATCTACGCTTACCTATATTACCGCACCGGCAGCCGAGAGGACGCGGAGGACCTGACGGCCCGCACGTTCTACCGGGCCCTGGACAACTTACACCGGTACCAGGAGCGGGGCTTGCCCTTCTCGGCCTGGCTTTACCGCATCGCCCATAACCTGATGGCCAACTGGCACCGGTACAACAGCCGCCACCCGCAGGTCTCCCTGGAGGCCCTCCGGCTGACGGACCACCAGGGGCGCGACCCCGAAAGGGCGGTGGAGAGGAACGAGGCGCGGGAGGTCGTCCTGGAGGCCATCCGCTCCCTGCCCCCGGACCGCCAGCAGTTGCTCATCCTCAAGTTCGTGGAGCAGATGAGCAACGAGGAGATCGGCCAGGTGATGGGGCGGAGCGAAGGGGCGGTGAAATCCCTGTACCACCGCACGTTGGTGGCCCTGCGCCGAGAACTGCAGGCCCGGGGGTTCCCGTTCCTGGACCTGGAGAAACCGAAGGACGAATCACAATGAAGGACCCACGCATCCTGCTCGCCGAAGAGGCACTGTTGCAAGATATCCTGGAGGCCCAGGCTGGCACCCTAGCGGAAGGGGGGGATGATACCTTCTACTTCCGCCTCTTTCCGCACCTGCGGGCGCGGCTCGCGCCGCTCTTTTCCCTGGCCCGGCACCTGCAGCACGTGCTCGTCCCCGTGCACCCATCGGCCCAGTTCCGGGAGAGCCTGCGGGCCGGGCTCCTGACGGCGGCGCGCCAGCGCATCCCCGCCGCTGCCGCGGAAGGGGCGGCCTGGAGGCCCCAGTGGGAGTGGATCGTCGGGGCCGCGGCGGTGGGCTCGGCCGTGTCCATTGCCGGTGTGGCCGCGCTCCTGATCCGCCGCGCCCAACAGCGCGCCTCCCAGGACGTCGCCTGAGGGGGCGGCCTGCAGAACCGCCCGCCCTGCACGAGGAGCGGGTGCCGAGAAAGCCCCGAAAAATCCTGAGCCCATCCCCACGCACCGGAGCGAGGGGCTCCCGAAGAGGTCCGTGCGGCCTGGCCAGAGCGCCCTCGGGGATGGAGTTTAACGTGGAGGAGGCTTGAGGACTATGAGGTACGCACGCATCACGGGATGGGGGAAATATGTCCCCGCAAAGGTGCTGACGAACCACGACCTTGAGCAGATGGTGGACACGAGCGACGAGTGGATCGTCACCCGCACGGGCATCCGGGAGCGGCGCATCGCAGCCAAGGGGGAGGCCACCAGCGACATGGCCGTCGCCGCCTCCCGCCAGGCGCTGGAGCGGGCCGGCCTCTCGCCGGACGACCTGGACCTGATCATCCTCGCCACGTCCTCGCCCGACTACTTCCTGCCGCCGGCATCCAGCATCGTGCAGCACAAACTGGGCGCCACCAAGGCCGGCGCGTACACCCTCTCTGCGGGGTGCACCGGCTTTGTCTACGCGCTCTCGGCCGCCCACCAGTACCTGGCCACCGGCACCTGTGAGAGGGTCCTGGTCATCGGGGCAGAACTCATCTCCTTCGTGGTGGACTGGACCGACCGCAACACCTGTATCCTCTTCGGCGATGGCGCAGGGGCGGTGGTGATGGAGGCCACCGACCAGCCTACAGGCCCCCTGGCCTACGTGCTGGGCTCCGATGGCTCTCAGGCCGACGCCCTCATCGTCCCGGGGGTCGGTTCCATCCGCCCCCTGGACCGCGAGGTGGTGGACAACGGGCTGCAGTACGTGCGCATGGACGGCCACAAGATCTTCCGGTTCGCCACCCACATCCTCGTGGAGGCGACCAAGGAGGTGGTGGCCCGCAGCGGCGTGCCCTGGGACGACATTGAACTCCTCATCCCCCACCAGGCCAACCTCCGCATCATTGAACTGGCGGCGCGGCGGCTGGGCATGCCCATGGAGAAGGTCTTCGTGAACATTGACCGCTACGGCAACACCTCGGCGGCGTCCATCCCCATCGCCCTGGCCGAGGCCGCGGACGAGGGCCGGCTCAAGGAGGGGGACCACGTGGTGCTGGTGGGGTTCGGGGCCGGCCTGACGTGGGCGGCGACGGTCCTCCACTGGCAGCCCACCAGGACGGAAGGGATCCCGGTGGCCAACTGGCCTCTCCGCGAGCGCCTGACGGAGCCCCTCAACCGGGCCAAGATCGCCCTGTGGAACGCCCAGGTCACGGCCCGGACGGCTCTGGAGGAGGCGATGATGCCCCTGCTGCTCCCCCTGTACACCCGCACGGCGCGCCGGCGCAAGGCGAAGAAGTAAAAGCAAAGCCCGCCACCCTCGGGTGGCGGGCTTTTTTGCCCCTACGCCCAATCCCGCAGGAACTGGACGAAGAGGCGCACGCCGAAGCCGCTCCCCCCTGCCGGGCGGTAGGGGTTCTTGCTATCTTCCACGAAGGACGTGCCAGCGATGTCCAGGTGGGCCCAGCGGTACCCCTGGGCGAACTCCCTGAGGAGCATGGCCGCGGTGATGGCCCCGCCCCAGCGCTCCTTGCCCGTGTTGCGCATGTCGGCCACGTCGCTTTCAATGTAGGGGCGGTACTCCTCCCACAGGGGCAAGCGCCACAGCCGTTCGCCGGTGGCCTCGCCCGCAGCCGTCAGGCGCTGGGCCAGGTCGTCGTCCTCCGTCATCAGGCCCGCGGCCTCCCGCCCCAGCGCGATCATGCAGGCCCCGGTCAGGGTGGCGATGTCCACCACCGCTGCGGGCTTGTACTGCGCGGCGTAGGCCAGAGCATCGGCCAGGATGAGGCGGCCCTCGGCATCGGTGTTGATGATCTCAATGGTCTTGCCCGACATGGCCTTCAGGATGTCGCCCACCTTGTAGGCCTTGCCGCTGGGCATGTTCTCCGTGGCCGGCACCAGGCCCACCACGTGCAAGGGCAGGCCCAGGTCCGCCGCGGCGCGCAGGGCCCCCAGCACGGCCGCCGCCCCGGCCATGTCGCCCTTCATCGTGAGCATGGCCTCGGGGGTCTTCAGGGAGAGGCCGCCGGAGTCAAAGGTGATCCCCTTGCCCACCAAGACCAGGGTGGGCAGGTCCTGGCGGTCGGCGTTGTGCTCCACGATGATGAAGCGTGGCGGTTCGTCGCTCCCGCGCGCCACCCCCAGGAGCGCGCCCATTCCCAGTTCCCGCATGCGGTTCTCGTCCAGCACCTTGTACTGCAGGCCGTGCTCCTCGGCCATCTTCTGGGCGCGGGTGGCCAGGATGCGCGGCGTCAGGGCCGAAGGGGGCTGGTTGATGAGGTCGCGGGCGAAACAGGTCGCCTCGGCGATGATGCGGCCGGCCTGCGCGCCGAGGGCGATCTGGGTAGCCCGCTGCTCGTCAAACTCCACCAGGGTGAGTTCCTCTACCTGTTTCCCCTTCTCCTCGTCCTGGCCCTTGTACTCCTCAAACCGGTAGAGACCGAGGATGGCGCCCTCCACCAGAGCCTGGGCCGCCTCGGCCACCTCCAGGCCGCCCTGGCCCGCGCCGTGGACCACCGTGTGGTAGCCGCGGACGCCCAGTTCCCGTGCCTTCTGGGCCACCTTGGCCGAGACCTGGCGCACCACCTCCAGGTTGAACTTGGCCTGTGGCCCCAGGCCGGCCACCAACACCCGTTTGGCCGGCAACGCCTCGCCGGGGTAGAGGAGCAGGAGTTCCCCCTTCTTCCCTTTGAAATCGCCGCTCTGGAGCACCTGGCGGATGCGGCCGCCCAGGGCCTCGTCCACGGCTTTGGTCGCGCCGCCGGGCGCTTCCACCCCCTCAAACAGGTTCACCACGATGAGGTCCGACACCTGCTCCTGGATCGGACCGGTCTTCACGTTCACTTCCACGGCATCTCCTCCCTAATGTATGGATTGACTTTTCCGATGCTCAGCGAGCCTCTGGCGCGGGGACGATGCGGTAGCGGTGGGCGATCTCCGTCCCCGGGGCCAGGTTGGCGTGCACTGAACAGTACTTCTCCACCGAAAGTTGGATGGCCCGTTCCAGGGCGGCGGGGTCCACTTCCGCCCCGTAGACCACGTACTCCACCTCCAGGCGCAGGAACTTACGGGGATGCTCCTCCGCGCGCTGGCCGCGCACGACCACCTCAAACCCCTCCACCGGCTGGCGCTTCTTCTGGAGGATGGAGATGACGTCCATGCCGGTGCAGCCGGCCAAGGCCACCAGGAGGAGGTCTGTGGGGCGGAAGGCGGTGCCGCCGCCGTGCTCTTCCGACGTATCCAGGAGGATGGTGTGGCCGGCCGCGTCCTCCGCCTGGAAGCGGAGGTGGTCCAGCCAGCGGATTTGGATCTGGGATGTCTCGGCCATGCTGCTCCCTCGCGTGGTTTGGTCTTCAGGATGGATGTCCAAGGGCCTCAGGGCGATGGGGCGCTCCACGCGCTCCTGCCCACCGCTTCAGGGCCTGGCTCTGGAGGGCCCACATCTCGGCCCGCTCCTCGTCCGCCTCGTGGTCGTAGCCCAAGAGGTGCAGCGTGCCGTGGACCACCAGGAGTGCCAGTTCCTCCTCCACCGAGTGGCCTTCCTCCTGAGCCTGCTCCTCGGCCCTCGGCAGGGAGACGAAGACCTCCCCCAGGTAGTCCTCGCCCTCCGGGGAAGTGACGAAGGGGTCCGTGGGCTCCGATTCGGCGAAGGCCAGGACGTCCGTGGGCTCGTCCACGCCCCGGTAGCGGCGGTTCAGGGCCTGGATCTCGGCATCGTCCGTGAGGACTACAGCCATCTCCCCCGGGCCGGCAAATCCCGCCGCATCCAAGGCCGCGCGCGCCGCCCCCCGCAGGAGGGCTGGCTCCACCCTCCCGGCCAGGGCCGGCGAGATGCACACCTCAATGGCCACGCCCACAGGCGCTTCCTCACTCTCCACGGTGGCCCTCCTCCTGGACAAGGGGTTCCCGCCGGGGTGCGGGGGCGAGGGGCTTCGCCCTCTCGGCCGGCCCCGGCATCTTGGGGTACCGGATGCGCGGGTGGTAGATCCCCTGCAGCACCCCCACGAAGGCCCGGCGGATCTGGTCCAGGTCCTTCATGGTCAGGTCGCACTCGTCCAACTGCCCATCTTCCACCCGCTCGCGGAGGATGCGCTGCACCAGGGCATCCACCTCTTCTGGCGTGGTGGGGTGTTCGCTGCGCACCAGGGCCTCGCAGCCGTCGGCCAACATGACGATGGCCGTCTCCTTGCTCTGCGGCTTGGGGCCCGGGTAGCGAAAGAGGGACTCGTCCACGTTCTCGCAGCCGCCAGCCTCCTCGCAGGCCTGGTTGTAGAAGTAGCGGACCAGCATCGTCCCGTGGTGCTCTGGGATGAAGGCCAGAACCCGCTTCGGCAGGCGGTACTTCCGGCCCAGTTCCAGGCCGTCGGTGACGTGGCTGATGACGATCTGGGCGCTGGTCTGGGGGTCCAGCTGCTCGTGGACGTTGGCGCCGTCAAACTGGTTGTCCACGTAGAAGTAAGGGCGCAGGGTCTTGCCGATGTCGTGGTAATAAGCCCCCACGCGGGCCAGTTGGGCGTCTGCGCCGATGGCCTCGGCCGCCTGCTCCGCCAGGTTGCTGATGAGGAGGGTGTGGTTGTAGGTGCCGGGGGCCTTCATGAGCAACTGGTTGAGGAGGGGGTGGGTCGGGCGGGCCAGTTCCATGAGGCGCAGGGGGGTGGTGACCTGGAAGAGGCTCCCCAGGAGGAACATGGCCAGGAGCGTCAGGCTGGAAGAGAGCGCGCCGTTGGCCACGCCCGCGGAAAGGAGGGTCACCAGGCCCAGCCAGTCGTAGTTCCCCGAGGGGAGGCGGAAGGCCAGGATGGCCAAGCCCTCGGCCAGCGCCACGTAGACGCCCACCCAGAGGAAACTGTTCAAACGCCCCATGCGCCGCAGGCTCAGAGGGGCCAGCAGCCCTCCCGTCAGCAGGTAGACCATGACCTCCAGTGACCCCTGGGCCAGGTACCCCGCCACCAGGGTGAGCATCAGCGCGCCAGTGACCCCGACCTGCACGTGGAGCATGGAGCCCAAGAGCAGGGAGAGCCCTGCCAGGGGGAAGACGTACGGGAGGACCACGTGGCCCGGGACCATCACCTTGGCCAGGAAGACGAAGGCGACCAAGAGCACGGTCAGCAGGGCGGCCTGGGGGAGGCTATCCCACACCTGGGGGACCATCCGCCCCAGGTACAGCCACGCCACAAAGGTGATGAGCGCGAGGAACGCCGCGGCCCGGGCCACCTCCTGCCAGTTCAGTTCCGACTCCCGCAGGCCCAGCGCATCCAGGGCCTCCACGTCCAGTTCGTCCACGATGTCGCCGGCCCGGAGGATGACCTCGCCAGCCTCAATGGTGCGGCTCACTGGCTCCACGCTTTCGGCCTTCTGGCGGCGCAGTTCGGCCGTCTTGGCCGCGTTGTAAAAACTGTTGGGCCGCATCAGGCCCCGCACCAGGGCCACCACCACGTCCGTCTGGGTCTCGTCCAGGGCCAGGCTCACCCGGGCAGGGACCGTGCGGCGTTTGTCCTCCAGCCAGGTCTCCCGGATCTCCTCCCGCATGACCAGGTCCAGCACGCGGAGGACCTCTTCGGAGACCTGCTGCCAGGCCGCCTCGGAGAGGCTCAGGACCTTGGCGGCCACGTCGTCGTCCAGGGGCACGTCGGCGATGGCCTTGAGGTAGGCGATCCGCTCCTGGTCTGTCGCCAAGGGGTCCCGCCGCACAGCGTCTATGTAGGCCAGGACCTCCTGGGCGCGGGCGATCTGCTGGCGCGCCACCCGCTTCTCCGGGGGGTCGTACACGTCGGGCACGGAGGCTTCGGCCTCAGCGCGGGCCCGCCGGGTGAGGACCTCGCTGATGAAGGTGCGCTGGCGGGGCGAGCGGATGTCCGTGGGGCTGACATCGCCCACGGAGAGGGTGACCTGTTCGCCCGGGGGGAAGCGCATGACCAGCGCGCCGGTGGAGAAGGCGACGAAGAGGAGGCCGAAGAGGACGGCGCGCAGCACCCGGCTCCAGCCTGCGCCCCTGGCTGGGCGCGGGCCTCGGCGGGCCGTCTCCCTCCTCTTCGCAAGCCCCCACCTCATGTTCCCACCCCCTGGGACCGGTCTCCTATCCCGTGAGGAGCTCCTTCACCACCTCGTTGACCAATTTGCCGTCGGCCCGGCCGCGCAGGCGCTGCATCAGTTCCCGCATCACCGGCCCCATGGCCTTGGGGCCTTGAGCGCCCAGTTCGGCGATGACCTCGCGGGCGGCCTGCGCGACCTCCTCGCGGCTCATCTGCCGGGGGAGGTACCCTTCCAGGATGGCCACCTCGGTCTCGTACTGGTGCACCAGGTCGTGGCGCCCGGCCCGGCCGAAGTCGGCCAGGGCCTCCCGGCGCAGTTTGACCTGCTTGGCGATGATCTCCAGGATCTCGCCTTCTTCCAGGGCGCGGCCTCGCTCCACCTCGGCGTTGCGGATGGCCGTTTTGACCATCCGGATGGTGTCCTTGCGCACCTGGTCCTGGGCCCGCATGGCCCCCTTGAGGTCCTCGTTGAGTTGCTCCAGAAGTCCCATCTCCCTCTCCTCCCGCGCTGCTTCGTCCACCACCTGCATTATAAGGTGAAGGGGGAAGGCTGTCAAACCTTGTCAGAGAACGATGGCAAGGCGGGCTCCGGGGTGCCCGCCTGCCGGTGGGCGGCGAAAGTCCCCCGGCCGGGGAGAAAGGAGGGCCCTGCTGCGCCTTGCAACTTTCGGCCATGCAGGTCACGGTTGGAGTCTCGTAGGGGCGCACGGCCGTGCGCCCCTATCCAAGGACCACCGTGGCGTAGTGCCAAACTTAACGAACTGTAAGGGTGTTTTAACCTCTTCGCGAACCTTGGCCTGCTATACTGGGGACAGTGGTGGTTTAGCTCCCGATACACTGGCAGTTCGTCCGTCGGCAGGCTGAAGACAATCCCCAGGTAGACTGGAGAGGAGGCCTGTTGTATGATCACCTTCATGGACGAAGTGCTGGTATGTCAGGAGTGTGGCGAGGAGTTTGTATTCACGGCAGGTGAGCAGGAGTTCTACGCTGTTCAGGGGTTCCTGAATCCGCCAAAGTATTGCCCAGCGTGTCGGGAGCAGCGGAAGCGTCGGAACGGGTCCAACGGAAACAAGACAATGATCGTGTGCGCAGCCTGCGGCAAGGTGGATTACGTCCCCTTCAAGCCTAAGGGGGTTCGCCCAGTGTATTGCGAGGAGTGCTACCGCAGGATCCAAGGAGCAGATGCCCGGTAAGTAGAGTGCTTCCCTCCCACCACAACGAGTACTGTGCCCTCAGTTTTGCCCCCGCACAGTGCTCACGCGAGGAGCGAGAGCCCGGCCCTCCCCCCACCGGGCTCTCGCCGCGTCTGTGAGGCCCCCGCGGAACGGCCGGCCGACGCCGTCAACGAATAAGCCAACGAATAAACGAATGGCCTGTGCCCGCGCCAGGCCCCCATTCGTTTATTCGTTCCTCATTCGTTGACGGCTCTCCGCCCAACATCCATCTGCTGTCAACGGATTCGGGGGACGGATGGAACGGACTCGCCCCCGTCCATCGGGCGCGCCGCCCCCCGTAGGGGCGAGGCCTCGTGCCTGCCCCAGCGCGCTGTCAACGGAGATTTGGAAAGCCTTTTCGCCTATGGTACAATGTAGGTGGCCTCCTGCCCGCCGGGGCGCGCCATCTGTGAAACACCTTTGGGCTAGCGCCCTCCGGGCGCCGAAGGCTAGACCCACAAGGACCTGGAAAGGAGTGGTGAAGATGAAAGTCGGTCTGGTTGGCATCGGCACGATGGGCACGCAGATCGGCAAGGCCATCCTTGCCGGGGGACACGAGGTGATCGCCCGCGACATTGACCCGGCCGCCGAGGCACGCGCCCGCGAGATGGGGGCAGTGGTGGTGGATTCGCCCAAGGCCGTGGCCGAGAGGACGGACCTGGCCCTCCTCTCCCTGCCCCTCCCCTCGGATGTGGCCGAGGTGGTCCTCCGGGAGCACGATGGCCTGCTGGCCGGGGCCAAGCCCGGCTACGTCATCGTGGACCTGAGCACGGTGGACCCCCTCTCCACCCAGCGGAACTACGGGATCGCCAAGGAGAAGGGCGTCGGCTACCTGGATGCCCCGGTGCTGGGCCGGCCCCAAACCTGCGGCAAATGGACCCTGCCGGTGGGCGGCGATGCCGAGGCGCTGGAAAAGGCCCGCCCCGTGCTGGACCTCCTGGCGAAGCGGGTCGTCCATGTGGGGCCCTCGGGCTGGGGGGACCTGGTCAAGGTCCTCAACAACATGATGTTCGCCGCCATCAACTCCATCACCGTGGAGATCATGGCCCTGTGCGCCAAGATGGGGATGGACCCCAAGATCCTCTACGAGACCATCGCCCAGAGTGGCGCCGCTTCCGTGAGCAACCTCTTCATTGAACTGGGGCCCAAGATCCTGGCCCGGGACTTTGACCCGCGCTTCACCGTGGACCTCCTCTACAAGGACGTCTCCCTGGGCCTGGAGATCGCCCGCGCTGTCAAGGCCCCGCTTCTCATCACCCCGGCCTGCCAGCTCCTCAACGAGATGGGCCGGGCCAAGGGCCTGGGCCCCCAGGATACCAGCGCCTTGGTCCACATCTACGAGGAGTTCCTGGGCGTGACGGTCCAGCCGCAGGAGGGCGAGGGAGGCAAGGCATGAAAGAGGTCCTGGTGGAGTACGGCGACGCCAAAATGCCCATCCAGGTGCCGGACCACGCCGTGGTGGTCCGCTACGGCGAGACCTACACCGATCCGCCCCCAGTGGACCCGGTGGAGGCCACCCGCAAGGCCCTGGACAACCCCCTGGGCATGCCGCCCATCCGGGACCTGGTGGGGCCAGGGAGCCGGGTGGTCATCGCCTTCCCCGACCGGGTGAAAGGGGGCTTCCACGAGCGCACCCACCGCAGGACGGCCATCCCCCTGATCCTGGAGGAGTTGGAGCGGGCAGGGGTGAAGGAGGAGAACATCACCCTCCTGTGCGCCAACGGCCTGCACCGCAAGAACACCCGGGAGGAGTTGGTCCAGTACCTGCCCCGGGAGGTGGTGGACCGCTTCTGGGGGAGGCGGCTGGTCTGCCACGACTGCGAAGACCCGGACATGATGGTGGACCTGGGGGAGGACGAGTTCGGCGACCACGTGGAGTTCAACCGCCTGGCGGCCGAGGCGGACCTGTGCATCCTCCTGGGGCACGCCCAGGGGAACCCCTACGGCGGCTACAGCGGCGGGGCCAAGATGCCAGCCACCGGCCTGACCGGGTGGCGGTCCATCCGCTGCCACCACACCCCAGCCTCCATGCACCGCCCCGACTTCGTGCCGGCCACCACCGAGTCCTTCTTCCGCAGGCAACTGCAGGCCATCGTCCGCACCATTGAGGAACGCATCGGCAAGAAACTGTTCATCGTGGACGCGGTGGTGGGGACCCATGCCGAGGTCCTGGGGGTCTACGCCGGGGCGGTGGAAGAGGTGGAACGGGCCAGTTGGGCCCTGGCCAAGCGCCGCACCGAGGTCTACCTGGACATGGAGAAGGCGGACGTCCTAGTGGTGGGCCTGCCCCGCACCTTCCACTACGGGCCGGGGATGGGCACGAGCCCCATCCTGATGAAGCAGGCCATCGGCGCCACCCTCTCCCGCTGCTTGGGGGCCTTCCGCGAGGGGGGCGTGGTCATCGCCCCGGGCCTGTGCGACGGCTGGTTCAACGACGACTGGTTCCCTTCCTACCGGGAGATCTACGACCTCTACCAGGAGCACTGCACCACCGTGAGCGACCTCATCCCCTTTGAGGAGATGGTCTCCCGCCGGGAGGAGTACGTCTACAGGTACCGCTACGGGTACGCCTACCACCCCTTCCACGGCTTTTCCATGATGTACATGGGGGAGATTGCGAGCCAGCACACCAGTGCCATCTACATGCCGGGGGCCCGCAAGCCCGGCTACGCCCGCAGCATGGGCATCATCCCCACCAGGACCTTTGACGAGGCCCTTCGGGATGCGGCGCGGTTCGTGGGCAAGGACCCGCGCCTCCTGGTCCTGCCGGGGTACCTCCTGATGGTGCCGCCCCACCTCTTCGCCACGCGCTAGCGGCTCTCAGGTGCCCGCCGCCCCTCAGGTGTGGCGGGCACCTTCGCGTCCTGGGGACCGCCCCCCTCGCCGCCCCTTGC